>SDBV01000204.1_pt1 | contig 79078 bp, 62 predicted proteins | sample 2277081 | NCBI WGS metagenome assembly SDBV01 (sample SAMN10402039, study PRJNA504765) | marine sediment metagenome | isolation source: marine sediment core GS10_PC15, 223 cmbsf | place: Arctic Ocean: Southern Knipovich Ridge | collected 2010
TAAAAAGCGCGACTTTGTGACACAACTCATCGTAATTATTAAGCAAAATGCGCAATTGCTTATCGATGAAGGATTCGATCCTGCTGCTAAGATTACCGAATTGGAAGCTGAGATCAAAACTGCAGATGAAGCAGAGGGCAAACAGACTGATGCCAAAGTCGCAGCGAAAGATGCCACTAAACTATCCAAACAAACCCTGAAAACGGCATATACCAATGGTTCGGCAACTGTTGAGCTGATTACCGGATTGCTTGGCAAAAATCATAACCTGGTAAAGGAAATCAGAAAATTGAGATAATAGGCCTTCGCCCAAATGTATTACACGCTGGAGGATTCTAAAAAGATGATGATTTATATAAAAAGGTTTCATTAATTCAATCATTAGTGCCACCCTTTTTAATGTTCCTGAATAAAAAAATGCCTAAAACAGCCATTTTAGGCATTTATGTTAGGTTTTCATGCCACCAACCGAGGTAAGGGGCCTGCAAACCAAGGTTATCGTTCTGTCAACCTAGGTTACCGGCCTGCGAGCCTAGGTTGTCGTAGCGCCAACTTGGGGTATCGTTCTGCCAACCTGGGTTTTCGTAGTGTGGACATGGTATCAGGCCTTCTAACCTTGGTAATTTTTGTGTGAACCTTGGTAATCATCCCTCTAACTCTGGTAACGGCGTTATACCCCAGGGTGCAGGCACGAGATCCCCGGCTTCATCAGTGCTTTCTTTACGACAAAAACTTTTTATACCTCCAATTGTTATGTCTTGTGAGGTTTTAGACAGGGAGGAGAAGCATTAACCAAAATTAACATGGCTTACAACGAATTTCTTGTGGATAGGGTCAGGCAGCGATTGAGAAGTTATGGCAACATCATCGAAAAGAAAATGATGGGCGGGCTCATCTTTATGGTGAATGATAAAATGTGTGTGGGCATTGACAAAGACAAAAAAACAAATAGTGATCGCCTAATGGTGAGAGTTGGAAAATTACCATATAAAGAACTGCTCCAAAAGAGAGGAAGTCGAGAAATGGATTTTACAGGTCAGGTGATGAGGGGATTTCTGTTTATTGATCCGGAAGGATTTGACGCTGAATCAGATTTAGATTTTTGGATAGAGAAGGCATTGGAAGTTAACAGAATGATGGAATAAAACAGTTCTCCCTCTGCTCGTAGAATTAGCGCAGCGGTTCTACGACCTTGTAAATACGACTCTGTAATTATTGAATAATAGGATTGTAGGTCGTTGCGGATGCTACGACCAGGGGGGGAATCTCCACTTGAGGTGCAGGTAGAACTAATCGCTTGCTTTAAGAATGAAGATCCTAAGACATATGAGAACTATCTGAATCTTACTGAAGGAGAACTGAAGACCTATCTGGATTGGATTTATAGTGCCAAAACGGATGAAACCAAAGCCGAACGAATCATCAGGATGATGGATCGGCTTCAAAAAAACTTAAAACACTCAGTGAAAAAAGAAAATTAATTGAATCCGATAGCAATCAAATAAAGGTCTGACCATTGTATGAACCGGAGTCTGTCATAGTTTCCTCTCTGTTTAGCCTTTCTATTTCACAAGCAACTACTAACTTTTTATAAGTATCAATAATTATCTCCTGGATTATCCAGGTTAGAAAATCTTTTTTAAAATAGGTATTTGTTTTATCAAAAGGGCAACTCCATAGGTGGCAACCAGGGCTATTGGCGTAATAACCAGGAATTTTACCAGGTGCATGGCATCCCAGTTTACGAAGAGAATGCTTATCCAAACGATAACCGGTGGGTGAAATACATAAACTGCATAGGCGCTTCCTGAAAGACTTGCTGACAATTTGCTTTGTTGGTTCCACTTCACTTTTAATATGCCCATCAAAGTTACCATAATAGCAATTCCTGTTATTTGTTCCCAAAGTGAAAAAGCTAAAGAATGCCATGTGAAACCGCCGAAAAAAGGCTTTATATCACCACTTTGTGCTCCTCCAAGAAAGAATATCAATGGGAATAAAATAAATATCATGCCAAGAGAAACCCACATCCATTTTTTGGCCTGTCTGAAAGAAACCAGATGATCTGAGTCGTATCTGGCAACGATAATTCCTAAAACAAATAAAAATATATATTGTGGGAAATGGCCCAGGGTAAAATTCGTTGGATTATGCGTAAAAAGTGGAAATATTAATCTGAATAAAAAAGTAACTATTCCCAGCAGAACAGCGCTGATGAATATGTGCTGTGATGTTATTTTTGGTAAGGTCAATTTTTCTTTTCTCCTCAACCACGGGATTAATATACGGGCAACCATGTAAAAAATGGTGAAATAAATAAGCGCCTCGGCAAACCACATCACACCCACGCCAAAAGCTCGACCACTTGACCACAATTCTACAAATGAAAAATCAACCTGTTCAGGATGTTTGATTGGCCAAACAATAAAACTGGTAAGTGGGCTGATGAAGTAATAGGTTAGTATCATTGGAATACCAAGGCGAATAAACCGGTCTTTCACAAAATGCCCGAGACCTTTTTTCTGAAACGAGAGATGGGTGAAATAAGCGCCAAAGAAAAAAAACATGCCCATAAAAAAAGATTGACCGGTAGCGTTTAAGACGGTTAAGGGAAGTATGGATCCCAAACCTGCCCCTCCTTCTTCATATGTCCACCCTCCCGGGCCACCATACGTGCAGGCCATGTGGACTATAACAACCAATGCCGACAACAAAATACGTAAATTTTCGACGTAAAGGATTTTTGATTTCCTGCTATTTTTAATGATTTCCATATTCAACAAAAAAGTTTGCATAGGTAAAAAAGAGTCACAATGGGATAAATATATGTGTTCAAATAGTTAGCCGCCTGAGTATGGTATAAAAAGGACAATGGGGGGATAAACGGATAAAAAATTGAAAAACCAATTAATATCTCCTCAAAAAAACTTTGAGTTCTTGATATCTGATCCTTTAAATTTTGATTGCACACATCAAAAATTACTTATTGCTAGCAGAAAACTGCTTTACTTCCATACTTCATTCTTTAAATCATCTAATGACGAATCGAGTTTCCAATTCAACTATTATTTGGAAAATTCATACTCATCTGCTAATATTGCAGTTCAAGTCAATTATAAAGTAATTGATTTATACAGAAGGGTGGAGAGACAGGCTCTTTGAAACCCTAGCAACCTGGTGGCAATTGCCAAGGTGCTAATTCCTGATTCCGTACCGAAGTTCGGTCTTTTTCGGAAGAATATAAATTAAGAGAAAATGAAAAAAGTTCAAGGTACCTTATTTTGCGAGCTATTATTCCATATGAATAATATGCTATCGTTTGTGCATATTAAGCGAAGCATATTGATGGAATTCATGGCTATGTGCTGCTGCTAAACAGTAAAGCATCTCACATGCTGTTTGGCAAGGAGTGGCCCTGCACTCATTCAGGAAAATTCAGAGAATCAATAACTATATTTTAACCCAGTAACAAATTATTATGTCAGAATTAAAATTCGAAACTCTACAATTACATGCAGGCCAGGAGCCGGACCCAACTACAGGATCAAGAGCTGTACCCATTTATCAAACCTCTTCTTTTGTGTTCAACGATTCAGAGCACGGGGCAAATCTTTTTGCGCTAAAAGAATTTGGAAATATATATTCCAGGATTATGAATCCTACCAACGATGTTTTGGAAAAAAGAATTGCAGCCCTCGAAGGTGGTGTGGCTGCATTGGCAGTATCTTCGGGGCAGGCAGCACAATTTATTGCTTTGTCAAACATTCTTGAGGCCGGAGACAATTTTGTTTCTACATGTCACCTGTATGGAGGCACGTATAATCAGTTTAAAGTTCAGTTCAAACGGATTGGTATCGATGCGCGATTTGCTAAGGAAGACACCGCAGAAGCATTTGAAAAGCTGATTGATGATAAGACGAAAGCGATATATCTGGAAACAATCGGAAATCCGGAATTCAACGTCCCGGATTTTGAATCATTTGCCGCATTGGCAAAAAAATATGACTTGCCACTGATTGTTGACAATACTTTTGGAGCCGGAGGATGTATCGCAAAACCAATTGCTCATGGAGCAAATATCGTGGTGTCATCCACCACAAAATGGATTGGTGGTCATGGCACGAGCATTGGAGGAATTATTGTTGACGGGGGAAATTTCAATTGGGCAAATGGTAAATTCCCTCAATTCACAGAACCTTCAGAAGGGTATCATGGATTGAAATTCTGGGAGACCTTTGGCGAAGGAAATTCGCTGGGAATGCCAAATGTTGCATTCATTATCCGGGCCAGGGTAGAAGGTCTGAGAGACTATGGTCCATGCATGAGTCCGTTTAACGCTTTCCTTTTCATACAGGGATTGGAGACGCTGTCGCTCAGAGTGGAACGTACGGTGTCCAATGCAATGGCTATGGCCGAATGGCTTGAAGCGCATGACCAGGTGGAAAGTGTGAATTATCCTGGATTGAAATCGAGCAAATACAATGATTTGGCAAGTAAATACCTTGAAAGAGGATATGGAGGCGTCTTGAGTTTCATTATTAAAGGAGGAAGGAAAAAGGCTGCTAAATTTGTGGATTCTTTAGAACTCGTCAGTCACCTTGCCAATGTGGGAGATGCAAAAACGTTGATTATTCATCCGGCTTCCACTACGCATCAACAGTTAACTGAGGCCGAGCAGATAGCTTCCGGTGTTCTGCCTTCGCAATTGCGTGTGTCTGTTGGTTTTGAACATATTGATGATATACAGAATGATTTCACCCAGGCTTTTGAAAAAATAGCCTAGGAACTGTAAAGAAATAAGTTGCGCAAATTTTGCTCAAATATTTTTTCTTTATACAAGGCAAAATTTGAAAGTATAGCAACGCTATGGTAGAAAATTTTAACGACGTAGAAAGGAAAAAGAATGATCAAAATGGGTAAGTTATTTCTTTACGGTTTCTTAGCCTGATGTCGTGAACGATTTAGTGTGATATGTTGTGAACTGTTGGCCAGTTGTATAACCGGCCGACAGCAAGCGATTAACAATAAAGAAGATGGTAACAAATAAGATATTAAACTATAAGCAAAAATTTCAACTGGAGTCGGGGGAGAATTTCTCCGAGTTTCAGTTGTTATATACCACTTTCGGTAAAATGAACGCGGATAGAAGCAACGTGATTTGGATATGTCATGCCTTTTCCGGCAATTCAGATTTTACGGAGTGGTGGAGTGGTTTGTTTGGAGAAGACAAATTATTTGATCCAAAAAAATACTTTGTGATCTGTGTGAATATGTTGGGAGGGTGCTATGGTTCTACCGGGCCATTGTCAGAAAACCCGGTGACTGGCGAACCCTATTTTCATGAATTTCCCTTGATTACCACCAAGGACATCGTACGAAGTTATGAACTGGTCAGGGAACATCTGGAAATAGATCATATTCATACCGTTATTGGTTGTTCGATGGGAGGGCAGCAAGCAATCGAATGGGCAGTTAAGCAGCCGGATTTGTTTGACCATTTGGTGGCAATCGGCGCCAACGCAAAGCATTCACCATGGGCTATCGCATTTAATGAAAGTCAGCGCATGGCTATTGCTGCAGACCAAACCTGGAAAGAAAGCCACGAAAAGGCAGGAATGGAAGGCATGAAAGCTGCAAGAGCTGTAGGCTTGCTTTCCTATCGGAATTATGTATGCTATGAAGCCAAGCAGCACGAACAATCAGATGCTGTGTATACGAATTTTAAAGCAGCTTCTTACCAAAATTATCAGGGCAAGAAGATGGCTGAGCGCTTCAACGCATTCTCTTATTGGAGCATCTCAAAAGCCATGGATTCACAACATGTAGGCAGAGACAGGGGAGGATTAGAAAATGCCCTGAAAAGAATAAAAGCGAAAAGTTTGTTTTTAGGCATCGATAACGACATTCTTTTTCCTACGGTAGAGCAAAAATATTTGGCCGAACATGTTGAAGGAGCAGTGTACGATGAAATAGATTCGTATTATGGTCATGATGGGTTTTTGTTGGAATTTGAAAAGCTGACAATCGCTATCAATGGTTTTTATGCCAATGCCTTAAGGCAGAAAAAATCGGCTTAACTTAATCTATTTGGAAAGCGGACGTGATCGGGAAGATTAAATTCTTAATGTCCACAAAAGTTTCATATACCGATTTTAATACTTCAATAAATTTTTTATTAATGTTATCTTCGCAGTGCGTTGACATGTAATCAACGTGATGCATAATTTATCTTAAAAACTACTATGGCTGCATTACACGATACCATTCAAAATCTATATGAGGAAAAGCAATTCCAAACTTATAGACGCTTTCCATTAACACTTATCAAGGGCAAGGGGACAAAAGTGTATGATACTGAAGGAAAAGAATACCTCGATGCGTTAGCTGGTATTGCAGTAAACAATGTAGGGCATTGTCATCCAAGAGTAGTAAAAGCAATTCAGGATCAGGCGGAAAGCCTGATCCATATTTCAAACCTTTACCATAATATTCCTCAAAGTACCCTTGCCAAACTAATAACAGAGGTCTCAGGATTTGATCGGGTATTTTTCTGCAATTCAGGATTGGAAGCCAACGAAGGCGCTATAAAGATTGCCAGAAAGCTGAGTGAGCAAAAAGGAAAAACCGGACCAATTATTTATTTTTCCGGGTGTTTCCATGGCAGATCGATCACCTCCATTACGATGGGAAAAGAAGCTTTTCAAAAGGGATTTGGCCCCTTGCCGGAAGGATTCAAGGAATTGCCTTACAATGATATTGAAGCGTTAGATCAAATCGATGATAGCACAAGGGCAATTTTTGTGGAGTGTATACAGGGCGAAGGTGGCATTAATATTGGGGGCAAGAAATTCTTAAAAAAAATCGGCGCCATCTGCAAAGAGAAAGACATTGTTCTGGTTGTAGATGAAATTCAAACCGGGATGGGACGAACAGGAAAAATGTTTTCCTATGAACATTTCGATATCAGCCCGGACATCATCACGCTGGCAAAAGGCTTAGGGTCTGGAGTGCCCATAGGTGCAATTTTGGCTAAGGGTGAAGCGGCAACAATCCTGGTTCCGGGAGACCATGGATCTACATTTGGAGGCAATCCATTAGCCTGTGCGGCAGCATTGGCAAATCTTGAAGTGATCCTGGAAGAAAATCTATTGGAAAACACAAAAAAGGTTGGAACCTATTTATTGAATCAAATCACTGAACTAGCAAAAAATTATAAAGCAATCAAAGAAGTTCGCGGAGTGGGATTAATGATCGGAATTGATTTCGGAGCGCCGTGCCGATCGATAGCATTGAACCTAATGGAAAAAGGTTTGCTGGTTAGCTGTACGGCGATGCAAGTGATACGATTAGTTCCTCCTCTTATCCTCACTCGCCTAGAAGCAGATCAAATAATATCGATTTTGAAAGAGGTATTAGATGAAGAAGAGTGAATAAAAAAAATACAAACAAAAATGTGAATTGTAACAGTTTATATGGCAATTCAGTCCTTTTCATCTAATATATTTTAGATATTTTTGTGAAATCAGTAATATGTGCCGAATTTTTTGACTATTTTTACAGGCTCGTAATTTTTGTGAGTCGATTCTGATAGTCCTTCACGGCTCATCATCCAAAAGGATATTTTTTTAGCAATAAATTTTATTGCATACGAAATGGAATAAATAAGCTTCTCTCAAAAGGGAGTAAACTAAAAGATTCTATCAAATTGAGAATGAACACTAGAGAAAATAAAGGAATGTACGTTCCAAGTATGGAACATGATGCTTGTGGAATTGGTTTTGTCGCTAATTTAAAGGGCAAAAAATCACATGAAAATGTACAAGATGCATTGACCATGCTGATGAACATGGAGCATCGTGGTGGCTGTGGCTGTGAACCTGAAACGGGCGATGGCGCTGGAATATTAATTCAAAATCCGCATGATTTTTTGAAAGAAGAATGTTCCAAACTTGGATTTGAATTGCCGGATTTTGGATCGTATGGTGTTGGGATGATTTTCTTCCCCGCAGATGAGGAAATTAGGGATGAGTGCAAATATATTCTAAACAAGCATATTGGAGAGTTAGGATTTGAATTGATCGGCTATAGAGAAGTCCCTACTGACAATAGTAATATTGGGGCCACTGCCAAATCATTGGAGCCTAAAATCGAACAGGTATTTGTAAAGCATAAAACGATTACCGATCTGCTGGCGTTTGAACGAAAAATTTATGTGCTTAAAAAATATACGACCCACTTTATCGGGCATAATGTAGAAGGGAATAATGGCGAATTTTATTTCGTTTCTTTCTCTCATAAAACCATAGCCTATAAAGGACAATTACGTACAGATCAATTGGCGGGGTATTATCCGGATCTTACGGATAAAAGACTAAAAACCGCACTGGCGCTGGTTCATTCAAGATTTTCGACCAATACATTTCCAAAGTGGAAACTTGCTCAACCTTTCAAATTTATTGCTCACAATGGTGAGATCAACACCATTCGAGGCAATGTAAACTGGATGAGTTCCAAAGAATCCCTCATGGAATCCAGCAACTTTAGCAAAGAAGATATCGCCAGATTGTTACCGATTTGTGATCCTGAGCATTCAGATTCTGCCAACCTGGACAGTATGATCGAAATCCTGGCATTGGGGGGAAGGCCCATAGCGCACGCCATTATGATGGCGATTCCTGAAGCCTGGCAAGAGAATAACCTGATGTCGGATGATAAGCGGGCATTTTATGAATATCATGCTTCTATTATGGAGCCATGGGATGGCCCTGCTTCGATTTGTTTTACAGACGGGAACCTGGTAGGTGCGACTTTAGATAGAAATGGTTTGAGGCCATCGAGATTTTGCCTCACCTCAGATGACAAACTGGTAATGGCTTCTGAAGCGGGAGCCCTTCCTGTTGATCAGTCAAAAGTAATACTGAAAGGCCGTCTGCAGCCTGGCAAAATGTTTGTCGCAGATCTTGCTCAGGGTAGGATTATCAGTGATGATGAATTGAAGAAAGATATCTGCAATAGAAAACCATATAGGGAATGGTTAAATCAAAACCAGATACCTATTCGGAATTTGCCTATTAAGGAAGACTATGAGTTTACTTTTGATCAGGAAAACCTCCTAAAGCGTCAAATAGCTCAGGGATTTACAAGTGAAGACATGAAGGTGATTTTTCAACCGATGGTTGAAAAGAAAATCGAACCTGTTGGATCCATGGGAGCGGATACCCCATTGGCAATCCTTTCAGATCAAAGTCAGCATCTTTCAAATTATTTCAAGCAGTTATTTGCACAGGTAAGTAATCCTCCAATTGATCCAATCCGGGAAAGATTGGTAATGTCCTTGAAAACAAGTTTTGGAAGCACAAAAAATATTCTGGATGCAACGCCGGAACATTGCCGGCATATTTATATCGATCAGCCAATCCTAAAAAACAGGCAGCTTGAAAAAATAAGGACCTTGGATAGTCCATTCTTTAAGTCAAAAGTTATTGACATCACGTTTGATGCAAATGGTAAGGAAGATACCCTGGAGGATGCCATTGACCATATCTGTTATAAAGCCGAAAATGCTGCCAGATATGGGATTAATGTGGTGATTCTTTCTGACCGAAAAATGAGTAAGGAAAGGGCGCCAATTCCTTCTCTGCTGGCTACAGGAGCCGTTCATCATCATTTGATCCGAAAAGGATTAAGGGTAAATTGTGGCATTGTGGTTGAAGCCGGCGATGTGAGGGAAACCCAACACTATGCTGCTTTAATTGGCTACGGTGCAAGTGCGATAAATCCATATCTCACATTCGAAACGCTTTATGATCTAAAGCTTAAAAATGTCTTTACCAAAGGCATGGAAAAGATGGAGATTTTCGACAGTTACATTGAAGCGATTAATTATGGCTTGTTAAAGATTTTCTCAAAAATGGGAATTTCTACCATTCAATCTTACCAGGGGGCTCAAATCTTTGAAGCGGTAGGAATCCATACTAAGGTCATCGATAAATGTTTCACCAGAACGGTATCAAGAATTGGAGGTTTAGGTTTTGATGAAATTGCCAGGGAAGTATTAGTGAGACATAAGCTCGCTTTCCCGGATACACCCCAGGTGAAACAGCGGCTTGAAGTTGGTGGTGTGTATCAATGGAAAAGAAGAGGTGAATATCATTTGTTCAATCCGGAAACCATCCAATTATTGCAGCAAGCAACCCGGCAAGGAAATTATAATATTTATAAGCAATATGCTGAAAAAGTCAATGATCAAACAAAAAAGGCAGCTACTTTAAGGGGATTACTCAAATTCAAAAAAAGGAATTCGATCTCTCTTGAAGAGGTAGAACCAAAGGAAAATATATTTAAGAGGTTTGCTACCGGCGCGATGTCATTCGGTTCTATTTCTCACGAAGCTCACTCTACGCTTGCTATTGCCATGAACAGAATAGGCGGCAAAAGCAATAGTGGTGAAGGAGGAGAAGATGAGGCAAGATTTGAAAGAAAGGAGAATGGAGATTGGGAACGATCGGCGATCAAGCAGGTTGCATCGGGCCGTTTTGGAGTCACAAGCAATTACCTGACAAATGCAAGCGAGCTTCAGATAAAAATGGCCCAGGGCGCTAAGCCTGGAGAAGGTGGTCAATTGCCAGGCTACAAAGTAGATGACTGGATCGGAAGGGTGAGAAATTCAACTCCGGGAGTAGGATTGATTTCCCCGCCACCTCATCACGACATCTATTCTATTGAGGATCTTGCCCAGTTGATTCACGATCTGAAAAATGCCAACAGGGAAGCAAGGATAAATGTAAAGCTGGTTTCGGAAGCCGGAGTCGGTACGATTGCAGCAGGTGTTGCAAAAGCTAAAGCGGATGTTGTCTTAATTTCAGGATATGATGGAGGAACGGGAGCCTCACCAATCAGTTCGATAAAGCATGCCGGATTACCATGGGAACTTGGTTTGTCAGAAACCCATCAGACACTGGTTAAAAATAAATTAAGAGACCGGATTGTTGTCCAAACTGACGGTCAGATAAAAACCGGAAGAGATATCGCATTTGCAGCGCTTTTGGGCGCTGAAGAATGGGGGATTGCCACTGCGGCGCTTGTTACCGAAGGATGCATCATGATGCGTAAGTGCCATTTGAATACCTGCCCTGTGGGAATAGCCACACAAAATAAAGATCTCAGAAAATTGTTTTCGGGAAAGGCAGAGCATGTGGTGAATCTTTTCATGTTCCTCGCAGAGGATTTGAGGGAGATCATGGCAGAGCTTGGTTTCAGTACAGTTGACGAAATGATTGGCCAGGCCGATGTGCTGAAAATGCGAAAAGACATTGACCATTGGAAGGCAAAGACTTTAGATCTTAGCCCGGTTTGTTACAAAGAACCGGCAGATGAAACTACAGGGATTTATTGTAGCATTGATCAGGATCATGAATTGGAAAATGCACTTGACTGGAAATTACTTGAAGCGGCCAAACCAGCCTTAGAAGAAGGTGAGGAAATCAAAGCATCATTCGACATTCTTAATATAAACAGATCAGTTGGAACAATTCTTTCGAATGAAATTTCGAAAGTGTATGGCAGTAAAGGATTACCTGATGGCGCCATAGATATAAAATTGAGGGGATCTGCCGGTCAGAGCTTTGGCGCTTTTGGAGCAAAAGGAATTCGATTTGAATTAGAAGGTGAAGCCAACGATTATTTTGGAAAAGGATTGTCGGGCGCGCAACTCATCGTGTATCCCGATAGGGAAGTAAGCTTTATTCCTGAAGAACATATTATCATTGGTAACGTCGCATTTTATGGAGCCACAACAGGCGAAGCTTATATCCGGGGTCAGGCAGGAGAACGATTCTGTGTGAGAAATTCGGGAGCAAAGGCAGTTGTAGAAGGTGTTGGAGATCATGGTTGCGAATACATGACAGGAGGAATTGCCGTAATTCTCGGTGAGACAGGCCGAAACTTTGCAGCCGGTATGAGCGGAGGTATTGCTTATGTGTATGACAAATCGGGCAAGTTCGACGATTACTGCAACAAAGAGCTGGTCGATTTTGATGAGATGGAATATGAGGATATTACAACCCTCAACGAGCTGATAGAAAATCATTATAAATTCACGAGGAGTACGGTAGCAAAGGAAATTCTTGATGATTGGGAAAATTCGCTTTCAAGGTTCGTTAAAGTAATGCCAAGGGATTACAAGCGTGTGTTGTTAGCAAAAAAAGAAAAACTAGAAATAGCTATTTAATTAGATTAATGGGAAAACCAACAGGATTTTTAGAATTTGACAGGGAGTTACCCGGCAAAAGGGATCCCAAAACAAGGATCAACGATTATCAGGAATTGTATCTTGACCTTGGTGATAAAAAGACCAACCAACAGGCGGCAAGATGCATGGATTGTGGAGTTCCTTTTTGTCATACAGGATGTCCGTTAGGAAATATCATTCCGGATTTCAATGATGCGGTATACAATGAAGATTGGGAATTAGCTATAGAAATATTGCAGAGTACAAATAATTTTCCGGAATTTACCGGAAGAATTTGCCCTGCACCATGTGAATCAGCTTGTGTTTTGGGTATCAACAAACCACCTGTCGCAATTGAGCACATCGAGAAAATGATCATCGAAAAGGCTTTTAGCCTTGGTTTGATGAAACCAAATATCCCAAAATATAGAAGTGGAAAGAAAGTTGCCATAGTTGGATCTGGTCCTGCAGGTCTTGCTGCTGCCGCACAACTCAATAAAGCAGGACATACAGTTATTGTATTTGAACGCTCAGATCGATTAGGAGGATTGCTGCGTTATGGCATACCTGATTTCAAACTGGAAAAGCAATATATTGATCGCCGCTTGGAGATCATGAAAGCTGAAGGCATTACCTTCAAAACCAAAGTAAATGTAGGAACCGATTTGGCGTTTTACACGCTGATTCATGAGGTGGATGCTGTTGTGCTTTGCGGAGGATCAACTAAGCCTAGAAATCTGAAAATCAGAGGACGAAAATTAGAAGGCGTTCATTATGCCATGGATTTTCTAACACAGCAAAATAAGCGGGTTGCTGGTAATGAGATACCAGAAGACATTTCTATTTCTGCAAAAGGAAAGCATGTTTTGGTGATTGGAGGCGGAGACACCGGCTCTGACTGCGTTGGAACATCGAAAAGGCAAAAGGCTAAGTCTGTCACACAAATTGAGTTGCTGGCCAAACCACCATTAGAACGGTCCGAGAAAGATCCATGGCCGAAATTTCCAATGATCTTACGAACTTCCACCTCTCATGAAGAAGGCGTAGATCGGGAATGGTCTATTTTGACAAAAGAATTTATCGGTGATGAACATGGCAATGTAAAGCATTTGCGTATTGTCGATATCAAATGGGAAATTGGTTATACCGGCAAACCGGAATTTATAGAGATTAAAGGAACAGAAAGAGATCTTCCATGTGATTTGGCACTCCTGGCCATTGGTTTTGTACATGGAGAGACCAGTAAAATCAGAGATAAAGTAGATATAGAACTCGATGCACGTGGTAATATTAATACCAATAATTACCAGACGAATATTGAAAATGTATTTGCTGCAGGTGATATGAGAAGAGGACAATCTCTCGTAGTTTGGGCTATTGCCGAAGGAAGGGAAGCTGCCCGGGCAGTTGATAAATATTTGATGAAGGAATCTACATTGGAAGCCAGGGATGAATCTCTGATGGATGTAAATCAATAAAATTTAACAAAAGCCCTGTGTTTTAGTTGGTAAAATCAGGGCTTTTTTAATTGAGTTATACGCTTTTTATGGTGTTCAAGCTTTTCTGTTTAAATAAATATTGAATAGTGGTGTAAAAAGCATTATAATTCCCATTATTTGAGTCTTTATCTAATAAATATCCTTGAACAAATTTTTTTAATTCATCTTCAGATAAAGCCTCATCAAGAAAAGGTTCAATGGCATCCCTTCTTAAATTATTGAGCTTATCAATGTCTAGTTTCAGTCTTCCTATAGTTGTTTTTGCTGCAACATCATTCTCATTGGCTGGATAAATACCACCATCTCCGGTAAATATGAATCTTTCTTCACAATCTGGATTAAGCGGTGAGACAAATTCATTTTCAATATACCAGCTTCCTTTACTATTGCCGCAATAGAGAGGATCTCCTTTTTTCAACCGTCTTTGGCAAGAACAAAGCATATTTGAGAAATCTAAAGGATCAACATCATTGCGTTCTTGAGGATTTAGGTGTTCAATGTGATAATCATTGTTTTTTAGTTCTCTTTCACAATAACAGCATAAAGACCCTTGTTCATTCTTCAAAGAAGCATATACCGCTCTTTTTACATTTCCCGAAAGGTCATCATAGGTAGGTTTCCATTCATCGTTTGCTTGATTTTTCCATTTGGTAAATTCTATTGGTTCATCCTCTTTGACGATATGCTTCATTTACCAATAATCTCTTTACGTTTGATTAAGACTTGAGCTTTAACCAATTCCGGATCGCCACCAATAATAATTTCTGATAATTCTTTTATTTCTTGTTTGGCTTTTTCGATGTCACCTTTTTCAATTAGTATGAATAATTCTTGAAGCCTTTTTTTCTCCTTTGAAGGCCGAGCATCAACACCTAATAAATCTTCAAGTATTCTATCAGAATTTTTCCCATAAGATTCTATAGCTTTCGAATAAGATAAATTATTATTCAAATTAGTAAGCAAAAATAAGCATTCTGGCTGCACATGGCTCAAGACTTGAGGTGAATGTGTAGTAATAATAAACTGACAATTTGGGAATATCTTTAATAATTGGGGAATCATTAACCTTTGCCAACTTGGATGAAGATGCAATTCTATTTCATCAATTAATATTATGCCTTCGCCTTTTAAGGGTTCTCTATTGTAGGGATTGGCAATGGCTAAACGGCGTGCGATGTCACCAACAAGTGTGATTAGATTTTTTTCCCCATCCGATAATTGATTGAGATTATACTCAATTTTACCTTTATTTATTAGCATATGAGGACGGGGTGTCCGCTTTACCCGAAGCGATGAATATTCGGGTATAATTTGTTCGATGGCATTTGCTACCGTTTTCAATTCTTGTCCTTCACTTCTGTATGCGGTTCTTTTTTGTTTAATTTCTCTCTTTATTATCTGCCTTAATGAAATAATTAATTCATCAGACAAGTAGTCCCAATCTTCACTTTTTGAACGGATATTTTGCAAACCATCATTAAAGGTTTGTTCTAAGCTTCGCTTTCCTCGTTCACTAATCCACCATAAACTTATGCTATTAGCAAAAGCGAACATCTCCCAGAAAATTGCGGCTAATTTTGAATTTTGGTCTTTCCCCTCAAATGTATTTCTGAAATCACCTATAATTTTGCTAATAATACTTTCGTAACGACCATCTTTTTCAATGATATCATCCTGAAGATCTATGCTATACATCTCCAATTTATGAGACATATACTCTAAGTCATGGAAAATCTTTTCATATCTGATTCTTGAATCAGTATCAACTAACTCAATTAATCTTGAAAACTCATGAAAAAGGAAACGGGGTTCTTCATATATTAATTCATCTTTCGTAAGGTGCTTTGTTAAATAGTTAAATTCTTCTTCATCAATTTTTTCATTATCAGATACAATTGATTCTTTAATCGAAACAATTAATTTATTAACCCTTCGCTTTATCCATGGTTTGTTTTGTTGGGTCCACTTTGTTCTGGACATTGCTTTTTCATTCAGGATATCGTCTTGAATTCTAAACCATTCAAAAAAGGCTTGATAATTTCTTCTTCCTCTCAGGGCATTGTCATATACATCCAGAATAAATGAGTTTTCTTTGTTTCTGATTTCAGGAACAATTTTGTCAACTACTCTGGAAACAGGATAATAAGCAACAACGGGCAGTTTATCTTCCTGTGCAAATTTTAACTGAAAAAATGATGCCAATTCAGAAACGCCATTTAACTCTGATTTTTCAAGAGTTATTTTACCGATTGCCCCTTTTACTAATTTCCATTTATATGAATTATGCTTATCCGCTACAATTAATTCTATTGATGCCATGGATGCATTATATCTAATATCCAAATCAGAAATGTGAGATCCCGGCGAGTTTTGTCTTTGAATTCTGTTTACCAGCCAGGAAAGTGACGTAGATAAAGCATCTAATATGGTAGTCTTACCGGAACCGTTAACTCCAACAAGCACATTAAGCCTTTTAGAAAAATCAATTGAAATTTCCTTTGCGCTCCGATAGTTCTTTATTTTTATATTTTTAATTTTCATTTACCCCTCAAAATAGCTTACAAAGATAAGAAAATAACTTCATGTATTTATTCAGGCAAGTATAACACCTATTCATTTGTACATACTAATATTATATCTAGTGCTAATCTAATAGAATTCGAATTGAAATAATGGACTATTTTGCAAAACTGGCAACATGGCCCATGCTTTCTAAATTCGGAGCGCATAAAAGCAATCAACTCACCATTTTACATAAACAAAAATCAAGCTAAAAAAACTCGTTGCCTCTAATAAATTTTCTGGTAAGCAAATACAATCTCGAATTTAAATTATTTTTTCAGCTTAAATTTCCGACTCGTAGATTTTTCAGAAGTCGGAAAGTCATTGGGAATAGCTTGTGTTACTTTTCCTGTGGCAGCCCACTCAACACCACGTAAAAACGATACAATAAATCCTACACTTTCTATAGAATAATCATCATGACCGAGCGTAGTATGAAAAACACGTCCTTTTCCATAATCGATCACCATAAGCATTGGTTCGTGCCGGTCAGTTGGCGCTTTACCCGACATATCCTTCCCTGTTGCTAGAATGGTCATGTTTTCAGCAGGGCCACGCAACATGGCATAACACTCGTCTTTTGTTGTCAGCCAATTCTTGGGCATTCCTTCAGTAATCGGATGGTCAGATACCCTTGTGGTTATAGGAACCAAATGCTGTGGCCCATGCGCACCACTTTTGCCTGCTGTTGTGTCACGAACCAGCTCACCATCGTTGGTGTAATAGACATATGGGCCATATTGCTCATTTCGGCCTCCCCATCCACCCAGGCCTATCATCCTGTTGTAGGCTTCCCAGTCAGGAAATGAGTTATCAGCAGCGTGTACTGATACAAAACCACCACCTGCTTTCATGTATTTTTCAAGGGCTTTTTGCGTAGTTTCAGGCCAATTGGCAGCTTTCCATCCAAAATTGGAAATCACTACATCATATTTTTTAAACCTGGGAGCAAAATCAGGATCAGATTTTGGATCCTTTAGATCTTGGGTTTCCCCAACACCTGCCAGCGGAAGAAATTCTTTTTCGCGCTCAGCTTTCCAGGTGAATTGAGAACGATAAATATCAACCTTAAACAGGCCTGTTTCTTCCAGGTATTGTTTCATCATAATGGTAGACTTTGGCCATACCGCATGATTATTTTGACCATCAACAATAAGTACTTTCAGCTTGGCTTCGGCCAAAAATGAAAGCATCATGATACATGAAATTATAAGCAGATATTTTTTCATAATAAAGGCGTTAAAAAATTTGAAATTTGACATAGTCGACAAAATGTTTTATAGTTTTTTAAGCTCAGACCGCACAAAAGAGATCAATTCGCTAATGTATTCCCTGCTGAAATTGAATTCGATATTTGCCGCTTTGTAAATTTCCGGAATAGATTTGGTATAGCCTAATTTTAAAGCTGCCAAATATCCGTCCAATCCTTTCATGGGATCTTCTTTATATCTTTTCCAAACTGCTATGGCGCCAAGCTGCGCAAAGCCATATTCAATATAGTAAAAAGGAACCTCGTATAAATGAAGCTGTTTTTGCCACATATAATCCCTGAATTTTTCCTGGCCATTCCAATCGCTTACGGAATCGGAAAATGTATTTAGAATTTCATTCCATTTAGCTGTTCTTTCCCCAATGCTGTGTGAGGGATTTTCATAAATCCAATGTTGAAATTTATCAATGATCGCCACCCAAGGCAAGGTTTCAATAATTTGTTCCAGATGTCCCCTTTTTGCCCTTATCAAATTTTCTTCATTTTCAAAGAATAGATCCCAATGATCCATGCTAATCAATTCCATAGACATGCTGGCCAGCTCTGCCACTTCTGAAGGTGTGTGTTTGAAATCCGTCAATTCCAGATCCTTTGTGACAATTGAATGTACTGCATGGCCACCTTCATGCAAAATCGTAACGAGATCGCGTAAGGTGCTCGTGGCATTCATAAAAATAAACGGAATCCCAATTTCTGACAGCGGGTAATTATATCCTCCGGGAGCCTTGCCAATCCTTGAGTCAAGATCCAAATGCTTGATTTCCCTCATGGTTTTTATGCACTCTCCAAGGAAGGGATCAAGCCTGTTAAAGCATTCAATAGTCTTATCAATAAGCTCAGAAGTGTTTTTAAATGGAACTAAGGGAGGCTTTCCACTTGAATCAACTGCTTTGTCCCATGGTTTTAGTTCAGGCACCCGTAACTTTTCCTTTCTCTCCGTTGCAAGTTGGTTAAGGATAGGTACAAAAGCCTTTTGGACGGAATCATGAAAATCAAAGCAATCCTGAGGTGTATAGTCGAACCTGCCCATTGCCGTAAACATGTAATCCCTGAAATTCTCAAAATCAGCATTTTGTGCGACCTGTTGTCTCAAGGAAATGAGTTTATTAAACAATTCATCAAGTTTGTCTTTGTCCTGATAGCGTCTTTCAGCAATATTCTTATAAGCATGCTCCCGCTTTTTCCTATCGGTAGATTCCAGGATCGTGGCCGCCTGTTGCAATGTCATTTCTTTGTCCTCAATAGTTACGGTCATCGCACCTGAAATGGCTCCATACTCTTTGGAATTATTTTGAATTTCAGTTTTCAAGGGGATGTTTTCCTCCCTGAAAATCTTAAAATCCTTTTCAATATTCTTAAAAAGAATGTCAAACGCATCTTCACCAAGTTCATCCTTAAAGGAACAATTAATCACCTTTTCATTAAGCTGATGACTCAAGGGAGCAATTTTTGGTTCTATTTCAGTAATGAAATAAGTATAGGCGTCCTGGTATGCTTGGTTAGTAGTATCGCAAGTCATGCGGATGTATCTCCAACCTGCATTTTCAGAAATGATGGCTTCAAGCTCCGAAACCTTTCCCAGCCAATTTCTAAATGAAGCCGCATCTGTAAATTCAGCATTTAATAATTGTTTATAATAGGGTTCTATCGAATCCCATTTGTCCGGTATAAATTCTTCCGACACAAAATTTCGTTTCTTTCTTTCTACAGAGATGGTATGATTCATATGTTTTGTTGATTCCTATAATATTATTAAAACCATTAGCTATGCCAATGGTTTTACCAGTTTTCAAAGGTATAAACAATGTGAGTATTGGCAAAAGTCCGCTTCAGTTGATTTTTGCTTAGAACACCAATACAAAACAGACAACTTCGTCAACATAGCATTCACCATTGGTGGCCTTCCTCAGGCATAGGGAAGACTACTTTTTCTCAGCTTGCTACGCTGTACTGTCCAAATGTCAGAACCTTGTCACGGTTCTGACATTTGGACAGTACAGAAGTGGTTCCGGTGTACAGACTGAGTTTTCGTAGGCTACGAATAGGCCAACCGGACTAATGTAGGTGTTAGGTGGGCTATGGTTTCATTTTTAAGACCTGATTTTCTTTTCTTAGCCTATGGTAATCAAACCAGGATGTTTTCGAGGGTTTATAGGCGAATATGAAGCAGTTGCTGATAAGGTGAGTGAATTTTACTGACTCATGAGCAATTTGTATGGAGATATTGTAAGATTGCTAGTTTTGCTTATCGATTCCTTTATGCCATTTGCGGTACACACCAATAAAATTCGTTCCACCTGATTTTGCTGCTTGGGGAAATTGGCTGTTTCGTTCTTTTCCTGAATTTTTTTTAACCTAATGCATACAATTCTAAATAATTACAGATTAAAAGATTCGAAATCTGTTTTTTTTATTGACTAAATTTATATGAGCCATTGATTCATTTTATGAGATTAATTAGCCCTAAAATAATTTCTTTTTATTTTCAATGCCCTAGAAAAGCATCTTTGCTTTTTCAATCAGATGAAAAATATAAGATGACTGATTATGAAGCGTTGATAGCAAATGCCAAAGAAAAAGTAAAGACTGTTTATTTTAACAATGAGGCTGTAAATTATAAGGATGGTCTACTTGCTCAGGGAATTCCGTTGATTAAAAATTCGCGAATATCTTTAGATCATTATGAATTTAATTGCAATCTTCTAATCAAGAAAGAAGGGAAATCTTCATTGGGAAATTTTATTTACGAGCCAGGGATTTTTCTGAGTGATAAAAATATATTAAAACAGGATAGAATGGAATTGGCTTTTCTTGGGCTGTCACTTGAAATAATACAAGGTGAATATCCCCAAAAAGCTGTCTTTATCAATAATACTGGGGGGCAGCATCGCATAAATATAAAAATACTAAAAAACGAAGTAGAGGAGGCAGTAGAAAGCATTCTTGGTTTCAAAGAAAGAGATCCAAAATTGATTCTCAACAAGTATTGTAATCAATGCTCTTTTCAGCAATTGTGTAAAGCAAAAGCTATTAAAGAGGATAATTTGACGTTGCTCAATCGTATGACAGAAAAGCAAGTTAACAAACTAGAGAAAAAGGGCATATTTACCCTCAAACAACTTTCTTTTGTTTATAAACCAAGAAAGAGGAGTAAGCGTGTTAAGAATCCAGTTGATATTTATAAACCAGAATTGCAAGCTCTGGCAATTAGAACGGAGAAAACATATATTCAAAATCTACCAACGCTCCAGCGCAAACCACTTGAGATTTTTCTGGATATCGAAAGTATACCCAGCGAACACTTTTACTATTTATTTGGCCTTATTATTTCAGAAAATGAGAAAAAGCTATATCGTTCTTTTTGGTCTGATTTTTTAGAGGATGAAGAGGCAAATTGGCTTAAGGTTATTTCCATATTAGAGATATATCCCGAATCTCCCATTTATCACTATGGTAGTTATGAATCTTCGGTATTTGATTTGTTGTCAAAAAAGTACAATACTAATATTGAAAAACTTAAAAGTAGACTTAGCAATATCAATACATCTATTTTCGGGAAGATTTATTTTCCGACGTACTCCAATGGGCTTAAAGAAATAGGGCAAGCACTAGGCATGAAATGGAGAAATGAAAATGCAACAGGATTGCAAAGTATTGTCTGGAGAAAATATTGGGAAGAAGGTCAAGAAAAATATAAAGACATTATCCTTTCATATAATGAGGATGACTGTGTCGCTTTGGAAATGTTGACAAATGAATTGACGCGAATTAAAATGCTTGCTGAGAAATCTGATGATATTGAGTTTGTGCAAGAACCAAAAAAAGTGTCTTCAGAAAAAGGCCAAAATATACATAATCAGTTTGATCTGGTTTTAAAATTAGCTCATCATGAATATAATAGAAAAAAAATCAAGGTTGATTTAATTAAAAATGAGATTAAGAAAGTTAAAGAAAAGGTAAAAAGCAGAAAAGGTTATACTTGGTTAGGAAAAAAGATTAGGAAGCCAAATAAAACTGTTGTATTTCCAGCTGACGAATACTGTTTTAAGCACCCGGATAGAAAATTGACAAAATCCAAGCTGAAATCAAAAAGAGTAATGGTTGATCTCGTTTTTGGGAAAAATGGTGTTCGCAAAACAATTATTGAGTATATAGGAAACCAAGGAGAATGCCCTATTTGTCATTTTTCCAATGCACCTATACTCTTTAGACAAATGAGTAAGGATTTATATGGACATAATTACAAAGCGTGGGTTGTCTTTCAAAGAGTAGAAATCCAATTATCCTTTTCAAAAATTAATCAATGTCTATATGAATTGATTAAAGATAAGATTGGTATATCATCAGGTGGACTATTCATTAAAGACTTTAGTGAACATTATAAAGAGACTGAGGATGAAATTATTGAATATATTCTTAAAAGCCCCTTCATCCATGTGGATGAAACTACGGTAAATATAAACGGAGAAAAACAGTATGTATGGATTTTTACTACTGATAAATATGTCACCTTAAAGCTAACGAAAGGCCGTGATGCGGTAACGGTAAAGGATTTTCTAAAAGAATACGATGGTGTTTTAATTTCTGATTTTTTTGCAGGTTACGATTCTGTAGATTGTAAACAACAAAAATGCTGGGTTCATCTTATCCGGGATTTAAATAATGATTTATGGAAAAATCCTTTTGACGAGGAGTATGAAAAAGTCGTGAGCGAAATCAGAAATTTAATTATTCCAATTATTCAATCAACTTATCTGCATGGACTTAAAAAGCATTTCTTGTCCAAGTACCAGAAAAATGTAGATAATTATTACAAAAAAGTGATTGACGGTAAATCGTATAAATCAGAATTATGCCAGAAATTTCAAAAACGTTTTAAAAGATACAGAAATAGTCTTTTTACATTTATTATAATGGATGGAATAAATTGGCACAATAATGCAGCTGAAAATGGGATCAGGCATATATGCGTCCAAAGAAAAATTTCAGGTTATTTTGGTGAATATCAATTCCCTCATTATCTAAGAATGGTTAGCATACTGCAAACTTGCAAACTGCAGGATAAATCATTTTTTAAATTTTTACTTTCTAAAGAAAAGGACATCTCTAAGTTCAGATAGAAAGTGAAACAATAATTTTATCTTGTAAAGATTTAACCAGCCAATGGACTTTTTTCAACTGCATCCATTCACCATATACTCAATTTCAAGGTCATTTTTTTTATCTTTGCTAAAAGGCAAAAAACATGGAAGGATTTATTGAGAAATACATTAATCCATTTACTGATTATGGATTTAAAAAACTTTTTGGTGAGGAGCCAAACAAGGATTTGTTGCTGGATTTTCTCAATGAATTACTAAAGGAAGAACAGGGGCATATCAAAGATCTAACTTACCTTAAGACTGAGCATTTGGGCGATACCGAAGTCGATCGTAAAGCAATCTTTGATTTATATTGTGAAAACGAAAAGGGAGAGAAATTTATAGTCGAATTACAAAAGAGTAAACAAAACTTTTTTAAAGACCGGACACTTTATTATTCGACATTTCCAATACGGGAACAAGCAAAACGAGCCGATTGGAATTTTGAGTTGAAGGCTGTTTATACCATAGCGATACTGGATTTTGTATTTGATTCAGACAAGGCGGATATAAACAAATATAGGTATGATGTGAAGTTAAGCGATATATAATCGAAGGAGATTTTTTATGACAAATTTACGTTCATCTATCTGGAGGTGCCAAAATTCAATAAGTCCTTAGATGAATTAGAGACACATTTTGACAAATGGCTTTATGTGATTAAAAATCTGAATAAACTCGATAGGATACCTAACACATTACGAGAGCGAATATTTGAAAAATTATTTGATGCTGCGGAGATTGCAAATTTTACGACGGATCAGGTTCGCTCCTATCAAGATAGCTTAAAATATTATCGTGATATCAAAAACTCAATTGATACGGCGCGAGACGAAGGGAAGTTTGAGGAGAAAATTGAAATTGCCCAAAAAGCGATGGCAAAAGGTTTTTCTGCGAAAGATGTTGCTGAGTTGACCGGATTGTCGGAAGAAGAAATTGAAAAACTAAAATATTGATCGCAGCCCTACCAGATTTACAGAAGTAGCAGACACCTTTACAAAAACCAATAAAATATAACACAGGTTGACTTCCCTCGCCGCTTCAGATGATAATAATGAACACGGTGACAATGAAAGGGGTTCAAAAATTTTAAACTTACTCATCTTAGAATTAGGCGTTAATCCAAGGAAACAAAAGGTCTTATTTGTATTTTTGCACCTTATTTTTCAAACGTAAAAACACATGGAATTAAATAGGCTGACTGCAATTTCTCCCATCGACGGAAGATACAGAAAACAAGTAGATCATATTGCGAAATACCTTTCAGAATACGGCTTGATAAAATACAGGGTACAGGTGGAGATTGAGTATTTTATCTCACTCTGTGAGCTACCACTTCCTCAACTACAGGAAGTAAAGGCTGAACTATTTGAAGATTTGAGAAATATTTACATCTCTTTTTCAGAGGATGACGCTACAAAAGTCAAAGATATCGAAAAGGTCACCAACCATGATGTAAAGGCTGTTGAGTACTTTATCAAGGAGGAATTTGATAAACTTGGTTTAGAAAAATATAAAGAGTTCATACATTTTGGGCTTACCTCCCAGGATATTAATAATACGGCAACTCCGCTCTCGATAAAGGACGCGATGGTACACGTACACGTACTTTTCAGGGAGTTGATTGATTTGTTGAAGGACAGATCTTCGAAATGGACAGATATTCCAATGTTGGCTAAGACGCACGGACAACCGGCATCACCAACTTTGTTGGGCAAAGAGATCGCGGTATTTATAGAACGCGTAGAGCGACAATTGGATCAGGTGCTTGCAGTGCCATTTTCAGGGAAATTTGGTGGAGCGACCGGCAATTTGAATGCTCATGTCGTTTCCTATCCGGATATCGATTGGAATGCCTTTGCAGATAAATTTGTCGGCCAACGGCTTGGACTTTCAAGGAGCTATCCGACTACCCAAATCGAGCATTACGACAATCTTGCGGCATTGTTCCAGGGCTTGATGCGGGTGAATAATGTGCTCATTGATTTTAGCCGTGATGTGTGGCAGTATATTTCGATGGGTTATTTTAAGCAGAAAATCAAAAAAAATGAAGTGGGATCTTCAGCTATGCCCCACAAGGTAAATCCGATTGATTTTGAAAATGCAGAAGGCAACCTCGGAATTGCCAATGCGATTTATGATCATTTGGCAATCAAACTTCCGATTTCAAGACTCCAACGAGATCTTACCGATTCTACTGTACTGCGAAATGTGGGTGTTCCTATTGGACATAATATCATTGCGATACGATCTTTGATTAAGGGAATAAATAAGCTCGAACTAAATGAATTGGCCATACATGAGGATCTGGAAAAAAATTGGGCTGTTGTGGCCGAGGCCATTCAAACTATTTTGCGAAGAGAAGGATATCCAAAGCCTTATGAAGCGTTGAAAGAGTTGACTCGAATTAATGAAAAAATCACCAAAGACAGCATATGGCAATTTATTGACGGACTGAAACTGGATGATGCGGTAAAGATGGAATTAAAAAATATTACCCCTTTCAATTACACGGGGATTAAGCCTGGGTAAATGGCTTGAGGGAATGAAAAATTCAATTTCTTTTACAACTTTTATAGCAAAAGTCAATGCCCTGCCTCGTCAATAGGCAGGCATGATTACTGACTCATTATAGGTTTCATTAATTATATTCTGCATTATGCAGGTTTGATTTTCTTTACTACTTTTACGCTTAATGAAATTTCTATTCCCCGAATTTTTATACGGTTTATTTACCCTTGCCATTCCGATCATTATTCATCTTTTTAATTTCAGGAAGTCAAAAAAGATATATTTTTCCAATACAAGGTTTCTATTTGATATAAAAAAATCCACAAGTCAGAAACTAAAACTAAAGCATTATCTCATTTTGCTATCGAGAATGCTATTTTTAATGTTTTTGGTTTTTGCCTTTGCGCAACCCTATCTTCCCGGCGAAGACAAAAATCCTCAGGTAGAAAGCGTGTATATCTATCTTGATAATTCATTCAGCATGTCAAACCGAATAGACGGAACAATGACAAGCTTGAATCTTGGGATGGATTATGTGCATAAAATTTTAGAATTATACCCGACCAATACCAGCTATAAGTTTCTTACGAACGAGTTTGCTCCATTTTCCAATACACTGAAAAGTAAGGATGAAGTAGAGGAATTGCTCACCGAATTAAGAATGAGCAATATTTCCAGAACTTTGCCGGAGGCATATACCCGATTAAAAAGTCACACCTTACGTGAAAGTGAAAAAAGCAAGGATATATTTATTATTTCAGATTTTCAAAAATCAACGATTGGAAATTTCGAGCAATTAAATATTGATTCTGCAGATCAGGTGTTTGTTTCACCAATTTCTTTTGATGCCACAAAAAATATATTTATTGATAGCATTTATTTGTCTAATCCATTTCTTGTAGCCAACGAGAAAAACCAACTGAATGTAGTGTTGAAAAATGCGGGTTATGAAGATGCAGATGATTTACCGATAAAACTTTTTATAAATGAGATTCAATCTTCCAGCTCGCTTATAAGCATTCCGGCAGGGGGATCCAAAGAGTTGAATTTCGAAATAGGCTATAATCTGGAAAAGGTTAATAAATGCAGAATCAATTTTGAGGACTATCCCGTCACGTTTGATAATGACTTTTTTTTCGTATTGAAACTCGATAATAAGATCAATATTATGGAGATCAGAAAGGTTGATTCGATATCGCCGGTTGAGCAGGTTTATGGCAATGTGAGCCTTTTCAATTATACCTCTCAAATTGCTTCGTCTATTGATTACAGCCTCATCAGGCAATTTGATTTGGTGATCGTAAATGGACTGCAAAATATTGATAATTCGCTGTCGTTGGAGCTCAACAATTATATTGATCAGGGAGGTTCATTATTTATAATCCCGGCGGAAATACCGGATTTGAATTCCTACCGAAATCTTTTATCAACCGTAAGGCCTGCTGAAAATGATACTTCAAGGGTTGATATTGCTATGCCCGATCTTTCTAATCCATTTTTTGAAAGCATATTTGAGGGAGCAAATGAAAAAATTGATATGCCGGATGCATTGCCTGTGCTAGGGTGGCGAGGCCAACAGACGGATTTGCTGAAACTTAGGAATAACCTCAATTTTTTGTCCGGATTCAAAAAACAAGGAACCGTATTTATCATCGCTACTCCACTTGAAGACCAGTTTACCAACTTTCATCGACATGCACTATATGTCCCGGTGATGTATCGGATGGCTGCCCTCAGCAAGCGATCTTTTGAAAAACAATACTATAGCATCAATGCACCTACGATCAACCTGAAATTGGATAGTCTGAACAAACGGGATGTATTCAAAATTACTGACGAAGAATTAGAACTCATTCCAAATCAGCGTATCAGGGCCAATGAATTGGTGTTGGAGATGTCAAAAAATGCAATAAACCCAGGATTTTATGAGCTAAAGCTTGAAGAAAAAATCAAGGCAGTTTTAGCCTTCAATCTTGATAAGGCAGAATCGTATTTGGAGCAAATGACATTTGATGAAATAAATAAAAATTTATCTATTTATGATAATGTAAAAATATTTGATGCAAATGATGCAGACAATTTTTTAAAAGAAGTCAAAAAAAATAAATTTGGAGTACCTTTATGGAAATATGCCATAATAGTGTCATTATTATTTTTAATGGTTGAAGTTCTGTTAATTAGATTTTTATAGCATGAGTATTCTTATAAAATCTGTCCGAATTATGAACCCCGGTTCATCGTATCACAATAAAAAGTTGAATATTCTAATTTCCGATGCAGGGATCATCAAATCGATTGGGAAAGATGAGCCTGAAGCCGGCAGGGTAATCACGGGCAAAAACCTGATGGTTTCGATCGGTTGGTTCGATATGCGGGCAAACTTTAACGATCCTGGCTGTGAATACAAGGAAGATTTGGATTCTGGTTTGACGAGCGCTGCCGCAGGTGGATTTACCGGCGTTGCCCTGCTCCCCAACACGAAGCCTTGTATCGAATCAAAAAATGAAGTTATCTATCTCCAATCAAAAAATGCTAAACATGTCACCCAAATTTATCCGATGGGAGCCGTGACCAAAGGGTGTAATGGGGAAGATTTTACAGAGATATTAGACATGCATGCAGCAGGCGCTGTAGCTTTTACGGATGGGGAGCATCCAATCTGGAACGCCAACATTTTGCTTAAAACATTGCAATACCTTCAAAAATTTGGTGGCCTTTTAATCAATAAACCGGAAGATAAATACCTGACAGCATTTGGCACCATGAATGAAGGAGTAACCTCTACATTTCTTGGGATGAAGGGGATGCCCGGATTAGCTGAAGAAATTATGATCCAAAGAGATATTGAACTGCTTAAATACGCAGGAGGAAGAATTCATTTTTCCAATGTATCTACAGCTAACGCACTGAAACAGATTGTGAAAGCGAAGAAAGATGGATTGAATGTGACGTGTGATGTGGCGGCACACAATTTATTGTTTGACGATACGCTACTTTCAGAATACGATACAAATTACAAGGTAAATCCACCACTCCGAAGTAAGAGTGATATAAGCGCTATGGTAAAAGGAGTAGCTGCAGGTGATGTTGATGTGATTGTATCCTCGCACACACCGCAGGATGAGGAGTCGAAAAAACTTGAATTTGACCATGCAGACTTTGGCATGCTGGGCTTACAGACTTTTTTCCCAATTATTGTCAAGAAATTAATTAGTGGTGATATTTCTGTTTTGCTGGATAAATTCACGGTAAACCCGAGGTCATTATTAAATTTACCCATTCCAAAGATTGAAGAAGGTGAAAAAGCTGATTTAACTATTTTTGATCCGGATCTCAACTGGTCTTATAATGCTGAATCGAATTATTCAAAATCCAGTAATTCCCCATTATTGGATCAAAACTTAACAGGTGCAGTAGTTGGAGTTGTGAATAACGGTAAATCATTTTTCAATACATTTTCATGAGTTTTTTATCATTGAAAAATAAATTAGTTTCAGTTCCAATAAAGTATGGGGTGTTTGGAGGGATTATGGTGATCCTGCTGATCCTTACATTCTATTTCCTCGATCTTGATCCATTGGTAAACATCAAAGTGGCAGATGTGTTGATTTTAAGCATATTCATTTTTTTTGCCCTGAAAGAATTCCGGGATCAGTATAATAACCGCCAATTGCATTTTTGGCAAGGGATGACCGGTGGAGTACTCACTTATCTGACAATCGCTCTAATTTCAGCCATATTTATTTTGCTGATGACTGTAATAATTGACCCCGAAATGACGACTAATTATATAGCAAGTCGAATTGAGTTGTTGAATGAAAATAAGCAGAAACTTGTAGATGCCATGGATGAGAAGGCCTATTTGGATGCACTTAAAGGAGTAAGTGAGACAAGTGGATTTGATTTGGCATTGGATGATTTTTTGAAAAAATCAATAATTGGACTATTTTTAACAATAATAATAGCCGTAATTTTACGCAAATAAACTAACTAAACACATTTAATTATGGAAGACAAAGTAACTGTTTCGCAAATTGGACTTAAGTATGGAATTATAATGGGTCTTATACTCGTTGTTTACGCACTAATCTTGCAGATCACTACGTATACAACAAATCCCTGGCTTGGTGCTGTCACCTTTCTTTTATTAATCGTGGGATTCGTTATGGGGCATAAGGCGTATAAAGCAGGAGGGGATGGCTACATGAGTATTGGCCAGGGATTGGGCATTGGGATGCTTATAAGTTTAATAGGAGGAGTCGTTTCTAGCATTTTTTCATATGCGTATATCAAATTTATTGATGATTCTTCGATCGCTCGAGCCATTGATTTGCAAATGGAAAAATTTGAAGAGCTTGGATATGACGATGCTCAGATCGAACAGGCAATGGAAATGGCTGGCAAGTTCTCAACTCCTGAAATGCAATTGGGGATGGGAATCATAGTAATTCTAATTGTTGGTTTTATACTTTCATTAATTGTTTCTTTATTTACAAAAAAAGCAAACCCAGCTTTAGATATATAATTAATGCCGAAAAAACTGGATATATCAGTTATTGTGCCTGCCTATAATGAGGAGGAATCGATAACTGAACTGAATGAATGGATAAGCCGTGTGATGACAACGCACGGCTTATCATATGAAATACTGTTGATCGATGATGGCAGTACAGATGGTACATGGGACTTAACCAGGGAACTGTCATCCATTAATCCCAACCTGAAAGGATTGAAATTTAATAGAAACCAAGGGAAATCAGCAGCTTTAAATACAGGTTTTCAGCACGCTTCAGGCGATGTGGTCATCACCATGGATGCCGACCTTCAGGATAACCCGGACGAAATCCCGGATTTGTATAAGATGATTATGGAGGATGGTTTTGATATTGTTTCCGGATGGAAAAAAAAGCGTCATGATCCAATTGGAAAAACCATTCCATCCAAGTTCTTTAATTTTGTGACCAGCAAAATTTCAGGAATTAAGCTTCATGATTTCAACTGCGGACTGAAGGCTTATAAAAACGTAGTTGTAAAAAATATAAATGTTTATGGCGAGATGCACCGCTACATTCCCGTGATATGTAAGTGGCACGGATTTGGAAAGATAGGCGAAAAAGTTGTCCAGCATCAGGCCAGGAAATATGGGATTACCAAATTTGGTTTTGAACGTTTTATTACTGGATTTTTGGATCTGATCTCGGTAACTTTCGTTTCCAAATTCAGAAAGAAACCCATGCACTTTTTTGGCACAATGGGCACGTTTTCCTTTTTGGGAGGCTTTTTTATTGCTACCTATCTTATTATACAAAAAGTATGGAGTATTTATAACCATGCGCCATTTCGTGACGTGGTGGATCAACCCCTGTTTTATCTCGCACTTGTAGCCATTATCCTGGGGGTTCAACTGTTTCTTGCCGGCTTTCTAGCTGAAATGTACACGATGGCCAATGAAAAAAATTCACAATATTTATTGATCGATAAGATTGGCTTCTGATATTTCCATCATCATTCCGGTTTACAACAGGCAGGAAGAGCTGGCAGAATTGCTCGAAAGCCTCACCGAACAATCAGATCAAGGATTTGATGTGATTGTGGTCGATGATGGATCGGATCAGAAATCTGATGTCATCGTAAACAATTTCCTCAAAAAGCTAAATATTCAGTATTTCTATAAAGAAAATTCTGGCCCGGGAAATTCCAGAAATTATGGATGTGAGCATTCTGATGCTGATTTTTTTGTATTCTTTGATTCCGATTGTATCATTCCTCCAGATTATATGGAGAATTTGAAAAAGGGGATTAAAGGGCTTCAGGCATTTGGCGGCCCTGACAGAGAGCATCATTCTTTTACTTCCATACAGAAAGCAATTAGCTATTCGATGACTTCGTTGTTTACAACCGGAGGAATTCGAGGGCATAAAAGTTCCATGGAAAAGTTTCATCCAAGGAGTTTTAATATGGGATATTCGAGAGAAGTTTATGAAAAGACTGGAGGATTTTCAAAGCTTCGCTTTGGAGAAGATATTGATTTAAGCATCAGAATTTTTGAACATGGTTTTAGAACCAGCTTAATCCTGGAATGCTTTGTTTATCACAAACGGAGAACGGATTTCAGAAAGTTCTTTAAACAGGTTTTTAATTCCGGTATTGCACGGATCAATCTGTATAAAAGGCATCCAAAGTCATTGAAGGCGGTTCATTTTTTTCCTGCGGCATTCGTGGCATACCAATTATTATCTATCCCTCATGCAATTTACCACAAGGAATTTTGGGTAATTTGGCCTACAATTATTTACTCGGCGCTCATTTTATTGGATGCTTCAATACGTTTTAAAAACCCATGGATTGGCGTGATTTCAGTATACGCCTCAATCGTTCAGCTTTTTGGCTATGGATTGGGCTTCATCAAAGGTTTTCTAAAAAGGATTATCCTAAACAAATCGGAATTCCATGCTTTTGATAAAACGTTTTATGATTAGCATCGCAAGACGCTTGGACCTGGTTCCAGCACCCAGAACCCTGCACCAAGCACCAAGCACCCAGAACCCAGAACCCAGTTAATCCTTCTCGCAAAAATATATTATCTCTTCTTCAGGCAGGGCGTATCGTTTTCTATCCTTATCGCTTAGTTCATTCAGATAATTGTCTTCGGTCACCCTAAAACCAGCTTTTCTTAAGTGATCACCATAGTCTTTGCCATATTTTCTCATATGATCATTTTGACCAAAAATGCGCTCTCGCTCCAAAGGGTCAGTTATGGATGGATCTTCAAGTGTTTTATCCAATTCCATGACAACTGGTGATTGAATGATTGCCCACCCACCTTTTTTCAATACGCGATGGATTTCATTCATGGCTTTGATGTCATCTTCCACGTGTTCCATAACATGGTTGCAAAAAACGACATCAAATGAATTTTCATGAAATGGAATATGTAGTACATCCATTTTCACTTTGGCCAAGGGTGATTCAATATCACCTGTAATATATTCCAGGTTTTTCATTTGCTTAAAAATATCCATGAAACACAATTCCGGGGCGATATGGAGTAATTTGATATTAGACGAAAAGAAATCGGTTTTATTTTTCAAAAATAGCCACATCAAGCGATGGCGTTCCAACGAAAGTGAACTTGGGCAAAGGGCGTTTGGTCTGGATTCAAGTCTGCCGTAAGGCAAAAATTTCCTATAAGTTTTGCCGTCAATAGGGCACTGAACATTATTGCCATAATAAAAAATAGCGATGATCCTCAATACATAGTGGCTGACATATTGGATATATCTTCGGGGAATCTTTCTTAATACAAAACTTATTATCTTTTTCATTAAAAGTTTTTTTACAGCTTTGACTACTTTACTCACCTATTCTATCCACCCATCCATCAAATAAAAGCATTTATCAAATCTATCTTTATATAATGCGTTAGAATTTAGAAATTGTGATGCAAATATCAGGAATTCTACAGATTCTATATGTAAATTTGAATTCTTAAATTGACAAATTGGGGATTAATCGTTCAATCACTCAATTTATATTATAAGTCCAGTTAAGTATAAAGAAATATTAAAGATTATATTAATGAAAAAGAAAGTTATAATTGGCATTGTCGCTGTAGCAGTTATAGTTTCCGGTTTTCTGTTTTATAATATAGCAGATCCTTCAGAAACTAATGAGATTATTGTTGGTGTTAAGAGCGGAAAGTTTATTGTAGATATCACAACTACCGGTGAGCTTGAAGCAAAAAATTCTGTAAAAATAATGGGGCCTTCGAGGCTTCGGGAATTCAGGATCTATCAATTGAGTATTCAGGATATTGTTGATGAAGGTACTGTGGTCGAAAAAGGAGATTGGATTGCCACTTTAGACCAGTCGGAATTTAACACCAAATTGCAGGATAAGCAAATCGATCTCGAGCAAGAACAATCCGCATATATACAGCAGCAGCTTGACACCACGTTACAGATGAGGCAAGCCAGGGACGAATTGATCAATTTGGCGTATGGTGTAGAAGAAATGCGGATAAAATTGGATCAATCTCAATTCGAGCCACCTGCAACCATAAAGCAAGCTGAAATAGACGTAGAAAAAGCAATACGGGCACTTGATCAGGCAGAGCAAAACTACCTTATAAAATTAGAGCAAAACAAAGCAAAAATGTTTGAGGTCTATGCTGAGCGAAGAAAAACCCAAAATGAATATAACGCTATGCAGGAGTTGGTAAAATCTTTTCAGATTATGGCTCCTGAACCAGGTATGGTTGTCTATACAAAGGGATTTGATGGGAAACCGATGAAAGCCGGTTCACAAATTCATACTTGGGACCCGGTAGTAGCAACCCTTCCGGATCTCTCCACTATGCTATCAAAAACATATATCAATGAAGTTGACATACGAAAGATAAAGCTAGGACAAAAAGTTGAATTGGGATTGGATGCATTTCCAGAAAAAAGAATAAATGGAACCGTAATCCGGGTGGCTAATGTAGGTGAACAAAGCCCAAATTCCGATTCGAAGGTTTTTGAGGCGTCAATAGAAATTGAAGGAAGTGATCCACTTTTAAAGCCATCGATGACAACTTCAAATAAAATTTTTGTGAATGAGATGGATTCAGCATTATTCGTTCCACTCGAAAGCCTTCATAGTAAAGATGACTCGATTGCTTTTGTCTATAAAAAATCAGGTTTAAAGGTTATAAAACAGGAAGTGCAAGTTGGTGAATCAAATAACAATGAAGTAATCATCAAACTTGGGCTGAATCCGGAAGATAGGATTTATCTTTCGATTCCTTCTGGAATGGAAGAAGATGAAATATCCTTATTGACCGAGTTAGATGGTAAAAGAACGAAGAAGGAAGAAGATCTTCAGGCAAGTAAACCTAAAACAAGGACAATAACTTTACCGGATGGAACAACCAGGGAAGTTACAGAGGAGCAAATGAAGAAGTTTAGCCAGCGCCGGGGAAGGCAAGGCGGTGGCGGCCAGGGTGGCAGAAATTAAATTAAACGCATTCAATAAACTGGTTTTAAGTCAAACTTCATAACATGTCAGAAAGAGTATTAGCAAATTTATATATAGCAATAGAGGCTGTAATCGCAAATAAAATACGATCTATGCTTACCGCATTGGGAATTATATTCGGTGTTGCGGCTGTGATTGCCATGCTGGCTATCGGGAATGGAGCTCAACAGGAAATTCTTGAGCAGATTAAGTTGGTTGGTGTCAACAACATTGTCATCGAACCAATAATTGAGCAGAGAGAAGAAAATTTAAGTGAATCCAGCACAGCAGGAAGGGAAAAAAAGAAATTTTCTCCCGGACTTACACTAAAGGATGTAGGTGCGGTTGCAGAAATTGTCCCTTCAATTGAAAGACTTAGCCCTGAAATTGTTTTGGAGACTTACATCATTAAGAATGGGATTAGGAGATCGGCCAAATTAGTGGGGGTAGAACCAAATTATTTTGAGCTTACAAGTTTTAAGCTTGCTCGGGGAAAAATGTTTAACGAGCAACAGCTCCTCAAAGGATCCCCCGTTTGCATTATTGGAAAAGCCATACAAACAAGATTTTTTCCTACAGAAAATCCCGTTGGAAAATCGATTAAATGTGGGCCAAATTGGTTGACCATCATTGGTGTTCTTGAAGAAAGGATAATTTCTGAGTCAAGCATTGCCAAACTTGGTATTCGGAATTTTAACATGGATGTGTACACGCCTATTCAGTCATTTCTAATACGTTATGAAAATCGGAGTCTTGTTACTAAGTCCATGTTGGAAAAAACCAATATGGTAAGCCGTGGCAGAATGATGATTGTTACTAGTAACTCTGAAGATGAATCTACAGCTGCTCCGGTCAATTACCATCAAATAGACAAATTAGTCATTCAGGTTGCTGAAACAAATTTATTAACCCCGGTGGCGGAGATCGTTTCCCGTGTATTGGAACGGCGACATTATAAGGTGATTGATTATCAAATTACGATTCCGGAATTGCTTCTAAAGCAACAACAGCGTACAAATCAAATCTTCAACTTCGTGTTGGGAGCTATTGCAGGGATTTCTCTACTAGTAGGAGGCATTGGTATTATGAATATTATGCTTGCCTCTGTGTTGGAGAGAATAAAGGAGATTGGTTTGCGTTTATCTTTGGGAGCAAAGAAACAGGATATTGTCACTCAATTTTTATTTGAAGCTATTATGATTTCAATTTCCGGCGGAATTGTTGGAGTTATTCTTGGTGTAACAATGGCGATATTAGTTGCTAAATTTGCGGAAATACCAACAATTATTACTTTTACATCTATTTTACTATCCTTTGGCGTGGCTGCCACAGTTGGACTTATTTTTGGAATTACTCCGGCAAAAAGAGCTGCTAGTCAGAATCCAATAACCTCATTGAGATATGAATAAAATTAAGTTTTTAGTACTTGCTGCCGGTTTATTTTTTGCAGCAAACATCAGCGCACAAGACAAGCAAAGCCTAAGAAAGGTTTATACCCTTAAGGAAATAATAAATATCGCCAGGCAACAATCCATTGCGTCCAAGCAAGCAGAAACCACTCGGGAAAACAGATTCTGGCAATTCCAGAGATACAGGTCTAACTATAAACCTCAATTGGATTTAGTTGGCGAATTTCCGGCATATAACAGGTCTTTTGATGAGGTGAGACAGGAGGATGGTTCATATGAATTTAAACCGGTTTCTTATAATAATTCGGAGCTGAGTTTAAGGCTGAGCCAGGATATTACCGCAACTGGGACAAGGGTATTTTTAAATACCGGTATCAACAGGTATGATAATTTTTTAGATGATGACCTCAATGATCCATATCATATTTATCGAGGAAATCCCTTAGAAGTTGGGATATTGCAACCTATATTTCAATATAACCGACTGAAATGGGATAAAAAGATTGAACCATTAAGATTTGAAGAATCCCAAAGAGAGTATATCGAAAGGCTGGAAGAAATATCGGTTTTTACCACAAGAAGATTTTTTGATTTGATGTTAGCACAAATCAATTTGGAAATAGCTGAGAAGAATGTGGCAAATAATGATACCATTTATAAAATTGCCCAGGGCAGGTATAATTTAGGCAAAATAGCTGAAAATGAATTGCTGCAGTTGGAACTTCAATTGATGAATTCCAGGCAGCAAGTGGCTCAATCTAAATTGGATATCGAAATGGGAAATTTACGGCTTAAGACATGGGTTGGATTAACGGATGTAGCTAATTTTCAATTATATCTTCCTGAAGAAATCCCCATTTTTACTGTGGATGAAGAAGTCGCTTTAGTACATGCAAAGGCAAACAGATCTGAATCTTTAGCATTTGAAAGGCAGATGTTGGAAGCTGATGCGGAAATTGCTCAGGCAAAGGGTGACACTGGCCCACAAGCAGATTTGTTTGCGCGATTTGGATTAACCAATAGAACTGAAAGAGGTGCCCCGCTAGGTGATTTGTATGATAATCCTGAGAATCAACAGATTGTTCAGTTTGGATTTCAGATTCCAATAATGGACTGGGGAAGAAGAAAATCGCGTGTTAAAACAGCCGAAGCAAACCAGAAATTTGTGCAATACACAGTAGATCAGGATATTATAACTTTTGATGAAGAGGTATTAACTCAAGTCCGGCAAATTGAAATGTTGCAGGAGCAAGTGAGAATTACACGAGTTGCAGATGACATCGCACAAAGAAGATATAACATTACAAAAAACAGATATTTGATCGGAAAAATCGACATCACGGATATGAATATTGCATTGACTGAGAAAGACGAGGCGAAGGCCCGATATATCCAGTCTCTGGAAGGTTACTGGATGGCTTATTTTACCTTGAGACAATTGACACTTTATGATTTTGAGGAAGGGTTTCAAATCATCAGTGACCAGCTTTGATCTTGAATTGACTGATAAGTTAGTTGATATTTTAGTAATTTTGCCTCATTCATTTAAAAACGCGGATGAGGCATTTTTTTATAACTTGTATAAGCCTACACCTATTATCATACTTCATTGTTGAAGGTACTGCTGTGGCTCAGGAAACCAACAAGGACTATTTCCCAACACCCAATACAGTTACCGGGGCAAAACCAGACCCTCAAAAACAAATAGAGAAAGAGGTGACAATAAGGTACATTATTAAAAATGATACCAGGAAAACCTTGACAGGAAATCTTTGTTTCGAGGAAGTCACTACTAAAATGGGTTTTCAATACCTGGCCGTTCCTATAGGTCAGGTTCCAAATAAAAATGGATTCGTCAGGTGGAAGCACAACTTTGGTGTGAAATTTATGATTTTTCTAAAAAACGGACCCTTCTGGAAGATAAAAGTAAACAAGAAATATAAGGAGTGTAAATATGGTTCCGGTGACTTTATAGGTTGATTAGTCCTTGAGAATATTACTCAAAAAGGTAGATTTGAGCGCAATCCAGAAGAGAAATATCAAAATCGCCCATTTCAAATAAATTGGGTAATAATCCGTAGTATCTTTGAATCTGCTTTCCTTGATCTCAGCCTTTTCAAATTTGTCAATAAGCTTAAATACATCTTCAAGGGCTTTATTGTCAGAAGCGCGATAAAAATTCCCTTCTCCGATTTCAGCAATTTTTCTAAGTGTAGATTCATCCAGGGTATTATCACTGTATTTTGTTTGGCCAAAAATATTTCTTCCAGTTGGGACTTTGCCTTCCTTGCCAATTCCTATTGTGTAGATCTTGATATCATAGGCATTGGCAATTTCTGCAGCGGTAATCGGATCAATATTTCCGGCATTACTATCACCATCACTTAGTAGAATCACTACTTTGGTTTTTGATTCAGATTCTCTCATGCGATTTGTGGCCACGGCAAGCGCACTTCCTATAGCAGTGCCTGATGATTCTATTTTATCAAACGATATATCTTCAATATAAACATACAAAAGTTTATAATCTGTGGTTAGGGGAGACAGGCTATATGCATCACCCGAAAATATGACTACTCCTATTCTATCTTGAAACCGGCCGGCTATAAAGTTTTTGGCGACTTGCTTGGCGGCCTCAAGTCTGTTTGGCTTAAAGTCTTGAATCGTCATAGATCTGGAAATATCAATCACTAGCATTATATCAATTCCTTCTGTCCATTGCTCTACTTTTTCATTGCTGGTTTGAGGTCGGGCCAGGGCTACAATGATCAAGGCCATCATTATGGCAAACAGGACATCAGGAATAAATCTTAGTAGGCTGACCGGATCTGATTTAATTTGTTTTTCCGGCAATGCTATGGTTAGTCTTTGCTTAAGCCGAATGTTGAGTAGCCACCTTAAAACATAAAAAGCCGGAATGGCCAAAAGAAACATTAGGAAAAATTTATATTCCCACGTTACGTTTTGAAAGGTAGATGGGTAAAACCATGAAAAAGAAAACCATTTGCTAACTTCTGGCATAATTCTATCCGTTTTTTATCTCAGTAATATTCTGGTGGAAAATCTCAATGGAAAATTTCATTAAATATTCAAAGCTGGCAAAAAGATCACTTCCTTTTTCATCGGCATAGATACTTCGATCAATCAACCTCAAATTATCTTTTAAGTGTCCATTGTTGTGTAATACGAGAATTTCCTTTGTTGTTAGTTTTGAAATGGGTTTTTGCTCAAGACGCTCCATATATCTTTTCCAAACTGCCAAAACATGTTCTGGAGATTTATTTGGATTATTACTGGAAATATCTCTCATCAAATTGAAAAATCGTTCTATAAATTTTTTATGTGTTCTATTCATTCGATAAATCTTCCATGCCTTTGCCAATTGCTTACCAAAGAACAATACACCTATAAATGCTAAAAATGTCAAAACGCCAAAGCCAATTAAAAAATAAGGATAATTAAATTGCTTCTTGATATGGATTAAATCAGTGTTGGCTTTTAACTCAGGATTTTCAGGGATTTCATTGATTACCCGAACCAAATGAATGGAGTCAATGGTAGAATAAATCGCCAGGCTATCATCATCGTTCAAAATGTAAACGGGTAGCTGTAAGAACTGAACAGAATCGATTTCGAAAGTAGATAGTCGATAGATCACACTATCGAAACTTTGTGAATCGTCTGATTTCGTCTTAAAATATGTTCTTGAGCTATATTCAAATGTTCCGAAATTATAGGTGCTATCTGGAAAAAGGATGTTCAGGTTTTTATTGTACCTGATAGATAGCGCATAGGAAATCTCTTCTCCTATTTTAATTTTATCCTGGATAAAAGACCCTTTGGGTTCAATATTTTGAGCCAGGGCTAGATTTATATTAAAAAATAATATGATAAGTTGAGCTATCCTTTTTCTACGCAATTTTCCTTGATTTATTCCTTACTCTAAATAGCTTTACCAACTTTGGCACATAATCCTCATCGGTATATATATTGACATAATTGGCTCGATGTTTTCTGCAAAACTGTTCCAATTTTCTTTGAGTCCCTTCAAATATCTCTTTCACTTCATTTCTGAATGAAGGAGAGCTTGTATTGGTCCAAAATATTTTTTTACTTTCTTTGTCTACAAGCGGAACAATGCCAAGTTTTGGAAGGTGTGTTTCTCTTATATCACTTATATGAATTACCACCAAATCGTGTTGTGAAGCCAGGGCCTTTAAATTATGCTCATATCCTTCATCAATAAAATCTGATATCATAATCACAATACTTTTTCTTTTTATCAGATTTAGCGCATACAAAATAGATTTACTAATATTCGTTTTAAGTGATTTTGGCTTTAAATTCAGCAGATCGGAAATAAATCTGAAAGCATGCTTTTCGCCTTTTCCCGGTTTCACATACTTTTCTTTTTTATCCGAAAAACAAATTAGTCCTACCTGACTATGTTCCTGCACAGCCGAAAGTGACAGCACACCGCAAATCTCCTTTACGATGTCAATTTTCTGATGGCCAGGATTTCCAATTTCCTGCGAAGCGCTCACATCGATCAGAAAAAAGACAATCTGTTCCTTTTCCTCTTTAAAAGTTTTTACAAAGGTGCCATGTCCTTTTGCTGTCACATTCCAGTTAATGGTTCTCACATCATCTCCGTACTGATACGCCCAGACATCATCAAACTCAAGACCCGATCCCTTAAATACAGAATGGAAATCACCATGCATTTGATTATTGATCGCTTTTCTTATTTGAATCTGATATTTCCTAAGCTTTTTAACCAGCTCTCTCATTGGTACGAATTTGGCTTTAAAATTAGAACTTATTTAAGTAATTTTCACCCGTGAAAAAAGTTTTTTTAATACTTGTCATTTGTCTGTGTACTTTTTGTTCGAAGAAAAAGGCTGAAAATCCGAAAGGGCTTTATCCTATGGATCAGGTAGCCGGCTTTCTCAAGGATTTATATATCCTTGAAACAAAAGTAAAAGAGTTGAAATTGTACAAAGATTCTGCTAAAGTTGTCTTTGCACACTATGAGAAGAAACTCTTCGAAAAGCATAACATGACTGATTCTTTGTACCGGGAGAGTTTTAAATATTATATGGATGATATTAAAGGATTGACAAAAATCTATGAAATTATCGCTGATTCCCTGAGCCTTGAAGAAAGGTTGGCAACTGCAAAAAGAAGGGGATTAGAAGGAGATGATGAAGATTATTAGCCCACAAATATGCTTTATCCCCATGATATTGAGCAAAAGTTGGGTTTTGATAAAATCCGGGAATTGCTAAAAAGCCACTGTTCTGGTGAACAGGGAAAACGAAATGTAGATAAAATCAGATTTTCTTCAAATCAAGATCTGATCCAAAAACTTTGTAGCCAAACCGAAGAGTATGTGAGAATGGTTCGCGCTGCTGAGAATCTGCCTTCACTGAATTATCCTGAAATAGATTCAATACTTAACAAACTCCGTGTCTTAGGAATTTTTCTAGAAACATCGGAGGTGACAGATGTTTTGAAATCGTTGAAAATATTGCATTCCTGGGCAAAGTTTTTGATTGCAAAAAAGGATGAATATCTGGGAATTTCTGCGTTGGCTGTGCATATCCAAATCGATCCTTCATTGATAAAAAAAATGGAGGAATGCATAGACGAAAAAGGCCAAATCAGAGAGAATGCTTCCCCTGAATTGAGAAGGATCAGGTCCGAAATACGTAAAAATGAACAGCAAGCCAGAAAAACACTGGATCGGGTTATCCGAGAAACGCGAAAGTCGGATATGTCGCCAGACGATAGTTCATTAACCGTCAGGAATGGGCGGCTGGTCATTCCTATAAAATCAGAATATAAACGATCCATAAAAGGATTTATCCATGACACCTCAGCATCAGGAAATATTATTTTTATCGAGCCTGCTGAAGTGTTGGAGATCAACAATGATTTAACGGAACTTGCCTACAGTGAAAAAAGAGAGGTCATCAGAATATTAACCAAACTGACTGATGAGATCAGAACACATCGGGAAAATATTGCTCATGGAAGTCGGTTTTTAGGAATTATTGATTTGATCAAGTCAAAAGCCCTGCTTTCCATTGAGTTTGATGCCAACGTTCCAATACTTAATAAACATGGAAACATCGAATGGGTAGGAGCAGTAAATCCTATTTTAAAAAGAGCTTTGCTGAAACAGGAAAAAGAGATTGTACCATTATATCTTAAGCTCGATCGCCAAAAAAGAGTTTTATTGATTTCCGGTCCTAATGCAGGAGGGAAGTCGGTGTGCCTTCAAACCGTTGGCTTGCTACAGTATATGTATCAGTGTGGATTGCCTGCCCCGCTTCTGGAGGGATCGGAGACCGTGGTTTTTAAAGATATTTTCATTGACATTGGAGATGAACAGTCTATTGAAGATGATTTGAGTACATATAGTTCTCATTTAAAATCCATGAATTTTTTAATTAAAAATGCCGGCAAGAAAACTTTATTCTTAATTGATGAATTTGGTTCGGGGACAGATCCACAATTTGGAGGAGCTATTGCTGAAGCAATCCTTGAGCAATTGGCAAAATCGAAAGGCATGGGGATTATTACGACGCATTATAATAATCTAAAAAAAATGGCAGATAGTCATTCCGGATTGATAAATGGCAGGATGCGCTTTGATGTGAAAAAATTGGAGCCCTTATACCAACTTGAAATAGGCAAACCAGGGAGTTCTTTTGCTTTGGAAATAGCCGGAAAAATCGGATTGCCCGGAGATCTGATCCAATCAGCTAAAAAGAAAGTTGGTACAGATGCTGTGGAGCTTGATCGCTTGTTAACTGAATTGGAAAAGGAAAAGAAGCATTTTGAAGAGCAAAGCAAGAAATTTGAAAGGCAAAACAGCGTTCTTGAGAAGACCATATTAAATTACAAAGATCTTCAATCTGATCTTGATGAAAGGAAAAAGGAGATCATGAATGATGCGAAAGTAGAAGCTAAAAATCTTCTGAAGGAAACGAACCAGCGAGTCGAAAATCTGATTCGGAATATAAAGGAAAATAAAGCCGAGAAGGAAAGCACTAAGATTTCCAGGGAAGAAGTCAGGGAATTTGAAAAAGAAATAAAAATTGAAAAAGTAAAGAAGAAAGAAAAGGAATTCAAGGTAATTGGTGGTGCAATTGGCTTCGGTGATTTGGTACGGATCAAAGGGCAACAAGCTGTAGGGGAGGTGATGCAAATTGGCAAAAAGGATGCAGAGGTAATTTTTGGAGATTTGAAATCAAAAATTAAACTCAGTCGTTTGGAGAAAATATCCAGAGGGACGCTGAAAAAATTGGAGAAAGAGAATTCTTCGCCTATCAGAGGTATTGATATAAATAAGCGCAAAGCGCAGTTCAGTCCTAATCTGGATGTGAGGGGAAAAAGAGCTGATGAAGCGCTTGTGATATTAGCTGGATATTTGGATGATGCAATTCTATTTGGAAGCCCCAGTGTGCGCATCATACATGGAAAAGGGGATGGGATTTTGAGAGAAATTTTTAGAGAAGAGTTAAAATCTTATCGCGAGGTCAGATCTTTTTATGATGAACACGCCGATCGGGGTGGGTCAGGAATTACCGTTGTGGAGTTTCATTGAGAAAAATTTATTTCAAAATCATCCCCATCCAGATAAGCCGGGAATTTTTTTCTAAAAGAATGAAGATCATCCAAATTGAGTGTTATCGTTTGTATGCTTTGTTTATTTGTATTTTCGTTCAGACTATGACCCTTGAAATCAATTACAGCAGATTGCCCATTATAATTTATTCCCATCCCGTCTTTACCGGTTCGGTTGACGCCGATGGTAAAGCATTGATTTTCCAATGAGCGCGCTTTGAGTAAGGTATTCCAGACATCCGTTCTGGGAGCCGGCCAGTTGGCTACATAAATCAACAAGCCATACTCCAATTCACCTGTGGCCGAATCAATTCGATTTCTGCTCCAAACAGGAAATCGGAGATCGTAGCAGATTAGAGGCATGATCTTCCATCCACGAAAATTGCGGATCATTCTTTTTTTACCTTCAGAAAAAGTTAACTGTTCATCACCCATTCGGAAAAGATGCCGCTTATCATAGAAATCAAAACTTCCGTCCGGTTCTACCCAATACAGTCTGTTGTAATACTTTCCGGCTTCTTTAACAATATAACTACCGACAACTGCAACATCTTTTTGCCTTGCCATCTGGCACATCCACCTGAAGGTCTTGAAATTTATAGGCTCAGCAAGCTTTTCAGCATTCATCGAAAAACCTGTATTGAACATTTCCGGTAGGATGATTACATCTGTGGATTCTTCGATCTCCCAGATTTTTTCCTCGAACATGGCCAGGTTAGCATCAGCATCCTGCCAATAAAGATATGATTGGATGAAGGTGATTTTTAGCGTATTCAATTTCTGAATAAATTATGGGTTATTTTTTTGCAGGAAAGTTCATCCGATATTCCGCCTTTACAATACCTTTAGTGATGTTGGTAAGTTTACTTTTTAAAAGTCTTTTTTTGAACGGAGTAAGATGATCTGTAAATAATATACCTTCTATATGATCATATTCATGCTGGATAATCCGGGCTTTCATGCCTTCAAAAACTTCAGTGTGTTCAACCCAATTTTCATCAAAGTAGTTAATCTTAACTTTTTCAGGACGTATAACTTCTTCTCTGATATCAGGAATGCTTAGACATCCTTCCTCAAATGCCCATTCATCTTCAGACTCTTCGATGATTTCAGGATTAACAAACGCCTGCTTCCAGTCACCTATTTCTTCATCTTCCAGAGGGGAAGCATCTGCAATAAACATTCTGAGACTTTTCCCAATTTGAGGTGCGGCAAGACCAATTCCCTGTGCAGCATACATGGTTTCAAACATGTTTTCTGACAACTCCATGACGTCAACTTTATCTTTATCTATATCTTGGGCCTCTTTTTTTAAAATAGGATGACCATATGCTACAATTGAATAAATCATTAATCGATTTTTTAATAAGCCGCAAATTTACAAAACGTGTTTGAAAATGCCGTCTAAAATTTTTAAGGTGTCAACGAAAAATTAACTTTCTAACCATAAAATCCCCTGAGGGGAAAGACGAAATTTTCTCCCACACCTTTTTTAACAACAATTTTTGTACTTTGTTGAATATTTGAAAAATAAATTATCGTGATTCAGCATTCAAAATCGAAACTTCTGAAAAGTGATGACTATTGGGCGATTTGGCTTGGGTCTTTTTTTCTGGTAGTTGGGGTTGTGGCTTTTCTAATTATTGGAAAATTATCTATAGGCGAAGAAATAGTTAATAACACATCAATTTTAGATCAGCAATCTAAAGAAATTCCTTTCAAAACAATTGATTGGTACAAAGCAAAAGATAATGTCAGCCAACTTACAGGTGCAAATACATCAATAGGGAAATCCATTAAAAGGCTGCTCAGTAAGCCAAAATCATGGAATGACAATCCCTTGAAATCGTTTTTATTTACAGGAAAAAAAATCGAAACAACTGATCTTTCAAAATTGGGGTATTTAAAGAGAGATTTGAAGATTTTGGATAAAAAAGCCATAATAATGGAGCAAAATGCCCGGGTTGCTTCATTTGATAATAATGAACTAAATAGCATTGCAAATGTAGCCGCTGAAAGTTGGCATCAATTGCATGAGGAAATTATTAACCTTGATAGAGATTTAACACAGAATAGTTATAACATTTTACCAGGGCTTCTCCTATTGGCCATGGTTTTGGCAGTGATATTTGGCTTAGGCGCCTATTTTATGGGGTATAACTATTTGAAATTCATCATTGCATTTATTGGGATTTTCATATTGGCCACTTTGTCTTATTTGCTTGCAGTTCAAACGGATATGAAAAGTATGGGAATAAGTTATGCAGTTTGGGCGATTTTGTTTGGTCTGATTATCAGCAATACAATTGGAACACCTGCTTGGTTAAAACCTGCCATACAAACAGAATATTTCATAAAAACAGGATTAGTATTATTGGGGGCTGAAATTTTGCTTGGAAAAATCATGACCATCGGATTGCCGGGTATTTTTGTGTCTTGGGTGGTAACGCCGATTGTTTTGGTAACAACCTTTTGGTTTGGACAAAAAATTCTGAAGATTGGATCTAAAACACTCAATATCACCATTAGTGCAGACATGTCTGTTTGCGGAGTTTCAGCAGCTATTGCCACGGCTGCAGCCTGCAATGCCAAAAAGGAAGAACTCACTCTGGCCATCGGATTGTCTATGGTGTTCACCTCCATCATGATGATTGTGATGCCTGCATTTATTAATGCTGTTGGAATGCCTGAAGTGTTGGGTGGCGCCTGGATTGGCGGCACAATTGATGCTACAGGGGCCGTCGTCGCTGCAGGAGCCTTCCTTGGCGATACGGCGCTCAATGTTGCGGCTACGATTAAAATGATTCAGAATGTGTTAATTGGTTTGATTGCTTTTAGTGTTGCATTTTATTGGGCAACTAAAGTCGAAAATACTGGAAAAGCCCGAGTTGGCGCCTCAGAAATCTGGAATAGATTCCCGAAATTCATCATAGGATTTCTTGGCGCGTCCATTGTTTTTTCAATTTTATATGCAATGCTTTCGAAAGAGTTTTCCTATGCTTTTATCGATCATGGAATTATCAGAGGTTTTACAAAAGATTTAAGAGGGTGGTTGTTTTGCCTGGCTTTTGTGAGCATCGGACTTTCGGTAAATTTCAAGGAGTTGAAGCATCAATTTTCTGGAGGAAAACCACTGATTCTTTATGTTTGTGGTCAGACCTTGAATTTAATTCTCACACTCCTTATGGCTTACATAATGTTTTATGTAGTATTTCCTGAAATAACTGAATTGATTTAACGATGAAGGCATGGCTTAAATTAGTATTTTGTTTACTGGCGATATGGATTTTTGTAGAAGGTTTTCCATTGATATTAAGCAACATTTCATCCTATCAGGAAGTCATTGAAAATTCAGAAATTATGGGGATAGATAATGCTGCATTGTTCTATTCAGAAGAGGCTTATACTTCTATTGCAGAAAATAAGTTATATGAAAGTTTAAGATCCGTAAAGCATTAGTTTTTAAACATACATATTGGAGCAATTTTTTCTTGAATAGGAAACAACTTTTCAAAAAAAGATTCACAGTTGTTTTACAATAATTTAAACACAATTGGCAGTACCATCCTGACACGAACAGCTCGGCCTCTTTGTTTTCCCGGGTTCCAATCCGGAGCCTGAGAAATAACTCTGATGGCTTCTTCATCACATCCTGCGCCAATTCCCTTTACTGCCTTTATATCAGTAAGCGAACCGTCCTTTTCTACTACAAACTCAATAAAAACCCGCCCCTCTATGCTCATTCTCGCTGCTTTATTTGGGTATTTCAAATTTTTACTAACAAATTCATAAAAAGCCTTCATGCCTCCAATCGGGGCAGGCTGCACTTCTACTATTGTAAATATTTCATCCACTTTTTCTTCTGGCATATCCTCTTGAACTTGCTTTATTATTACCTCCACAATGCGCGTTTCCTCTGTCATTTCGATATCCAAATCCAATTCAATCTCCTCGATAATTTCTTCGTCATTAACCTCAATAATCACCGGTGCCTGTACTTTTACGGGTGGTTTTTGAATCTGCTCCGTTTGTGGAATTTCCATAAGGTCATCGAAATTTTAGTCCCTTAGTTCCATTTTTACAGAAGAACCATTTTCTTTGATTTTCCATTCAAATATTCCAATAACCAGCAGAAAACTCAGGCATAAGCTTATGCTTGAAATCAATAAAGAGGCCGATTTGTTTTGTGTATCCCTCCATACTTTCAATTGAATTAATTCAGCAAGGATTGACAGCTTTTTAGTTAAGGAATTTGATGATAATAGATGGTGACCGTAAGGATTTTCTACTAAGTATTTTTTTATTTCTTTCTTAGGAGCGCTTTTTTGTACGAGTTTTTTTTTATCTATCGTTTTCATTGTTCCGAGATTCAAAGTTGAACAAAAACTACTGCTTGTGTCTGTCAACAAAATTGGTTCAGTGGCTACTATTAAAACCAAAGGGTGTATCTCGTGAATATTGCGATTTACGTTACTCTCTACTTTGTTTAACGATTTTGCAAAACAGTTAGTTGTAGACGAATTTATGTTACGGCTAATAAACAGAAAGGCAATAAAAAACCCCGATCCTAAAAAGAACCGGGGTATCTGTTATATATTTTTTCTGGTTTATCCCAACTTAAAGGTTATTGGCAAAATCATTCTAACCTTTACCGATCGTCCACGTTGTTTTCCAGGCTTCCATTTTGGAGCCCCCTTAATAACTCTAACAGCTTCTTCATCACAGCCTGCACCAATACCCTTAACGGCCTTAACTTCTGTAAGCGTGCCGTCCTTATCAACTACAAACTGAACGAATACTTTACCTTCAATACCCATTCTACGAGCTTGTGCAGGATATTTCAATTTATCTCCTACATATTTATAAAAAGCGAACATTCCTCCAGTTGGAACCGGCTGATCCTCAACGATTGTAAAAATTTCATCGACTTCCTCCTCTGGAGGGGCCTCCTCAAAAACAACTTCTTCAATAACTGTTTCTTCAGTCATCTCTACATCAAGATCTATTTCTATCTCTTCTTCGATTTCCTCTTCATCGGGAACTTCAATAATTTCAGGCTGCACCTTTTTTGGTGGTGGTGGTGGTGGCTGCTGTGTGGCCGGGATATCCATTAAATCTTCAAAATCCGATGCCTGTGCTCCTAGATCTACTTGACTGCCATCATCATATACCTTCTTTTCGAAGGCAAATATTACTATCAACAAACTAATTACAAGACCAACATTTAAGAATAAACCAGTAGTTCTGGTAAGGTCTGCTATAGGGTTTTTCTTATTTTCAACCATCTTCTGCTACTTATAGTTATCAAATTTGATTGGATATTTTATTATCCCAAATACAAAAATACGAATTTATTTGAATTCAAATCAAATAAAAGAAAATTTATAAATCAATAAAAAAAATAAGCCTCCAATTAGGACTCCTGCAAGATTAAACGCCATATCTTGATAATTAGCATATCTATCGGGTATTATTGACTGACCGAGTTCTAATATACTTGCATATACCGTAGAAATAACCACTCCATATCTAAACGGGTTCTGCTTTAGTTTAGAGTAAGTAAATTGCTTGGAAAAACCGACAATCATAAGGAAGTTAAGGATGCCAAAAACTCCCAAATGAGCAAACTTATCAAAGCTAAAAAGATCGTCAATTTCAGGCATTTGCTGACCTGGCATCAAGATCAGTAAAAATATTACTCCTGCCCATAAAAAGGTAAATAGATTGAATCTCAAAAACATATTCTAATCCAACTGAATTTACTCGGATACAAGGCTCTTATACTCATCAGCGGAAAGCGCATCATCCAGACCGGAAGTATCTGAAAGCTCCACTTTAATCATCCATCCCTTTTCATACGGATCACTATTTACTGTTTCAGGCGCTGTTTCAAGATTTTCATTTACTTCAATTATTTTTCCAGCAATAGGCATAAACAGATCAGAGACGGTCTTTACAGCTTCTACTGTACCAAATACGTCTCCCTTGTCTAGCTCATCACCTTCACTTTCAATTTCTACATACACGATATCACCAAGTTCTTTTTGAGCAAAATCGGTGATTCCAATCAAGGCTTCATTACCTTCCAATTTGATCCATTCGTGGTCTTTTGTGTATTTTAATTCTTGAGGAATATTCATAGCTTTATTTTTTTTCAAAATTAATATGTATTTGGAGAGATCAAAACTTATTGCGCTAAACTAAATCGAACCTGGACTCCAAATTGTGTGGTGGACCTGGGAAAAGAACTAGTAATCCTTGGCGTATTGATATTTCTCTCAAAATACAAATTTAAATTTAAACGCTCATTTAGCACATATCCGAGCTGGGGTCTTAGCTGAAAATTAACATTTCCGGCAGTTACTGTGTTGACTTCATCAATTTTGCGCTGAATTGTCTTTGTATCCCTCAGGGTAAAATTAAATTTAAACGTAAGATCATTTTTAAGTGTAATTATTGCTCCCTGAACTTTGAAAGGCAATTTCATATTTGCCTTAGTGAACCCAAAAGCAACTGCCAAATCAGTACTATTTAATTCTGTAATCTGTGAATTGGACATGTTCAATCCAAGATTTCTTTGCTTTTTATAATCGAAACTAGCGGTAATTCTGCTTTTAGTACGAATACTAATTCCAATAAGTGGTGAGAATCTTTCTTGTATTATAACCTGATTCATCAAAAATGGAGAAATAAAATCACCGAGTTCATTGGTGTCTGAGGGAATTGGGTATGTATCTAGCAGTGCATCCAATTCCAGCCCGTCCTGATACAAAAGTGAATTCGAATAATTATTAATGCTATAGGTAGAACTATAGCTATGCTTGATACTAACTGTGGAAAATATTTCTTTCAAAGCCTTGATATTTCCAAGTCCGGCATAATCGATGCGCCAACCCGGAATCGGAATTTTAGGAAATGGTGTTAAGGCAACATTATTTACATCTTGCCCGGTATATGCTGCAATAAAAGCAGGAATCATCACATCTTGTGATTGTTTGGCATAGCTGCCGTCATTTGGATTCAAATTATCCAATTTGTTTTTCAGGACGTCCAGGTTTTCCTCAAATTTTATGAAATTTGGATTAGTATTATCAGAAAGATCTTTTACAAATGACGTTCTCATAGTATTTGTAGAAATACTGTAGCTTCCGGACCTTGAAATATTTAAACCATTATATATTCCCATATTGGTGTTTGGGTCACTATCAACACGAAATACTTCAATAAAATTGCCGGCGCCTCTTTTCATTGCATCGAACTGTATTCTGAAACTTTTAAACGGTTCTATCAATGCCTTCAATTTCAGATCATAGGAGCGCAATTGTGTAAATGGCACCGAGAGTAGTGTATCCAATACCAGCCAATTATTTTGAGCTGCACGATCCCTAATTGACGTACTTTGGCTACCTAAAACAAAATCCCAGCCTGGAGCCGACCACGTTTCGTCCATTCCAAACAAAAAGGGTTCGAGGGCATAACCTGGAAGCATCGTTCCTTCACGTACATCAAAAGTCGCATTAACTGAACGGATCATCATCAAAAATCTGGCAAATCCTTTTAAGGCTTTCATTTCAGATTTTTTACTTTCCGTAGTATCCTGAGCCTGAGTCCTGGCAGGTCTTGTTCTACTTCGGTTACTTCTTCTTGGTGGGGTGTTGATTTCTCTGAGAAATTTTGATTTATTATAGAGTTTCACGAAATCAACTTTACCTGAAATTCCAAACTCTCTATGGTTTTCAGCTACATTACCCAATATTTTTTGAAGGTTCAAACTATCAATATTAGACCATGCGCCGGCATTCCACATGTAGCCCACAGAATATCTAAAATCAGAATTGATCCAGTTTGTTAATGGTATTTTATCCAGTGGGATTCGATACGTCAAATTTATATTTTGGTCAAAATTCTTCATTCGGCCAAAATTTTTAAGGTTGTTGATTACCACATCGGTCTTTTCTTCGGTATCCAAATCTCCAAAAGGCTCATCAATAATGGTATTGGCTCTGGCATTATAATCGATGGATAGATTTTTTGTCAATGCCCAGCGTAATGTATAGAAACGATTAAAAGTAAAAAATTTCTCATATGTTGGCCGGATGCCGGTAGTCGTCAGATCGGAATTTCTCAATTGTGTTTTCACAAATCTTCTATTGAGATCTGTTCTAAAGCTAAGGTTTGATGGCAATACAGAAAAATTGAAATCTTTAATTAACTGCAAGTATTTGCTATTCAGAGATTTTGATTCCTTAAATGGTTCTACCAATCCACCTTGGGGACTAAAGTTATAAGCCAATGATCCCCGGTGCGATTTCAACTTGTATGAATCAGTAATTACATTGGATTGAGTGGCATCAGTATAAGCGTAAGTCAAAGAAACATTTTCAATGTCATAAATATGGCTTTGTGCTCCTTCCTTTGTTTTTACTTTTCGCACATTAGTAAAATTAAGGCTTCTCCTCTCCATCCTGTCCTGGGTGATATTTTTATACTCTTCACGTTCTTGGGGATCTTCAATAGAATGCAAAGCTGCTTCGAGAGGAATATCCGGATCGAGCGGATCAAATCTCGGAGTGATCTTTCGATTTTCGTAACTCAAATACATAGGTATTTTGATGCCTGATTTTTCGGGCAAAAACTTATCAAGGAATACATTGGCAGAGATATCATACTCAAAGGTCTCTGATCTGGTCCGTTGGGCTATTCTCTGTTGAAGGCCACCAAATCCAAAGGAAGTATATCTGGTAGAAGCTGTAATAGTCATCAAGTCGGCCATTTTAGCATTTAAATATGCGTTGGCTGCCCAACCTGCCGTACGTTCAAAATCTGTCACGCGCATTTCATTTGCCCAAATCGTAACAGTTTGGGGGCGTTCATCAAGGCTTTCAGGATTTCGGATACCGATCATAATGGTCTGGACCGTTTGCATCTCTGGTCGGCCTTCAACAGTTATTTTATAAATGCCAACAGTATCAGAAAAAGGCAAATCCGTATCAATGCCTAATTTGTTTCTTCTGGATTTCAGCTCAAATAAATCATTAAAAGCTAAGTCTATTTCATTTTCTAATGGCCATATTTCCCTTTCGTCGGTTGCTCCAAGCTGTGTCACTTTAAGGGGCAACTCAATCTCATAATAGTTGTCCTTAAAGTCAGTTCCAAAACGTACAAATGCTGTAACTTCATCATCCAATAATTCTATTCCGTCTTTCGCCTCGGCATGAAAAAACATTTTTAGTCTCTTGTAATTGATTAGGTCAGTGGTAAGGTTTTTAAAAACAGCCCGGGCATCTCTGTCTTTTAAACCTTCTACCGTAAGGAGAAGTGACTGCTCATTTTGCTCTCTTAATATTGGTGATGTATTGTCATAATCTCTCTCGATCCCGGGAGGCAAAACGTATGGAATTTTTTCCGTATTAGTTCCTGAAGATCCGTTCTCTTCTATATTTATAACAGAGACATTGAATTTGGGATCATATGGTTCTGGGATTTCGTAAAGTCCGCGTTGGTACAAGTTCCCATCAAATTTGCGCCATTGAGATCCAACCAATTGAAATTTTACCAGCCTCATTACTACAGGCTGGCTAAATTCCGTTGCATATGCGCGTATAAACCTGATGGATTTAAAGCCGGAAATATTTCCCTGAATTCCAGTCGGTTGTCGTACGGGAATACGAAATTGATACCATGAGACTTCATCTCCATTGATTGTATTCGTAACTTTATCAACAATAAAATTCTTGCCAATCTGAAGTTGTTCTGGTTTTAAATCGATTTCATATTCATAATATTCCTCAAGGTCGGTGATTGTGTTATCTCTATTCAAATCCTCGTTGTCAGGAAGATTTGTCCCGGACGGCGTGTAGGCTGCATTAATATCAGATACAATCGGTGAATTATTTTCTGTACCATTGTAATTCTTGTACCGTTCCTGGATTTTAATATCATTTTGATCTAGCTCATCGCCTAAATAATAACTAAAATCATCTGCAGATAGGTCTTGTAAAATCCGTTCCTTGGCTCCTGGATCAATGCCATTTAAGGCATTCAAAAATTCCTGATAACTTTTATAGGATAGTTCGTCTTCACTTCTCAATCCATCCATCCCTATGTCCTGATTAAAACGAGCTTCTGTCGAGTTGTCAAATGCATTGGTAAGGTATTGCTGCTCAGTAACTCTTCCCCAATTAGAAGAATGTGTTAAGGATGTATCTCCATTAGCCGGCAAGCCATTCTCAAATCCATGCCTGTTGTCCTTGATCACATCTTCAGAAACACTTCCAAGATTAAATACCAATTTGCCCCCGGTGTTATTATTTTCATTTTTAATTCCATCAAGGACTTTCCCATTATCACCTGGGATGAAAGGATCCATCATCCAGAAGTCTATGTATTCAATGTTATTCTTGTCAAAATCCACGTCTGAAGTAATCGCCCTTGTAATACCTCCCCAATTCGAATCCGCGTCTGGTAAATAGCCATCAGCTCTGAGGTTTGGGTTGAAATTATATTGGCCGCGCTCAGATGGATAATAAGCCAAATCTAAAACAGGAATCCAAGTCTCAATGACTTGAGTGGATCTTTCAGGAAAAATTTCTTTTGAGTGAATCCCTCGTACATAGTGGTTGTTTCTATCTTCATCGGTTATATTAGTAGGTCGGGAGGCGCCGGTTCCTCTATAAAAAATATTATCAATAATATACCAGGCCATTTTTGCCCGTTGATAACCAAGCCTCAGGTCATCATTTAAATCCGATCCGGAAGTATATCTTGCATCATCCGTAATCGGTGTATGTGCCAGCTTCCAGTTCAATATGTTATTTCCAAGGTTAAACGGTGTAGCTGTCGCCTCAAAATCATCGATATAGGAGGTTTCTTCACCATTCACGAAATTTGAAGTTCCGGGTCTTAATTGAGCTACTTCAGCATTGAAAGTAATATTCGATGGCGCTTTGGTTTGAATAAAAGGTAATGCATCCACCATTTTAGTTAAAAACCTGGATTCTTTCTGAAGATTCACATCCATCCCATATTTCATGTTTCTGGTAGGTTCATTTCCAATGCTGACGCGGGAAATTAAAGGGCGTTCATTTAAATAAAGAAACGTGCCGCCAAAATTTATGTCGTCACTCAATCGATAATCAAGTCTTGTGCCTATTAGGCTTCTCGCTTGAAAATTGAATAAGTCCGCTTTTTCAAAGGTGACTTTTATCGGTTTGCCGGAATTCAGAACGGCTTCATTTATGATGGTCACTCTTCCCAAATTGTAATCGACACGATAATCCTGTCCTTCAATCAATGGTGTATTGCCGGCAGTGACAATGACTGAATTTTCAGAAATGTTTATCCCCGGCAAGACAATTTCTGAGGATGAACCGGCCTGCATACGTCCCGAAAGAAAGAATTTGTTTTTACTTACATCGAGTTCTGCGTCGGCCTTGGTGGTTCGGTACAAGGTATCGTACACATATTTACTGATGAGGTTTGCCTCGGTATTCGGATCAAAATAGGATTTCAATTTACTTCCGAATGGCTCAAGAACAGGAAATATGATCAAACCGGATTCTTCCTGCACCGTTATATTTGAAACATAATCAAAATTTCCATCTGGTTGAGGATCATTACTGGAATTTAGCTTATCCAAACCAAAGAGCTGCACCAAAGGCACATCTTTAGTTCGCTTACCTTCATGTAAGCTAGGATTATCAATACCTGTTTTGTCATCACGATATATAATGCGAAACTGAAATCCTTCTCTGGAAAGCCGGGTAGCATTCAGGCTATAAATATTTTTCATCAATAAATCCCAGGTAGGCACTTTAACATCTATTTTTCCCGGTCTTAATAGCTTAAGAAATATTGCCTGGTCTTCAGACCTGTTCTGGTAATCTTCTGTCAATTCACCTACTTTATAGACCTGGCCGTTGAAAGTATATTCATACGCAATAGCCAGCACCTCATCACTTTGTAGCTTTCTCAAAAGGGATAAATGGCCAAGTTGCCGATTTATACTGTACTCCTTTTCGTCTAGTTTTCTTGCAGCCGTTATGCTTTCATAATCAGTTGCCTTGTTAAGATTGTATTCACTTTCCAAAATATCAGCAGCATTATCAATATTTCTTAAGGCTGGATTACTACTTATCTCCTCATATAATTTATTTGCATCATTCCTATTAGGCCCACCATTTCCCGGTCCTATTCTGGGATTTTCTTTTTGATAAATTACTTCTCCTTCGCCAAGATCCATGAATGCCAAAAAATTTCGAAGCGTCTGGGTATTGTTCTGACGATTGATTACATACACTTCGACTCGTGTAATATTTAATCCTGAAATAATCTGGGGAATAGCTCTCAGCCAGCTTTCATAATTTTTTCGAAAGAAATGACCAAGAAAATAATGTCTGTTTTCTTCATATTCCGAAGCACGAATTTCAAATTCTCTTCCCTGACCTCCCTCGGAGCCGCCATTAATCAGAATCTCATCACTCTTTCCCCGTTGGGTAGAAGCAACGGCAGTCACATCTAATTTCCCAAATCTCAACTGCGTTTTGACGCCAAATAAATTCTGAGCGCCTGTAATCAGGCTATTGGTCAAAGGCAAACTAACATTACCAATTTCTATTTTCTGTAATATATCTTCTTCAAAACCATTGTAATCTACTTTTAAGTTGTTTTCAAAATCAAATGAATTGTTGTTATCAAAATTTGCAGTGATGCTTAGCTTTTCCCCAATTTTTCCTACCACATTCATACTGATTTGCTGATCAAATTCAAATCCGCCATTTCGTTGCTGTCGAATGGGAATGGATGGATTTTGAATCTTTTGCCACCTGCCTCCGAAGTCGAGCATTACAAATCCGTTTGGTTTGATGTCAACGAAACTACCACCAAATATTCGATCAAAAGCAGGACTAATATATATTGGAGGAATCAATCGTCTTCCGCTAACTGCATTTTCTCCATCTAATCCAGTTGACATTTCTTTCCAATATTTTTTTCTTAATTGAATTTCGTGGAGTGAATTGTATTGTTCGAAATTCAAATTTGTTGGTGCACGATAATAAATATCTCCAAATCGCTCACTGATGGTATAAGTTAAGCTTGTGTCAACTTCAACGTCAAGTTCTAGTGAGCTGGGATCCTTAAGTATTAATGGAGAAGAAACATTTGGATAAATTATGGAATTTCCAGGCCGGTCCTTAGACTCATATGTAGGTTGTCTCGACTTTTCATATTCTTGGACAGGAAGTGGACTTTGTGTAGAATCCACTTTGGGGACTACCTGAAAATTTAAATCTGCATAAGCAAAATTGAAGCCAAAAAGTAGCCAGAAGGATATTAAAAATACCCTTATAAACGAGAGTTTATATTTGCTTACTGATTTTTTTAACACCAGGCTTTGTTTATTTTAGGCTTGTTTTAGGACTAATTTGATCAATTCTTCCAAAGTTATATCATTGCCATATTTTTTTATAATGGCAGCTACGCTCTTTTCAGCTATATTTTTATTGATTCCCAAAGTTAATAATGCGGATAATGCTTCATTTCTTACTGTATTACTTCCACCTATAGAAGTTTCAGCCTCCAGGCCTTCCCTTTTAATTTTGTCTTTCAACTCAAGGATAATTCGATGAGCTGTTTTACTTCCAATTCCTTTCACCTTTTGGATGACCTCCACTTCTTCATTAACAATAGCGCTTTTGAGTTCATTAACCGTAAGGGATGAGTTAATCATCAGTGCAGTATTTGGCCCCACACCGCTTATGGAAATCAATTGTTTGAAAGTATTTTTTTCTTCTTTATCAAAAAAACCAAAAAGTATTTGCGCATCCTCTTTCACATGAAAATGTGTATATAGGAGACACGAATCGAGGTCTTTCACCTTTGAAAAGGTATAGAGTGAAATCTTAACTTCATAACCAACTCCATTTATATCTATAATGACATAAGTCGGATCTTTGAAAGTCAAGATCCCTTTTAAATATCCAATCATAATTCAGTGTATTTATGCCGGTGTAACTGGAACTTTAAAAGTTTTGATAATTGTATCAAGCTCTCTCATAATATCTCTTTGGGCCTTTCCCGGACTAAATAGAAAGGCTTCAATATAATACAACCTGTTGGTAGATTCATCCACCATGGCGTAACTGATAAATGGCCCACCCATATAATATTTATTTATTTTCCATAAACCTTTCATCACAACAGCATATTGGCCCTTGAAATTTATTTTATCTGTAAACACATCAAAATTATCAGTTTCAGTAAGTAAATATGATTCCAGATCTTCAGGTTTATAAAGAATGTAAGGCTTTGATATTTCGGTACGCAAATTCAGCAAACTATCCAAAGAAAACATTTCCTCTGAAGTATAATCGACCCATGAGATAAAAATGCTTTTATCCACATCAGGACTGAAATTTCTCAACCAAATGAATTTATCATCTTCAATAGCTATTTCAAATCCAAGTGGTACTTTAAGCTCACACCCAAGCTTATCTTCAATATGTTTAGAAATACCTTTTTCGATCTTGACCGAATATAATGCTTTATAGACCCTTTTCCCTTCAATTTCTAAAAAATGTTTTTGGAGTTTTAATTTGTTTTTCGAAATATTACTAATCAAATTTTCCTCTGTTTCGCCGAACAAGTGTAATATTTCCTGTCCTCTGGCAAATTCATCTTTTTTCGGAAACATGAACAATGATGGATCCTCGTCAATCATTTTTAGGGATTCTTTGGTAAAATACGTTTTCAGCCTTTTATTTCCCTTACTATTGCTTCCCAACACAGTTACAAAAATTATATTTTTTTGCTTTTTAAGAATACTTTGAAAGTCCCTGGGGTCAACCTGATTGAGCGAAAACATTTGTTCTTCCCTCGGAATGTGGGGAACTGGTTGATGAAAGGTCCCTTTTAAGGCCGTACCTACCTTGCCTTCCCATTGGGCGCTATCAATAACTATAATGATTTCGCCTGGTTTACCGGTTGCCTTAGGCAAATTGCTCTGCATTTTGGCAGTTTTTTCAAGATCACATGATGATAGGCAAACTATTGCCAAAAAGAAAAATAAATATCGTGAAGAGGCCATGATTTTGTATTAAGATTTGTTGACGTTACAAATTGTGAAATAAGAACGAGTTTTCAAATAAAAAAATATTAACACAACTTTAAGAAATATTTATCCTACGACCAATTTCTGGCCTGGTTGAATTTTATTGGATTTAAGGTTATTTAATTTCTTAAGCTTTTCGATCGTTATATCGCTATATACCTTAGATATATCCCATAGTGTATCTCCCGGCTGTACGATATGGTATTTTATTCCACTTATAACCATATTCTGCTTTACGGTGGACTTATTTTTTACTACAGAAGCTGTGTAGGCATTGGGTTTTAACCAAATATTTAATCGTTGACCGATTTGAATAGTATTGCTAGACAGCTTATTCCATTTCTTAATATCCGTCACCCGCACGTGATATTTTTGTGCAATTTTTCCTAACACATCACCACTTCGCACCCTATGAATTATTTTATCTCGTCCATAAGTACTTCCGATAGATTTTCTTGCCAAATACTCCAATTCCTTCTTCCCGACTTTTGAGGCGGAATCAAGAATTAAAGCACGATTTTCATTAAATAATTCAAGCTTGTCCGATGGAATTCTGACAGAAAAGTATTTACTGCTCGAAGGTACTGCATTCTGTTTAATTGAGGGATTTAACACTTTCATATCCTCTTCACAAATATCAAGCAAGCCACCCAAGGTGGTAAGGTTCAAAAAATTCTTAACCATAATGGTATCGCTTGCCATGGCGTACAAATATTCAGATTCATCAAGAATTAAATTATGCTCTTCCGCATAATTGAATGCATACGTAATCGCCACAAATTGAGGGACATATCCTCTTGTTTCCCTAGGCAAGTATCTGAAAATATCCCAAAATTTCCTTTTGTATCCAGACCGACGAATAGCCTTTCTCACATTTCCAGGCCCGCAATTATAGGCTGCCAGGGCCAATTCCCAGTCGCCAAACATGTTGTACAATGATTTTATATACTTGGCGGCAGCTTCGGTAGATTTTATTGGATCCATTCGTTCATCAACATACCAATCGGCATGCAAACCATAAGATTGGCCTGTAAGATACACAAATTGCCATAAACCGACGGCTGCTGCCCAGGAATGAGCTGTTGGTTTTAATCCGGATTCGACAATTGCAAGATATTTGAGTTCGTCAGGGAGCCCGTATTTTTCAAATATTTCTTCAAATATTGGAAAAAAATAAGTGCTTCTGCTCACCACCATTTTCATGTACTCCCGATCTTTAACGGTGAAATAATCGACAAATGATTTAACTCTGGTATTAAAATTCAGTGGAATTTCAGAATTGATATCATCTAATCGCTTTTCGATCTGATCGTATGTGGCATCCGGAATATAATCGTAGTTAAGAGGCGCTATAAAAAGCGAATCAAATTCAGAAGTTTTTATATAAGTTTGCGCAAAAGCAACATTTACGCTAATTAATAGAGAAAATGTTACAGCTAATTTGCACATAAATACTATACCTGGAGTCTTTTTCATTTCGACTTCATTTTTGAAATTGATTGGAAAGCGTCCTTGAAGTTACAACTTTCCCAACTTACGTTAAATAACACAGGGCCCCAAATTACATTTTTTGAATCTGTCAATATTCTTTATATCCCTAATCGTTCCCATTTAATAAAGGAGATCAATAAAATATATCTGATTTTCTCTAACCTTTATAATTCATAAATATTCTCCATTTAGAGATAAGGCCCGTGGTATTGAAAATCAGTTTAATCAACAAGATTGTTAATATATTAGTATCAGAAACAATTTTTAAATTCGACTTCAACCTGCCTACCGCAGGCAGGCGCCGTGATTTCTAGCTCGATAACCGTATCAATAATTATTTCCTGCATTATGCAGGCCAAAGCGCCTGATCATCCAACTTACAATAAGTGATAATGTTAGCACGAAGGAATCACTTTTTCACCAACAATTTGAGCGTTTTTATGAAATTAAATCACATCTGTTTTATATTGGAATATAAAGATCAAATGACACAATAATTGACTCATCATCTTAATGAAATAAATGAATTTACTATATCTGGGAATTATTCTGAATTAGAAATAATTCGATTTGATATAATAATCTAAGCGCATGACAAAGTTAAGAGAAAGAAATTTATATTATTTCATCTGCTTGGCGACAAAAATGCCAATTTCTTGAAAAGGTTACTGATCAGTATTGCCCTTAAATATTGATATCAAGAGTTATTGAAAAATGCTGGAAGAAAAGAAAAATTCTGAAAATCGAGAGTATTTCGATTTTCAGAATTTTTATGAGACGATAAAGAATGAGATTATTTTTTATCCAAATCCTTCACACCGTCTTCAATTTCCTCTTTAATTTCGTTTGTTGCGTTTTTAAATTCTTTAATCCCTTTACCCAATCCTTTGGCTAATTCAGGTATTCTTTTTGCCCCAAAGAAAATTAATAATACTGCAAGAATAAGAATAATTTCTGGTCCGCCAAGACCGCCAAGAAATGCTAATTCAACGTTCATATCTTTATGTTTTAAATGATGAATATTCTAAAATTGTTTTACAAAATTAATTTCTTATCTTCTCAAAAGCTAATATCTAAGGAAAGATTTTAATATTTAAAGTAGAATTATCTTTTCGCGAGCCAAAGCTCAGGATCTAGCTTTTGAGTGTTCTTCCAAACCTGAAATTGTACTTCCGAAGTTCCATCAACATCCGTATTTACTTCTCCAATAACGTCATCTCGTGTAATTTGTTGTCCCATTTTAACGTCCACTTTTTTAAGCTTAGCGTATACTGTGAAATAGTCACCATGCCGCATGATTACCACATATTTAAACTCACCTGGAACAATTGCAATTTTTGTAACAATACCGCTAAAAACTGCCTTTACCGGTTCATTTTGCTTAGTTTGAATGTTCACTCCATCATTCGGAATTTTCACTCTTTTTAATACAGGATGGGGATGGATGCCAAATTTTTCACAAATAAAACCTGAAGAAACCGGCCAGGGCAGATTTGATTTGCTTTTTTCAAACAAACTTGAAATATTTTTTACTTCTACTTTCATATCAGGTATTCTCTCAATTGATGATGCAGAATTTCGAATTTCATCTTTAAGAAGGTTCGAAATTAATTTTTCAAGCTTTGCAACTTCATTTTTCTTTCTTGCAAGGTCTTTAGTTAGCTTTTTTTCTTCATTTTTTAAATTAGCAAAAACTTTATCTTGTTTTACTTTCAACTTATCAAGCTTCTCTTTTTCTTTCAGCTGCTCACCTAACAATTTATTTTTTTCAACCTTAGTACTTCCCAGCAAAATCCTTTCATGCTCAATTTCAGATTTTATTTCAGTAATTAATTGAACCTGATTTTTACGCGCTGAGGAGTATTGTTCCAAATATTTAAACCTCATATAAAATTGAGTGAGGTCGGATGAAGCGAAAATAAACGACAAGCGGCTAAATCCATTACTGGTTTTGTACATTGAGTATACCATAGCTGCATATTCTTTTTTAAACTTGTCGAGATCTTGTTGCAGCGCCTCAATAACAGTTACATCTTCTTCAATTTGACCGTTGAGGATTTTTATTTCATCCTTGTAGGTTCTTGCCAGAAGTGTGTGGCCTTCAATTTGCTTTTTTATAGCATTTAATTGGCCGATACTGGCTTTCTTTTTATTGGATGTTTGAGCAAGTATTTGTTGTGCTTCCTGGATTTGTCTTTGGACAGAAATTTTTTCCTTTTCTAGCTGGGTTTTATTTTTTTGTGCGTGAACGTTAAAAACTGCACACAGTTGTAAGGTGATAATGATTAAGTAAAAAAGTTTACTTAAAAGCCTCATATTTAGCTGGGATATTAAACGGGAATTTAAGTTTTTTATCAGAAATTTCGGCTTTGTTGTGTTGCAAATTTATACTTGTGACCAGAGGTCCTTTTTTTGTTTTATATGTTAAATTGATCTGGCAAACTCTAGGGAAATGATAATGTCCTGTTTCTTTAAATTCGCTGTATTTAAGCGTCATAAAATTGCTGGTCGCAGTTTCATTTATTAAAACCGTTTCTATTTTTTTATTATCCATCAGCACAAAACTCTGAATATCTAATGGGCCGGACTGCTGCTTCACCATGTAGTAATTATTCTCTTTAGCTATTTGTGTATTGTCGTCAATTGGCCTTGCGAGATTGCCCAATATAATAGATTGAATAAGCTCAAAATCTATTTTAAAATTAAAATAGCGACTAATCTCTTCAAAATTAAATATATAGTATTCTTTATCCATACGGTTGATGACTATCGCCGTATCTTTTGTAATCATTACGCGGGTAGCTTCGAGACCAACGGAGGGAGAAACAGAAAACCATATCAGCGAATCTTTCTTAATTCTAATATGTGCATTTCCATTCACTTGTTTATCTCCTTCTGAATATCTTACTTTCGTTCTGGTTTGAAAATAGTCAAAATCAATTTCTTCAATATTAACATTTTCCTTTGATTTAAAGCCAATCAAATCCTTTTTACACGAAGAAAAAAATACGGAAAATACGAGAACGAATAAAGGTAATTTTCTACTCATAGAATTTACGGTTTGCGATTTTTTTATCTATTAAATCAGAAGTTTCATTCATCCCTTTTGCTTTCTGCCATTGTTTAACAGCCAAATCAATATCTCCAAGTATAAACAAAATATCTCCATAATGTTCAATAATTGTCCCACTAATGTCATCACCAACAACAGCTTTTTCAATGTATATTTTCGCTTCTTTGTATTCCCCACGCACAAATAATACCCAAGCATGAGTATCTAGATAAGTGGTATTGTCAGGCACTAGTGAGATCAATTTTGAGGACATTTTCTTAGCCAAATCTAATTTCTCTTTTCTCAAGGATAAAAAATAGCTGTAATTATTCAATACATGATCATACCTTGGATTGTATGCCAAGGCAGTTTCATAAGCTTCGTCAGATTTTTCATACAATTTCAAATTATTATAGGTATCACCTAATTGTGCATTGAAATATGACTTGAGTTCCTCATTGGCATTGGAAAGTTTTTTACCTCTTTCTAATACCTCAACTGCAGAATCGTATTGTTTTTTAGCTAAATAAGCTGTTCCCAGAAACCAGCAAATACCAGATTGGTTAGGAAATAATTCCAAGGCTTGCTCCCCATCGATTATGGCCTTATCGTATTCTTCCATCTTCACTTCCATTTGCAACACATTATGCCATGTGCCATAATTAGAAGCCCCGAGTTCCAGCGCTTTTTGGTATACTACAAGTGCTTTTTCGTCGTTTCCCAGCCTCATATTAAGATCTCCATTTATCTCAAAAGACCTGGGGTCATCCGGATGCGCCTGAATTATTTGTTCGCCAAGATTTAAGGTCAATTGATCTAAATCTTCATTTGGAAGTTTTTGAATGAGGCTTGCAAGAACCTGGATTTTTGGTTTAATTTCCAGATCTGGCATCCCAAAAGCTTTATGCAGGTAGGTATTTGATTTTTCAACGTCACCATTTTTTCTATATAAATCAGCAAGGATTAAAAGCGCCCTGGCATTGTCGGGATAATTATTTACAAGATCCTCAAGATAAGGCACTGCCTTTTCACTTTGATTGTTTGATATAAGAATTTCAGTAAGCATAATTACATATCTCGATTCGCCGGGATTTGCATCAATTAGTTTCTGACCTTCAGCTATCGCCATATCCAATTTACTATTCTTCAGATATAATTTTTGCTTTTGGGCAATAATCTGCTCATTTAATCCAAATTCATCTTCAATACGATTGTATATTTCAAGAGCCCTGTCAAAATTTTCCTGATAAATATATAAAGCGGCCAGCTCAAAAAGATATTCATTAGCCTTTTTGCACTTTTGGATCATATTTTCATAAGTAATAGCTGCATCGACAAAATTTGATTGCTTTGTATAGATGTCTGCTAGCAATAAATAAAAATACTTGTTTGTATCACTAAGTTTTATCGCTTGTTGAGCGTTAAATATGGCTTTTTCTTTATCATCCCCTTTCAGGTAAATTTGGGCTATTTTATAATATGCTGTAGCATTTGACGGATCAATTTCCAGGGCTTTTTGATAAAGCACAAAGGCTTTTGCGTAGTCATCGAGAATGTAATACTTTTCAGCTTCTGTATGGTAAATCTCAGCTTTTCGCTTATCTTCCTGTGAAACGACTACAGGCGTCTCAGATTTTGCTGAAGCTTTATTTTTATTCTTTTTCCTCCTTTGAGCATAAGCATCCAGGCTTGAAATCAGCATCACTGAAATCAATAAAAGAAAAGTAATATTTCTGAAAGCTCTTATTTGCATATTTCTATTTGATCAAATTGTGATATTGAGATGTAATTTTCTACACTTCAATACGTTTCTCAACCTTTAAAAGTAACGAAATTCCCAGTATTGAGTTTATTAGGTTCCTATTTTAATTAAGTTATCTTTCTTTTTGGTAAAATTTTGACTCCTGATCCCACTAATTTTCGAGTTATCCTTAAAAGAAACGAAATATTTTATCATTGTATTACCAAATTCTACATCATTTCCAGATAATTCAACATGTCATGAACCATACAACAAGCAATATGTTTGTCCGCAAGCGGTATTAATGGCCGTGGCATGCTAAGAATATAAGGCCCTCCAACCTTTTTCATTCATGCTATAAGATTAATAAGATTCATATTATTGATGTATAACTTACTAAGCGAAAACTGATTGAGTCGAAAATTACAAGCACATGCACAAAAGTATGAATTAATTTTTACTTAATTTCAGTTTTCTCCATTCACTCATGTAAGCTATAACGACAAAAATAAGAATTGGAATTTCCTTTAGTATTTGCGTTATCACTTTTGAAGAATGGTTTATATTCCAACCGGCCCAAAGCAAAACCAACATAAATAGGAGATAAAGGCCAATTTTTTTTATATTATAATTAATTGGATAATGTTTTCTACCTGTAAAATATGCGAATAGACACATATATAGATAGACAAATAATGTAGTCGCCACACTTCCTTCATAACCAAAATGCGGGATCAATAAAAAATTCATTGCGATGGTAATGAATGCTGCCGACACAGATATCATTGTGCCGAAATAAGTTTTATCTTCTATTTTAAACCAAATTGATAAATTGTAATACAGGCCTAAGAAAAGACTTGCAATTAAAAGGATTGGAACTATATGCAATGCCGTCCAATATGCTTCATCTCTTAGAAAAATCAGCTTGATGATATCAAGATTTAAACTGATTGCCAGTACCGAAAAAATCCCGAAAATTCCGAAATACAAAAATACGTTGGCATAGGTGTCTTTTGAGTCTTTGGAATGTGATTCTCTAAAAAAAAATGGTTCGGCTGCATAGCGAAAGGCCTGAATTGATAAGGTCATGATCATAGAAATTTTATAGCAGGCGCCAAATATCCCCAATGCTTCCTGGTTATTAAAACCTGTGTAAAATCCGTTAGGAAGTATCTTTTTAAGCATCATTCTGGAAAACATTTCGTTGAAGTTGCCTGCCAACTGAGAAAGAAGTAAGGGAAATGCATAAATTAGAATCGGCTGCAGCACCCTATAATTGATTACCAGCTTTGCTTTTTTGATCACTCCAACTAGAAGAAGCAAATAACACGCATTTGCTATCAGGTTTGAAATAAATACATACTCGACATTATAATTCGGATTATAAACATAGCTGATGACACCTTTTAGTTGGGGGAGAAATGAGCCTTGCCAAATATTTTTACAGAAGTAGAGGAAAAATAAATTCAATCCCAGATTTAGAAATATATTCACCAATTTATAGGTAGCGAATTGCTTTGCTTTTCTTTCAAACCTCAATTTCACAAAAGGGATGGCCATCATGGAGTCAATCGCAATAATGGCGGCAAACCAATAGACGTATCTTTCTTGCCCATAAAATTCCAACCAATTTACTATTGGAGTTGCTGAGCTTATTAGTAAAATACTGAGGAGGATGGTAGTAATAAGTATGGAAGAAAATACATTGCTGTATATCTCCTTTTCGCCGTCTTTCGATTTGGAGGTAAAACGAAAGTAGGCAGTTTCCATGCCGTAAAGATACAGCACATTTAAAACAGCAACATAGGAATAAAGTTCTGTAACAATGCCGTATTCTTCTACTTTTAAAATTGATGCAGAGGTATAAAAAGGAACTAAAATAAAATTTATTGCCTTTCCAATTATACTGCTCAACCCATAAATTGCAGTCTCACTGGCAAGCTGTTTGAATTTCCCCATATGATAGTATATATATGGGGATCTATTCCCCTTTAAATTCAGGTTTTCTCTTTTCTAAAAATGCGGATGTGCCTTCCTTAAAATCCACAGATTTACAACTATTGGCAAAACTATTGGCTTCAATTTGATAACCATCTTCCTTTTTAGAAAAAGATGCATTTACACAATTGATCACCATGCCGATGGCAAGGGGTCCATTTTTAAAGATTTTATTTAAAATTTCTTTAGCTTTTTCAATACCATCCTCTTTCGTGGAAACAAGGTGATTCACCAAGCCGGATGAAAGGGCTGCCTCAGCGCCAATCATTTCTCCAGTCAACATCATCTCCAGGGCTTTTCCTTTTCCAACTAATTGTGTTAACCTTTGTGTGCCTCCATATGCCGGTAAGGTCCCAAGGCTAACCTCAGGCTGGCCAAAAAATGCATTTTCTGTACCGATTCGCATATGACATGCCATGGCTAATTCACAGCCACCTCCCAGGGCATAACCATTCACAACAGCGATCACAGGTTTGCAGCAATTTTCAATTAATGCAAAAATCTCCTGTCCTCTTTCTGAAAATTTCCTCCCGTTCAATTCATTTAATTCCGTAAATTCAGAAATGTCCGCTCCTGCCACAAATGCCTTTTTGCTTGAACCGGTAATGATTACCCCCTTTATGCTTGGTTCATCATAGGCATTTTCAATACAGCGCTTCAATTCTGATAATGTAATAGCATTTAGTGAATTTAGCTTTTCAGGACGATTAATAGTTATGGTCAGGATTCCGTCTTCAAAGGAATCCAAAAGATTTTTATAGTTTGACATGATCAATTGGCAAGTTTATGACAAATATAGCTTTGGAATTCAGAAATTAAAATAGGAAAAAAAACACATAAACTTTCATGGGCTTTTAAATGTGATTTCAATTCCTCAAATTTGTCCTTTAATTTTCGGGAATTAATATTTTCGTTGCAAAAAAATCACTAATAAAATTATTTAATATGTCATATTTATTTACATCTGAATCAGTTTCGGAAGGTCATCCTGACAAGGTATCTGATCAGATATCTGATGCAATTTTGGATCATCTGATTGCCGCCGATCCGGAATCTAAAGTTGCCGTTGAAACCTTAGTGACTACAGGATTAACCGTAGTTAGTGGTGAAGTGAAAACCAACGCCTACATCGATGTTCAACAAGTTACACGTCAAACAATTGAGAGAATTGGGTATACCAAAGGTGAATACATGTTTGATGCGCATTCATGTGGTGTGATTTCGGCAATCCATGAACAATCTCCTGATATAAACCAAGGCGTTGAAAGGAAGGAAGAAATGGAACAGGGCGCCGGAGACCAGGGGATGATGTTTGGTTACGCTACAAATGAAACCGAAAATTATATGCCATTGCCACTGGATTTATCTCACATGATCCTTATTGAAATGGCTAAAATCCGGAGAGCAGGTAAGGTAATGACCTATTTGAGGCCTGACGCTAAATCTCAGGTGACCATAAAATATGACGAAAATAACAAACCTGTCAAAGTTGACACAATAGTTGTATCTACTCAACACGATGATTTTGATGAAGAGTCTGTAATGCTTGCCAAAATCAAACAGGATGTAATTGACATTCTTATTCCTCAAGTAAAAGAACAACTATCATCTGAGTTGCAAGCACTTTTTGATAATGATATCAAATACCATGTAAATCCCACCGGTAAATTTGTTATTGGCGGACCTCATGGCGATACCGGATTGACAGGAAGAAAAATAATTGTTGATACATATGGCGGAAAAGGCGCCCATGGTGGCGGAGCATTTTCTGGTAAAGATCCATCAAAAGTTGACAGGTCTGCGGCTTATGCCACAAGGCACATTGCCAAAAACCTGGTTGCTGCAGGTGTGGCTGATGAAATTCTTGTTCAGGTAGCTTATGCGATTGGTGTAGCAAAGCCAATGGGTATTTATGTGAACACATATGGAACTTCAAAAGTTGATCTATCGGATGGAGAAATAGCCGACAAGCTGATTGAAATATTTGATATGAGACCTGCGGCTATTATTAAAAGGTTGAAACTTAAGGAGCCGATTTATTCTCAATCGGCAGCATATGGTCATATGGGAAGAAAACCTGAAATACTTGAATTAACTTTTAAAGTAAACGGGACAACATTAACTAAGACAGTGGAGACATTTACCTGGGAAAAATTGGATTATATTGATCGCGTGAAGGAAGCTTTTGGGATATAGATCCAAAATATTTTATAAAAAAAAAGGGACTATTAAGTCCCTTTTTTTAATTTACATTAATGCGCAGTGATTTTTTCTTTGTGCTTCACGATTTGCTTTTTCAAGGCTTCTACAGCCATATCCGAAGCCTCCTCGAATGATTTGGCGCGCTCCTTTGCGAACAGCTGATTCTTAGGAATATTCAATTTAATTTCAATTATTTTATTCTCCATGTTGTTATCCTTATCGAGTCGCATAAAGACTTCTGCATCAATTATTCTGTCAAAAAATTTATCCAGCTTATCTGTTTTTTTCTGAATAAACGAAAGTAATTTTTCATCAGCGTTAAATCGAATGGAATGCATTTGTAACTTCATAATACACGTTTTTTAATTGAAAAATAATTAAGCTTTAGGATGTGCCTGGTCAAATACTTTTTTCAATTTGCCAAGCGAATTGTGCGTATAAACTTGTGTAGCAGCAAGGCTTTGATGCCCCAAAAGTTCCTTGACAGCATTTAAGTCTGCCCCTCTTTCTAGTAAATGTGTTGCATATGTATGTCTTAATATATGTGGACTTTTCTTATCAACTGAGGCTCCTTGCAGATACTTCTTCACAATCCTATTTATCATCATCGGGTAACTCTTCTCTCCATTATTAGATACGATAAGATATTCAATAACGTTACCATTTAACTCCTCATTTTTCAAAGAAATATAGCTTTTGATTAAAGCGCATAAATTATTTGTTATTGGAATTATTCTTTCTTTGTTGCGTTTTCCCAATACCTTGAGTGAATTGTTCACAACATCAACCCTTTTTGTCTTCAGGTTAATCAATTCACTAAGCCTGATGCCGGCACCGTAAAGTATTTCTAGTATCAATTGATCTCTTTTCCCTTTAAAATTATCCTCAAAAAGATCATGATCCAGAATAAGATTCATATCCCCTTCACGTACAAACATAGGAAGGCCTTTTTTTGTTTTAAGATTAGAAAGCTTTGTGACAGGACTTTTATCTATGGAGCCCTTCTTCAATAGAAATTTAAAAAAAGATCTCAGCGTGACCAGTTTTCTGTTAATGGAATTTTCATTCAGTCCGCTTTCAGCAAGAGAAATTATCCAATCTCTCAAAATGGCATGATTTACATCGTCAATTGATGTTTCAGGATAATTTGAATCCAGAAATTTCAGTAATTGATCTAAATCGTTTTTATAGGAAATTAAGGTATGGGTGCTATATCGTTTTTCGTATTGAAGATAATTCAGAAATATATCGGTCATGTTAGTAAAACTTGGGGTGGTTCACCAAGTTTACTAAACATAGGAAAAAGAATTACAAAAAATAAATATATCTAATAATTTTCGTTGGCATACATCTTCTCTTTGTATGCAGCTTTTATCTTTTGCGCTCTTTTTGTTACGGATGGTTTCTCAAAGAAATTTCTTCCTCTAATTTCTTTCAAAATTCCTGTTCTTTCAAATTTCTTTTTAAAACGCTTTAGAGCCTTTTCAATAGATTCGTTTTCCTTAATGTTGATAATGATCATTTAAATAATTTTTCAGTTTCCGAAAATCGGACCGCAAATATAGAATTTCTTTTTTTTCCGAGCAAGATGTGTGTGAAAATTTTAATCCTATTTACCCTTTAACCGTATAACTTTTAAAAGTATATCCATGAGATTTGTTCTATTTAGTACATGACCGGAAACAGACGATTTTTACAAAATGAATTTTTATTGATAAGATTTTTTATTTTTTTATGAGGTGACGCCTAAGTATCAGGCGAATAAAAAAAATGAAAAAGATCCAATAATCCCGAATGCTTTCGGGATAATATTGATATGTTTCCGTTCAGGCGCTATTTATGTATTTATCATTTTTAATTAATCATTCACCTACTAGCTTTGCGCAAATTTTAAACTCATAAAACAAGTCATAACTGAGATAAGTATTGAGCCTCGCAAGAGCATCATTATACTCTGTTAATGGCAATGTTTCAATTAATTTTAAATAGATGAAAGCAAATAAACCTTCGATTCCTAAAGGTACAAGGGATTTTAGTCCGAAAAAAATGCTTAAACGCCAGTTTATTTTGAATACAATTCGAAATGTATTTGAAAAATTCGGCTTTCAACCATTGGAAACTCCTGCGATGGAAAATCTTTCTGTTCTTACCGGTAAATATGGAGACGAGGGAGATAAATTATTATATAAGATACTCAACTCCGGAGATTTTTTATCTAAAACAGGGGAAGATGATTTTCAAGGGGGCAGTAAAAAACTGACAAACAAAATCGCTGAAAAAGGACTTCGCTATGATCTTACAGTCCCTTTTGCAAGGTATGTGGTCATGAATCAACACGACATTACCTTTCCTTTCAAAAGGTATCAAATCCAACCTGTATGGCGAGCTGACAGGCCTCAAAAAGGGAGGTATCGTGAATTTTATCAGTGCGATGCAGATGTGATTGGGACGAACTCTCTGGTTTGTGAATCAGAATTTATATTAATGATCAATGAAGTCATGAACACGCTTGGCTTGCTTGATTTTACAATTAAAATTAATAACAGAAAATTATTGACTGCCATTACTGATTTGATTGGAGAACATGGAAAGGAAGCGAGTTTTTGTGTTGCAATTGATAAATTGGATAAAATCGGAAGGGAAAAAGTTGAGGAAGAACTATCAAATAATGGTTTTTCACCGGCAGGCATCAAAAAACTTGATCCTGTTTTTGAAATGAAAGGGTCAAATAGCGAGATATTAAATCAATTGGAAGACCTTTTAATTGATTCAGAAATAGGCAAAGTGGGCATTGATGAATTAAAACAGATTTTTGGTTATCTCAATGATTTCGGCGCGGAAGACCAAAAAGTGGAATTGGATTTGACACTTGCACGCGGCTTAAGCTACTACACGGGAATTATATTGGAAGTAAAAGCCAACAATTCTTCCATAACAAGTAGTATAACCGGTGGTGGCCGGTATGATAACCTCACAGGTGTTTTTGGTATGGAGGGTGTTTCAGGAGTCGGTTTCTCTTTTGGTGTAGACCGGATTTATGATGTAATGGATGATTTGAATCTTTTTCCAAAAGAATATGAAGCTTCCACGAAAGTATTATTGCTAAATTTTGATGCTGTTTTATTTAAGGAATCCTTGAAAGTTTTGGCCCAACTGAGAGCTGCAAACATAAAAAGCGAAGTGTATCCTGATGCTGTGAAAATTAAAAAGCAAATGAATTATGCGAATAAAAAAGGAGTTCCATTTGTATTAATGATTGGTGAGAATGAAATAAAAGAAGGAAAATTGCAGCTAAAAAATATGAATACAGGCGAACAGCAACAGCTCGAACTTCATGAAATTATTGACATTTTGTCAAATTAAATTGATTATAGTTACAAGCTGTTGTGTAGAAAGTATTAATAATTAAATTTGACAATACACGTTAATAGTCAGTCCAATAATTTATAATTTGTTTTCATTGTTTAAATATTTTTTTTCTTCATTAGTGTTTCTGATTGTTGGTTCTTCAATAGTCAATGCGCAATATGGGGCTAAATTTGAAGTGAATTCAGAAATTGCCTGCAATCCATTTACTGTGGTGGTGACGGATCTTTCCGGTGCCTCAGGCACAGAAGCTATCAATTACGATTGGGGGGATGGTAGCCCTCTGGATTCAGCCGAATTCCATACATATAGCCAAGCAGGCCTATACACTATCATCCAGACTGTAGCGAATGCTGACCCTCGCCAAGATACCGTGGTTGTGGAAGTCATCAATCAATATCCTCCTGAGTTTTATTTATTTAATTGCAAAGGTACTGTTGGCTCGGTTATGGTTCAGGACACACTTTATGAAGCTTTTGAAATCGACTGGGATGATGGAACGAGCGAAATAGCGCCTGCTTATTCATTGATTTCTCATGATTATGGAATCGTCAGTACCTTCGATGTTACTGTGAAAGGATTGATAAATGGGACCCAATCACCAAATGATTCTTCAAATTTGAATTGCTCTTCAACAACTAAAAGGTTGAACATGATCAACGGCTTAATCCCTGCAACTATAGATCAAATAATAGTATTAAATACTGATGCAACATCTGGGAGCATTTCTGTTGATTATGCACTTGCCCCGGACAATAATTATTTAATTGAAATCAAAAACCAAAATCAAGCGACATTCTCAATACTAGACACCATTAATCTACTTTTAAATCCATCTAATTATATTATTGAAAACCTGAACACAACTGACAACAGTTATTGTATAAGCATCACCTCTTTCGATCCATGCGATGGCGACAGGATACAATCCAATATCGGATGTAGCATAAACCTTCAACTTATTGCCGGAAACCAACAAAATGTAATCGATTGGGAAACTACCTCTACAGATTTTTTGAATTATTCCATTTATAAGGATGGGGCCTTAATTTCTAATATTAATACTCAGGGGCAAAAACAATATATTGACAATCAGGTAAACTGTGGTATTACCTATCAATACCAAGTCCGTATGGACGAGAACAATGGATTTTTAAGCATTTCAGATACCAGCTCAATTACAGCCATATCCACTGACATCCCTGATCCGATTGAAAATATTTCAGCCACTGTAGTTGGCCAGGAGATAAATTTGGTTTGGGAAGAGCCGCAGAATTTTTTAGCGGTTGGGTATATTATTTCCAGATCTGATGACGACATTACCTATAATGTACTGGATACATTGACAACTACCGCCTATCAGGATCCGGAATTATTTACACAAAGCACACGATATTTTTATAAAATCACATATTATGATGCCTGTGGTAATTTGTCTGCAGAAAGTATCATATCAAGCCAGGTTTTATTAGTGGATGAAATTGACAAAACAATTATATGGTCGGATTATGAAGGGTGGAAAAATGGAGTAAGCGCATATATATTGGAGAAATATGATGAGAATGGGCAATTAATAGAATCCATTCCACTTGGCCAATCAACAAGTTATCAGGAAGATCAAGGTTCAAATTCTTATCAATTTGTTCTTTATAAAATAATAATTGTTCCAGTTGACTTGGTAAATGGAAATGTAGAATCCAACTTACTAGAAGTTATATATCGATCAAAGGTTGCTTTCCCAAATGCGTTCTCACCTAATGGTGATGGTGTAAATGATATATTTAACTTTGAAAGTCGATACGTTATGTCTGTAAATATGAAAATCTACAACCGTTGGGGGGAACTCGTTTATCAAACAACAGATGTAGATAGAGGCTGGGATGGAACTGCAAATGGAAAACCAGCTTCATTAGGCACTTATATTCACCATACCATGTTAACCGATGATATGGGAATTACGTTTGTTAAGTCTGGAGAAATAGTATTAATAAGATAAATTTATAAATAATGGACATGTCAAATATGTTTGGTAAAATGCGCGAGATGCAAACCAAACTTAAAGAAGCACAGGAAAATCTTGATAAAATTACCGCAGAAGGTGAATCAGGTGGAGGAATGGTGAAAGCAATTGTTAATGGGAGAAAAAAAGTAATTTCCGTAGTGATTGAAGAATCATTGATGACACCCCAGGACAAGGAAATGGTTCAGGATCTTGTGGTCGCAGCTATTAATAACGCCCTGCAAAATGTTGAGTTGAAATCGAATGAGGAAATTAAAAAAACCACGGAAGGCATGATGCCGAATATTCCGGGTCTCGATCTCAGTAAGATGTTTTAATGGCTACAATTTCGATCGTTATCCTAAATTTCAATGGCAGGAATTTTCTGGAAAAATTTCTGCCCTCAATTATTAAATATTCTCAAGGTCATGAAATTGTTGTTGCCGACAACAACTCATCCGATGAGTCATTAAGTTTTTTGGAGCAGTCATTTCCAGAAATCGAACTTATAGTTTTTTCGGAAAATTATGGTTTTTGCGGGGGATACAATAGAGCTCTTGATCAGTTAGATAGTGACTTTTTTATCATAATTAACTCAGATGTTGAGGTAACAAAAAATTGGATTGATCCGGTAATTCAACTATTTGAAAAGGATGAAAAAATTGCGGCAATTCAGCCTAAACTACTTGATTACAATTTCAAAGATAAATTTGAATATGCCGGTGGAGCCGGTGGTTTTATAGATAAATACGGATATCCGTTTTGTAGGGGAAGAATTTTTGATACGATTGAAACAGATGTAGGGCAATACGATGATACCCGTGAAATATTTTGGGCAACCGGTGCGTGCATTTTTGTCAGGGCCAAATTATTCAAATCTTATGGCGGCTTTGATGAAGATTTTTTTGCCCATATGGAGGAAATTGATTTATGCTGGAGGATGAAACTTGATGGCTATAAAGTTTTTTATTGTGGCCAATCGGTAGTTTATCATGTCGGAGGCGGCACCTTGGCATATTCAAATCCAAGAAAAACATATTTGAACTTTAGGAACAGTTTATTACTTCTGATCAAAAACCTGCCAATTGCAAGTTTAGTATGGAAATTGCCATTTAGATGGTGGGTGGATTATATTGCTGTGACAAAATTTTTATTGAGCGGAGATATAAAAGATGCTATTATGATTATAAAGGCACATGTCTATGTCTGGAAAAATTTAATTAAAACGCTCAAAAAAAGAAAATCACAAACTAAAACCGTAAAAAATCTTGTAGGGATATTTCCCAAACTCCTTCTATTCCAGTATCATATCGCAAGATTAAGAAAATTCAGTGATTTGAATTTTTAAGACCTCCTAATCCCATAAAAAATTCCTTCTTCGCCTTAAATGTTTCCTGAAATTCATTATCCAAGCCAGGCCAAGATAAATGATGACTGGTGATCCCAAGGTAAGAAAGGATGCATATATGAAAATATTCCTAATACTCGATATAGGAATATCCAGTTTTTCACCCAGCCTGGTACACACACCAAATAAGTGAGTTTCCAGATATTTTTGAATTCTTTTCATTTTTTGACTTAGTTAAGCAAAATCTTGATACACGTATTCCTTAGCAAAAATAAATAATTTCTATTTGTAATGTTGGAATAAACAAAATATAGAGATATTTTTGCACAAAGCTAACTTTTAATTTAAAATAGAAATCCAGATGAGAAAGTTTATTTACGCCTTATTGACGATAGGAGTACTGACTTTTTACGGTTGCGCCATGAATTCGATGATGAAATTGGCGAAAGACCAGCAATTAACAGTAGATCCAGATCCTCTTGAAGTTCATGCAGATAAGGTGAATTTTGAAATATCGGCAGCATTGCCGGTAAAAATGTTAAAGCCAAATTTAACTTATTCGATTGAACCATCGTATGAGTATGCCGGCAAATCGGAAAAATTTGATGCCATTAAATTTGTGGCAAACGAATATCCTAACAGAGATACTCAGCAGCCCAGAGTTTCAGAATCATTTGAAATGCCTTATAATTCTGAAATGGAAAAAGGTGCTCTGACAATTGTAGGATGGGGAATTAACGACAAGAATGGTCAGAAAAAAGGACCAACTGATAAATTAGAGATTGCCAAAGGTGTAATCACTACATCGAAGTTGGTAGTACCATCTTATTATGGCGCTTATGTGAGTTACGATTACAAAGATGAAACCGTGAATGGTTGGACTCCAGATGAAGAATTGGAACCAACTAATGTTAATTTTTATTTCTTGCAAGGTCGCTCTGATTTGAGATCTTCTGAAAAAAGAAGTGACAGAGGTAAATTCTTCCAGGCATTTATTGCTGAGAAAAACGTAACCAGAACTGTGACAATCACAGGTACTCACTCTCCAGAAGGTTCAGAAAGAATTAACAGTGATCTTTCTAAAAACAGAGCTGCAAAAATAGAAGAATACTACAATCAAATGATGGACCGCTACGACTATAAAGGCGCTGCAGAATCCATTAAGTTTGTTTTGAAGCCAGTTATTGAAGATTGGACTGAATTTAAAGATGCTCTTGAAAACTATGATGGCATTGATCAGTCAGCAAAATCTTCGATCCTTAGTATTGTAAACGGATCAGGTTCATTTGAAGATAAAGAAGATGCACTTCACAAGCTTCCTTCTTATAAGAAAGTTTTCAAGGATATTTATCCTGACTTAAGAGCTGCAAAAACTGAAATTTTAACAGTAATTGAAAAAAGAACTGACGCAGAAATTTCAGTACTTGCTAAGCAAATTGCTGAAGGCCAAATTTCTGCAGATACACTTTCATACGGTGAATTAGCATATGCTGCTTATCTTACTCCTTCATTACAGGAAAAAGCTGCTATCTATGAAGCTACTGTAAAAACTTATGACAACTGGGCTGCTCACAACAACCTCGGCGCTGTTTATTTAAATATGGCCGTTGTAGGTGAGGGTGATATGAACTCAAACATTGAAAAAGCTGTTACTCAGTGCCAAATATCCCTTAATAAGAAAAACAGTGCTTATGCAAAAGGAAACGTTGGTAGCGCTGAATTAATGCAGGGGAATGTAGATAAAGCTTATGCTTCTCTTTCTGATGCTGTGGCTATGAATCCTCCTTCAAAAATTGTTTATGGATTCAACGGAACGAAAGGTTCTATTGAGATCATGACTGCAAATTATTCTGATGCTGTGAAATCATTATCAAATGCCGCTGACAATGCTGATAACTTGTTCAACAAAGGTTTGGCTCAGGTTCTGGCTAAAGATTATCAAAACGCAATCATTACGTTCGATGAGCTTTCTGATAAAGACGGCGATTATGCATTGGCTTATTATGGCGCTGCAATTGCTTCTTCAAGATTAGGCAAAGCAGGTGATGTTGTAGAAAATGTAAAGAAAGCAGTAAATAGTGATCCAGGGCTTAAGTCTAAAGCTGCCGTTGATCTTGAATTCGCAAAGTTTGCTACTGATAGCAACTTTATTGATGCTGTAAAATAAAATATTCTCAAATATTATTTGGAAACCCTCTCAAGCGAGAGGGTTTTTTTTTAAATCAAAAGTCAATACTTTTAGTTATATCTATTAATGTATATTTTTGCGGTCCTAAAAAATTAATATAATGGTAGAAAAACAATTCAGAGAGGTTTTAAGAGATGCCATGTCCGAAGAGATGAGGCGTGATCCTAAAGTATTTTTGATGGGTGAAGAAGTTGCTCAGTATAACGGCGCTTACAAAGCCAGTCAAGGTATGCTGGATGAATTTGGTCCTGAACGGGTACTCGACACCCCTATTTCTGAATTGGGTTTTGCCGGCTTGGGTGTTGGCGCTGCAATGAATGGTCTGAGGCCGATCATTGAATTTATGACGTTTAATTTCTCTCTTGTAGCCATAGATCAAATTATTAATAGTGCCGCAAAAATTAATTCAATGTCCGGTGGCCAATTTACGGCTCCAATGGTCTTTAGAGGGCCTACAGGAAATGCCGGTCAATTAGCTGCGCAACATTCGCAAAATTTTGAAAACTGGTATGTAAATGTACCGGGCCTAAAAGTTATCATACCTTCCAATCCATATGATGCCAAAGGATTATTGAAAGCTGCCATTCGAGATGATGATCCAATTATTTTCATGGAATCTGAGGTGATGTATGGCGATAGAGCTATGATCCCTGAAGATGAATACCTACTCCCAATTGGCGTCGCAAACACTACAAAAGAAGGCAATGAAGTGACAATAGTTTCATTTGGAAAGATGATGAAACTTGTTGATCAGGCTGCTATTGAATTGGAAAAAGAAGGGATATCAGCCGAAGTGATCGATTTGCGAACTGTGAGGCCCTTAGATTATGAATCTATTGTGAATTCTGTGAAGAAAACCAATAGATTAGTTATAGTTGAAGAATCCTGGCCAATGGCTTCAATATCTGCTGATATTTCATATCATGTACAAAAAAATGCATTTGATTATTTGGATGCTCCTGTTGCAAGGGTAAATTCTATGGATGTGCCTTTAGCTTATGCTCCAACATTAATTGAAGCATCCTTGCCAAATGTAAAAAGAATCCTTGAAGCTGTAAAATCGGCAATGTACGTCTAACAAAATAGCAAAATATGCTTAGATCATGGTAAATGCAAATGTCAGGCAATAATTTTTATTTTTGGAAGGTTTGGTCAATTGGTGAAAAAATTGCAATTGGTAACAAAAAATAATTGTTTCATGCCACATAAACACAGATTTTCATGTCAAACAAAGCGCCTAATTTTTTGCAAGCTAATCCATCATAACTATCACAGAAACAGTTACTTGCATTTTCAGATATTGATTTCCGTTTCAATAGTTAGGGATGTTA
>SDBV01000205.1_pt1 | contig 78821 bp, 70 predicted proteins | sample 2277081 | NCBI WGS metagenome assembly SDBV01 (sample SAMN10402039, study PRJNA504765) | marine sediment metagenome | isolation source: marine sediment core GS10_PC15, 223 cmbsf | place: Arctic Ocean: Southern Knipovich Ridge | collected 2010
TTGTTTCGCCTTCCTGGCGATCCGTTTTTCAATTGGCTTTTCCATAAGCCAATTATTACGGATGCCGATGGGGCGGACATAATTAACTGTTTATGACCCGGACATCTCCACTGCTCCTTACACCGTCCTGTCCATCGTGCGAGCGGACTCCGATTCTCTGCTATAATATGTTTACTGAGTTGTCGACTACGTCAACTGACGTGCTCACTGGCGCGCGAGTCTTTCCCGACTACTTGATTTCTACGATATGTGCGAAAACCAGGGGAAACCTTGTCATGACCATGTGATTGTGGCCAGGTATAATGAACTTTCGCGTGGGCACTTTCTCCACCATCATCTCCAGTGCTTTTACATTTTCTTTCGGGGAAATGCAGGCCCCCGTGGCCACCAGTCGATCGATGTTTTCGTAGACATAAGCGTTGTCGGAAGCCAGCGCGATGTGTTCACCAGGCTGTCGCGTGATATGCACCCACTGCGTGCCGCCTGTGTGTTTGCCGCCCTCGTGGACAGCGACCCCCGGCGCTATCTCCCAGTCTCCGGAAACATACCGGACCCGCCCGGCTCGTTCGAGCGCGGCAAGCATCCGCACATCCTCCAGGCGGACACCCCCCCGCCTCGGGCGCTTCTCATTCACCATTTTGCGCGCCCATTCCATCTCGCTCTTTTGTACCCAGTAAGTGGCGTTATTGTAAGGAGCCATGTTCCCGGCGTGATCCCAGTGCAAGTGTGTGAGGACGACATCAGTGATGTCCTCGGGAGGAATTGACAGATGAGCGAGTAACTCCGGCACCTTTTGAAAATATGTGAGCTTCCATTTGCGCGCCACAGACTCCTGGCCAAAGCCCGTGTCCACCAGGATTGTCCTCCTGTCATTGCGGATGAGCCATGCCTGCCAGCTCATGGTGGATTTCTCTTCCGGGGGGGCGTCACGCACCATCGAGGAGCGGGGATACCCTTCGGACAGGCCGTATTCCAAAGCGTAGACCCGCCACATGGTTTCTTCCGGCGCTCTGGAGCACCCCGCAATCAGTGAAACAAGAAGAATGGCGAAGAGAGCGATAGACCGCCGGTTCAATTCGGGTTTCATGTTCGCCCCTGATGGTTTTCCTCTACAGTTCGTCCCGTCGCGAGGAGCAGCAACAAGCAGAGCATGTACACCGCTCCGCCTACCATGAACGTGAAGTCGAACCCGTGCAGGGAAGATAACAGGATGGACAGGGGAGTGGCCAGCGCGCCCAGAGCGCCGTTGATGCCGAAAAACAGACACGCGTGACGATTCGATAGCTTCTGCTTTGTCAGTCTCATTCCATAGGGGAAGGGCACTCCCATGAAAAAGCCGATCACCGCAACCATCACAACGGCGCACAAAACTCTAATGGCAAACGGTAGTGGCATCAGCGCGCCGAGAAAATGACTGTACACCAGGTAACTGACCAGGGTCAGCGCGACGACGATCAACAGGCTGCCCAGGACGGCCTTCCGGTTCATGCGCCCCGAGAAGTAGCCTCCGATTCCAGATGAAATCAGCATCGTCCCCAACACCACCACAAGGGACACCGTGGGAGACGACAAGAAGATCTGCAGCCTCTGGATCAGCACGACCTCAATCAGCAGGTAGGCAATGCCCAGTGCTGCAAAGTAGAGAATTAGTAAAACCACCTGCGAAAAAGGTGCGCCCCGGCCCTGTTTTCGCGCGTCCTTGCCCCGTCTGGTGTAGATGACGATCCCCGGTATGATAACCAGGACCAGACACAGCAGTCCAACGTCTCGCAACATGCTCAGATGTAAGGTTCGATCCTTGAAAACATCGAACATAAAGGGCCGATCATCGGTTGTGGGTGTCATGTCGTGCTGAGACTCGTCGATGCCGTCCACCGAGTAGATGTCGTCGGCCAGGATCAATTTGGACCAGTAGGAGTCGGTCGGGGCCTGGGGCAGGTACTGCCACTTGATGCTTTTGTACTTGGGTTTTCTCTGTTCGCTTCTTTCGTGTAACGCCTCTTGCCATTCGATCAAGTGTTCGTATTCCTCCTGTTCGATGGGCGTCTTCTTGATGGCTATAAAAGTCATGCGGGTGTTGGGGGGGCACTTTCCGAGCTCCCAGGCGGTCTTTCTGCAGTTGCGCCAGTATTCCCAGATCGCCAGGTGATCCGACGGGCGTTCGACACCCTTGTCCCGGAGCGTGGCTTTGATGGTATTGACGAACCTGCGGATGCCCAGGTCCGCGAGCTCGTTGGTGTTGAGCTCCTCGAAGATCACGAACCCGTCCTCCTTGAGGTGGTCGAAGTAGCTCCCGAGCGCCTCCTTGGTGTGACAGTACTCGGGCGGCCCACGATATCCCATGGACCAGATGCGATGCGTGTTTAGCAGCGTGATGAAATCGTATTTACGATTCGTCCGCTCCAGGAACGTGCGCACGTCCCCGATGGTCAGATTAAGTGGTGAATACGCCCGGCCCGACTTCTTGTAGAGCTCGTTTTCCATCAGACCCACGACGGCACCATTTATCTCGACTGCGTCGATGCGTCCGTGGCCCAGGGTGTATACCGTCTTGGTGAGCCCTTGGGCGGATGGCCCCACCAGCAGCGTCTCGGGATTCTGGCCGAGCTTCAAACGGGTGGGGAGTCTGAAGTCCAGCAGCCCCTTCTTCTTGCTCATGGTGGCCGTCACGACGTCCACCCAGCGTCCGTTGTAGATTGAGTTGTATCTTTTTTTCGGCTTGCCGGTCTTGCGGTCTATTCTCTGAAGGATATCGATCCGCTCTATCAGGCTTCCGCGGGAATGAAGCAGCTCGAATCTCTTTTTTCCGTTCTTGTCCACCAGGCTATGGAACGCCTTTAGGGGGGTCTCGTCCCTGTTCGTTTCGACCGTCAGCATCATATTGAATGGGTCTCGCGCCAAATGCGCGACGAGGAGGCCGGCCGACGACAGGAATAGCAGGAACGCAACGAGGAAGGCCGCGCGGCGTATGATTCTGCTCCGCTCGAGAGACCACATCAAAAAAGCGGGAACCGTGGACAGAAGACCCAGCAGAAAGTAGCTCCCCTCCTCTCTCAACAGCGGTATCGCAAAGATCGCAATGAAGGCGCCTGCTCCGGCCCCGGCCAGGTCGAAGAGATAAACCAGGCTGGGCTTCAGTCTGTTGAACATCAACGAGATGAGGAGGCTCGCAAGAACGAACGGCAGCGCCAACAGCGCCATCATCACGATGGGGTGGTCACTGAGCCGGAGCACCACCGGGAAACAGCCCAGAACGGACAGGGGCAGCAGGCTGGTGCCTATTTGAATGCCGAGGTCAGAATTGTTTCGGTCAAAAAAGTACGCGAGGATCCCTCCCACAGCGATACCCATCAGGGCAACCGACAGAACCTGGGTGGCGAACATGTATTCCCGTACGAAGTTGAGCGCCTGGAATGTGACTATCTCTACCGCTATCACGACTGCGGCGGCCGTGAAGACGGCGCTCAGCCGGAGTCCGTCTGCGCGATTGATCTGTGTCCAAAATTTCATCTTGGGTCTCCGATAATTCAGGCATCTGTATTCCCGCACACATGGTCCATGCACCGGCCCCCGCATGAGCTGCATCACTAGCCTTTAGCAAATAGTGAGCCAATGCGCTCGAAAGGCGACGTAAACATCTTAAGTTTTGGAAATCAAACGCATATTAAAGAATGGCATGGGGTGTCGGCGGACGCGGAACTGTGCCATTTGTGCCGTCCTTCCATGAGAAGGCCTACCCCTGTCAAGGGCGAAAATGGGGGACTTCGGAAGTTCACTGATTGACCAAGAGGCGAAGTAGCATCAGGCTCCGATCCGCTTTTCGACGGCCCTTCTACGCTCGCCGGCGCGAGTAGTACTCATTATACAGGCCGTCACTCGGCCTCAGCCGCGCGCGCGCGAAAATCGTATCCCACTTGTCGTACGGGTCCACCGGACCTGGAATATCCAACGGTTTCGGCTTCATGAACCCTTTCTCATCGACGACAGATTACACCAATACATCTCAAATAATGAACGTGATCTCGGCTACATCCTTCTGTGGATGGGATCCCTTGGCACGTTCGACATATCGTAGTTGAGGAAGTTCATCATCATCTGAAAACCGAGAATAATGGAAAGCGCCGCGATCATCACCGTCCCGGTTGCGGTGGCCGCTCCTTTTTGTGCGCTCTCGTACCACTTGATCAAACCGAAACTCAATCCAAATATTTGCAGCGCCAATCCCAAAACCAGGTTCGTTGAAGCGAAACTGAAATTTCGCAAGAAGTAGTTATAAAACAACCTCTTGTGAAAATTTTTGGTGTGGAGAAACGGAAACACAAAAAACGATCTCCAGACGCTCAGGTTGCTCTTCTCGTCCTCATATTTAGCATTGAAGGGTACGTCGACAACCACCGCCCCGAAGGTATTTAGCCGAAAAAGAACATCCGACTCGAAAAAGTAACGCTTACTGATTTTTTTATAGGGAAGTACATTCGCCACCTTGGCGTGAATTGCCGTGTAGCCGTTGGTCGAATCGAAGAGATTCCAGTATCCGGTCGAGATCTTGGAGAAAAAGGACAGTCCGACGTTGCCTATCCGCCGCACGAACGGCATCGCCCTCACGCCCTCCAGATCGAAAAAACGGTTTCCCTTGACGTAATCTGCCTCTCCCTTGACGATCGGCGCGACCATCCTGGGCACCATCGCCGGATCCATCTGACCATCACCATCAATCTTGACAATGATATCGATACCGTCGTCGATGGCCGCACGGTATCCTGTGATCACCGCCCCGCCAACGCCCGTATTCTTCTCGTGACGAATCATCACAAGTCGCGGATCGTCGCCCAGGAATTTCTTTGCAACCTCGCCGCTGTTTTGTGGACAGGCGTCATCCACACAATAGATCTTTGATACTTCGGGCCGGATTCGAGCCAGCACATTTTCTATTTGTTCCGAAACCTTGTAGCAGGGAATCACCACGCCGATCTTCGGTGTGATGTTCTCAGTTTCCTTGCCCGAGCCTACTGGAAGTGTTCCATCAATCATTGCGTTATCTTGTTGGCGACGACAAAAGTGCCTTTCACGCCGAAGAGTACATCAACCACTTTCTCCGATCAAACACACAACCAGGCCATACTCCGGCCCAGGTTGTCATTACAGGGTCAGGAACAACTCAGCGTTCAAGCATTCATCATTGTTCCTTTATTATCGGCCCCGGGTTCCGTGTGGCCGTTTATCAAAACGACCGCTATCGGGGCGAGACCATAGAAATGGAGGAATACCCTTGCGAGACCCTTTGAGGCCTGGCCCCCGGCGAGGTACACGAAGTTTGGTGTGAGGAGCGCGACAAGGAAATAGAAGCCGATGAACATCAAACAGGTCATGACGAAGAGACCAAGGAGCTTGTCTCGCCAGATTCTCTTGAATCGAAGCAGGCTCAATGCAAACAACAACCAGATGATACTCCAGTTGCCACTTGCAAACAGATTGTCCGCAAAGGATTCGAGTATCGCAGGTACGCGGTCGAGAGTCTGATCACCAAGCGCAGTCTTATAGCGCCACCCACCGCTCTCCAGCCCACGAGCGTACTTGTAGACGGTATAGACAGACCAAATACCAATACTGATGCCACTGAAGAGAGATTGAACTCTCACCTTCCCGGTCCACTTTATTTCCTTCGACAGCAAGACCATCCCGAGTATCAGCACAGAGTGACAGGCCAGATACCCTGTTCCTTCCAACTTCACAAAGGTGGTGAACCCGGAAAAAAGGGCAGCCATTACAAGGAAATGCATTTGTTTCGTCTCGAACCACCAGAAGGCCAGAATGACAGTCGTACAGTTGAAGTAGAACATAGTGAGGTCTCTGTACCCGATGGTGGCATGGTGCATGAAAAGCGGTGACATCGTCAGCAACACCACACTGAACAGAGCCCACCTCGGGCTGGTGAACAATCGGACGAAACCATACTGCGTCACGGCGTAACAAGTCGCAGCGACGGGAAAGATGACTTTTACCAGATGGCCGTCCCACTTCCCGAGCATCATCGCGATCCATGACTGGATGAGAGGTATGTGAAGTGGATACAGGGGGTGGTTGTAGCGCGGCAGGTCTTCGAAAGACTTGTCGTAGAAGAAGATCTTGGCCTTTATCGAAACGGTCGCCACCGCGTCCCATGCGTAGACAGGAAATGCAAACGCTCTCCAATAGATATAGGCTCCACATGCGGCCAGATAGATGATCATGACGATAATCAATGGATCCGACCTGAATCTGGGAACTGCAATGACTGGTCCTGAGGATTTTTTACGCAGATAAACGAACAGTCCCAGGCACCCCACAATAGCAACAGTAACGGGCAATCCCACAATACTTGCCTGGAAGGGAACACCGATAATCCCAAGAAAAAGCATCCACTGTGCAAAGATGCCGAAACCCAGTCCGAAGCCAAGCGCCGCAGTAAGAGGAATGTCCATCCTCTTCGCCCTGAACAACAATGCAAGAACCACGAAGCCGAGCAACCATGGAACGGCGATCGCAAGGACCAGGCAGAGATACGTCATTGTGCCGACGAGCCCTTCCTGGCCGCAACGGCCATGCGCCCATTCAGTTTTCCTACAACCTCGAAGCCATCGGGAACGGACTTGGTGAAATTCCTTTTGTGGTAGAAAAGAAAGTGACTGACCTCCTTCTGTCGTATGTTTCTCAGGTCGGTCGGGTAGAAATGAAATACCAGCGCCCTGTGAATGTACATGGCGGGATCGCGCTTCTTGTAGGGCATGTCCGTTACCAGTTTCAGTGTCGCCCCTTGCGGAATGTGTTTCTTGAAGCGTTCGACCACGTTCTCAACCCTGGCGCTTGTTTTCTGGTAATAGAGGCTCTTGATCTTAGTATCCGGTTGGCGCTCCTGCTGGAAGATGCCTATCATGGCGATCAACTGGATAAGCGCGACCGCCACGATGACAACAACCGCAACATCACGAAGTCCGATGCGAAGATCGCCGAATTGCTTTCTCGACAACAAGTGACAGGCGGCGAAAAAAAGCGCGCGAATCACGAACGACAGTACGAAGCACCCCGCGAATATCCATGCTACTTCAAGATTGGCGATCTTCGCATAAAAGCCATTGTTGAAGTCCACGTGTTTGAATACGCTTGAAAACTGATCAACCAGTGATAAAAGCGTAACGTCCTTCCAGTTACCAAGTACGATCAGGCAGATCGACGTCGCAAGAGCCACCGAACCCACTGCCTCGGTATAACGACGGATCGCGATCGGAAATCCTGGTTGTAACGGGGAATCATCCTGTAGCTGGCTCGAGTTGATGTTCATTTGAGTCATGGAAAGACGGAATCCCTTTCCTCGGGCTTCCAGCCGTTCTTTTCTATCAAGCGTATAGAAGTCTGTATAACGCAGTACTAATTCTCTTCGTCCGGTTTTGGGGAGGAAACCATGGGCTCGGTGTTTCGCTGCGCCGTTGGCGCCGGTCCCGTGAAGGTGGTCGGGGTCGGCTCTGGAATCGGCTCGCGAATCGGCTCCGGTGAGGGCTCGGGTGGAACGGGTGTTCCGTTGCCTGTCTCCACCTCACCCGCCACCACCGGCGATCCTTCATGGGGAGTCGAACTCGGCGTCAGCCCGGTGCTCTCTGTCTGCCAGGGATACTTGATTCGCGCGTGGTGCATACCGACCAACGTGTCCACGATGTTGTTGGAGACAATGCGGAGGTCCGCCAGGGTCAGCGAGGTTTCGTCCAGTTGCCCCTGGGAGAGCTTCGAGAACACTATCCTCTGCACGAGACTCTCGAAAGCTGACTTCTCCGGGTGATCCACCGTTCGGGCAGCCGCTTCGATTGCGTCGACAACCATAAGGATGCCCGTCTCCCGCGTGGTCGGCCGGTGCCCATGGTAGCTGAAGTCATTCTCGGTCAGGTTCTGTTGGTTTCCGTCCGCCAGGTTCTTGTGCCAGAAGAACTCCAGAAGCCCCGTGCCATGATGGCTGTAGGCAAACTCAATGACGTCCTCGGGCACCACTTCATCCCGCAACATGTTGGTGCCCTCCACCACGTGCTGGAAGATCGCCCGGGCCGAGTCGTACGGGCTCAGCTTGTCGTGGGGGTTCTCGCCGCCACCCTGGTTCTCGATGAAATATTCCGGGAGGAGGCTCTTTCCGACGTCGTGGTAATAGGCGCCGACCCGGACCAGGAGAGCATTCCCGCCGATGGCATGGGTTGCCGCCTCTGCCAGGTTGGCCATGGCCCGGCTGTGCTCCCATGTGCTCGGAGCGTTTTCCCTCAACCTGGTCAGCAACGGGTGATCCAAGTCCTGCAGGTCCAGGAGCCTTCCCCGGGAGACCTCGTCCACCATGATACCGATGATGGGAGCGAATAGTATGGCCGCCAGTCCCGAGCCGATACCGGAGAACAGGCCGGCCAACCAGATGGAGTGCCTGGGATCCACGTGCTCCGTCATATCGTCGTAGATATCGAGCGTTCCCGAAAATACCAGGGTGATGATCAGCGTGGCTACCACCGCAACCCATGCGGCCATGGCACCCGCCTTGACGAACACACGCGCTCTTCGACGCGAGCCGAGCACCACGACCGAAGCCACGCCTGTCATCAGGTAGATGAGGAAGAGGCCCACGTCGTAGTTCACCAACGACGAGGCGACTATGGCCGCCGCGAAGGCCACGCAGAACGACAGGCGCCTGCCGAGAAAATAGGTCGCCAACAGCGGCACCATGGCCACCGGAAGGATCTGGGCCGGCAGACCCGTGAACAGGAGAATGACCTTCGATCCCATCGCCATGACGGTGAGGAGCACGAAAACGGCAACCTGGCACCTGAACCACCGGGCACGACCCATCACCCCCCGACGCATGTAGGCGCTCAGGAGGAGTCCGACGACCAAAAACAGTGCAAAGGACCCGAGTAGTCGCGTGGGCCTGATGGGACGTCGCGCCGCCTCGAAAGCGTGCAGCACCTTCCCGCACTCGGTCCCCGCTGAAAACTTGGTCCCCTGTGGAAAGACGTTCGGACAGGTGGAGGATGCGGTGGAGAGATAGTGAACCTCGTTGCGCAACATTGTAATGCGAAAGTAATTACCGGGCAGCCTCACCGTAACGGGAGCCTCGACGCCGTCCTTCACCTCCGAAGATGGAACCCACAGCTCCACGGACTGTGTAAAGACCCACAGGGCGGCGAAAACGAGGGCAAGCACCGTTCCGGAAAAGACAGATGTATAGGTTCTGGTTCTCAGGTTCCTCATCAATGGTCGCTGTGTCCGGTCGTCCCTTGTGTCTGGATGAATGCCTCGAAAACGAGATCATCTCCGCTGCCATGGAAAAACGCAAGTGGAAGTCGGGGAAATGAACACTTCGTTTTCTGAACAAGTCTTAAAAAAACGGAGTATGAAATGATTATGTTCGGAACCCTCATGATTATTTTGATCTCTGCGGGGCCCGGTTCGCTCGACGTACAAGACTCCGACGATGTCAAACCCGCGAACTGCCAGGCAGCGGATGACTCGGCCACGCCGGCGAAGGAGGCCGCCGCGGAGGCGCCGGCGAAGGAAGCCGCCACGGAGACGCTATCCGCGCCGGAGGTGAAAAAGAAGAGCAAAAAGAAGAAACGACACAGGTATCGATGCCGCACCAAAACCTCGCCTGAGTACAAGAAAATGGTACGAAACTGGCGGAAGGTGCCCAGGATCCCCAAGCCTCGGTGGAGGGCCGGCTACCGCGATCTGACCATGTACTCGGTCAATCTTGGGGAACGCATCCGGGTTTTCCCCTTCGAGCCGGACGGATCTCTCGATCCGGAGGCGGTCGCTCAGATCGAGCACCTGATGCGCGATCAGCACACACACGCAACACATCCCATTCACCCCAGGTTGATCAAGCTCCTCTACAAGCTGGCCGACAGATTCAAAGCCCGCCAGATCAACGTCATCTCCGGTTATCGGGAGAGCAGAAAAAGTGGGACCGAAAGCCACCATACGGATGGAACCGCCGTGGACATCATGCTTCCGGGAATCAAGTTGCCGGCGGTGGCGAAGGTGGCCAGGCGGTTCGGACACGTTGGCGTCGGCTATTATCCCACCTCCGGCTTCATACATCTGGACGTACGCGACAAGCGATCCTACTTCTGGGCCGACCGCTCCGGCCCGGGACAACCGGGTTGCCTGCGACAGATAATGCGCAAGAGCGCGTTCCAGTTCGACGCCAAGTGGAGGCCGAAGCACGACGAGCCGAAGCTCAGAAGAAACAAGAAGGGCAAGCTGCTCGGTGCTTTGCCCGAGGACGAGCCACCCGAGGAAGGCGAAGAACCGTCAACGGACGCCGGCCCGGACGATGGATCCCAGGAGCCGAAAAAATAATCGTGGAGATCGCGTGGTTCGACATCTTTCGCCGTGCTATGATCGCGCCATGAGATTTCCGCTCATCATCGTTCTGATCCTGGCGCCCTCGGTGGTTTTTGCGGTTCTCACCGGCTGCATCGAAGACATGGAGGCCATAAGCCAGGTAAGCAAGTTCCGAGTACTCGGGATCCAGGCGGATCCGCCGGAGCTTGCCCCCGGTGAGTCCACACAGATTCGGGCCCTGTTCGCCGATCCACAGGAGAGGGGCGTGACGGTCATGTGGTTCCCCATGGAGGGACTCATCACCCCCAGCTCCATGATGAGTTCCCAGCTGGATCTCGTATGGTTCCCGGCCGTCACGGAGGTGACAAACGGAATAGCGAGCTACGGATCGATCATGGCGGTCCCTCCTGATTATCTGGATGATTTGCCGAAAAATACGTGCTCCGACGAAGGCGCCGAAGCCGACGAGAACTGGCAAGAAGACTCGGCGTGTAAGAGGATCGTCACCATGCTTATCCTCGCATGCGCCGGGGGCGAGATCGATCCCCAGATCACCTCGGCCATCGGTAGTATACAAACCGCCCTTGAACAGTTTCAAGCCGAGGAGATCACCAGCCAGGAGCTGGAGAGCATCATCACCGCCGCCTTTTTGACCATGGAAGGAACCCTCGGCTCGTTCGAGGCGATGAACGACATCGAAGCCCTGTGCCGGGGTGAAGACGCGGAGGCCATCATCTCCACGAAAACCTTCGGGGTTTCCTTCTCGGAACACAAGAACGCCGTGCCTCGGATCGACAGTCTCGCCTTAAAAATAGGCGACGAGTGGACCGTCAACACCCCCTGGACCGAGCCCGGCGAGCCTCCCGTCTTCACCTGTGACGGCGAGAACGGCTGCCGCGACGGAGCCGAGATCCGTGCCTACCTCACCCCGGACAGTTTCCAGACCTATTTGAAAAAAGAATTCGATGTGTGGAAAACCGTGGACGAACGGACCTACATTTCATGGTTCACGGACGGTGGAAACTTCGACGCCGACCGCTCGGGCAACAATGGGGAGACCGACGACCCCTTCGAGGTCACCTGGATACCACCGAGGGAGGGCGGCGTGTTCACCCTCTGGGCCGTGTCTCACGACATTCGCGGCGGAGTCGACTGGAAAAGGTACACCATCAGCGCCGTGGTTCCTTGACGCGACCGGCGGGATGTCAGATCTGCTGGCTCCAGGAGGTGGCCCCTTCCTGCGCGGTCAGCTCGCCCTTGCAGGTGACAACCCCCCCCCCGCTGCTCACCCAGAACTCGAGCATGTCGACGGACTCCCCGGGCCCGAGGGAGGGCACCCGAACCTCGTGGATCTCCTCGCTGTCTCCCTGCGACACGACGAGCTTGATGTTCACGTTGTGCCAGGCGAAGAAGTTGGTGTTCTTGACCAGGAAGTCTTCGTACAGCCAGTCGGGCGCCATCACGCACCTGGGACGAATGGTGAAGAACTCCCGCTGAAAGAACTCCGTGGCAAACTCCTTCTCTTTTTGCAGCCGGCGAAAATCGATCCCCTCGTGATTGGACGCCACCCACAGGTAGTTCTCGATGGCCTCGTGGATCTTGGGGGTCTGTGTCGGATCGTCGTCGTAGTGTTTTGCCAGAAACGCCGCAAGGTAGACGGTCGGCCTTCGGCTTAGCATGGTTTGCAGATCGAGCCTTGGCTGTACCATTTCGGGTTCCACCGAAGGGGGCGAGGCCAGTAGCTTCTTGACCTTGGGCAGGCGTCCCTTCGCCGTGCCCGCCGCGCGGGTATCCGGGTAGGAGGCGATGACTTTGTCGTATATCACCATCGCCGCTTCGTTTCGGCCCATAGCCTCCTGCTCCTGGGCCATGCTCAGAAACTCCGCAGCCCGGTTCTCATCGTTGTTGGGCCGGTACGAGATGAAATAGAGCAGCGCGAAGAAGACTATATTGCCCACCACGATGAGGCCGTACTTCTTCCAGGACTGTACAATCATCGCCTTTGACGGATACATTCGCATGGCGGTGAGTGTAGTCACGCCAAGAAGGGAACATCAAGTGTCTACCGCATCACCACGGGTGACCGTCCAAGTGACCCCGCCGTCTGTTCTTTTATTGAAGTGCCTGTATAATCCACAATCATGGATGTTCAATGCGAGAAATGTGGAACGGAGTATTCGCTGGACGAGACTCTGGTGAGCCCGTCGGGCACCTCGGTGCGGTGCACGACCTGCGATCATGTTTTCAAGGCCTTCCCCCTCTCGGCTGCCGGAGCCGCCGAGACATGGAATCTTCGGCAGGTGGACGGCTCGATCTTTCCGTTCGATCGCATCGCGATCCTTCAGGACTGGATCGCGGACGGCAAGGTTAATCCCGGCGACCATGTACGCAAGGGCGGCGGCGAATGGAAACGCCTCGGCGATATCGCGGAGATGAAATCGTTCTTCGACGCGGCCCAGGCACACCAGGCAACCATGCGGCACCAGGCTATCGAATCCCGCACGTCGACCGCCGAATTCGCCAAGCCGGCCAAGGCGCCGTTCGCAACGCCCCCCTCTGTTTCTCCCCCCATGGCCCGCCCTGTGGTTCGGGAGGTGGTCAGCTACACGCCGTCCGCGGCAACGACGGACATATCCAATGCCGCAACGCTCATCCAATCGCCGTCGGCCCGCGTCTCCTCGACGGAGCCGACACATCAGGCGATACAGGTTCCGCCCGCGGCACAAATTCCGCCGACGGTCGACACGCAAAAACCAACACGACCCATGAAGTCCCCGGTTGCGCCCAGAGGGTCCGAACACCATGAACCGGACCTCTCGCAGATTCCCGCTTCTTCGGACAGCGCGAATTGGGAGGCCGGCCAGGCCGTCGCGCCCGAAGGGCCCGCGTGGGCGCGGGAGGATTCTCACATTCCGGCGGATATCGAGGACGAGTTCAAGGCGGCACGCCCCGGCCCGAGGCGAAAGACCGGACGGTGGATCGCGCTCGCGGTGATCCTGGCCCTGGTGGGAGGCGCCTTTTACATGTTCATGTATCAGCGCCCGCTGGTGGACGATCTGCTCGGCGGCATGATCAGCAAGTCCGATGATGACCGACACAAGACCTTTTACCTGAAAGGGCGCGAGAGCTTCCTGCTCGACACGGAGCAGGCGTTCACACAGGCGGACCGTGAGTATTACCAGGTCCTCGCCCTCAAGGAGAACGACGCGCTCACACTGGCCGCCCTTGCCCAGATGTACTTGATCTGGGCGCAGTACAACCTGGATCGGGAGATCGACGCCAACGTGGACGCTGCGGCACTGGCCGCGAAAACCGAAGGAGCGCAACCCGATTTCAAGGAAGCCGAGCGCCTGCACATGGAATTCGAAACCAAGCTGTCAGAGGCCAAACGCTGGTCCGATCAGGCGCTCAAGGCGGACCCGGAGTTGGCCGAGGCCTACCTGGCATCGGCTGATCTGTACCGGCTTTCCGGCGATCTGGAGAAGGCTTCGAAGCACCTGGAAAAAGGCCGTTCCGTGCAGGCCGCCGTGGAGGCCGACTACTTCGCGGCGATGATCGCCATTGACGAGAAGGCGGATCCTTCAAAAGTGCTCAGAATGCTCGCGCCCGTGACCGCCGACGAACCCATGCTCTGCGCCCTCTACCGCGAAGCGAGGGTTCTGGCATCCGCAGGGAGAAACTCAGAAGCGATGGAGCGCCTGGCCAGGCTCCTTCGCCTGAACTCGGATCACGAGCGCGCTCGCGAGCTTCAGGCCAGGATCGACAAAGGCCTACCGGTATTACTGCACAAAGGAGACACACCCGTCGAGGAGCCGGCCGGGGACCCCGAAGAGGTTGTCGACACGGACGCCGACGAGGCTCCCGCAAAAAAAGATGACGACACCAAGATCGCTGCGACCCAGCCGGTCCTTCCCGGTGCTCCGAAGGGAGCCGGGGTCGGCACCAGGGGCAGCACCGAATCGTTGCTGATGCGAGCTTCGAAACTACAACAAAACGGCAAACCCGGTGACGCTTCCGAGATCTTCGAGGCGGTCCTCATGCGCTCACCCGGCAACATAGAGGCGCTCTCCGGTCTGGCCTACTGCTACTTAGACCGCGGATCCAAGGGACAGGCCATCGCGCATTTCAGGCGGGCGATCAAGGTCAACCACTCGTATGGGCCGGCCATCATCGGCCTGGCCGAAACATACAAGGCCCAGGGGCAAAAAGAGCAGGCGCTCACCTGGTACAAGAAATATCTCTCAGTGAACCCGTTGGGTCGCCATGCAACCATGGCCAGGCGAAACGCCGATCAACTCGAACAGGCTCTGGGATCCGCTGCAAGCACCGACGATTCCCCGCCCGCCGACAAGCCGACGGAGCCCACCGCACCCTCTGAGGATCAACCATCTTCCACGCCGAATCCATACGCCACTGCGGGTGATACCAAACCCCCGGCAGCGCCGACGCAACCGGCGTCCGGCGGGAGCGCGCCACCTGCTTCGGAGGAGCCGCCTCCTTCGGAAGAGCCACCCGAACAGCCGTATTGATCGGAGGATCTGACAATGCCCAACCTGTTTTCGCGGAGCCTTTTCTCGGCCGTTGTTCTTTTCACGGCCATTGCCGGTTGCGATCTCGACGGCGAAGAGCCCTCGACCGCCCGTGGAGCCACCGGTCCCGTGGCGATCCTTCTCCAGATCGACGGAGAGATCCCCAACTTCCCCAACCCGGCCGACTTTCTGAGATCCACGGCCATGAGCCAGTACAGGCTGGAAGATCTCCTGAACCGCGCCTCGAAGGACGTTCAGGTACAGGAGGTCATTGTCCATTTTCTGGCGCCGCAGATCGGCTGGGCGCGCGCCGGTGAGATCGGGGATGCGATCTCCAGGTTCAGGGAATCCGGCAAGCCCATCATGTGCCACCTGGAGGAAGCGGACAACCTGACATACTGGATGGCGTCGAGAAGTTGCTCGAAAATCGCCATTGCACCCGCGGGAGGGATCGATCTCATCGGACTCTCCCTCGAAGCGATCTTCCTCAAGGATCTGCTCGATTCCATGGGCGTAACCGCTGACATTCTCCACGAGGGAAAGTACAAGGACGCTGCGGACGCACTTACTCGCAACGACATGTCGCCCGAATCCAGGGAGGCCATGGAGAGCCTGCTGGACGAACTGCACGAGAACCTCGTCGCCGGAATAGCTTCGGGAAGGAAGCTGGACAGGCAAACCGTGAACGGACTCATCGAGGGCGGCCCGTACACCGCTTCAAAGTCAGTGAAGATCGGCCTCGCTGACGAGGTTACCACCATCGGCGCTCTGCTCGCGGCCATGGAGGAGAAATACCCCGGCGGCGTCCAGGATGAGTACGGCAAGGAGCCCCATAAGCCCCTGTCCTTCACCGACCTGATAGGCCTTCTCGGAGGGCTGACCGATAGCGCGGATCTTAAACCGACCCATCCTCGAATCGCCGTCATACCCGCCATCGGCCCCATCGTCGGCGGATCGGACAAGGACGATCTCCTGGGAAGCATGGAAGTCATCAGCGACATGGACCTGGTTACCAGCTTGAGCGAAGCGACCCGCGATGATTCAATCAAAGCCGTTGTCCTCCGCATCGACAGCCCCGGAGGAAGCGCCCTCGCTTCGGACAACATTTGGGAAGCCGTGCGGTCACTGTCCGAGAAGAAACCCGTTGTTGCCTCCATGGGGGACGTGGCCGCCTCCGGCGGTTATTACATCGCCAGCGCTGCCACGGAAATCTACGCGTCCGGATCTACCCTGACCGGTTCCATCGGAGTCGTCGGGGGCAAGGTGGTGCTGGCCGGCGCCATGGAGAAGCTCGGCGCACATAGTCAGACGCTCTCGAGGGGACAGCGGGCCACAATGGCCAGCCCGTTTCGCCCGTTCACCGAGGAGGAGCGTTCGGTGGTGGCCAGTTTGATGAAAAACACATACGACATCTTCATTGATCGTGTGGTCACCGGGCGCAAGCTCGATCGCTCGACCGTGCTCGCCGCAGCACAGGGGAGGGTCTGGACAGGATCCCAGGCTCTCTCGACGGGGCTCATCGACAAGATGGGCACCTTCCACGACGCGGTGGAGCGGGCGCGGAATCTTGCAGGCTTCCCCTCTGCGCCCGTGGAGATGCACCCCAAACCCAAGAGCTTCATGGAGATCTTGAGCGAGCAGATCGCAGATCAGCAGAATGTCTTTTTATCCACGGCCCACCGTTTTCCAGCCGTAAGGAGCGCCCTCGTGCTGGCATCCTTGCTGCGAGGGCAAAAGGTACTGACCTTTTCCCCGATCTTCTTCGAGGTCCGATAGGCCCCATGTCCACTTTCCTCCCGTTTTCCCTCGAGGGAGTCGGCATTCACACGGGCCTCCCGTGCCGGACATCTATCGCGCCGGCAACTCCGGGAGCCGGGATAGTCTTCGCCACCGCAACCGGCGAAATCCGGGCCGTGGCGAGCGCGATAGATCCTCACTCGATCCGCTCCACCAATCTGGCTTGCGGGTCATCGAAGGTGGGTACGGTGGAGCATCTCCTGGCGGCCCTTCTCTGGTACGGGGTGAACGACGCCAGGATCGACGTGGAAGGTTCTGAGATACCAATCCTCGACGGGAGCGCGCTGCCCTGGGTGAACGCCCTCACAAACGCCGGGGCACATCCATCGCCGCGTTTCGTGGAGATCGACGCCGAAACGGAGGTCGTGCACGGCGACTCCATGGCGCGCATTACACCCGCGCAAGAACCGTCCGTGGACATACATCTTCAATGCGACGGGATCGACATAGGACCCCGGCAGATGACCTTCGCGCCCATGGTCGACGACTTCGTGGAGATCCTCGCGCCGGCGCGCACGTTTGCCCTGGAAAGCGAAGTGGAGCGGATCCTCGCCTCCGGGTTGGGACTCGGAGGGAGCTTCGAAAACGCGCTGATAATCGGGGAATCCGGCCCCCTCAACCCCGGCGGTTTTCGCTTCGACAACGAGCCCGCGCGTCACAAGATGTTGGACGTGATCGGGGATCTGGCCCTGCTGGGCGGACTGCCCCTGGCACGACTCGAAATCGTCCACCCGGGTCATCAGATCATGCACGAGCTCGTACGCCGTGCTACCCTTAGAACAGCGTCGTGATCCACCGTTTCGGCCTTCCTTATCTTCAACGGTACACTTCTTTGCGATGTGCGACTCCTACGACCAACACGACCAGTTCATTATCTCGGATTTGATAAACGATGCGGTAGTCCCCCGCGCGAACACGATACAGATCTTCCACATCACTGAGCTTCTTGACACCCGGAGGCCGGGGCTCCCCTCCCAGTTTCAAGAGCGCTTTGATGATGCGTTTTTTGACTTCAGCAGACAGTTTCCTGATGGCCCGCTCTGCTGCCGGGGCGATCTCAATCGTATACATCTCGGATTTATCTCTCTATACCGAGTTCTTCCATAAGCTCTGAAATCTGCTTTGTCCCCTTCTTCTCGGTTTCTCTGAGAGCTGCCCTGGCGGCCTTCAAGTCATTCTCATCTTCGAGGCGCTCCAGAAGCTTCAGGTCTTCGAGGGATATTATCGCAGCCACATCCTTGCCTCTTCGGTGAAGAACGATCCGCTCTCCTCGATAAGCAGCGCGATTGATCACTTCTGCAAATTCATGGCGCGCCTCACTGGCATTCATACGGGACATGATTTCTCCTCTTGAGTACATTTTGTACTACTTATACAAGTTGTACACTAACCGAGAAAAAGTCAAGTCTTGATCTTCCTCGCCTTGTTCAGCGGCGGACCAATACGCAGAGCAATGCAGAAAAGACATGACTAAAATGCATTTTCGTGCATAATAGTCATATGAGACGTTTCCAGCAACCGCTCCTCGAACGCGACCTCGAAAAGAAGCTCGTCTTCCTCGTCGGGCCGCGGCAAGTCGGCAAGACCTGGTTGGCGCACCAGATAGGCGAGGGCTTCGATCGGACGACGTACCTCAACTACGACCGCTTCGAAGACCGGAAGATCATCAAGAGTGAGAGCTGGTTGCCCGACACGCAACTCCTCATCCTCGACGAGCTGCACAAGATGGCGGGCTGGAAGCGGTTCTTGAAGGGCGTCTACGACACCCGACCGCCTGCGATGCGAATCCTCGTGACCGGCAGCGCGCGACTCGACGCGTTTCGCCAGACCGGAGATTCGATGGCCGGGCGTTTTTTTTCGCATCGGCTGATGCCGTTCTCACCGGCGGCGCTCGTCGGCACCGAGCTGGAAGGAGATCTCGACCGGCTGCTCGAACGCGGTGGCTTCCCCGAGCCGCTGCTCGCCGAGGACCCGACGGACGCCGCCCGCTGGCGTCTGCAGTACGTCGATGGACTGATCCGGGAGGACGTGCTCGACTTCGAGCGGATCCATGATCTCGGCGCGATGCGAACGCTCGTCGATCTCCTGCGCACACGCGTGGGCTCCCCGCTGTCGTACGCCTCGATCGCCCGCGACCTCGGCGTCGCGCCGAACACGGTCAAGAAGTATGTCCACGTGCTCGAAGCGCTCTACATCGTGTTTCGAGTCGCGCCCCACTCGCGAAACGTGGCGCGTTCGCTGCTCAAGGCGCCCAAGCTCTACTTCTTCGACAGCGGGCTCGTCACGGGAGCCGGCGCGCGACTCGAGAATCTGACAGCGGTTGCGCTCTACGACCACGCGCTCGGTCGCGTCGATCGAGGCGGAGTGCGCGCCGAGTTGCGCTACCTGCGGACCAAGACCGGACGGGAGGTCGACTTCTGCCTGGTCGAGGAAGGAAGTCCGCGCCTGCTCGTGGAGGTGAAGAACCGCGAGTCGACCATCGAGCCGTCGTTGGCGTTCTTCGCCGAGGCGCTCGACGCGCCGGCCGTGCAGGCGGTGCGACACTTGATGCGCGAGCGGATGGAGGGCTCGGTGGCAGTCCGCCGGCTCGATCGGTTTCTCGCCGAATTGCGCCTCCCGCATACGACCAGGTGAACGTGGTTACCCTACCCATATCTCCCCATCGCTTCGGTCCTGATGAACGGAATTCTCAAGATCGAAGGCGCGAGGCGATAGAGGGATCTGCCGATCCACGGAATCGAGAGGAGGTCGTGGGTTCGCCTGTGGCGGGCGGCGAGCCTGGGGATTTCCTTCGAGCGATAGGAAGGATCGACAATCTCCCGGGCGACCTCGCGGCCGGATATAAGCGCGCTCGCGATCCCCTCCCCGGTGACCGGCGAAGCCAACCCGGCGGCGTCGCCGGCCAAAAAGACATTCTTGAAACGGTGACCGGCGTATCCGCACCCGATGGTGCCGCACCGGACCCTGCCGTCTTTTTTTCTCACACCAAGTTCCTTGAGCCACGAGAGGAACGACGCCCTGAGATCCCCCGCGCGCAAAAAAGCGCTCGATGCCCCGCAGCCCAGCCGAACTCCGTCAACTGTTGGAAAAACCCACGCGTACCCGGAACCGAAAAGTCGATGATCGAAACGGACGGTCACAGCTTCTCTTTCGATCGTCTCGCAGGCCCGATGCCCGGAGGGAACCGTAACCTGCCAGGCCCTCACCACGAGCCCGGTGGGGATGCGCAGAAGCCTGCGAACCCGTGACGATGCGCCGTCGGCGCCGATCAGAACGTCGCACCTGAAAGATCCCCCATCGGTCCTGATTTCGCCCCGGGAAAATCCCATGAACCGCCTTTTCAGCCTCACGTCACAACCGATCTCTCTCAGCTCGTCGATCCGAGCGGCCTGCCATTTTTTTCGATCCAGCACCACCACGAACGGCCCATCGGTTTCGACGGATTTGTCGCCGACGACGAGCCGGTGGAACGCCCGGGCGTGATCGGGAACACGGGCAGGATCGATCCCGGCGGGTTCCCAGGCATCCTCCGTGAGCCCTCCACCGCAGGCCTTGTCCCCCGGTCGTTCGCTCCGATCCAGCAGAACCACCTTGCAACCGTGCCTGCGAAGCTCCCGGGCACAGGAGATTCCCGCCGGACCGGCTCCGACAACGCAAATATCGTTCATGGATTAGAAGGACTAGGGAAGGGGAAGGTTACAAACAAGCAGACTGGCGTGTGCCACACAGGCGTCGATATCCACGGCGGCGCCTCCGCCGCAGTAATCGGTGTTGACCTCTTTGCAGGATGTACCTTCCTTGATCATGGGGCAGCAGTTGGGATCCGCAGAGTGCGCGTTGTCCTTGTCCTCGTCGACGCTCACGGCGTCGCAGTCCCAGATGCCGTTTCCGTCGTTGTCCAGTTCGTCCTCGCACGCCTTTTCGGAGTCCTCCTGGCAGTTCTGGTCCTCGAATGAGAACTGCTGCAGGCACTGCACGGAAATGGAGAGCTGCTTGGCAGCTTCCTCGGCGTCCGTGGTGAGCTGGACCATGTACTTGCAAGTGCCGGTGCACGCGTCGGTGCCGTTAGGACAGCATTGGCAGTTCTGGCAATCCGGGTCATCGCAGTCCACCAGATTGTCGCCATCATTGTCTTCACCGTCCGTGCAAGCGTCATCGAAGGTTTCGACGCCGAGATTCTCACAGTAGTACCAGCCGAACTTGTCGTTCATGCTGCCCTCTTCGATATTGGCGCAGTTCTTGGGCGCCGCGATCTTGGGCATGCGGCAGTAAACAAAGGTGCGCTCCACCTCATCGTCTTCCTCTTCTTCGACAATGACCGGATCGTCGTCGTCGAATTCGTCGGGGCAGTCGTCGCCGTCCGGGTTGACGTACTCGACCACCACGTCGCACTTGGCCTGCTCTGCGGAGGGATCCCATTCGAGGGGTTTTTCGTAGCACGTTCCCGCCAGGTTGGACGCGATGAGACGCGCGATCTCCTCCATGGCGGGGCCCCAGTCTTCGTTGCAAATGGAATAGATGTAACTCATTGTTCCAAACTCTTCGTTGGCCAATTTGACATAACGACGTCCCGGCAGGGCCTCGGTCACGGTGCCCCGGGTACACGCTTCCTCGAAGTACCAAACGAAATTGCCAGTGCCGGTTTTGTCCAAGAGCACCTCCTTAAGCTCCATGTCCGGATGATCGAGGCAACCGCCCAGGGTGTCGCCGGTGCCCTCACAGACATTATTATCCTCTATGGGCAGGCCGACGATAGCCGCGAAGATCACGCTGTTGGGAGAGCTTTTGAAATTGGTGTACGTGGTGTAATAGTGTTCGACATCGTACAAGCAATCTTGATTTTTCCCGCAAGCGATATTTAGCTTGCTTGTATCCTGGACCTCGTCGGAGGCGAACAGGGCCAAGCCGTCCTCAATGGAGCAGTCGGACTCGTCGCTGACGACAAGGATGGCCAGGAGGGAATCTTTTCGAACGAAGACCTCCTGGTCGGATCGACTCAGCGCCGCCGCGGCGGACTGGAGTTGCTGCTCGATGCCGCAGCCGTCGATCCCTTGATTCGCCATGCACGCCACCTCGAACGCGATGACCGCGTTGGGGTCTTCCGGCTTGGTTTCGGAGTAGGTGGCGTTCATGACCGGGCAAGACTGGTTGTCGCCGTCTCCGCCGGGGGCCTGGCAGGTGCCGATGTCATTTGAATCGAATTCGCCGCATTCCCAGCCGGTGGGGCACTGGGCATTGGAGCTGTCGCACGGGATCACGCCGTGCTCGATGTCGATGGTTGAGCCGCCGGGGTATGTCTGAAATACACCGTTGTCGCCCGAACCGAGGCACGCCGAGGGGGGGTCCGGCCATCCGTCGCCCTCCGAGTAGGCATTTCCGGCCCAGGATAGCCCCATGTTCGTGGTGACGACGGCGATGCGAACATCGTCCGCACGGGGCCACTGCCAGCCCGGGAGCGGATTGACCAGCGAATTCACCAGGGGGAAGAACGCGGTGGCCAGGATCTCCTGCTCCTCCGCCATGGACCCGGAATCGTCCACGACAACCAGCATGTCCACGCCCTCGAAACCGCCGATCATCGCGTCGGTTTCGTTGAGCTCGGTGGGAACCGGGCAGACCGGCGCGGGCTCGCGATCCATGCAGCCCATGTGCATCATCGCGTAACCGACGACCAAAACCATTATTACGAGAGGTAACCTTTTCATGACATTCTCCTCCTTTGGGAGATTGGAAAACCGTTTTTTTCGCGGTTTCATTTTAACGTTGTTATAAATCAAACGCAACCGATTCGAAACTCGACATGTAATTTCGAAATAGTTTTCCCTTTCTCCTTTTGTTGCATTGATGTACGTTTTTCAATGAAAAAAAGTTTCTGAATTACGTATGCATTTCTCATGGATCTTTTGCCCATGACATTATACTGAGATGCAAATAGCCGGCCACATAGAGGCATTGGCGTCAATCATCTGTTTATATTGGTTTTTCAGCCATTGAAACCAGCACGGCCATATGGGTGTCAGACACATTGTGACAACCGAGTTTGCGATTATCTGCCAACTTGGTTGTCACCTGGAAACGTGTGATCTTCGCAAACCGTGTCCGACGAGCCAAGTCTCGAACAGAAGAAAGAACACGGCGAAAAGTAGCAGGTAGGGCCAGACCGGCAGCACGCCTACTACCCCCTCGAGGGGGGCGGCCACATCGCTCTGCTCCTGCGCGGCCACCCTTGCCAGGTTCGACTCCACAGGATCGGTCTCCACCACGAACTCCAGATCCGACAACTCCTTCAATCCTCCGAATCCGGGCATCTGTGCCCAAACCCTGTGGGATCCCGGCGTCATCGTGCCCGTGAACCTCACCTTGGAACGGCCTGTCAGTTCCTTGGCGGCGAACACCGTTTTCCCGTCGCCCGGGTCCAGCACCACCAACCGACGCATTCCACCGCTCACCTCCAGGTCGATGGACCGACCCACCGGAATGCGCTTCGGCTCCCGATCCCCCAGACGCCCGGCCAGATATCTCGCCGCCCGCTGCACGAGAGGCAGGTACCCGGGGCGGATGGGCAGATCCGTCCAGTCCCGATCCAGAGTAGTTGTGAGCAGCATCACGGTTCCCTTGCCGACCTTTCGCTCCAGAAGCAACGGCAACCCGCCCTTCAGTTGAACCACCACCGAACGCTCCGCCGCCGGATCGGGATCCACGAGTAGATGGGCGTGAATCCGCGTCTTCTCGAGCCCGGTGAGGCCCTCGCCGAACGGCTTGAAGATCGGATGGGATCTGTTGACCGCGTCCACCGAGAAGGCGCCCTCCGACCGCCGCGCCGATCGAACGGAACGCACGCGGCCCGGCATTATCGAGGCCAGCTCCGCCACAGAGGTTCCCCGGTTGCCCGGCGCGATGAGCAACCCCTTTTTCGAACGCACGAAATCGATGATCCGATTCGCAAGTGGCGGGGGGATTGACTCGACTCCGGCCAGGAAGATCACATCGTTACCGCCAAGAGGGCCGGTGGCCGCCGTGGCCACGTCGACCACCATCGGCTTGATTGGGATCTCCCCGGGAGTGGGGGTCTCCAGGGCTCGCATGAGGTAGAATGCCTCGTCCCGGTATGAGCCGGGCCTGTAATCGCCGTTGATTATCAGGGCGTTAAGGGCGCGACGAACCACAACACTGAAGTACCTGACGTTGTCCTCGACAAGCGCGTCCCCGTCGATCCGCACGAGTCCCCGATGGGCCCCCTCCTCGCTGAACCGATGATGAAACCTCTTGACCGCAGACCCGTTGGCGGGAACATCGAGGCTCCCCCGGGCCACCTCCTGTCCGTCCAGTTCGAGCATGACCTCCTTGCCCACCAACGCCTCGTTGCCATGGTTCGTGACCACCACCTCCACCTCCACCTCGCGGGTCACACCGTCCCCCAGCGGCTGCACCTTCACCCGATCCACCGAGGCGTTTACCGGCGGCTGTCCCGACACCGCACCAATGACGCGAAAACCGACCCCGGCCCTGTCGGACCAGGGGAGATCCATATCTCTCCACATGTCATCGGCGAGATCGGTGACGAGCACAACCTCGCGCTGAGGCAACGGGCTGTCCTCCAGCATCTTCGCGGCCAACCTGAGCGCGCCGGCCATATCCCCCGATCTGTAACTGGGCCTCGCCGCGGACAGGTCCCGACTGACGCCCTCGAGATCGAACAGGGCCTCACCTCTGACCGCGCGCGCCGGGGCACCGGTCAGGACCAGCGCGCAAGCGTCCCCGGGTCTCAGGCGATCCAGCTCCGCCACGGCCCTCTCTCGCGCCCGATCGAAGGCCGTGCGGCCGTCCAGGCCTATCTGACGCATGCTGAGAGAGTCGTCGAGCAGGATGATCTGGACGAGCGCCATTCCCGAGCGGATACCACCCGGTCGACGGACCGTCAGCCCCGGCCTCGACACGGCCAGGACCAGCGCAACGATCGCCAGGATCCTCGACAGCAGGATCAGCAGGCTGCGCAGCTTTAGCCGCGGCACCCGTCGCAGGGCAACCCGTCTGAGCATCCCCACCGCCGGGAAAGGTATGACCAGATCCCGGCGAGGCTTAAGGTGCAGCCAGAGGACGGCGCCCACAGCCACCAGGCCCAGCAGCATCCATGGAGACTCGAACGTCATCGTCTCCTCGTGGCCCTGTGCCTCCGGGAGGCGAAGTCGGCCAGCACTGCCTCTGGCGGCTTGTCGGTCGTAGCCGAAACCAGATCCATCTGAGCCTCCCCGGCCACCCTGCGCCAGCGCAGGTCCATATCAATGACCGCGCGCCTGTAATCCTCCCGCACGAGGGCCGGATCGACCTGTACTCCGCCGTCGCCCTCCATCCCCTCGAAGGTAGCCGTCGTATCGAACGGAAAGTCGATTTCGTCAGGCGAAAGAACATGGAACAGGGTCACGTCGTGGCCCCGGGATGCGAGACTGGCAAGCGCCACCTCCACATCGCGGTCGGCGTCCCAGAGATCGGTCGCCATCACAATCATCGCCCTTCGCCCGGCGTGATCGGCCGCCCTGTGTATGGCCTCCACGAATCCCGTGCCCCCGTCCTGCGCCGGCTGCAATGAGGCCAGCCTGTTCATGAGGGCCGGCAGGTACTCGGGTTTCCTGTCAGGTGGGAGATGGGGCAACGGAAAACCCGCGAAGGGAAGAAGCCCCACCGCGTCCCCCTGGCGAACCAGCACGTGCGCCATTGCGCCGAGAAGCACACGGGCGTAATCCAGCTTGGACCGGGCCGCCCGCGAACCCTGATAGGCCATCGACGAAGAGCAATCCAGCATAAGAAGACAACGCAGCGTCACCTCGCGTTCGTGGGCCTTGATGAAATAGCGATCCGTACGGGCCAGAGCCCTCCAATCAATGTGCCTTATGTCGTCACCGGGGCAGTACTTCCTGTGCTCGGCGAACTCGACTGACGCACCCTGGTGCAAAGAAGCGTGACTACCTCCCTGCAAGCCCTCGACCACCCTCCTGACCTCGATGACCAGCGTCGCGACTGCCTCGAGGACGCCCGGATCGACCGGACCTCGAGAGCGCTCCCTTCGCTCGGTCATTGTGAGATGGACTCGATGATGCCGGCTATCAACTCGTCGGATCGAACACCCTCTGCCTCCGCCTCGAAGCTCATGACCAACCGGTGCCTGAGCACCGCGGGAGCAAGGGCCGCCACGTCGCCGACGTCGACGGCAAAACGCCCTCGAAGAAGTGTCCTGGCCTTTGCCGCGAGAACGAGCATCTGGCCCGCCCTCGGTCCGGCGCCCCACGAAATATACCGCTTGATCTCATCCGGCGCGCCGGCCTCCTTCGGCCGTGATCGGCGCACCAGCTTCACCGCGTACTCCACCACGTGATCGGCGATTGGCACCCTAGGAACCAGATCCTGTAACTCCAGGATTTGGCTCTTCTCGAACGTCGGCGAAGCCTCAACCGGCACCCTGGAAGTCGTCCGCTTGACGATCTCCACCTCCTCGTCGCCGCTGGGGTATCCCACGTCCACCTGGAGCATGAACCGATCCAGCTGGGCCTCCGGGAGCGAGTAGGTGCCGGCCTGCTCGATGGGGTTTTGTGTAGCGAACACCATGAACGGCGGATCCAGATCGTAGGTCTGGCCACCGGCCGTCACCGCCTTTTCCTGCATGGCCTGGAGCAGCGCCGCCTGGGTTTTGGGTGGTGTTCGGTTTATCTCGTCCGCCAACAGTAGGTTGCAAAAGAGGGGCCCCTTCAGGAACCTGAACTGCCTTCCCCGGCCATCGCTCTGCTCAAGGATATCCGTGCCGGTGATATCCGTGGGCATTAGATCCGGCGTAAACTGAATCCTGCCGAAAGAAAGCGACAACGAGTCGGAAAGGGTCTTTACCAGCAGGGTCTTGGCCAGCCCGGGGACCCCCACCAGCAGAACGTGCCCGCCGGCGAGCAACGCCACGAGCAGGTGCTCCACCACATCGTGCTGACCCACTATCCGTTTTTTGATTTCACGGGTGAGCATCTGCCGCATCTGTGCGGCTTTCTCTATCATGCGATCATCTTCGACGGGAGGTGTGGCTGCTCCACCTGTGTCTTCGTTTCGAGCTTTCATTGTTTTCCAAACTTATTTCATTCCCGCCCATATGCCTATCGCATTTTTCATGTGATATAGTCGTTATTGAAAAACAACCGCCCGTGGAACAGGAGAAGAACATGATCGCCTGCAAGATCGCGACAGCCGCCGGCTTCTTCATCCTAATGTCAGTTCTGGGTGCCTGCGAAGTCCAGAACAACAACAGCGCTCATTGTCTGGCCGCAGACTGCATGTCATCATGCCGGCAGATGGGCTTCTCCGGCGGCGCTTGCTCGGAGGATATCTGTATCTGCGATCAGTCGACCGACACCTACGATTGGGATGCCGGCGACACTGACACTGATGTGGACACCGACACGGATACCGACACGGATACCGATACCGACACCGATGTGGACAGCGGCCCCGACGGGAGCACAGGCAAGGGTCGGTCCTAAGTTGAACACCGAGCCGCAGCGCTTTCCCACCAACATAGGCGATCTGGATATCAGCAGGCCGGTGCATCTGGCCGGCGTCGGTGGAAGCGCCATGAGCGGACTGGCGATCCTTCTTGCCCAGCGAGGTCTCACGGTAGTGGGATCCGATCCTGACCCCGGAAAGGCTACACTCGATCGTCTCATCGCCTCGGGCGTCACGGTCCACACCCTTCAGGACGGCAGCCATATACCGAAAAACACGCAGCTCGTTGTCGCCACCGCCGCCCTCCCCTCGACGCATCCCGAGCTCGAGGCGGCCCGCTCGCGCGGAATCCCTGTCGTCAAGTACGCCGGGATGCTCGGTGCGATCCTCGACGGCCAAGACGGCGTCGCTGTGGCGGGAACCCACGGCAAGACAACGACCGCGGCCATGATAGTCGCGGCTCTGCACGGCGCCGGAATCGATGCGGGTTTCATCATCGGCGGGCACATCCCGCAGTTCTCTGCCGGCGAACGATCGGTGAACTCCGATATCTTCGTGGCGGAGGCCTGCGAGTACGACCGATCATTCCTCAATCTCACACCACGCAGAGCTGTGATCACAAACATCGAAACCGACCACCTCGACATATACTCGGACCTGGACGACGTGTTGGCCGCCTTCGCCGATTTCACGACTCGGATACCGCCGGACGGAGCCCTCTTCCACAACGCCGACTGCCCGAACACGGGCCGCATTCTCTCGGATCCGAGCTGCCGCAAGATCTCCCTCTCGACCAGGCACACGGCGGACTTTGAGGCTCGTAACATCCGACTGGACAGCGAGAAGACAGTCTTCGAGCTCTTTCATCGGGACGAGGTCGAGACAGAGATCATTCTCAACCAGCCGGGTCTTCACAACGTCGCCAACGCCCTGGCGGCAATGGCAGTTGGTCGGGATCTGGGCTTCGAGGCCGGCGAACTGGCGGGCGGCATCGCCGCCTTCGACGGCATCGCGAGGCGCTTCGAGGTCAAAGGAGCGGTCGGCGGCACGATCGTGGTGGATGACTACGCTCACCACCCCACCGAAATCCGGGCGCTGCTGCAGGGCGCTGCGTCCAGGTACCCGTCGAGGAGGCTCATCGTCGCTTTTCAGCCCCATCAGGTCTCTCGCACCGGTTTTCTGTTTGACGAGCTGGCGGCCTGCTTCGACCTCGCCGATCTGGTCTTCGTAACCGACGTTTTTGCAGCCCGAGAGGAACCTGACGACGCGAGGAGAGTAAAAGCCATCGATCTGACCGCCGAGATCCGTGGGAACGGAACCGACGCGGAGCACATCGGTAACCTCGAAGATCTGGCCCGCCGCGCCGTGACCGCTCTGGAACCGGGCGATATCTTTCTGACCGTGGGCGCCGGCAGTATTTACACCGTGGCTGAACGCGTGCTCGAACTCCTTGAAAAACAATAGGTTATCGCAGTCATCACCCAGTACTTTATGATGCGATTCAAACGCTGGCGACCAATTTCTTTTTTTTGTCAACCATTTTTGGATTTTTTTTGCCCACCGTACAACCAAGTATGAAGAGAGCTTAAGTTAACTCATTTTGCATTGCTTTTATCGGAGGTCTTAAAATGAAGAAAATCGAATTTCTCCTCGACATGACAAATGTGACCGTGCATCGACAGGATGACTGCATTCACTACGCCGGCTGCCTCGAGGAGGCTTCCGCCATGCTATGGCCGTCATTCTCATGCGCAAACTGCAAGCAATTCACCAAGTCAACCAGACGGATCGCGAGCTACGGACGCGCGGCCTCGCCCCTGGCCTGGGAATTGTAGCCCTTCCGATTTGCTTCCTTCTTCTTGACACATCGTTCGGGACACACCCAAAATAGTCCCGTGCTTCGAAGACCCCATCCCGGCCCCTCCTTCGCCAAGGCTACGGCGGGCAGGCTTCCCTTTTGGCGAGGGGAAGGGGAAGTTGATGGAGGCCAGCGTTGACCCCATCCCGGCCTTCCCCTGCGAGGGGAAGGGGAAGTTGATGGAGGCCAGCTCTAAGGGGATACATCGTGAAGTTTCTCAAGTTTCTTTTTGGAGTGGTGATAGTCGTGGCGCTGCTCGCGATCATCGGAAAGATCTTCTTTTTCGATCTGGCCATGACGAATTCGTACTCGATGATTCCCAACCTGGTTGCAGGGGATCTCTTCATCGTGAAAACCGTTGGGGTTATGGGACTCGGTGATATCGCCGTCTGTGAGGATCCGGACGATCCTTCCAGCCTGGTGGTGCTCAGGATCATCGGCGTCCCGGGGATGGAGGTATCCTTCTGGAAGAACCACGTGAAGATCGACGGTGATGTGGTGCAGCACGCGGTCGTGGACCCCATGATCTACGTTGACAACACCTCCGGAGAGCACATGGAATACGCCGTCCGCATCGCCGAGGAGTACTATGGCGGGGTGCTGTACCAGGTCGCCCTCATGGACCGGGGCCGGGGAAAAAAAGCGGCGGGTGTCATCGTTCCCGAAGACCATTTCTTCCTCGTGGCCGACAACCGAAACATGGGGCGCGATAGCCGCAACTTCGGGTTCGTGCCCATCGAAGGGTGCATCGGAGAGGCCGTGTTCCTCCTGTGGCCCGGAGAGGACAGCGGCGACCTTGTCTGGACCCGCCGTTTCCTGTCATGGCTTCACTAGCGCGCCGCGCCCTATCGTTGATGATCCTCACAGCATCCCTGACGGTTGCGGCACGGGACATTTCCGAGCCCGGGTACATGACCGCCATCCGCCAGGAGATCGCTCGACTCAACATCGACGCCGTTTGCGATGATCGCGCGGGCACCTGTGTGTTCGCGACAACAATCGGCGAAGAGGGCTCCACTCTCGACGTAACCATTCGATTAGGCTCCGCGACCCACACTGTCTACATCTACATCGAGCGGTTCATGGAAATCGATACCCCAAAAGGCCCGGGGCTGGAGCTGGCCCGGCTCCTCCTGGCCTACAACCGGCAGATGGTGACGTCCAAGCTGGAGTGGGACGAATCCACCGCGACCATTCGTATCTCGGTTGTGCTGAACACCGACTCCAACTTCGACAGAAAGGCATTCCGTTCCCAGTTGCTCGGCATGCTCTCAAATGCGCGAAGAATTCGCCCTGCCCTCATCGAGGCCATGAAAACCACCCCATGAGTTGCCCGGATGTTCCGTCGTTACACGAAAGACCAACCTGGTCTGATGGAAGTTGACGACTGCTCACCTCGCGTCTATAAAAAACCAACAGCAAACTACCAACGAAAAAAACGAGATGACAGTTGTGGACAACAATATCTCGGAGGCCCTGCACAAGATCGACGTTAGCGCGTCGATGATCGAGGCCGCCGTCAACGCCGTGGGCATCTGCCTGTCCGCAACGAACGACGATCGCGCGGTGATCATCTACGACAAATCCACAATCAACATCGCGGCGGCCCTCGACAAGGCGTTCAGCGCCATAGACGTCCCGACCAAAGCGTTCAACCTCGACTCTATCGGCGATCGGCCGCTGGCGACACTGCCGGGCAAGATCGCGTCGGCTCTCAAGTCCGCCACGGTGTCAGCCATGGCGGTCATCACCGTCAGGGGAGAACTGTCCCTGCGCAGGCTCGTACTCGATCTCGTCGCCGAACAGGGAATCCGCCATGCTCACATGCCGGCAATAACCGACGAGGTGTTCGTGGACGGGCTCTCCATGGACTACCGGGAGATCGCCGAGTTCATCGAAATGCTGATCGCCCTGGCCGAGAAGAACAACTCCATCACGATGACGTCACCCGCGGGAACCAATCTCGAATTCAACTACACCACGCCGCTGATCTACGACAAGATGGACGGCCTCATCACTCGGAATCGATGGCAGAACCTGCCCTCTGGGCAGCTCATCATTTATCCCAACGACGCGAGCGGCATCTACGTGATCGATCGCAATATCGGCGATTGGTTCGAGCACAAGTTCGATGTCACCGAACACCCGGTCACCCTGGTTATTGAAGACGGAAAAGTGCGCACAATAAACTGTGACAACAAGAGGCTGGAGCGAGAGATCGGCCTGTTCCTTCGCAGCTCCGATAACTCGGGCAGGATCTCCGAACTGGTAATCGGCGCCAACCTGGGGCTCACCCAGGATCGTCCCAGCTCACTCCTGGACAGTTATCGACCCAGCGCCTCACTGGTGCTCGGCGCGTTCGATCACGGCCACAAGGTCAACTGGTCCTCAGCCACGCTCCTGCCCGTCTTCGGCAGCCACGCCAGCCTGTTCATCGGCGCCCGCCAGATCATGATGGGCGATGCCTTTTCGACGGATCTCCTCAAGCTGGATTGAAAACGGGAGTACACGCAATGCAAAGGGTCAAGATCGTGGCGACGCTCGGCCCGGCAAGCGCGGATTCCGGTACGATTTCGGAGCTGGTAGCCGCCGGTCTGGACGTGGCCAGGCTCAATTTTTCCCACGGCACTCACGAGGATCACCGGAAGATGTTCGATACCGTTCGCGCGGCCGCGAAGGAAGCCGGCGCCCACGTGGCCGTCCTGGCGGATCTGTGCGGCCCCAAGATCAGGGCTGGGAGGCTACGGGGAGGCTCGGCAAAACTGGTGGAGGGCGCGGAGGTGACCATCACAACCGAGGACCTCATGGGCGACGAGAAGCGCTTCTCGACTAACTACAAACAGCTTCCCAAAGACGTTTCACCTTCGAACAGGATCCTTCTCGACGACGGGTTGCTGGAGCTCGAAGTGATGGACGTGCGCGGCGAGGATATCGTCTGCAAGATCATCACGGGCGGCACGCTCAGGGACCGCAAGGGCATGAACATCCCGGGAACGCCCCTGTCCACGCCGGCCCTCACGGCCAAGGATCGAGAGGATCTGGAGTTCGCCCGCGAGTTGGGGGTCGACTACTTCGCCCTGTCCTTCGTGAGGAGCGCGCGGGATGTGCGGGAAACCGTCGATCTGGCCGGGGGTATCCCGGTGATCGCCAAGATCGAAAAGCCGGAGGCCATCGATCAACTTGAGGAGATCATCGAGGCGGCCGACGGGGTGATGGTGGCCCGGGGCGATCTCGGGGTGGAGGCCGGCGCGGAGAAGGTGCCGCTGCTTCAGAAGCGAATCATCCGGTGGGCGGCGGCTCGCGGCAAGCCGGTCATCGTCGCCACACAGATGCTGGACTCTATGATCCACAACCCGCGCCCCACTCGCGCCGAGGTGTCCGACGTGGCCAACGCCGTGCTGGACGGAACCGACGCCGTGATGCTCTCGGGCGAGACCGCGAGCGGCAAGTATCCGGTGAGGGCCGTTGCGGAGATGGCAGCGATCCTGGAGGAGGTCGAGGGGAGCCGGCTGTTCGAGCGGGTGCCGCATCTGTTTCGTAATAGCGAGTACAGCTTCTCCAACGCCATAGCCCGGGCCTGCGTGGCAGCGAGCGAAGATCTGAGCCTCAAGGCCCTGGCCGTCTACAGCGAGACCGGTCACTCTGCGGCTCTCGTCAGCGCCCATCGGCCGATGGCGGCGATAGTCGCCCTGTCCAGACACGAGGAGGTCTTGAGAAGGCTGGCCCTTCGATGGGGTGTTCTTCCCGTCTTGGCACAATGGGTCGAGGAAATTCACGGCGTTGTGGAACAGGCACAGCGGGTTCTTCTCGAGCGGAACGTGGTATCTCCCGGCGACGACATCGCCATCACCTTCGGCATGCAGGACATGACCGGCCCCGGCCGCACCGACGTGCTCAAGCTGTGGAGGGTGAAGGGCTAAAAGGGCTTCATCTTGCAGATTTACTTCCCCGCCGATCTCCGGCTCGTGATATCCTTGGGTTATCGAAATTGGAGGTAATGCGATGCTGGTTCGAACTCTTTTTCTATTAACGGTCGTATCGCTCGCGGCGGCGCTTCCGATTACCGGGTGCGCGGCCGAGCAGCGGGCCGGCGACGGGGACTCCGACTCGGACGGGGACACCGACACGGATACCGACTCGGACACCGACACGGACACCGACACGGACACCGACACGAGCACCCAGTACGACGGCCCGTCGATCCCCGAGACCTGCGAGCAGGCCGCCCAGGCCACCACCACGGTGGGTTGCCTGTTCTACGGCGTGGACCTCGACGTTTGGGATGAGCCGGAGACCGTGCCCTACGCGATCGTGGTCTCCAACGTCAATCAAACCGAGACGGCCAACGTCATTGTGTCCCAGGGCAACGCGACCACCTCGTCGTTCGATCCGATCGACGCCGCCGACGTAGCGCCGATGAACCTCCACACCTTCAACCTGCCCGACTACCACATGGATACCTCGGGGTTGATGCCCAAGGGATCGTTCAAGGTGGAATCGGACGTGCCGATCGTCGCGTACCAGTTCAACCCACTCGACGGTGCGTCGTCCTACACATCGGACGCCTCCCTTCTGATTCCGGCCACCTCCCTGTCCGAAACCTACGACGTAGTGGGCTGGAAACAGATTACGATTGGCTACACCCATCAGATGTATTTCGACGTGGTCGCGGTCTCCGACGGCACCGAGGTCACGATCACCCCCTCGGTGGCCCCCCACCCCGGCGGCGTTGTCCCCGCCTCCACCGCGCCGTTCACGGTGTCGATGGACGAGGGGGACGTGCTCGAGGTGCAGACCGCGAACGTAAACGACTCCCTCACCGGAACTCGGATCGCGAGCAACTCGGGACACCCGATCGCGGTCTTCTCGGCCCACGAGTGCGCCACGATCCCGACCGAATACTGCTGCTGCGACCACCTCGAGGAGCAGATCCCGGGCCTGCGGTTCTGGGGCACCAGCTTCGTGGCCTCGCGGATGCCCGTGCGCAACACGAGCGGCAACGCCGAGGGCGTGCTGTGGCAGATCTACGCCAGCGAGGACGACACCCAGGTGATGCTGTCAGCCTCGGCGGCGGTGACCGGGCTGCCGTTCGCAACCTCGACGATGAACCAGGGCCAGACGATCGAGTTCTACGCCGGCGGCACCCTGGCCGAGCCGGGGGATTTCTACGTCGAGGCCAACAAGCCGATCGGGGTGTTCCAGTATATGACGGGCTCGCAGAGCCCCGACGTGAGCTACGAGATCGGCGATCCGTGCATGGTCTACGTCAGCCCCACCGAGCAGTTCCTGCCGCGGTACGTGGTGCTGGTGCCCGGCACCTGGATCAACGACATGCTGATCGTGACCCGCACCGCGGGCATCGAAGTGCTGCTGGACGACACGCCGATCCCGGACGGCGAATTCATAGCGGTCACCGACTCCGGGTTCGAGGTGGCGCGCAAGATGGTCACCGACGGCGTGCACACCCTCAAGAGCCCCAACGAGAGTTACGGGCTCGGCGTGATCGTGGTCGGGTGGGACGATTACGATTCGTACGCCTATACCGGAGGGATGGGCCTCGCCGCGATCAACCCGATTGTCGAATGAGGCCATGAACGCCTGACGCTAAAGTCTTGAAAAGTGTCCGGCGCCTTCTACAAAGGAAAGATCGCAGTGGACTTCTTGCAAAGGTGATAGAGTCATTTGCGGAAAGGCCGGCGGACACGTCGCTGCCATTTCAAATGAGTCAGACCCCACTTCAGAAGACAGTCGGGCGCCGCGCGGGAACCTTGTTCTTCTTTTTATTCTTCGTCATCTTGTTTTTCCTTTCACGCCCTATCCCTATCCGCTACTGCTACCGGTATTATCTCGGTGTTCAGTAACGGACAGTGGCGGTAATCGTGTCCACGTACCCCCCGACATGCACGTTTTGAAGGGCCGGAACCCGGCCGTAGATGGTGTAGTTCAACGGGTTGTCAAGACCCTGCCCCGTGCCGTTGACGTAGCTCGTACCACCCGTACCGTCTCCCCAAATCAAGGTATGGATTGCATTGGTGTAGAGGTTGTAGTTGAAATACCAGGATAAGGACCCGTGTTTCATCTTGCGAGGGAAGAAGCTTCCGCCGGAGTACAGTCCGGCATTGAGATACACCTGGTAAGTCGTCCCGATAGTGCATGCGACCTGCACCTGCCCGGTCGAATCGACATGCGCGGGGGACAATGGATCATACACGCCGAAGTTGGAGGAAGACACGGTTACCAAGCAACTCTCCTCGGCCCATGCCGTGCGGCAAACAAAAAGCGCAAGCGCTATTGCCAGAGATCTAATCAAATTCGACTTGTTCACAGATCACCTCTCCAATTTCCCCTAGGAGCCCTTTCGGTTCCGGGACCTCAAGCGGGCACCTGTATTCTTCGCCTTTTGTCACCAATATGGCCATGTGGCTGCCCGCCGGCACATTCTCCAAGTAAAACTCACCATCGAAGCCCGTGGGACAGCTTTTCTCCTCGCCTGCTATGACAAGCGAGAGCCTTCCCAACTTCAAAACGATCTCTTTGCCGTCCTTCAATGTCTTCACTCGCCCGGTTACGGCCGTGAACCGCTTTACCTGGAAATCGCAGAACACTCCGCTTCTATAACTCGGCACGAGGTACTTTCTGGTAGTTGCAACTTCATAGTCGAGAGGAAGAACTCCAATGTCCAGGCTGACATTGTTTTCCTGATAGGAGAGGAGATCGGGGATAAAGACTTCGCCGTCGCTGTCGGTCTTTCCCACCTCGCGGTTGGAAAGAAAGACAGGCACTCCCGCCGTATCTCCCGCTTTGACGAGGCCGAAAGAGTCGCCAACCGGTCTGGTCGCGTGGAGAGAGCCGCCTACAAGCGCCAAACCCCCGGCCGCGGAAGCAGAATAGACACTGGCGCCGCCCGGGGTTCTCATGATGTCCGACCACCAGATTCCGTGCCTTCCGCGGTAAGTGCCGTGCAGGTCCCAACCCGGTATGACTCTCTTGGGGTCGGTATCCGCAGTGGGGGAGGTCGCCAGGGCCAGGTCGGCGCTCCCTCCAAATCCCTCGCCGAACGGCGGGCTCTTTTTCAAGCCGATCTCGCCGCCGGTTTTCCCCTCAAAGTCGGTCTGGAAGCTACCGGAGGAGGAGACTCCGCCTCCAAACGAGTATGTCAATAAAGCAAAAACCTCCCCCTGCCAACGGCCTTCCATGATGCGTCGGCTGGACGTACCCGTGACAAATAAGCCCAGGTTCCTGAACAGATTGCGGTTGTATCCCAAAAAGACGTTAACATAGCCGTCGCCGTCATAGTAGAGCGTGGAAGACACGCCCATGCGGAAGGAGCCGATCGGCTTCAAAGACAGGCCGGTCCAGAAACGGGAGACCAGACGCCTCTGCCCGAAGGTATCGTAAGAGACTACCGTCTCGTAGGACGAGAGGAAATAGGACGCGTCCATACCCAGGGACAAGGGGCGTTTGTCGGCATGCCAGCCCGCGCCAAGGGCCGCGCCCGGATCGCCGAAGTCGTTGTCCGGCCCGCTACGCGCGACGCTGCCGGCAAGATCCAAGGAAAAAGCGAAAGTATTGAAGACCAGAAAGCTGGTCTCCAGCGAGGTCTGAATGGTATCAAATGACACCTCCATGTTTCCGCCGACCGTCAACCAATCGAGCATGCCTTGCCGGTATCTGCCGAAAAGAGCGGGTTCTACATAGGAGAAATTTTTTGTTCCATAGTCGGACCTGAGAAGTCCCGTGTACACCCCACCCTCCTTGACGCCCGACGCGAGTATCGTGGGGGCCATGAAATATTGTTGTGTTATCACGTGCTCTCTGCCGAAAGCGTCCCTGACGAGGATTCTTACGTCGCCCTGTCCCATCGTGGGATCGAGGTTTATTATGTCAAACTGCCCCGCGGGAACGTTCTGTCGCTGGACCATGTTGTCGTTCACGTAGATCTCGATCTGTGACGGCGTTGCAGCTGTTCCCGCAAAGGAAAGCTTGGGGTATCTGACAAAGTAAGGATCGACGGAATACTCGGTCCAGTAACCCAAACCACCGATCGGACCTCCGCTGCCGAGCTTTGTCGGCATGGCGTACATGTCTCCGACCACCAGCCTGGAACGCTCGGAGGGAAAACCCACCGTCAGGTTGGTCATGCCCCGCGCAAAATGCGCTTCCGGATGGAGGTAGTGATAGTGGAAGTCGGAGAAGAGAAGCATGCCGTCCAGGTCTATCCCCAACTCCGCCATTCCCGGGAAGTAGCAATTCCCCCAGTCTTCGGGACTGCATTGTGCGCTGAACACGTAGTTCAGGAAGCCGCTGCTTTCCCCGGTGTTGACCGGCGCGTCTACCAAAGACTTTCCGGAAAAATCCAGTTTCACCCTGTCGAGCAGGGAGGCGTCCACGTGGATGTGGATGGTCAGGTCATCCATGGAGGCCTCGTACCAGACCAGGGGCGCCATTGAGTCCAACGATATCCACTTATCGCCCCTAACCTCCCTGACCCGGCTGACAATCGACGCCAGGTCGATGCCGAACTCGCTCAAATCCGCAACCTTCGCAAAATAATTTCCACTATCGCCAGCCAAATAAAAACGGTCTCCGCAATCCACGCTGTTTACCGTGGTCCGCAGAATTGCATATTCATCGGCAAGCGCCGGGACCGAAGCGAGAGCTCCCATCAAGAATGAAATCGCGACCAACGGCCTCATTGCAACGAGCGGGGCCCTACCCGGCAGTCTCACACCCACGTCAGGGTGTCTTGCATGCTCCGGAGGGGACATGGCCTTCGCGATCGATGTCGAGTTTATCCGACTCGATGTGTACGGCGACTTTCTTCACCCGCCGACAGACGTCGGCGGGCAGATCGAACGCAAAAGGCCTGCGAACACCGGACAGCAGATACCATCCCGCGAGCTCCTCGGAATGGATCTTTTTCCCCTTATCGTCAAAGGCGGACACCACTACCCTCTGCAGTCTCAGGTGTACCGTACCGCTATTCTTGACAGTGAAAACGATCCTGCGGCCTTCGACCCGGAGCCCCTCGACCGTGCCCGACGCCTTTTCCACCCTCGGCGCCAGGAAGACCGGAACCCCAATCCTGAGCAAGACCTTGATTACCGTGCCGGTGCTTTCGGTATCCAACGGCAACTCCCGCATGTAGATTCTAAAAGTTTTCTCCTTACTGCCGGCCTTCGGGTTTACAAGACCCACCCGGATCAACCGTGTCTTGCCTTTCTGAAGAGTGAAGAGCTTGGGGAAGAAGACCACCTCCTCGGTCGGCTTTTCCCCGGCCTTGCCTTCGGAATCCTGGCTCCACTCGACCGCGTTCAACTGCAAGGAGAGGAGCCTATTACTTATGTTGCGGATTTTCAGCGCCCCGGTGGGGCGAGACCCGTTCAGAAAAACCCGTATGGGCTGCACGTTGAAGGAAGCGGCCGACGCGCTGCCGCAAAGGCCCAAAAGGAGCAGGCCGACCAGGGGGGAGAAGAACAGGCCGGACACTGCGCGCGACCTGAATACGTAACCCCTGTCGCGAGTAAAGTCTCCGGAAGACGAATTGCCAATAGAAATTGCGCTTTGCATATCGGCATGCTCCTTGTGGGTTCGCGGGTTCTTATCGCTATTCGCGGATCAGTAGGTCACTGTAGCCGTGATGGTGTCCGAGTAGTCGCCGACCGGTGCGGTAAACTGGCTCGCGGCGATCAATCCATACACCGTTTGGGCTTGCGCAGTCCCGTCGCCGGTGCCGGTGCCGACTACGGTAGTGTCGTTCCAGACGTTGGTATGCGCGACCTCGGTATACAGGTTGTAATCGAGTGCATCAGCGACTTTTAACATCGTCCTGGGTGCAAAACTGCCTGCTGAACCATCGTCAAGTTTCAACGTCCAACCCGTGCCGTTGGAGCAAGTGACGTTGATAGTCGATGTTCCGGCCACGGCCGCGCCGGTGACCGGGTCGTAGTTTCCAAAGGCCAGGTCGCCCGCGCTTACATCGCACGAAGCGATAACGGTCGCAGAGACAGTGAAAGTATCCGTAACGTCAGCAGCGTAGGAGCTGTCCGACGTCAATACTGCGATAGCGACCACGAAAACCATCGCAAAAACAACTAGTAACTTTTTCATTTTTCTTCTCTTTCCCAGCGTAGCTGGTGTTCCCAGCCTAGCCGGTGTTGGTTGCAATTGTCAAAATGCCTCGGAACGCGTGGATCGCATCGGAGGTCCCCGCGGGCGGTTCCCCTTGTTCCGCTTTCGTTCAATCTTCATCCGGCTATTCCTCCGTGGACCACCGGCAATACCGGCCTTCCTCGGCTCCTTTCCTCGGGACTCTTCTTTCCACTGAAAAACCGTATCCTGTGGTCAATCAGTAGCCAGAGTCTGATTGCAGATTGCATACCAATCTGTTCCGTAGACGCCCTTGTACCCTCCAACCCGCTTGCACAACGGCGTTGACAGAGACGAATCGCCGATGGCCGCATGCCCCAAGAGCGCGCGCGCCATACGCGGTCCCGGCCCAGGAACGGAGGTTGCCACAGCCGATTGTATCCGGTTTGCGCACTCGCGCGATCCCCGCCCGATCGGGCGGGGATCGCGCACAATCGGCCACGCTGTTCCTCCTCAGGGTGGTGCCTGCCCAGGGTGGCGCCATATTGTTTCCCGTGGGCCAAAAAGACTGGAACATAATGAATACAATAACTTGAAGCCCTTGCGACTCCGGTGGGTGTGGGTTCGACGCGGGCGCAAGGGGGTCTGACCGGAGTCAGGGCGGGTTCCGCACGGGCAAATGTGTTCCTAATTGAAGGAGTGGGAGTCATTAGATCGGGTGTATCAGTGTCCGTGTCGGAATCCGAATCTGTGTCGGTGTCGGAATCGGTGTCTGTATCCGTATCGGTATCGGTCCCGCCGTCGTCGGCGCCCGACGAGCTTTTCGAGCACCCGCCGAAAACCAGCACGGTCGCAAGCACTGTCAAAAGCAAGTATCGCATCACCCCATCCTTCATTCTGCACGTAGCAATATCTTGCCAGAGTTCAAGAAAGCACGCCATGAAGGGGCATGAACCGCCTTGCGGACAACTAGTCGACACGGGCGTGGGGCGTCAGCGGGTCCAGCCCTTGGGGAGGTGCCATTTTTCGAAGAGACAGCCGAATTTTCGGCTCAGGCAGCCAAAGAGAGCCAATTATTTACCTCCTTGAAGAGGGATTGTTGCCATCAGAAACCGGAGACATCCACCGGCGTCGTCTTATCCCCCAGGGTCCCGTCGCCGAGCTGGCCACTGCAGTTGTACCCCCAGCACTTCACGCCGCCCGAGGTGAGCAGGGCGCAGGTGTGCCAATTGCCAGCCGCGATGGCCTGCACGCCGGAGAAGAGACCAGAGACGTCGACCGGGGTGTCCTTGTCAGCCCAAGTCCCGTCGCCGAGCCCGCCATGCCCATTGTACCCCCAGCATTTGGCGCCACCCGAGTCAAGTAGGGCGCAGGTGTGATCCCCACCAGCCGCGATGGCCTGGACGCCGGAGGAGAGGCCGGAGACGTCGACCGGCGCCAAAGCAACAGTCGTGGTCCCGTCGCCGAGCTGGCCACAGTCGTTGTACCCCCAGCACTTCACGCCGCCCGAGGTGAGCAGGGCGCAGGTGTGCCAAAGGCCGGCCGCGATGGTCTGGACGCCGGAGGAGAGGCCGGAGACGTCCACCGGGGTGTACCTGTCTACCGTGGTCCCGTCGCCGAGCTGGCCAGCCCAGTTATTCCCCCAGCACTTCATGCCGCCCGAGTCGAGCACAGCACAGGTGTGCTGCCATCCAGCCACGATGGCCTGCACACCGGAGGTGAGGCCGGAGACGTCCACCGGCGTCACTCTGTCAACACTGGTCCCGTCGCCGAGCTGGCCCCAGCCGTTGTCCCCCCAGCATCTCATGCCACCCGAGTCGAGCACGGCGCAGGTATGAGCACAACCAGCCGAGATGGCCTGGCCGGAGAAGAAGCCAAAGACGTTCACCGGCGTCGTCTTGTCCACCGTGGTCCCGTCGCCGAGCTGGCCACGGTCGTTGTACCCCCAGCACTTCATGACACCGGATGTGAGCACGGCGCAGGTGTGGGCGCCACCAGCCGCGATGGCCTGCACGCCGGAGGAGAGGCCAAGGACGTCGACCGGCGTTGACGACTCCACCGTGGTCCCGTCGCCGAGCTGGCCATCGCTGTTATACCCCCAGCACTTCATGCCACCGGATGTGAGCACGGCGCAGGTGTGGGCGCCACCAGCCGCGATAACATCTGCGATATAGATATCCGTGTCCGTGTCGGTATCCGTGTCAGTATCCGTGTCCGTATCGGTATCAGAGTCCGTGTCGTTGTCAGAATCGGTATCGGTATCCGTGTCGCTGTCCGTATTTCCGCCGTCCGGCTCATCCACCGGGCGCTTCGCCGGGGAGCAGGCAACCACGACCAGCACGGTCGCCAGGATCATCAAAAGCAAGTATCGCATCATCCCAGCCTTCATTCTGTACATAGCGTTATCTTACCATTGATCAGGGAAGCACGTCCCGGCGTTCCAGTTGTTCTTCACCGACAGTGTACCGTTCCACCCCAGAGAGATCACGTGGTCTACGAATTGCTGGACCTCGCACGAGGGAAGCACGGGGTTTTCGGCGATCCCGATTGGGCCGGTTATCTCCCCGATGTTCATGAGAGCATCGAGGTTCTTGAGGGACGGATTGTTGCCGATGACCCAGATGGCTCCAACGTGATAGAGGTTTTCAAGGCCGTCCAGATCCTCCAGCAAAGGGCTGTTGATGCTGAAGCGTTGACCCACATACTCCAGGCCGGACAAGTCCTCCAGGGATACCAGGGAATCGTTGCCCCCAATACCCAGGTTTCCTCCCACGTAGGTGAGGGAGCACAGCCCGTCCACGTTGGCAAGCACTGGATTGATGACGATGTAGAGACCGGCGCCGTCAATGGACGACGGGATCTCGGCCAGGGAGGAGAGGCCTTCCAGGCTGGGCAGAGCCTTGTTGCCCCGTATCTGGACGTTTTCTTCGACAACGGTAATGTTGTCCAGCCCGGCGAGGGAGACCAGTGCCCGGTTGCCGGAAAGACGCATAATTCCATTCACCTGGGTCAACCCCTCCAGCCCATGCAGGTCGCGCAAGACCAGATTGTGGCAGATTTCGAGGTTTCCTCCGATCTCCGTGAGGTTCGAAAGCCCGACAATGTTCTCGAGGGATGAGTGGCCGGTGATAACGAGGTCTCCTCCGATCCGCTCCAGCTTCGAGAACCCATTCAGGCTTGTAAGGTTGTTCGAGTCGTCGAGCCGCAGGGTTCCACCGACTTGCTCGAGCGCCGGAAAGGATATGGAACTCATCATAAAACTCTTTTCGATGAGAATATCGTAGTCGGTCTTCTCCAGGCCGGGGAACGCCAAACCGGAGAGCTTGTTGTGGTCAACGTTCAGGCCGCCCAGCGCCGTCAACCCGGACATCTGCACCGCGCCCGTCAGCTCGGAGTTATCCTCGATGAGAATAACGCCGTCCACGCAGCGCAGCCCCTCCAGCCCGGCGAGGGACTGGAGGGGAGTCTGCTTGATTATCAGGCTGCCCTTGATGTGCGTCACGCCGGCCAGCGCGACGATGTCGGCCTGGTCGGCGACCGTGTAGTTGCCCTCGTACACACCCTCGCCGCAGGCGCCGGCGTCCGTGTCGGTGTCCGTATCGGTGTCGGTGTCCGCGTCGGAGTCGGTATCGGTCGCGGTATCCCCTTCATCGCACGGTCTTGCGCTCTCCCGGCACCCGAAGATCGCGGCCGGCACGGCCGCGACGAGCAGCAGCAGCACGACTCGATAGCGCGCAACGTTATCGATACGGAAACCGTCAAGGATGTGAACGTTTTTTTTCATCAGGGAAAGGGGTGGCAGGAATCCATTACTTCGCAGGAGACGTGGCAGAGGTCGTCACCGCTACCGCCGTGGCAGGTATCTTGGAGCATCGGGCCGCCCCAGAGCGTATCGTCGCCGTTCTGCCCATAAATAAAATCATTGACACCGGTCCCGCCGTTTAGAAAGTCATCGCCGTCACCACCCCACACATAGTCGTTGCCTCCTGAACCCAGGTAGACTATGTCGCTACCTCCATAACTCCACACACGGTCGCTTCCATGATCGGCATCACACCAATCACCCCAAATATAGTCATTGTATGCCGTTCCATAAATCCAGTCACGACCCTCGTTGCCAAGGGCGGTTGGGTGGTTGTTGACGCAAGTAACGTCGTCATCTTCCAGATAAATCCAATCTTCTCCTTCCATACCCCAGACGTATTCACCTTCCAGTCTGTCATCGTCCCATTGGCTGCCCCAGATCTCATCACAACCTCCGTTTCCGTACATCCTTAGATAACCGCTTTCGAAATCATCGGTAAACTCACCGAAATCGCAATCGTTTACGGGGTTGCAGGGACTGGATTCACACGTCCCGGCTTCCTGAATGATGCCAATATTATCATCATGACTGCTACCCTCCACCCGCAACTTTTCGAGGCCATCGAGTCTGCACGAACCGATTCGTACCCATGCGCCCGAAAGATAGTGGCACATAATCACCTTGTCAGCGGCCCAGAGATCCATCCCGACGGCAACGAGCTGGGCGGCCCAAGTCGGAACCTCGCAAAAGATTGTATCGCCGACATGACTGCATACGCCGTCACATAAATCGTCGTCGTCGGTGCCTCCCCATAACTCTTCGTTGTCCCACCACTCATCGTTCATGTTGCCGTTTGTTAAAAACAGGCTTGCGTATGGAGGTTCCCGATACTCTGGTCCTGGCCCTTCCTGCGCCGCCGCGATGCCACCGCTAACCGTTAGCAGGCTTGCCACCATGATTGCCGTGCCCATTACCATTGCTTTCAGTAGTCTCATTGTACTACTCCTTCTGCCCGCGCGCTTTTTTTTTGCGCGAGCGGTTGTGACCGGTTATCTCCGGCTGTTTTTTTCGGTCCGTTTTTCGGGCCTATCTTCGCTCGCCTGCCTATCTCGCGGTCCGGTAGCGCGCGCCGTATCCGGATAGGACTGTGAGGAAGTGGACGAGTTGGGATCTGTTTGTCAGGCCGAGCTTCTTCTTGGCTCGGTTTATTCGCTTGGTTATCGTCGCGGTGGGGACGCCGGTCTTCTCCGAAAGAAGCTTGTCTTCGAGATAGCCGCTGTTGTGGAGATCGCAGAGGGTTTCTATCTCGCGCTCGACTACTTCGCGGGTCTCGAGCAGGCGACCGTGGTATAGCGGGTCGAGGTCGTATTTTACGCGGATCTCGCCTCGGGCTATAGCGAGCATGCGATCGAGGTCCATGTCGGCTACCGTCAAGGGCTTGACCAGGTATTGGTCGGCGCCGGCGAGCAACGCGTCGAAAAGGGTGCGCTCGTCGTTCAGCCCGGTGAACATGCATACGAAGCTCAAGCATCCTCGCGCGCGAAACATTTTCACCAGCTCGACGCCGCTCGGCTCATCACCCCCGAGACAGATGTCCACAATCGACAGCTCGGGTTTGCTCGAGAGTTTTTCCAGCGCCTGCTTGCAGCACGACGCGGTCTCCACTCGATAGTTTCCGTGTCGCTCAATGGTTTTGGACATGGTGGAGAGGAGTTCTTCATCGTCATCCACCACCAGCAGCCTGGACGCGATTCCATCGGTACGGGGCACCGGCGCCTGATCAGAAACTTCATGCATGCCAGCGATTCTAGAATCGCGATATCCGTGGAGTCAACGGTTATATAGCAATGTCCTAATTGAGACATGATTCAACAGGTTGCGATGCAAGTGCACGCAGAAACTTTCCGCCGGCTATCTACCCGGAAAAAACAGGCCGGTTAAGCCGGACAAAATGTGTCAGCATCCCCCGAAAAGGACTAGAAAGACTAAATTGTAATAAATACAACAACTTATAGCTCCCTGCGACTCCAGTGGGTATGGGTTTTGCGCGGGCACAAGGTGGTCTGACTGGAGTCAGGGTGGGTTGTGCGCGGGCAAATGCGGTCTGACTGGAGTCAGGGTGGATCGTGCGCGGGCAAATGCGGTCTGACTGGAGTCAGGGTGGGGGTTGACGGATCTGTATGGATATTCGCGGGGCGGAACACGGGTTTGGCGCGGGCACAAGGTGGTCTGACTGGAGTCAGGGTGGGTTGTGCGCGGGCAAATGTGTTCCGACTGGAGTCAGGGTGGATCGTGCGCGTGCAAAAGGGTGGCTGACTGGAGTCGGGATATCCTTATCGCTAAAGCCCTACGACTTCATCCACCGATCCGTCGAAGGCCTCCACGGATAGCAGCTTGATGACCATCCGGTTCTTTCCCTCCCCCCACTCGAGAACGATCTTCCACGGCGCCTGCCCGTCGAGATAGTCATTGTACTCCTCGTAAACAATGGTCATTCCGATCCCGTGGGCCTCCGGAAACCTCCGGGCGACAAGTCGGCCCAGCTCGTCGAATTCTTCGATCATGGGCTCTCCCAGAAGCGTGCATTCGGCTTTCACGCCGTCTCTTTCGCACCCGCCAAAGTATGCCCGGGCGATGTCCATGCTCACCGCTTCCAGATCCAGCCGCTCCCCGAGGGCGGAGATGTGGGCCTCCTCCCGATGCCTTTTCCCGTCGCGGGCCACGGTGAAAAGATCGACACCCGGACCGGCGAAGGCCCGCACGAGGAATGCGTCCCCTCCCCGAATCATGTACCCCTCGAAGACCTGCACCTCGTCACCGTACCGCACCATGATCTGGTGCCGCATCTTGACGGGGGTATCCACCGGCTCCGGGCTCCCCTCGACCGTGCCCACCGACCGGCCGCCCGCCGGGGGACCGCACGCGGCGTATAGAAGCACAAGGATTATCAAGCATCTCTTCATGGATCGACCGCCTTTTCGTTCCGCCCCCGGCTCATCAGGGGGACCAGCACGATGGCGGTGAACACGGCTACAAGCACTCCCACCAGGATGATCAGCCCCAGGTCGGCCATGGCCCTCGTGCGTGCCGACGCGAGAACGCCGAAGGCAGCCAGGGTGGTGAACGCGGAGGCGAGCACCGCGGGAGCGGCCTCCCTCACAGTCGCCCTGCGTCCCCCCTGCATAAAGATGCCGTAATCGATACCCAGCCCCATCACCAGGGTCAGCGCGGCGGCCGACACCGGAGTGAGCGGCCTGCCGACGAGACCGAAAAATCCGGCGCCGCAAGCCACACCCATCACAGCTGGAAGAACCGCCCGCAACCCGAATGACAGTGACCTGCGCGCCACCGTCAGCATGACGAGCGCCACGATGAGCCATATGCCCAGCATCCTGATGATCTCGACCTGCATGGTCGAGAGCGCCGCGCGGGTCTCGAGTCGCTCCGATACCACCTTGCAACCGGGCACCGAACCGGCCACCTTCACCAGTCGATCGATCCGATCATCGTCGCCGGCCCTCAACCTGGTGAGCACGTCCCATCGGCCTTCACCCTCCCGCACGGACTCGGTGACGATACGTTCCAGGCTCGTTCCCTCGTAGTCCGCAATCGTGAGCTGCTGCCCTTCGATGGTTTCCTTGAGCGACAGGAAGTAGTCCGCGCGAAAGCCCACCTCGAGGAACGCCGCCTCGAGGGATCCCTCGGGGTCGCGAAACAGCTCCCTTGCGGCTTTCACGGATCTCTCCTGGGTTTTCGACGCGGGCATGAACGGGCTCACGGAGAAGACCTCGTCAGGATTGAAGCCCGCCTGCGTCAGAGCGTTGTACAGAGCGTCGTTGGCCAGGAGCGCCCGCTCCCTGTCGGGGCCGGACGCCACAATGAGCGCCTGATCGGCGAGCCCGGGAAAGATCTCCTTTATCTTCGCTTCCCGCCCGACCAGATCGTCGTCCATATAACCCATGGCGCGCGGGTCTCCCGTACGCGGAGCCGTAAACGATCCCCATACCCCCAGACCGAACACCGCGATGAAGCCACCGATCACGGCAGACCTGGTGAAAAGGGATCGTCGGCCCGTTCCCATGCCCGCAAGCAGCCCGGCAACCCGATCCGCCAACCCCGGCGAGGCGGTCTTCGAAGACAGCAGGAACCGATGAAAGGCCGGAAGCATGATGAGGGTGACCGCCAGGGCCGTGGGAATGGAGATGACGGAAAAGATCGCCAGCTGGCGCATCCCGGGGAATTTGGAAGTGGCCACCAGCGCAAAGGCCGCCACCGTGGTTCCGCACCCCAACGCAACCGGCATGGCAACCGCGGCGAGGGCCCCGCCCATCTTCTCACGAGTGGTTCCCTTTTCCTGATAGAACGCCCGGTAGAGCAGGTGGATGGCGTAATCCACGCTGATCCCGGTGATGGTCGCGGCAAAACCGATTGTCAGCGCGTGGATCTCCGTCCCCATGGCGCCCATGACACCGAGGGCGACGACAATACCCACGCCGCCCGGAAGGAGCGCCGCCGGAATGATGACGACCCGCCGAAAGAAGAACGTGAAGATGAGCAGCACACCGATGATTGTCAGGATGAACGCGAACCGTATGTCCGACATGATCACGCCCGCGCTCGAAGCCGTGAAGTGCACTCCCCCCAGGACAAGCACATCCAGATCTTCCACCCCGGCCTTCCGAAGGGAACTGTCTATCGCGACGTCCAGATCCTCCACGAACCTCGCCGAGCGATCCACTTCCATGGGATCGAATCCGATCTTGACGAAGACCAGCGCATACCTCTCGTCTGCCGACATCAGGTGGCCGTGTCGCACCGTCGCCCCCATTGCGGCCCCCGCAGCCTCGAGCCCCTTGAGCGCGTCGCGCGCCATGCCGAGGGGATCGGCCAGGAGATACTCCTGCATCACGAGCGCCTCCGGCGAGGCGAGCCTCTCCTTCAACGATGAGAGCCGCTTTTTCGCAACCTTGCCGTCGATCTTTCCGCCTGAAGGCCTGTACAGGCTTGCCCCCCGCTTCATCAGCAGCCCGGCGCCCTTGCGAACGCCCTCCATGTCGACCTCGCAGAACACCTCCTCAACGCCGTCGATCCCGGCCAGCGCCTCGGCAACCGCATCCGCCGCATTCGTCAGGCGCTCGGATCCAGGCTCATCCGGGCCTAACACCAGGATCACGCGCTTCATCAACCCCCACTCCCGGGCAAGGGAGGCCACCGAATCTCGATCATCTCGCGGCAAGAGTGCGGTGATGTCCTGGACGATTGTCAGCCTGGTGGCTGCCAGCCCTCCCGCGATCACTACGACGACGAGGACCACACCCGAGATCCATGCCGGAAGTATTTCGGCGCCGCGATTTTTCATCCTGTCATCCACTGATTTCTAGAACTCCAGAACCGCCTTGGCGGGTCTTTCGCCGGGATCCTCCGGGTATATCCAGGCTTCGGCCGCCTTCGCCAGGCAAAGCCCCGCCTCGTACATTTCATATGAACTGGATGTGGCGCCGGCCGAGACCACCTTGCCGCCGCGCCCGATGTAGACAGTCAACTTTACTCCGGTCTCACCTTTGAGGCAGGCCTCCAGGTCTTCCATGTGCTCGGCCAACACTTCTCTCGATTTCGCGCCGCCCCAGTTGTATGGCTCGGGGTGATCGTACGGCTCCTCGATCTCCATCGCGTACGATATCATGGCCTTGTCTCCGCCCTCCGGGGCCGGAAACGTGAACCCGGCCACCTTGTCCACGATGCACGCCTCGGCCTGTCGCGATCCGAGATCACCGTCCCGCAAGTACACCTGGGACACCGAACCGTCCGCGCCGACCTCCATGACCAACTCGAAGGAGCCCTCGATCTCCTCGAGCAGATCCCATGGATCTTGAAAACACTCGAACATCTTTTCATACCCTCGCTTCACGACGCGCTCAACGTCGTACTGCGGAATGGTCCCCAGCAACCCCACCATCTGAACACTCGCAGGATTTTCCCCGACCACGCCCTTGGGCCGATTTTTCGAAACGCTCGTTTCTTCCTTCGGCGTCGTCTCTTTCTCGGGGCTTCGGCCGCCGCACCCGGCCGTCGCGCTCAACATCCACATCACCGCCGCAAGCAAAACGCTTTTCTTTCCGGAAATAAACATCCTGTCTCCTTAAAGCCCGTGTTTTCCACTCATCAGCCTCTCACATTAGCTTCTGACTCCCTCGCGCACAACTCGAACGGATGGGAAACTGTCCCGGTAGGCACTCCTGTTAGCTTGTTAGCCTGTTCTTGGCCGTTCCCCTCTTTGTCGTGGTACAATAACGTACAGTCACGTTTTTGTGAGGAGTACGACATGCCTTCAACCGCTCATGTATCAGGTTCATTGTTATTGGTTCTCCTGTTGTTCGTTTCAGCGTGCGGGGGTCGGAACTTCGGCTTCCTCGAATGCGAACAGGACTCGGATTGCCCCCCGGGAATGATCTGCTCTGCGGAAGGCCTCTGCGAGGAAGCCTCGCCCTCCGACACCGACACGGACACGGATGCCGACACCGATACGGATACCGACACCGATACGGATACAGACACCGATACGGATACCGACACCGATACGGATACAGACACAGACACGGATACCGACACCGATACTGACACCGATACGGATTGTCCGTATGAATGCGTTTTCTACATCACCTGCTGGAACCAGGGTGGAATCGAGCACCCGGCATACATCTGCGAGGGCGACGACATCTGCTGCGAATTCGACACGGACACCGATACGGATACCGACACCGATACGGGGTCCGATACCGGCACGGGATCCAGCGACTGCCCGTTCCTTTGCATTTCCGTCTTCGGATGCCAATCCCTCAACGGAGAGATCAAGTGGGAGTACGACTGTGCCGTCTTCACTCAGGTGTGTTGCGAGCCCGGCACCACGGACACCGACACGGACACCGACACTGATACTGACACGGATACTGACACGGACACTGACACGGACACCGACACGGACACCGACACCGACACGGACACGGACACCGACACGGACACCGACACGGACACCGACACGGATACGGATACCGCTACGGATTGCACCGCCCCACCGCCCGCGTGCCTGCTTGACGTCTCCGGCGTCTACGGCTCTGCGGGCTGCTGCGATTACTGGTCTGTTTCGGCGCTGTGCCCCGTCAACGAGTGGATGTGCCCGGCCGGATACCTGGAGCTGTCCCAGTGCGAAAACTTCGCACCGAGCTGCCCACCGACACTGCCGACGGGCTGCGGTTTCTATTATCCGGTTTTCTACCCCGCCGGGGACGAGCCCCGGAACATCGACATGGGTTTCATCAACGGCGATGCCTACCATGACGTGGTGGTTACCAACGTACAGGACGACTCCTTCTCTATCTTGCTGGGCAACGGCGACGGCACTTTCCAGGCGGCCATCGACTTCACAGCAGGCTTGAACCCCGCATCGGTGGAGATCATCGATATGGACGCCGACGGCATCGCCGACATCATGATGACGCTGAGGGATGAATCCACGGTAGCCCTTTTCATTGGAAACGGCTCCACCACATGGAACGGTACATTCCAACCGAGGCAAACCATCTCCGTCTCCAGCGATCCCTACGATCTGGTGGTCGCCGATCTCGACGGAGACAACATTCTCGACTTCGCCATCACGTCGAATGAGTACACCAACCCGCGTGTTTCCGTTCGTTTGGGGGGAGGATCCGACTCGAACTGGAACGGCACCTTCACCTCGGCCGGCAACTTCTCGGTGGGCCTCGCCCCCACCGGCATCGCCCTCGCCGACTTCGACGAAAACGGGGATCTTGATCTGGCGGTCGCCTGCGGCCTGGCCAATCAGGTGGACGTCCTCATCGGAAACGGCGACGGCACCTTCACCAACTCGCTCACCCTTCCGAGCGGCAACAACCCCATGTTGCTCGCCGTGGATGACCTCGATGGGTCGAACCACGACGATATCGTCGTGGGGAACCAGTTTTCGGACAACGTATCAGTCTGGCTCGGAAACGGGGACGGAACTTTCGATCCGCGGGACGACTACACCGCGGGCAACGGCTCCCGGGCCATTGCCGTGACGGTGTTCGACGATGGCGACTTCCTGCCCGATCTCATCGTTGCGAACTGGCAGGCGGATACGCTTTCAATTCTCAAGGGCGACTCCGGTCCCTCGGGATCCTTCACCTACCTGGACGCCTTTTACTCCGGAGACGGTCCCTCCGAGCCACAGATGGCGGATCTCGACGGAGACGGAATGATGGACGCCGTCGTGGCCAGCCGCGGAGCGGATTCCATCGCCGTGCTGATGGGCTACTGCGAACCCTGATAAAAAAGGTCAGAGCCTGTCTACATGGCCCGCGGCGCTGACACCCCCAGGAGGTTCAACCCCTTCTCGAGGCCTATTCTCACCGCATCCACGAGGGCCAAGCGGGCCTTCCTCACACTCTCGTCCTCGACCAAAATCCGTAACGAACGATCTGCGTTGCCCGACTGCTGGTAGCGGTTCCACTCCCGGGCGACATCGTATACGGCGCGGGCCAATCTGGACGGCTCCAGATCTGCGGCGGCAGCCTCTACTGCCCCGGGAATCCTGGCGAGCTCCTTGACGAGGGCGATCTCCTCGGAAGCGCGCAGAAGGCCCGGATCGACCTCCCCCGCAAGCGGCGCACCACCCCCCTTGCCCAGGATGGAGCAACAACGGGCGTGGGCATACTGTACGCAGATCCCGGTGAATCCCTTGGTGTTGAGAATCTCCTCCCAATCGAAGCTGTAATCCGACGTGCGCAGGTTCTTCAGGTCGCCGAAGACCACACCGCCGATACCAACCTGCTGTGCCACCTTCTCGATGTCGATCCCCCGATCCCCGTCGTCCTGCCGCATCTTGGCCAGCGCACGATCCGTCGCTTCGTCTAGAACCTCGGACAGGAAGACCACCTTGCCCTTCCGGGTGCTCATCCCCTGAACGCGCCCGAAATAAACGTGGGTCATCCGATCTTCCCACTCCTGTCCCATGGCGCCAAGAGCGCGCTTGAGCTGATCGAAGTGACGCTTTTGCTCCACCCCGACCACATACAGTGACTTGGCAAACCGGAACCGCTCCCATCTGTCCATTGCGGCGGCGATATCCCGCGTTGCGTACAGGGTTGTGCCGTCGCTCTTGCGCAGCATCATCGGCGGCTCGTCCTTTGCGTATTCCATGTCCACCACCAGCGCACCCTGATCTTCCCGCGTGCCGCACGTCCTTTCCACCCGTGCGACCACTTCGTCGAGGCCGTCGCGATAGTGGCTCTCCCCCTCGAAGAACTCGAACGACACGTCGAGTCTGTCGTAGACCTTCTGAAACTCGATCAGGCTGATCCCCCGGAACAAACGCCACAACTCCATTGCCTCGGGCTCACCGGCTTCCTGATTTTTGAACATCAACTTGGCCGCCTCGTCGAACGACTCGTCCTCCTGCGCAGCGGCATTGGCCTTGACGTAGAGCTCCAGCAGGTAGGAGATGCCGCCATCATCGAGCGCGGACCGATCACCAAAACGCACGAACGCCTCGGCGAGCAGGCCGAAGGTTTTGCCCCAGTCCCCGATAAAGTTGATCCCCTGGACCCGGTAGCCGAGGGCCCGGTGTATCCTTCCGAGGGCGTTCCCGATCATGGTGGATCTCAGGTGATGAAACCCGAGGGGCTTGGCGATGTTCGGCGAGGAGAAATCGATCACCACCGCCTCCCCTCTCCCAATCTCCGAGGTGGCGAAGCGATCCTGCGCCTTCCTGATCTCCGGGATCAGCGTACCCATGAAGCCCCTGGGCTCTATAAAGGCGTTCAGGTACGGACCCACCGCTTCGATCTTCTCGAACAGGGGATGATCACCGACGGCGCCCTGGAGCTCCGCCGCGATGGCGGCCGGGCTCTTCTTCATTTCCTTTGCAAAGGGAAAACACGGCAGGGACAAATCGCCCCGTTGGGCTTCGGGAATCTTGAGCAGGGATCGGATCTGTGCCTCGTCCCGGCCTGCAGCCCTTGCCACCACCTCGGTGAACGCATTCTCGTATCTTTTCATGATCTGGATTCCGTCCGATGGATCAGGTTAGAACCGAACTGACGCGGCAACACCGTTGGTGTCTCCGAAGATTGGAAGCACGGAGACCTCCACGTCGGCCTCGTCCTCAACGCCGGGCTTCTCGCCCCCACCCTTCTTCTTGGTCAGTCGCATGATTCCCCATATGGCTCCCCCCACGGCTATGGCCGCTCCCACACCGCCCAGTATGTCGGCGATAAGCGCCATGTCGTGCGCGTCGTTCTGCGCCGCAGGATCCGCCTCCGAGTCGGCAGGCTGCTTGCCTTTTGCCATCCCGCCGATGACCCCCCAGCCCACGATGGCCGTAATCCCTCCCACGCCCGCGACGACCCAGGGCACCACATCCATGGCCTCCACACCCTCCCCGTCTTCCTTTTCCTCATCGTCGCTCTCTTCTTCATCGCCTTCCTCGATCACCTTCGCTGTGCCCGCCTGCCCCGGCTCCATGACAGCCTCCACCGGAGTGGTCTGACCGGAGGATACCGCCACGTTCATCTTGAAATCCTCGAAACCCTTTTTGGATACCTTAATCTTGTGAGCCCCCACCGAAAGCGGGATCACACCGGCCACGGGCGTCTTGCCCACGTCCTTGCCGTCCACGAACACCGTCGCCTCCGCCTCCGATGCGGTTATCTTGATCCCGGTCTTGGCGATGCGGGCCTCCAGGTTTGCGACCTTCGCCAGAAGAATAGTCCGATCCTCGTTGTCCGGAGTGGCCTCCAAGTAGCGCTTGAGGTAGTCCACCGCCTTCTCGAGTTCCCCGACCTTCTCCTGGGCCATGGCAATGTTGTACAGAAGGAGCGGCTTCGGTTCGAGCCGGTACGCCTCCTCGAACTCTTCGATGGCCTTGTCGTACCTGCCCTGGGTGTAGTAGTCTTGCCCGGCCATGAAGTGCTGACGGGCACCGGCCAGCGCTGACGACCCTGCAAAGAGAACCGCGATGGCAATTATGACGCAGATATGTTTCATTACTTTTCTCCAAAAAAACGTAGAAAACGGGAGACTCACCGCGCGTTCGCAAACTCCGTTTCGTATGAATCCGTAAACTAAATTATATATTGGGCAGAATAGAAAACAACCACGACATTGAAAAACCGAAAAGATACGGTTTCCGAAGATTCCCTCAAATGAGCATGAAAGAACATAACCACAACTCGCTAGTCTCTCTGATGGCGCCGATCCTTGCGGTCCTCCTGGCGTCCTGTGCGGTCCGGTGCGGGACGGAGGCAACCGAGCCGGTCAAGAACCACGAGCCGGCCGTTGGCGGCGGGAGCACGGGCAGCGCTTCCACCCGGGCGGCGTCCTGCGTTGATGGAGCGAGGGCCCTGGCTCACATAGAGAAACTCGTGAGCTTCGGAGCGAGACACGCGGGCACCCCCGGCCTGGAGAAGGCACGCGGAATGATCGTGGATACCCTGCGCAGCTTCGGGCTGGAGCCGGTCCGCCGCGACTTTTTGGCCTACACCCCTCACCCGGACATGAATGAGGTAATGATGGCCAACATCATCGTGGACATACCCGGCCCCGGAAAGAAATGGATCCTCATCGGCGGTCACTTCGACGGGAAGATCATCGAGGAGGGCGTGTTCTTGGGGGCCAACGACGGAGGATCCTCCACCGGTCTGCTTCTGGAGATCGCGCGCTGTCTGAAAGAAAACCCCCCGGCGGCGCCCGTGAGGATAGCCTTCTTCGACGGGGAGGAGTCGCTGTTGAAATGGACCGATTCGGATAGCCTTTACGGCTCCAAGAGAATGGCCGCAGACCTGCTTGAAAAGAACGAGCACAAAATGTTCGCGGCCATGGTCAACGTGGACATGATCGGAGACAAGCGCCTGAAGATCTTCCGCGAAACCATGTCCACCCGCTGGGTCTTCCATACGCTCGAGCAAACGGCGAAGCGCCTGGGACACGGACTCCTCTTCACCGGCCCGCGCATGGCCATCGAAGACGATCACGTCCCCTTCATGAAGATCGGGATCCCCGCGGCCAACCTCATCGACCTGCGGTTCGGCCCCGGATGGACGTCGAACGACTACTGGCACACCGCCGACGACACTGTCGACAAGCTGTCCACGAACAACATGACCGCCGTGGGGCAGATTGTGCTGGACAGCATTCCCGATCTGGCGAAAGGTGCACCTTCGAAAGAGCATGTGAAATGATACGCATCGACGCTTCCCAAAACGGAATCTTCTCAATCAGCTGGGCACCGGACAGCCGGTGGGTGGCCTACGTTCGGGGCGACAACGAGGTTTGCATCGCCGATGTCGGCTCGGGTGAGATCCGCGTCATCGGCCCGGGCAAATGCCCCGGCATCACCGCGAACAACACGGTGATAATGGAGAGGAAGGACCAGATCATCGCGGTCTCGCAACATAATGAGACGACCCTGCTGGGTATCGACACCATGCACAAGAACTCGCCCAAGCGACAGCCGCAACTGTCACCCGACGGCGAGTGGTTCACATTCGTCATCAACAACCTCTACGACAAGGAGAGCGAGTCGAAAGACGCCTATCCCTATCGCAATTTCGTCGGGATCTGCCCCATCGACGGCAAGAAGCCGGTGAAAATCGATAACCAATGGTACGGGGGAACGACCTCGTGGTTCCCGAACAGCAAGCTCTTCGCCCACTACGAATTCGACTCCACCGGCGGTGCCCGAATACACATTGTCGGAATAGACGGCGTGGAGCAAGCGGTGATGTTCGGGCTCCACCCGTCCGTCTCCCCCGATGGAAAGCGCGTCGCGTGCAAGCCCCGCAACGGCGGAAACGTCGTGGTCTACGCGAGTGACGAGGGATCATGGCGCAACAACGCGATCGACATCAAGGTATTTAAGCTTCCCGAGAGCAAGGGACGTATCAGCGCCACGCCTCCTCAGTGGCTCGACAATCGCTTCGTGCTGATCGACGAGGGCGACAAGTTGTGGCGAGTGGACACCCGCAAGGAAAACACCGTCGAGATGAAGAAGATACCCGTCCCGAACTTGCGCGGACAACATACCATGCTGCTCTCCCCATCCAGGGAACTCGTCGCCATGGAGGTGGCGGGGGAGGGCGGTTTCGAACTGCGCGTACTGCCGGTGAGCTAGATGCCAGAAAAAACGGACATAAAAGGGTTGCCGGTACCGGAGGGGGGACTCGAACCCCCACAGGCAAAAGCCCACCGGATTTTGAATCCGGCGCGTCTACCGATTCCGCCACTCCGGCGCGGGGACAAAGGCGATGGGCTTGGTAGCATGGAGCCGCCCCAATGTCCAGCAGCGGGGCCAGCGGGGCGTGATTAAGAGAAGCGCGACGAAAAGGGAGTGGAAAGATGGGAAAGAAACGCGTCCTCATCCTCGGAGCGGCAGGCCGGGATTTTCACAATTTCAACATGGTGTACAGGGACGATTCTGACGTGGAAGTGGTGGCGTTCACGGCGACACAGATCCCGAACATCGACGATCGCACCTACCCGGCGGCCCTGGCTGGAAAGCTTTACCCCAACGGCATTCCCATCATGCCGGAGGAAGACCTCAAGTCGATCATCGAAGAGCGAGATATCCATCTGGCGGTAATGTCCTACAGCGATCTTCCATACGACTACGTGATGCACATCGGCGCAATGGTAAACGCCGCCGGCGCCGACTTCCAGATGCTGGGAACACTTGCGACGTTCGCGAAATCAGTCAAACCGGTGATCGCGGTAACCGCGGTAAGAACGGGTTGCGGCAAGAGCCAGGTGTCCAGATTCATCGCGTCGCGCTTGAGGGCGGCGGGCGTGCGGGTCGTATCCGTTCGTCATCCCATGCCCTATGGAGATATCGCCGTGCAGGCCGTACAACGAATGGCCACCATCGAGGATATCGACAACTACAAGTGCACTATTGAGGAGCGCGAGGAATACGAAAAACACGTGGAGGAAGGGGGCATCATCTACGCGGGTGTCGACTACGAGGCGATCCTGCGCAAGGCGGAAGAAGAGGCCGACATCATACTGTGGGACGGCGGAAACAACGACCTTCCTTTCTACAAGCCCGACCTGTGGATAACCGTTGCCGATCCCCTGCGCCTGGGCCACGAGTCCTCCTTCTACCCGGGCGAGACGAACGCCCGGGGCGCCGACGTCCTGGTGATCGGAAAATCGAACGTCGCGTCGAACGACGCGGTGACACAGCTGGAAGAGAATTTGCGCCGCCTGAACCCCGAGGCGAAGATCGTACGGGCGGCCTCGGTCCTCAAGGTGCGAAACGCGGAGATCATCAAGGGGAAACGGATCCTCGCCGTTGAGGACGGTCCGACCCTCACCCACGGTGGAATGTCATTCGGGGCGGCCACCCAGGCGGCGAAAGAGAACGGCGCACGGGAGCTCGTCGATCCGCGCCCGTGGGCGATCGGAGGCCAAAAGGAGACCTTCGAGCAATACCCGGAAATCGGCGCGCTTCTTCCGGCCATGGGGTACTGGGATCAACAGGTTGCGGATCTCGAGACGACCATCAACGCCGTCGATTGCGATGTCGTGGTGATCGGCACCCCGTTCGACATAAAGCGCATAGTCCGGATAAACAAACCCACCGCGGTGGTCACGTACGCCCATGAGGACATCGATGAGGCGGACGGTTTGGCCAGGGTCGTTGACGAATTCCTCGCTTCCCTATAAGCCGTCGACATGAAACCTGCATTGAAAAGAGGTGGCAATGATCAGTACCAGTGATCTCAAGCGCGGGATGATGATAGAGATGGACAGCGCGCCGTGGGTGGTCCTCGACTGTCAGTTCCAGACGCCGTCCGCCCGAGGGGCGAGCACCATAGTCAAGGTGAAAGTGCGGAACCTCAAGACCGGCGCGGTCCTGACCAAATCCTTCAGGGGTGGAGACATGGTGGAGGAGGCGGACTGCGAGAAGCGCCCGGTTCAGTTCCTGTATCGCCAGGACGACGAGTTTGTCTTCATGGACGATGAAACCTACGATCAACTGTCCCTTGCGAAGGACGTGCTCGGAGACGCCCCGGGCTACCTGATCGAAGGAATGAAGGTTCGCTCGCTTCAACACAACGGGGAGGTTTTCTCGGTGGAGATCCCCAACAACGTGGAGCTGACCGTGACCGAGACCGCGCCTTCGATCAAGGGCGCCACGGCACAGGCGCAGATGAAGCCGGCCACCCTGGAGACCGGCATCGAGATCCAGGTCCCCTCTTACCTGGAGACGGGGGAAAAAGTGAAGGTCGACACCCGCGACGGCCGCTTCATAGAAAGAGTGAAGTCCTAACGCTCCGCGCAGTTTACTTTCCCGAACAGTATCCGGCCGGTTCCCTGGCGGTCCTCGCCGTAGACGAGTATCACCCGATCACCACGCGCATCCACGGCTACGCGTGTGAAATCCGATTTGTCCGCGTAGATCTGAAACTCCCCACCCTTCTTCACGCCCTTGCGGTCGAAGCGATTCAAACCCACGAGGAAATTGTGCTGGTACGAACGGATCGCAGCGGAGAACACGAGCGGATCCCCGTAGGTGATGAGCGGGCCCTGAAAACCGTCCGCTCGGGAGATCCGCGCAGGCGAATCGGCGGGTTTTCCAGCGGAATCGATCATCATGAAGTAAAACTCGGGTTTCCCGTCGTCGTCCGCATCGTCCCGGTAGGCAATCCCAAATCGCTCGCCCACGGCCGTAAGGCTGGGCGCACAATCCAGGAACCGGCATTCGGCCACCGTGTTCAGATTATCGATCTCGAGCCCGTCCCCCAACTCGGCCACCCGAACCCTCGCGACGGCTTCCTTTTCGCTCCGGACGATCTCGATCCAGGAGATCAACACTTTACCCCCGTTCGCGGCGAGTGACGGACCGGCCCCGGCCCCGGCAACCGGCAGGCTCTTTGCACCGGTGACCGCGAGTGTCTCCGGATCGACCGACGCGAGCCCGATCCTCGACGACTCGGGATCTCCCTCGTGCCACGCCACCACCAGGCTTTTACCGCTCGCCACCAGGGAGATGGAGGAAGCGAACGGGCCCGTAGCGCCGATCCTGACGATCCCGACCTGCTCGTCATCTCCGCGTATCACCGCCACATGGGCTCCCCCCGCCCTTCCGCCGCTGGGGCGCTCCAGGATCCCCAGGGCGACCCCTCCCGCTCCGAAACCGCAGGAATCCAGGTGCTCTGCGCGAAAGGAGGTGCCCTCCACAGCCGGCCAGAACGTTTTTATACCTCCATCCTCGACGGCATCGTGTATACGCGACGGTAACGAATACCTCTCCAGCACCCGCACCTCGCCCACCTTTGCGCCGTTCTCATCCATTTTGACAAACCACGTCTTCCAACCCGAGGACCATGCGACCACCAGACCACCGAGAGTAATTCGCGATATGGTGAGAGTGTTCGGGGCATCCGTGAACGACGCTATTACCGCCTCCTTTTCCATGCGACAGGCCTGCTGCTCCCTTTCCCCCCCGCAGCTCGCCGTAGCCGAGGCCATGGCAATGCAGAACAGCATCCTTCCCGCGCCGATCACGGCCGCACTTCCGATTGAGCTTTCACGACCTCCTCGATCAGGTCACGACATTCCGTCAGGTCGGACGGAACCTTCACGGGCAGGAACCTGCTCCATCGCCCCTTCCTCGAAACCTTCAACCAGGATACCTCCAGGTGTTCCGACAGCTGACCGACGAGACGTTCGAACTGGATTGCCGGCCTGCCCTCCGCCATCTTGCGCGTAACGAACCAATCGAGTCGCGGCGGTCGGACGAGCGCCTCCGCATCGAACACAAACGTATTGGTGTTGATGAACGGAATGGTGTCGGGGCCGAAGGTGGACGGCAACCTGAACGCCTCGACGATCGACATTCTACCGCCGTGAATCGCCGGAAACCCGCCCACATCCCCTGGAAGAGTCTCGACCAGCTCCACCGACATGGGCCTTTGAAGCTCCACGTGCATCCCGATGACGGCGGGATCCAGGCCGGCGCCAAGATTGTCCACGTTGGAGAGAGTAAGCCACCTCCCACCGCCGGCGATGAAACGATCCAGCACCTTGCTCCGGGCGACCGCGTAGGGAAAATCTCCGTGACCCGGCGCGTAGAGCGATGGTTTTCCGTCCGCGTCCTTGAGGATATTGCCGTCGGGTTCTATCCTCACGGAAACGAACTGGTTGAAGCACGTGATCTCGGCGCCGATGCCGATCTTCTCCAAATGCCGCTTCGTCGGCCGTTCCGTGGCGAAGCTGTTCATGAGAAAGACAGGAGCCTTACCCCCACTCGACGACACCACCTGGCTTATCTTCAGATCCAGAAAAGACCTACCGTCGAGGACCTCCACCGTACCCTTGACGATCCCGCCGAAGCGAGTGGCCATGCCGCCGTTCAGGATAACCACGCCGACCCTGCCGGCCGCGATCTCTCGCGCCCCCACCTCGGCAAAGTGTCGCCACCGCTCGCTTGCCATGTCGGGAACCGTATCCGCGAACCCGGCATCGGGCAGCTCGACGGCCCCCTCGAGGCGACAGGTCTCCTCGTCGATTTCGCCGGCGACGAAGCTTCGCTTAAGCTCGTCGAACGGAACCTCGTCGAACCCGTTGGAATCGAGCACGGACCTTGTATGGTCGTCAAATTGCATCATTTCACCACGAATGAGAATCGCCGTGAAAACAGTGGTTTGTAAAGCGGCAAATTAGAATTTGGCAGGGGACCCCGTTGGCGGGGCGACTTGAGGGAGATTCCAGACGCGGGCCTACTCGAAGCTGAAATCGATCTTGTACTTGCCGGTGACGGGAACGCCGGGAAGCTCCGTCGTCTCCACACCCTTGGCCGCGCCGACCACGCACTTCTTGATCCCGCCTCCGGAAATCTCGCTCTTCTTGACAAAGGCGTCAACGGCCTTCTTGGAATCGGCCTTGAACTCGATATCGAGATTCATGAGACCCTTGGCCTCGCGATCATTTTCGAGGGCCGCCTCGTAACAGGCCTTGAACTCGCCATTCTTGGCATCGAGCGCGTTGTTCAGGCTGCTCTCGAACTTTGGATTGAGCTCGGCCCCACAGGCGGCCATGAGCATGCCCATCGCCGTGAAAAGACCGATCGCCAGCATAATTCTTGTCGTTTTCATATTCATCCTCCTATTTATCCTGCTCGAGAATGTTGAACTCGACGCGACGGTTCTTTTCTTTGCCCTCATCGGTGTCGTTGTTCGCGATGGGTTTCTCCTCGCCGAAACCCTCGGACTGGAGGCGAGACGCATCGATGCCGGCCGAGACCAGGAATTCCATGACCGCCTTCGCGCGATTCTCGGAAAGCTTCTTGTTGGACTTGTTCTTGCCGACGTTATCCGTGTGACCCTCGATGCCTACCTTCTTGATCTTCTCGTGTTTCGTCATGACCTCGGCCACGTCCTTGAGCAGCTGGTGCGAGTCGACCTTGATGGTCGCCTTGCCGGTGTCGAACATCACCTTCTCGGTGATCTCGATCTTCTTGCCCACCACTCGCGCCTTCATGATCTTCTTGGGCGGCTCGGGCTTCTCGGGAGCCGGCGGCTGCGCTGCCGTGACTACGATTTTGTCCTTTCCCACGATGGTCGTTTTGCCGTCGGTTCCCACGCTCGCGCTCGCGCTGAAGCTGCAACCTGCAAAAGCCACACCGAGGACGACCACGCCGATGCAATACAATAGTGTGCGTGCTTTCATCCTTACCTCCATTATTACCTCCATTATTCCTTTCTTAACTTTTTGGCGCCATTTTGTTCACCGGGTAACGCCCCGGAAAACATACATTCAGTTCTTGGTTACGGGTTCGACGCAACCATTCCCCGAATATTCTGTTTTGTCAATTAAGATCCCCCGAAATGCTTCACGGAACGAAATGGAAATCTACCGGCCGCACATCCCCGATTCCTCACGGCATTCCCCGGGGACGCACTCGGAGCGCAGGAAACTCCATTCCTCGCAACGGGATCCGTCCAAAAAAATGCACACACCGTATTGTCCTTTTTCCCCTTCGCGGATCTCCAACTTTCCATTGTTTTCCACACAATAAGTCGAAGCGGGATTGGCGATCCGCGCGCCCGCGAGCCCATCCGGGACTGGAGGCGGGCTCTCGCCGCCGCCGCAACATACACCCATGCACGCCAGCGCGAGGACGCAAACAGAAACGGTTATTTGCATTTCTCTCATGTATCCACCTGAGCTGCTCTCATGTGTTCGCCCAAAAAGTAGTCTAGTCCATTTTGACGGGATGATATAGTACGCACAACATGTCGAGCAAACCGAGCAAGGCTCAGGAACCCGAGCCAGAGGTAACCTTTGCCAGAACGCTGGGTTTCTTCGACGCCACCATGATCGGCGTGGGCGCAATGATCGGCGCGGGGATCTTCGTGTTGACGGGGATCGCATGCGGCGAGGCGGGCCCCGCTTCCCTCCTGGCGTTCGGCCTCAACGGACTGGTCACCCTGATCACTGCCCTGGCCTACGCGGAGCTGGCGTCAAGCATCCCCCAGGCCGGGGGCGGTTACGCATATGTCAAAAACGCCTTTCCGGACGTGCTCGGATTCACCGCCGGCTGGTGGCTCTGGTTTGCCTACACGGTGGCGTGCGCCCTGTACGCCGCCGGCTTCGGATCGTTCTCCCTGGAGTTCCTCGCGCGATATTTCCCGGCCACCCACGGCCTGATGGTCTCGGTCGCCGGAGAGCACGCCGCCCTTGTCTTCATGATCCTCTTGGCTGGTGTCGCTTTCACGCTCCTCAACGTGCGCGGCGCCGGCGTCACGGGAAAAACCGAGAACATCATCGTGATCGCCAAGATCGCGGTGCTCGCGGTCTTCATCGTCTTCGGCATCGAGGCTATGGCCGACGACATACCCGCCGCAAAGGCGGAGTTCACGCCGTTCTTCCCCAGGGGCATGAGCGGCGTCTTTATCGCCATGGGCCTCACGTTCATCGCGTTCGAGGGCTACGACCTCATCGCCACGGTCGCCGAGGAGATAAAGGATCCGGCCAGGAATATTCCAAAAGCCACCTTCGTGTCCCTCGCCATGACGGTGTTCATTTACATGTGCGTCCTGGTCGTTTCCCTGGGCGCGGTCCACTCGGACGACATGGCCTCCTGGGAATTCCTTGGCAAGTATCAGGAGATCGCCATCGTCATGGCGGCGGCCAAGATGATGCCGGGAGTCGGGGTGTTTCTAATCGTCTTCGGCGGCGTGCTGTCCACAATCAGCGCCCTGAACGCGACCATTCTCGCCTCCTCCCGGGTGGCGTTCTCCATGGCGCGGGACGGCTGGTTGCCCGGCAGGATATCGTCGATCCACAAGAGGCGGCGCACCCCCCACATCGCCATTCTCACCTCCGGTGCGATCTTCCTGATCATCGCCGTATCGCTCCCGGTGGATGCGCTGGGATCCGCAGCGAGCGTGATGTTCCTGTTGGTCTTCGCCATGGTAAACCTGGCCCTCGTGGCCCTGCGACGGAAAAGACCGGACCTCCATCGACCGTTTCGGATCCCGCTGTACCCCGTGCTGCCCATCGTCGGATTCCTGGTAAACATGGCGCTGGCCTTCTATCAGTATGTCTTCGACCCGCGGCCCTGGCTGGTCGTCATCGGGTGGACGCTCATGGGGCTGTTGCTCTACTTCGCCGCGTTCGAAAGAAAGGTGCGGGCACGGAGACCCCAGGTTCTCGAGATCGAGAAGCCCCCGGTTGCGGTGGAGAAGAAACGCTATCGCATCCTGGTCACACTGGCCAACCCGGACACGGTGGTTCCGCTCATCAACATCGCAGCGGCGGCAGCCCTGCAGAAGGACGGCGAGATCGTCGCCCTCTCGGTCGCCCTAGTCCCGGAACAGTTGCCCATCCACGAGGGTTTGAAGATGGCCCATCACCGACGACCGCTGCTACGCGCGGCCCAGGCCAGGGCGCGGGAGCTCGGCGTTGATTTCACCAGCGATCTGCGCGTGGCCCATCGGCTCAGGGACGCCCTCCTGACCTCGGTGCAGGCGCACAAGGCCGACCTCCTGGTGATGGGCTGGAAGGGTTACGCCAACACGCGCGACCGGCTCTTCGGGGAGCTGACCGATCACATGATCCGACACTGCCCCTGCGATCTCGCGCTCGTCAAGGTAGTCCCCGGACCCATCCAAAAGATCCTGCTCGCCACCTCGGGAGGACCCAACGCCACCCTGGGAGCCGATTTTACCAAGGGCTTCGCCCGACTCTTCGACGCATCCGTCGACGCGTGCGTGGTCGTGCCTTCCAGCGCCGATCCCATCGACGAGCGGGCCGCCATCAATCGTATCGCCGGATCGCTTGCGGCTCTCGATCTGGACGGTGGAATCGGCCGCCACCTGGTCAAGGCCAACTCCATCGCGGCGGGCATCTCCAAGGCTGCTAAGGATTTCGATTTGGTTGTGATCGGCGCCGCCCCGAGCAAGCCCTTCAGGCAGATCCTGGTGGGCGACATCCCGGCCAACGTCGCCCGGTACTCCCCCAAATCGGTGATCCTCGTCCGGCGCTGGCAGGGCCCCGTGAGCGGTCTGTTCCGCAAGCTCTTCGGGTAGCGGGACGACCCTGGCATGTGTCCCTTCTCCCATTGCCGTCTCGCCAAACGTCTGATAACTTTTAGAATCCGTTTCAAAGGAAAAAAGAACGCGATGTTGCGAATTTTCACAATTGTTCTCGCAGCCGCGACTATGTGGTCGTGCTCCGGGACAAAGCAGGAATCCATGCCCGTGGGGCGTATCGTTTTTGAAGATCATTTCGACTCCGCCGCTCTGGCGGATCACTGGCTGGACACAAGCGGTGGAAAATACTCCATCGTGGACGGCGAGCTCAGAGCCCGCGGCGCCCACAACAAGCCCCTGTGGCTGAAAACAAAGCTCCCGAGGAACGCGCGGATCGAGCTTGCGGCACGCTCCTTGAGCCCGGCGGTAGACATCAAGATAGAGGCCTTCGGCGACGGCGTGTCCTTTGCCAAACAGGCGTCGTACGAAGCTACGAGCTATGTATTCGTTCTCGGGGGTTGGAACAATTCCAGGTCCATCATCGCACGAATGGACGAACACGGATCGGGCAGAAAACTGAGAGAGGAGCCGGCGGGCGTCAGGGGCAAGAAATACTCATTCGAGATAATCAGGAAGGGAAATCTCCTGTCATGGTTGGTCGACGGTGAGCCCTTCCTCGAGATGAACGACCCGGAGCCCCTCGAGGGCCCGGGACACGATCACTTTGCGATAAACAATTGGGAGACGGATGTTCGTTTCGATGACCTAGTCATTTACGAACTCTGAAGGATCGCGCAATGGCGTTGACAGTAAAAGAGCAGGATCTGCTGGTGGCCGAGCTGGAAACGGCGCTGGACCGGCTCCAGGCTTTGTACAACCAGTACTTCATGGGCATCGAGAAGCTGGAACCCACGATACCGCACAAGGACGTGAATCGAAGGATCCAGGCATTGAGAAAAGAGAAGATCCACAACACCGCCATTCGGTTTCGCTTCCAGACACAGATCCAGAAGTACAACACACAGTCCAATTACTGGCGCCGTATCTGCCGCCAGATCGAGGAGGGCACGTATCAGCGCGATGTGAGGCGGGCCAAGAAACGCTCGGCCCTGCGAGACGAGAGCGAGATCGCTTCCGAAGCTCTTCGCGAGCTCGGATCCGGCTATTCAGATGCGCCCCCCCCGGTGGTGGACCTGAGCGAGGAGATGGGGATGGATATCGACGATCCATTCGCGCCGCCGGCAAACACACCCGCCGCTCCAACTACCGCGCCACCCCCCCCACACGAGCAGTCCTCACAACCCGTGCACGCGACGCCGATGGCCTCGGACCCGGACAAGACACCGGTCCCGATGGCGGGCTCGGGCATTCATAAACTGCACGAGCGCCTTATCTCCGAGGCGAGAAACGACAAGACAGAAAATCAGGAAGACGTGTTGTCGGGCTTCTTCGCCACGAGGAGGTCGATCCCGCCGCCTCCGCCGAAACCGAAGCCGGCACCGAAGCCGAAACCGAAGCCGAAACCGAAGCCGAAACCAAAGCCGAAACCGAAGCCGAAACCAAAGCCGAAACCAAAGCCGAAACCGAAACCGGCGTCCGGACTCGATGATGAGCGGATGAAGGCCATATACCGGGCCTACTTGTTTGCGCGAAAGAAGACAAGCGAGCCCACGGAAAACATCAACTACGCCAAGGTGTCCAAGTTGCTCAAGAAGCAGGTGGCCGAAAAGGGCGCCGTGGATTTCAAGGTTATTATCCGGAAAGGCAAGGCCCTCATCAAGGCGGTGAAAGAGGCGGTGAAAGAGTAACCCCATCCCGGCCTTCCCCTGCGAGGGGAAGGGGAAGTTGATGGCGGCCGGCTTTAACTACTTTATCTTCACCCACGAACCGGGCCCGGACATCTCGGGATGGAAGTTGGAGATGATGTAGTCCGCGCGGCGGTTCTTCTCCTCGTCCACGCTGTCGCCGGTCTCCACGGCCAGTACCTCCTCGCCGAACCCGCGCACGTACACCGAGATCTTGCGCTTGGAGAGCCCGTTATTGAGGAAGTACTGCGCAATGGCCCGTGCTCTCTTGCGGGATAGCTCCCTGTTGTCGGCGCGCGAGCCCACCGTATCCGTAAATCCAGCCACGTACAGTGCCCGGTCGTTTTCGGAACAGGCCTTGAAACGCTCGAGCATCTCGATGATGTCGGGAATCACCTTGGCCAGCTTGGGCGCCTCCTTGGGGCGGATCTCCCATTTGCCCGATTCGAACACGATCTCCTCGTGCGGAATGGTGCCATGGAAGCGGCAGATGGACATGCCCGCCCAGAACTCGTCCACATCGTGCATCTTGAGTTCGATGACAAAGTTATCGGGATCGTCGATGAGCTCGGGCCAGGTAATCTTGAGCTCTGTACCCGCCGGGGCGCCCTCGTGCATCTCTACCTTCTCCTCGAGAAGATCCCCGTCGAGGTTGAAGATCTTGAGCTCCGTCATCTCCGCCGCGTTGTTGAGCTTGAACGTAATCGTCCGGGCGGCCAGATTTACGCCTTCCTTGTTCATGATCACTTTGAGAGCTTTTCTTCTCGCGTCGACTCCGGAAGCCGCCAGAAGAACGATCATCGCAGCAAGTGTCACCATCGAAATAGCGCGCATCATAACTTACCTCCCAAAAAGGTGTTCACCCCATCCCGGCCCCTCCTCCGCCAAGGCTATGGCGGGCAGGCTTCCCCTGCGAGGGGAAGGGGAAGTTGTTGGAAACCCTCGTTCATTACCATACTCATTCTTTTGACTTGTTTTACATGAAAAAGTTCATCGAGCGGACTCGAATCTAACCAGAAAGTTTGTGGACACGACAAAGAGGAACTCGCCGCTCGAGAGCCCGGCGGACCGAAAGGAAACCTGGCGAATCCGCGATAGCGACATCTCGTGATCGTCGCTGGCGAGGGGATCGTACATGCCGGCGGTGAATCGGTCGGGGATGACGAAGGAGCCGTCGTCGCGCATTCGACACGTCAAGGACCACGGAAGCCCCATGCTGGTCCAGTTCACCGTGGCGATCACCTCGTCGCCGTAGCCCTCTCCCTCCCAGGAGATTTCCAGATCGCGCCCCCTTCGAATGATGGGCACGTGATCCAACAGCAGATCCCCATCGAGCTTGACGTCACCCAGGTCGTCCGGCGCGTCCAACACGACATCGAACTGGTCGATCTCATCCGTGCCGGTAGCGCGGAAAGTGTAGGTTTCGCCCGGGAGGAAGTGCACTCCACGGCTCTCATTGGCGGAATAGATGACACCGTCGATGACCTTGAGCAGATCGGGGAAGGTTCTGGTCGGCACCGCCCTGCGAACCCCGCGGTACTCCAGGGAAACGTCACCCACGTCGATGAGCTCTATAGCTGTCTCGTCGTCGGCGCCTCTCCTGGCTCGCGAGCCGAGAACGGGCGCCGGGCTGGAGCATGTGTCCAGTGCCAGATCATCGGACTGGGGAACGCGGGATCCCAAGAGACTGTCCACCACATCGATCTTCTCCAGATCGAAACGGGGGAAAACACCCACGATCTCGAACTGTTCGAATGGCTCCTCCGATCCGCTCTCGAAAAACCGGATCGCCTTGGCGGTGATGATTCCCTCGGACAGGATCACGGGATCGGTCCGCTTCGCCTCGGGAGCTTCCGCACGTGGGCAACCCGAAATGAAGAGCGCGCCGCCGAGCAACAGGATTGCGGTTTGAGACAATTCAATCTGGCGTTCGCCGAAGATCACCGTCGCATCACCTTTCGTCGAGGCGCAGAGAATGCCGCTCGCATGCGACCGTAAGGGAATATATTCTCATATGGCCGACGCCGCAACAGCGAAGCCCTCAACAGGCCGTATCCGACACCCTCACCTACTTGAAACGAAACGAGGTCGCCGGCTATTCCACCTCTTCGATCTCATCGATGGACACCTCGGAGGTGGCGTCTTCCAGCTCCTCTTCGGATTCTACCATTTCCTCGGCTTCGATCTCCTCCTCTACCTCCGCGTCCTCGACCTCCATCTCCGCCGCATCTACTTCCTCTATGGCCTCCACTTCCTCCACCGCCTCCACTTCCTCGACGGCCTCCACTTCCTCGACGGCCTCCCCGGCCTGACGCGCTTTCCAGCGTTGAATTCTCTCTTGAAGCTCATGAAGTTCCATCTCTAATACTCCTTTGGCCGACTTCAGGCTCGAAACTCTCGAACACACAATGGCAGCAGGCCCAAGTCGACCTCTCCTGTGCTCGTCCCGATGTAGGACGATAACCGATATGAGCATTCTACCGGATGTCGGATGAGCATATCAAATTTTGTGGCGAAATGTGATCGGAAAACCTACCTGAGCATAAGTTCTCTAGTTTCCATCCCAGAAGTGGGGTTTTGAAAGAAGGTGCTCAGGTGCGTAAGATGCACGGTACAAAATGTTGTGTATGTATCCTTCGATACCTACCATATTTTGTGCGAAGCAGATTGCGTGCATGAGTGCATTATCCAAATCATCCGCTTTTGGGATGGGAACTCTTTATTTCTTGATTTCCTGGTCTTTCGCGAGGGCGACGGCCTTTGCGCGGAAGCACTCCCCGCGCACCTTGTAGTTGGGAAACATGCCGAAGGACGCGCAGGCGGGAGACATCAACAGGACCCCCTCTCCCTGGAGGGAAGCCGATCCCGCCTCCATGGCGGATTCCAGGTCCTCGAACCGCTCCAGGAGAAAACCCGTCTGTCGCGCAACTCTCAAGCCCTCCTCCAGGCGAGAGGCCGTGGCGCCGATGAGGCTCACATGGACCAAATTGGATTTTACGAGGATTGCCTGGAACAGCTCCTGGAAGTCCGCATTCTTCTCCGACCCTCCCGCAATGAGCGCCAGCTTCTCGTCAAACACGGTGAGTGCGGCAACCGCAGCCTCCGGTCGCGTGGCATACGAATCGTTGTAATACCGCACGTTACCGCCGTGCGCAGCCAACTCCAACCTGTGAGGCAGGCTCCCGAAATTCTGCGCGGCCCGGCAAACCGACCCGGGATCTCCCCTCACGCAAATAGCCGCGAGCACACCGGCTGCGACGTTCGAAAGGTTGAACCTTCCGGGCAGGCAAACCTTATTGATATCGATGGGCAACCTCTCCTTTGAATCACCCAGCCGCAGGAACATGCCGCCGTCGCAAACAAAGATTCCACGATCCACCTCGCCGGCGATGGAGAACTCCAGCGCCTTCCCGAGGCTGTTGCGAGCGATCTCAATGGAACCGATGCAATCCCGGTTGAAGATCACGGTATCGTCTTCATCCTGATGGACGAGCAACCGCGCCTTGGCCGCCATGTATTCCGTCGTGTCACGGTGCCAGTCCAGATGCTCCGACGTGGTTTTCAGGATCACCGCCACGTCCGGAGATGTCGATACGTCCATGGCCTGAAAGCTCGAGATCTCCAGCACCACACGATGGTCTTCTTTCACAATATCGAGGAACTCCATGGAATTTCTGCCGATGTTGCCGCCGAGATGAACCGTGAACCCGGCCTCCCTCAGCGCCGCGTCGATCAGGCTGCACGTGGTTCCCTTTCCCACCGTTCCTGTCACCCCAACCACCGGGCACGGACATCGTTCCATGAAGAACGAGAGCGCCGAGGTGACGTGGGCGCCCGATTCGCGGGCCTTCTCGATCTCGGGATTGTCCGGTCGGATACCCGGGGATTTAAAGATGGTGTCGAACCGATCAAGGTTGCGATCGTACCCCTCGCCGAACACGGTCTCCACCTCCGGGGGCAGATCTTCCACCAACTTCGCGTCCAGGGCGGTGATCTCGTTCACACCGTGGGAAAGGAGATATTGTATGGTGGCCCGGCCCTCGACGCCCACGCCGAGAACGCCGATCGGCCCTTCGATTTTCGCTTCTGCTTCATTCATTATTTACCTTCCAACGGTGAACGCGTGTTCATAGTTTGAACGCCCGGCTCTCGCCCGTCAATTTCACTCATCGGCCCGGAACTATGCTAACATCGTCCAAAGGTGGACGGGGAGAACACAAAAAACGGAAATGCGGGTCAAATATAACAAGGAATTCTTTTCAGGAGGATTGAAATGAAAATCAATATTGGTTTTTGGGCAATGATCATTACGTGCCTGCTCGCGCTCGGATGTAGTAGCGATCCGCCAAGCCTCGATATGGACGGTGGAACCGATACCGATACCGACGGCGACAGCGATACCGACAGCGACACCGACGCCGACAGCGACACGGATACCGACACCGATTCCGATTCGGACCCATGCGATGATCTGGTCGAGTTCTTCGAGGGTTGCGGCGCGTTGCAAGATGAAATCGATATGCTCGAAGAGTTTTGCGGGGACATGGACGACGCGATGGTCGATGAGTTCGTGGAGAACTTCGTCGAATGCCTGACCGGCTACGAATGTGACGATTTTGACGAGACCGACGCCGGTCCGTCCGAAGACGATCCCTTCGATATATGTTTCGGGGACGCGGCGGACGATACGGATGTTCCCCAGGATAACGAAGACTTCCTCAATGCCTGGTGCCAGTACATGACCGATTGCGATCCCTCGTGGACCATGCAGGACTGTCTCGACGAAATGGCTCAGGAGACGTTCTTCCTCTATCTGGAAAGCAACCACGTGGATGACCTGATGGACTGCTTCGACGGGGATCCGACCTGCTTGGAGTTCGACGATGTGGATGACTGCATCTGGACGGTACTCGACAACATTCCGTTCTTCGCGTGGCTGGAGGATGACGAGGAGGGCGGTCAGGTATGAAGCCCGGCCCTACTTCAAAAAAGAAAACAATTGGCACGAACTGTCCCTTCGTCTAGCTTGACCCCATGTCCGTCTCACCGTGGCACGAACGGTTCAATAGACTCGTCGATCAGGGCCTCGATCGCGAGATGCGCATCATCACGAGCCCCGTGGGACCGTCCGTCGAGACGCCCGACGGGCCCAAGCTGCTCTTCTGCTCCAACGACTATCTGGGACTGGCGGCGGATCCGCGAATAGGCGACGCGGTCGCCCGCTCGGCGAAAAAGTGGGGCTCTGGAACGGCAGCCTCCAGGCTCATCAGCGGAAACACGTCTTCCCATATGGAGCTGGAGAAGCGACTGGCGCGGTTCATGGGCACACAGGCGGCGGTGCTGTTCCCGTCCGGGTTCCAGGCCAACGTGGGCGCCCTCCCCGCCCTTGTCGGCGATGGAGATGTCATCTTCTCCGACGAGCTTTGCCACGCGAGCCTCATCGACGGCTCCCGCCTGTCCGACGCCCCGGTGCGGATCTATCGGCACGCGGACGCGCGCCACCTCGAACAGCTGCTCGAAGAGGAGCCACCGGCCACGGGCATCCGGCTCGTCGTCACGGACGCGATCTTCAGCATGGACGGGGATCTCACACCAATCGAGGAAATCTGCTCGGCGGCCGACAGGCACGACGCCCGGGTCTATCTGGACGAGGCGCATTCCCTCGGCGTAATCGGCCCCGGAGGACGGGGTCTCGCGGCCCAAAAAGGCCTCGCGGACCGGACGGCTATCAGGATCGGCACCATGGGAAAGGCGTTCGGGGTGGCGGGAGCTTTTATCGCCTGTGATTCCGACGCGGCCGGAATACTGGTGAGCCGCGCCCGCAGCCTCCTGTACAGCACCGGACCGCCGGTGCCTATCGTCGAAGCGCTGATCGAGAGCCTGGAGATCGTGGAGGGGGCGGACGATCTGCGCGCACGGCTCGCGGACAATATCTCGTTCTTCAAGGATCTCGCTCACGAGGCCGGAGTATCGCTGATCCCTTCGGATACGCCCATACAGCCCGTTCCGATAGGTCCGTCGGATCGCGCCATGGCCGTCTCCGCGTCGCTCTGGAACATGGGCTTCTTCGTTCAGGGGATTCGCCCCCCCACCGTCCGGGCCGGTACTTCGCGACTTCGAGTGACCCTCTGTGCGACGCACACCGAGCGACAAATTGAGGATCTCGTGGGGGCGCTGGCAACCGCCCTGGCGCCGGAGACCGAAAACAAATGAACAGGGGAATCTTTGTAACGGGAACCGACACCGGGGTCGGCAAGACCATCGTGACCAGAGCCCTGGTTCGCGCCCTCGTCGACACGGGAATGCGCGTGGCCGCCCTCAAGCCGGTGGAGAGCGGCGCCCCGGAGATCGGCGGCCGGTTGGTCCCGAATGACGCGAGCGCCCTCATCCGCGCGGCGCGCTCGGGGCATGACGTATCGGATGTCTGCGTCTACAGCTTTCCCGATCCGGTATCGCCTCATCTCGCGGCGGCCCGGGTCGGCGAAACCATCGAGCAGGATCGCATCCTCGAGATCCTGAAAAGGCATCGAAACGATTTCGACCTGATCGTGGCGGAGGGGGCGGGCGGCCTGATGGTGCCTCTCTCGAGCACGCTCCTGTACGCGGACCTGATCGCCGCGACCGGCTACTCACTATTGCTGGTCTCCCCCAATGTGCTCGGCACTATCAACGCGACCCTCCTGACACTGGAGGCCGCCAAAACCCGCGGGATCGAGATCTCCGGCGTCGTCCTCAACCGGACGCCTCCGACCGAGCTGGGCAACGCGGACGCGATCTCGCGCCACGGCCGGGTCAGGGTGCTCGGCGAATTCCCGACCGTCGATTCAGATAGTGATGATGAGCTGGCGGACGCTGCGAGAAGGACTCTCGACCTGGATTCTATTCTGTAGGCTCTACTCCCAGAGCTTGACGGCGGGCATGTTCCAGTTGTGTCCCGGAGGCGCAAGTTCTTCGCCGAGGTCATCACAGATGAGACATCGCCAGGCTTTGGCCTTGTAGCCCGTCTCGGTATCCGTGTCCGAATCCGTGTCGGCGTCCGTGTCCGAATCCGTGTCACTGTCGGAATCGCCATCGGCATCGCCGTCCGTGTCCGAATCCGTGTCCAGATCCACGCCGCTATCATCACCCGGAGTCGTGAATTGCTGTTGGCCGCATCCGATCATCGAAACAGCCGGAACAAGAACGAGCAACCCAAACGCTCCAAATCGTATTCCAATCATCGAATACCTCTTTCTATCTTTCACCAGCGTAACCTATACAACAGAACTCGTGATTAGGGCAGCCCACATACGAAATCCCGACCCACCATGCTCCCTCATCACATGTCGTGTCTCCCGTGTAGGGGGCGCACCAGGTAGATATATCATCGTATTCCTCGCCCTGCACCACGCACTGATCGTCGTCCACGCAGCACCATTTTCCGCCCGAACAACTGCCCTCGGGGCTGAGGAGAGTAGCATAGCCGCCGGAGCAGGATTCCTCTTCTTCCCGGCATACACCGTCAACCGTTATCGTCATCTCCTCGTGTTCCCATGCAACAACCGTGCACGGCTCGGGGTCGGCATCCGTGTCGGAATCGGCATCCGTGTCGCCGTCCGTATCCGTGTCGGTTCCTCCATCCGTGCCGTCATTTCCCATAGTCACCGGTTCCAGCACCCCGTCACATCCGAAAAAAAACGCCGCGCCGAGGATCGGAACCGCAACGAGCACAGTCAGGAAATCAAAGTCGATCACACCCTTCATTACTAATGCTAGTTTCTTCAAAACCAATAGCAGCTCAGAAAAAGTATACCTCAGCTCCCGCGAAACCTTCAATCAAGGGCAGCCCCATCTCGGCCACCTTTCGCCCGGCGAAGCTCACCTCCACGGCGGGGAGCAACGCGCCGATCTTGGCGCCGAGCCGCAGCCGGAACCACCGGGTCAGGGCAAAACCCAGCTGAACCGTCCCTCCGAGATATGCCACCGTCACCCGATCCTTCTGCGACTCGAGATCCTCTCCCCCCGTTCCCTGCGCCCACGCCACCACCGGACCGGCCCCGATCCCCATGGACGGCCGGAAGATCCCGCGATCGACGAACTCCAGCTGGGCCCAGGCCCTGAAAGCCGCAATATCGAACGAGGACCGTGATCCCTCTTCATCAATATCGTGCACCCATACGGAAAAACAGACGTCCGCCTGGGTAGACAGAAGCCTCACCGGCCGCCATGCGAGGGAAACCTGAGCGCCGAACATGCCTCCGATCCCGCCGGGAGATCCCATCCCCACACCGGCGAGCCCCAGCCCGAGCACGGAATTGCGATCCTTGTCGCCTCCATCGACCGGCTTTCGAACCACCGGCCCTTTCTTCACAACGGGCTCCTTTGCGACTACACCCTCGATCGCCGGAGCCTCGTCAGGCTCCTCCAAATGGAGATCCAGCTCCTGAAGACCGGCCCTCAACGCCTCCACAGCCTTGATCGCCGCGATGGTCGCCCCCTGTGCGCCCTCCTCCGCCCTCAACGACAGGTGCCTGGCCACCGAGCTTTCCGACCGCGTATCCACGGTCCAGAGATCCACGGCTCCGCGATCGGTCCGCGGCTCTCTCGAGATCATGATCGCGCAGACCGCGCCCCTCTCCTTCGCGATAACCCCCAGATTTGCGCGCTGTTCCGTAACGCCCGCGGCGACGCCGTCAGCCCTCTCCACTTTCACATACATGGCGGCCAGCTCGTCGAGGAGCACTTCCTCGGCCTTCGGCCAGGCGTTTTGGGGACAACACTCCTCGATGCTCACGAGGATAACCAGCGGGGCGAGTCGCTCCTGTGCCCGTGACGTGAATGATTGAAGCAGGACGGCGCACAACAACGCCGTCGCGAGAAAACCGAGGTTACTTCCGCAAGATCGATCCGGCCAGCTTGGTAAAGAGACCGCCATCATATCGGGAAAGATATATCTCCGCGTTCCTCGCGGCTTCCGTCTTTCTTCCAGCCTTATCGCAGGCATCGATCAATCTGCCAAGCGCTTCTTCGGCGAGGGGGCCCGATGGTTTCTCTATCAGATAGGTCTCGAACCAGGCGGTCGCCGCCGTGGGATTCCCCTCCAGATCGAGTTTCAGCCGACCCAGCATGAACGCCGCCGTGAACGCCCTTTGAGAGCCTGCGAATCGCTCCCTCACCGCCAGGAGCGCCCGCGCCGATACGGTCGCGTTGCGCGCGTACCGGGCCGCGTTGGCGAGGGCCCACAGATCATTCGCGCCGAGAGTTGCCAGCAGTTCGTCGAGCCCCTGCCGCTTGGCCGCCGCCACGGCGGCCGCAAACTCGCGAGCGTCGCTGAGATCCTTCCACGAGGGTGAATCCCCCTTCGGCGTACCCGTATTCGCGGGCCTTTTCGCGGCGACAGAGGATCCTTCCTTTGCAGTCGGCGGGATCGATCGGTCGGCCTCCCGTGCCTCAACGCCCTCGTCCGTCCTTCCCGGACGGTCCAGAGGGGACCCTGTGTCCGCCGCGGACGCGAGCTCCCCGTCATCCGCCGTATCACTATCTTCCAAGATGGATTCCATCGCCACGCTGCCCCTGTCGCCGTTCGCCACAAGGCGCTTGCCCGCCTGAACTCTTATCCCGTGCTCGCTCAGGTGACCTCCGCGAACCAGCACCTTCCCTTTGTTCACCGAGACGCCCAGGATCGAGCTGTCCGCGTCCCAGTCCACGGAGAAAGCGGTTCCCAGGACCGTCACCTGGTACGGCCCGGCGCTTATGATCCAACTGGTCTCCCCGTTCCTCTTGATATCCGCGTGCAAAAGCCCCTTGCTCAGGTCCACCTTCACGGTCTCCATGTTGGACGCCACCACCCTCACGGCGGTCCGCGCGTCGAGCTTGAACCGGCTTCCGTTGTCAAACCTGATGGGCACGACCCCATCGGCGGAGGCCTTTACCCAGCTGCCCTCGCTTCCCGCCGTTTCCTGCTCTCCGACCCAGAACTTGAGCGGGGTCTCCCGCCCGTACAGCAACATCGCGCCGAGGGCGAACACGAGCAACACCGCGGCGGCGATCATCAGGTTGGGCAGCATCCTGCCCTCACCCGCAGGCCTCGACGCGGCGACCAGGGAAAGCAACGCGCGCTTCTGAGCCTCGCGCCGCAACTCGTAGGGACCGTCGCCAAGCTCCAGGGCGACCCGTTCTCCCATCCGCTCCAGGTTTCTCATATCATCGGGCATCTTTGATTTCCTCTATCACCGACGCAAGCACCGGATCCTTTGCGGCTCTCTTTGCAAACTCTTTCTTGGCTCGCGCAAGCCGTCGTTTCGCCGTGGACAACGAGTACCCACCGATGGCGGCCACTTCCCCGAGGGAACGCCCCTCGACGAATCGCAATACAAAAACGATATGGTCATCCGGCTTCAACGTCCTTAAAACCTCGTAAAACTGATTCGCGAACATCTTGCCGTCGGGACCGGAGTCCTTCCGCGTGACCTCCGGCGGCTCGGCCATGGGGACCAGGATTCGGCGATATTTTCTCCTGCGGATCTCCCTGCGGACCGTATTGACGGTTACGCCGTAGATCCAGTCTTCCAGCGAATCTGGTTTTTTCAGCTTCCCGATCCCGGCGAGCACGTGAATAAAAACCTGATGAACCACATCATCGTGCTCGGAGTCCGCGCCGAGAAGCCGCCACACCTTGCTGTTTATCTTGGCTCCGTACCGGTCGTACAAATCCGCCGCGGCCCGCGGATCCCTATTGATCAGTCCCTTCACGATCTCGGCAGGGCTCAGAGCCTTGCGGGGGAGCTGGACAATATCCTCGCGTCTCTTTTTCACATGCTCTTTCATCTTTATACAATCACCGGATGTCGCCCCTCTCGTGCACTCTATCACAGCAGTGCCGCAACCGGCGACAAACGGGTCAGCGGGGATGAATATTTTTTGTTCCGCTTCGTATTGATATTCTTAAAGCAATTGCTATTATGCGCCAACCGACCCGATGCAAGAAGCTTCAATGAGCTGTTCTCATAGCGAGGCGGCGCCTTGTGGCAAGGCACGACGGAAGGTCAACCGGTTCTCTGGACACAAGAGGGCCAAAACAGAACCTGAGCGCTCCCAAAATGGAGGGCTCGTTTGGACTTTCGGCTTTTTAGGAGCCGGCAACAAGGAGAAAACATGGGCATTGCAGCATTGATTCTTGGTATTCTCGGTGTAGTTCTGAGTTGGATCCCGTTCGTGGGATGGGTAGGCGTGGTTCTCGCATTGGTGGCGATCATCCTCGGCTTCCTCACTCTCAAGAAGGGCAAAAAGGGGCTCGGCATCGCCAGTCTTATCCTTGGAGTCGTCGGCTTCGGCTGGGGCCTCTATGTGCAGATCAATGCACTGATGTTCGTCGACGACCTTGGGGACATCTTAGGCGATCCGGCGCTCCAGATGCAACTGGACCAGGGCCTCCAGCAAGGTCTCAATGAGGCTCTTCAGCAGGCCGCCCAGCCCGCCCAGCCCGCCCAGCAGTAACCTCCTCCTCGACCGGAAATTCATCCCCTCATGGACATTTCTTCAAGGAAATGCCGCTCGCTACTTATCCTCGTCCTCTTTGGCCGGGTCGAGCAGATCTTCCTCGATGATCTCCTCGTAAAAGTGCTGCCCCCTCATGCCGACGACCCGCTCGACCACACGTCCACCACTACCGGGATGTCCGACTTGCGGACCTCCCGGTTGAAGTTCTCGTCGTCCAGAGCCACCGGCTCCAGCTCCACGCCACCGTCGAATCCAAGCCAGCTCAGGAGTCCCATCTTTCCCTTCCTCTCCGCGCCCCTTTTCGGGGCCTTCCTTCACTCTCACTTCTGAGGAGCCAGCGTCCCCACCGGGCGTGTCACAAAAAAATGCTTTTTAAAAAAATCAAGGATTCAAAGATGTAGACGACATTGCAATCTCCACGCTTGACAAATACATACCCAAATATATATTAGCAATAGAGGTGATATTGAATGGCACAACTGGCGATATACCTGGATGACGAAACCGCGCGACAATTGGACGAGGCAGCGAAAAAGGCAGGTATCAGCCGTTCTGCCTGTGTCAGGGAAGCGCTCAGGGTACACCTGAGAAACTCATTGCCGCGCACCTTTTTCGATGTACTGGGAACCTGGGAAGACGATCGCGACGCCGACAAGATCCTTGACGACATCCGAACCGACAACGACGACAAGGCTCACCCCTCGCTCGACTGAAAGAAAATGTTCCTTCTCGACACCGACATATCCATCTACCTGCTGAAGGGGGAAGCCCCGCTGGCCGTTGATCGCCTTCGCGCCCTTCCAGCGGATATCATCGGAACCACCGCTATTAACGCGGCAGAGTTGCGCTACGGTGCCATTCACTCGCAGCGACCCAAGAAAAACATCGAGCGAGTCGCGTTGTTCCTGGCCCCGCTCGCGGTGCTGCCCTTCGATGATAAAGCAGCGGCGCATTTCGCGAGAATCAAGCACGATTTGGCTTCCGACGGGAATCTGATAGGCCCGATGGATCTATTGATCGCATCCATCGCGCGCGCCTCCGGCTGTACAATCGTAACCAACAACATACGCGAGTTTTCACGTGTAAAAGATCTAGATGTGGAAAACT
>SDBV01000206.1_pt1 | contig 78759 bp, 50 predicted proteins | sample 2277081 | NCBI WGS metagenome assembly SDBV01 (sample SAMN10402039, study PRJNA504765) | marine sediment metagenome | isolation source: marine sediment core GS10_PC15, 223 cmbsf | place: Arctic Ocean: Southern Knipovich Ridge | collected 2010
TTATGGATGTCTTTTTCTACAGGAAAAGGGTTGCAATAATCAATCTGAAAAACCATACTGTTCAACAGAAAGTGTAAGCTATGTCCCCGAACGAACTGTAAACCATGTCCCCGGTCTGTACACTTGTCCAACAGGGTCTATTTGGTTCCGTGACAACGATTACCAACCTGTAGCGCCACAGTCCCGGCGGCTTTTCTCGTTCCCGTGCAACTTGTCCTCGACTTCGATCGGGGGGTGGGAATACGTTGGGTGGCCCGACTTCACCAGAAGTCGGGTTTCATCCGCTACGGTGGACAGCGGTCAGATGATCTCACGGCGCATGACCGGGCGGGTATCACTGCGGCGCAGCACCTCATGGAAGCCCGCGCGCAGAAATGTCGACGCGAGGCCAACCCAGGCAAAGGGGTCTGGTATTACGCCCTTCTTCGGTTCTATCGGATAGCCCTCGACGATTTCAGCGCCTTGGCCGGCGGCGTAATCGAACGCCGCCTCGAGTAATCTCACCGAGACGCTCTGTTCCCGCATACCCTTCGCGACGAAGAAGCAAACCACCGACCATACCGGTTTTTCATCGACGGGTTTGAGTATCCTCGAACGGCCGAGTACCGGGAAGGAGTCGCGTGGGGCGACGGAAACCCAGCCGATGGGGAGGTCGCCGTCATAAGCGATCAGGCCGGGGACCTCGCCGGAATCAACTATCGCCTTCATTGCCCGGCGGTTGCCCTCGCCTTTTGTCTTCTCGAATTCGGAGCGTTTCAGCCGCCAGTACATGCACCAGCAGCCGCCACAGGCTCCGCGCTCGCCGAAGAGGTTCTCGAGATCGTCCCAGTTTTTTTGGGTGAGTGGTTGGAACTCGAGGCGGGCGGGATTTAATCCGGGTTCCGTTTTCGTCGGCATATTCTATCCCCTTACCGCTGACGGACACGTTGGAGCTGGGCGATGAATATCGCAGCAAGGGCAGGATCTTTCAGCAGATGCCTGCGACGGTAGCACCCAAATGTCAGATAGCATGCCTGGTATGGTTCGTTGTAGCGCTTGGTAATGAAGAAAGATACATCTCTGCAACGCGTCTATGCATACACTCACATGGTGAAACCCGGCCCCGACACTTCGGGATCGGGCCACCCGTCGTTCATGAATCCTCTTTCGTGAGTTCGAAGCTTATCTGGAGCGGTAGAACTCGATACACTCGGTTTCGAAATCATCTCCTCATAGCATATAGAGGTCCTTATACCATTTAACCCATTTGGCAAGTTCAGCATCGCCCTTGCTGTTTGCAGTATCGACAACCTTTGCCGATGTGAAGATCGTGAACTTCGGATTACAGCCTATCAGATTCTTATATACCTCAAGGGTTTTATCCAGATGCCAGTTCCTCGGATGTTTCACAACCGAGAAAGTGACGTGCTTGTAGGGTTGCTGATCATCCTTTTCAATGCTCAGTGCCAGAAGCTGGTTACGCCATAACTGATTCATGCCCATCCTGAAAGGACAAGAGTCAAACTCGGCATGGTTCGCGAAAAAGGCCCTGTTGGCTTCGGTGATATCCCAGTAGTTAAACTTGCACACATCGTGGTAGTAACAGGAATGTTTATCGTTCAATATCGCTGCAAAACTCTTGGTGCAGTCATGTTTGTCCTTTTTGGCTTTACTCCTGGATCCACCGCACTCAGTAAATTCCCTTTCTGTGAGCTTGTGCTCGATGAGCCAGAGGCATAATTCACCTTGATGGTTGTGGTAAGCGATGGCAATATCCGAATCGGTCCCGGACACTTTTGTTTTGTCACCAAGATTTCCGAAAGGTTCATCCCAGAATTCAATACGAAAACCAAGGTCAAGTTCCGACATTGCCAGACTGGCGAAGTCGGGCTTGAGTGCACTTAGGATAGCATCAGCGTTTTTGTGCGTTAATATCGGCAGGAAGAGGTTGATATTTGCCGCCTGAGAACTCGCCATGTGATTGAAGTAAATGTGTCTTCGGAAGGGAAACTTCTTGAGATGACGCTCCAGTGCGGCCGTGATCTCGGGATAGAGCATGGAAAGCTTGTCTGCGTACGAATCAGGAAGAATTGCGTCGTATTTGTTGCCGCGATCCGTACCGGGGTCTTCAGTAATATGCTTCCATTTCCAATTGATCAGGTGGATATACATTTCCTTCTGGAAGGGATTCAGTGCATTCGGAAGCATGTAGTCCTTCCCGTCGATCGTGAGTACTCTCATAATAGTCGAATCCTCCCGGTAAGTAGGCTGTGCATCATGCCCTGTTTGATTTGGCGAACCTTGTCCGGCTACGCCCATCAGACGGGTACAGCCCTACTTTATCAGCACCATTTTCTTAGTCTGAACGAAATTACCAGCCTGCAGGCGATAGAAGTATATACCGGATGGAACGTTCGGTGCATTCCAGATGATTTGAAAATGGCCGCCGGACTGGTGATCAATAAACAGGCGATCTATTTCTTCTCCACGGATATTGCTGAATACAATTGCTACATCAGAAGCTTCCGGTAGTGTGTACCTTACTATCGTCTTGATATTAAACGGGTTTGGATAATTCTGAAACAGCTCAGGACTGTCAACCGTCAGACCTGTTTCAGCATAAGCGTCAACCCTTGTGATGGGATCGACTTTGAAAAGTTCTATTCCGCTTCCAGAACCAAGGTTACGTGCGTACTGCTTGTCGACCGAGTTGTTCCAGTGTTCATGGACCCCCAGACATATCAGCGACACGCCGTCGTCTTCCGGATCATAAACGAAACCTTCCGGCCAGCTGGACGGATCAGCCGCTTGGTGCAGGTAATCATCGACGCCCGACATCTGGGGATAAGCAGCGAGGCCTCTCGCAACGGTAAATTCGGCTCTAAGGAAATCGAAGCCGACAGACTCGATCGCTAACGGGTCGAGCGAAAGAAATATTGACGAGGTCCAGTCGTTGTTGAAGGGCGCCATGATCCATTTGTCCGGCTCGTCCACCTCAAAGTCCGAAGTCCACAACGCATCCATCAGGTACAGCAGGTTCTTCCTCCCCAAAAGCTCGTGCCCGATCAAGTCAACCTGAATGCGATACCTTCCGTAGCCATCCCTCAGCGACATACTACCGTCTTCGCCATCGGGGTCGACCAGTCCCAAATGCAGGTGTTTTGCATCCGACCTCGTATGAGAACCGAAATGATTCTTTGCGAACATCGTAACACCGGCCCTGGCGTGCCCCTTGAGCGTCGGCACGTTTATCAAGTACTCCGCTTCCTCGAAAATTGTGTAAAGTCGATCCTCCGTTACAGGATCGCCCACAGTGGGATCTTCCCAACTCCCTGTTCGAAGGACAGTACCACGGTCCGAGTAGAATATCTTCGCTGTTTGGCTTACAACTACTCTTTCCCGTCCCGCGTAGCCGTCGTGATCGAGGTAGTGGACGCCGGGGAACTCAGCCGACCATAATTCATAATTGTGCTTGTATATATGCTTCATCGGATCGCCTACGTACAGGTCGCTCTGAGCAACACCGGCTTCGTAAACCAGTTGACGTAATAAGGAGAGCACAAGGTGCGGCGAGGTCTCCGATATTCCATAATTGCTGTTTTCAACGATAGACAGGTCAACCGTATTGAAGTTGCCGGACCAACTGCTTGTAGCGTTGATCTTGATAAATACTTTTTCACCAGTCTGGTACGGCACGTTCCCTTTTTCGCGCAACCCGTTGTGATATTTGAAGATAGCATCCCATGAAAGACCGTCGTCAGGCTCACCGCTCACTGCCCTCAGGGCAGTGGACAGCATGCGGTCGACGGCGGATTGATCATTGTTCTCGCTTAGAAACCAACCATGTCCATATTGGTTAGGAATACAGCTTTCATTGGTCGCATCGGGATCGTGAACCCATACTACTCTGCCAGGGAAAATACCGATGGCCTCTCCTATTGGATTATTGGCGACATGATAAGCCGTCGGATAAAATGCTCGCACCGGCACGTGCGTCCCAACAATAACAATTGCAGCCGCAAGAATCCCCAAAAGCACAAAAACGGCGGCAATAGTGTAGTGCGAACGTTGATAGACCCTCTTTGCCCAGCGGAATGCGAAAGCCGAAGCTGTAGAACCTAAAAGGTAGAGGAGGAAACTGGACGCAACAGGCATAGCGACACGCATGCACGGATAACCGGCACGGCTCGGCTTCGGGATAATGCGGGCCAAAACCCAGATGACTGAAGCGATTCCGGCGAGCGGGAAAAGCAATACATTAAAGATATTTCGATTCTTAAAGCCCCTGTGGCGCCGCAGCCCTTGAAAGCCCTTAAACGAATTATTCATATCGGTTCCAGATATTAACCCCACGGCTGCACCTTCACAGCCACTGGGAATTAATATGATAAGACAAGGTAATCGTCCAAGGCGGGAGTTACCAGAAGACTTTGAATCTGAATGATAACGCGGTCTTTCTCTCGAGCGGATGTCTTTTATCACCCGTGCACACCGGCATCCCGTTTACTTTCCGTGATCGCCGGCCTCACTGACTCCCCTGATAAAGCCGCCGCCGAGGCTGGTGAAATACTGCTCATCGAGGTAGAGGACCTGGTCGAGCAGGTTGTAGCGCTTTTCCGGCGGGGCTTCGCTGATCTCGCGGTCAATCGAGGCGGCGACGATCTCCCCGATGACGAGGAACCCGCCGCCTGCCTCGAAGCTATCGACCAGCCTGCACTCGAGATGCGCCCGGCAGCGGTCGACAAGCGGGGCGTCAATCGACGAGGCTGGAACGAGGCGATACCCGGTCCGGCGGATACGCTCCGCGCCGAACCAGCGGATGCAGCGGTAGACCATCGGGACCATCGAGGAATCGACGAAGTTGACGCCGAAACAGCCGGTCTCGAGGATGTTCAGTTCGGTGGTGTTGCCCTTCGTGCCGGAGAACAGGAGCATCGGCGGCTCGAAGGAGACCATCTGCAGCCAGCTCTTCGGGGCGATGTTCGGCTCGCCCACACCGTTGACGGTCGAGATGAGCACCACCGGACCCGGCACCAGGCTGGGTTGCCAGTGACGCTTGTCGAGCGGAAAGGGAACCTTGTCTGAGAGCATCGTTCCAACCTGTAGATTATGACCATTAAGGACACATGATAGATAATTAGGAATTGGAAGTTAGGAATAAGGAATTGGAAAACAAGAACAGGGGCGGTATTCATCGATAAAACAGTGGGCAATATGCTCGGCCGTGCACCGAGCACCCCATAATGCCGGGTACCTTCCACGCCTGCTGTCCGGCAACGATCCCTGCTACGTGTCCAAAGAACTTCGGAAACAGCTGGAAGAGCACCGGATCGTGCAGGCTCGGGGCAGATCGTATCACCAGATGACCCGGGGCAAGATCGAACTGTATCACCGGACGATGAAAAACGTCATCAAGCTGCGGATAATCCGTCCAATAAACATCACCGAAATGGAAACACAAATTGGGAATTGACTGTCGACGACTTTTACAAGTCCATAAGGCCATAAAATTAACAAAGCGCAACCGCAAGACCATCTGACCTTGCGGTTACGCCTGGACAATCACTAAAGAGAAACGCCTTAGATACTTATCAAAGGCAACCGTTTAAAACAGGATGGCATTCGCAGCTACAGCCTGTTGATTGCCGGAGTTGTCAATCAATCCGGATAAGGTAAGAATATCACCCGATCCGTCTTGTCCGGCCGGCACAGTAATCGTCAATACGCCGTTCCGCATATTTGGATTCAGTTGCCAGCTTGTTTGTGCAGCCGTCAATGTGAAAGCAGGATCGCCTCCATCAGAGAAGGTGATATCGGGCGGATCGGACGACAGGTATTCAACGTCCGCGACTATCGAGATCTGTACCACTAAGTCTACAGTTCCCGCCAAATTGTTTGCCGATATATCCTGAGCAAGGCCAATGGCTGAAATATCAGGCGGAGTTTCATCGGTAACCACCAGCTCTGAAGAGAAAGTTCCGGGACCCGCCACATTCAAAGCCCGAACAATGAAAGAGACCCCAATCCCATTTGAGAAGGGAGTCTGCACTCCATCCCCTGCAAGCCAATCAAACTCTGCAGGCAAGGTGATGTTGGCCTGATGAGTACCTGCGAAAGCAGGGATTGCAGCGGCAACAGTTGCAATAAGCATCTGGTAGGTCACGTTATTGTCATCATAAGCAAAGACCTCATAGTTGTCAGCATCAGCAACCGTGTTCCAAATAAGCGGTATCACAATATCATTATAATCAGCCACATAGCCACCTGTTGTATCGACCGCAAGACCGGTAACTTGGCCAGGTACCACCGTTTCGCGGGCCGTTATGAAAGTTCCGTTGAAATTGTAGGAATCGCCCGGGATTGTCGAGTGAGCAAGAAACTGAATCTCGTACTCTACATTTGACTCCAAAGTGCCAAGCGGATCCACTGAAAGAGCAGTAGAGTCGCTGGAGAATGTAAAATCAGCAAGCAGTTCATCCCCACCGACGAAACGGCCAAAATAGAAATCGTTATCAAGATGATTGATATCCACCGGCATGCTGAAAGTAAAGGTCAGCGTCTCAGTCGTACCCACGTCCTGCCGAGGGGTCGCCTGGTTCAGATAGAGGTTAGAACTGGTAAGCTCAATTCCCTGTTGTGTCAGGAAGTCGTATGTTGGCGTTGTGAACACGATCTGGTTGATACCATGACCGCTTACCGTGAGAGAATACAATGTGTTTACTATAAGCGCGTAGGCCGGCGAAATGGTCAGAGTCACACCTTGAGTATCCAGTGATGCCGTATGAATAACCGCCGTTGCCCCTTCAGTAAAAGTGATGATCGTCCTGTCAATATCCAGGGGTTCCGTAAAAACAAGATAGATGTCACCGTCAACGGGAAATGTTCCGCCCTGTGTCAGGACATTTGTATCTACCACGTATATTCCATCAACCGTTCTGAGGTTGAGAACCTCGCCGACAGCGCCGGGTATTACGCCGAAACTGAAATCGACGAAATTCGTTCCTCTGCCTGAAATGTAGATTGTATAATCGGTGGCGGCTTGAAGGTTGTCAATCGGGTTCATTGTCAATTGCAGACCATCCTCGGAAAGAGTAGCTCCCAACGGTTCGCTGTTCATTCCAAGGTAAAGACTTGCAATAAGCTGTTCGGGATCGACCGGCCTGTTAAATACGATCTGGATGTCTTCGGCCGTCGAGAACAAACCATCAGAGAAGTTATTGCTGATCATGACAATTTCAGGCGCGGAGATGGAGAGAGTGATGTTCTCTGCGTTGACGGTATCCCCGGAAATGAGGGCGACTTCTTTTACTTCCGCCCCAAAATCGACATCACCATACGTCCAGGGCATTACGAGAACCGAGACAATTCCATACACACCCTCCAGCGCCGGGAGATCGGAGAATGAATAATATCCGGTAGTATCCGTTGTGGTCTCGAAATCTACATTCAAAATTCCACCCTCAATATTCTTGAAACCGACCATCTTTACTACGGCACTCGCAGCCGGGATCAACGATCGCCCTCCTTCATCAGCATATACAGACCCCTCAATTCCAGCATCGAGACGGTACATGGTGATATTTTCGGTACGGGTGATCTCGAAATATCTGGGATCAGGTGTTTGACTACTGTCAAATTCCGACAATTCGAGGAAACTCACTACCTTGAACATCATTGCCAGATTCGATCCCTCCAAAGTGTCAGTAAACGTGAATGTGTACGTTCCTAACGGAATATCCGGGCAAATGTAATATCCGGTGGAATCAGAATAGGTTTCATACCGATATCCCCCGACAACATAAGAAATCTGGATATCGCTTAACGGCGCGTTATCGGTCTGCGTCATCACCAACCCATGTAGAGTACCGTACTCCCAATTGCCGCGGTCCGGTCCTGCAATATCTCCTTCCTCCTCGTCGTCCGCACATCCCGATATCAAGATAAAACCAAGACACATAACGATGAGAAACAACCAACGTGACAGCTTCATGATTAGGTCTCCTTCCCACAAATTGTTCTGATATAATATTGCTTAACTATACCAGTGCTTGATATTAATTTCCTCTGAACGAAATCGCAACTACTTGTTATTTAATGGAATCCCACTGTTGCGGGAATGACATAAAAAAATGTTTCCGAGTACTGGTATAAACCATTCGCGCTTGATTCTTAGCTGATCGTTCTATCCGGCATTTCCACATTTTGGACCCGCTCTATTTCAGATTCGGGACTTTTCGTATTTCACACCATCTTTGGTTGGATGTAACCTTCACGAAACAGAAACCGGAAAGAATCGCATCATCACAAACCCAAGTATGCCGTACCGGCTGGAAGTTATTCTTCGTCAGAATTGCAATTAGCATGCCAAGAAAATTGTGTATCTCCACCGGCAGAAATTCGCTGATTCAACCACCATACTTTCCAACTTGAGGGAGCATTCTATTGAGTACTATTGATCATAGCAATATTGTGCCGCTACGACAGCGGTTCTCTCTATTTCACAATGTTTTATGTCTTCTTGATCTGTAGATATTGATTGGATTCCTTATTAATCCAATCATAGTTCGGAGAATTTAATTCGATCCAACCATTCCTCTTTATTCCTGGTGTATCACTTGAACTGTATGGAATTTCCCTTCTGCCTTGCTGTGTATCGTTTTGTTACGGGTGTCGGTTCACAGTACATATACTCGACTCCCAGTGCTTTTTTTTACAAAGTTGGACCGGTTGAAGTCACAGTGCGATGACCCAGGACAAGATCGAACGATAGCACCGGGCGATGAAAAACGTGTTGTCCCTGAAATTCACCAGAAACGGCATGCTCGGATCTCGATGCTCTGAAATACTGTTCGGAATCCGGAGAGAATGCAGGTATGGCCCCCGGATTGATATATTGAGCACATGGATGAACGCGAGAAACAGGTATCGGTCAGGGAGGCATCGAGGGGTGGGGGTGATGCCGATTCCGCCAAACCGGAACCGCTCAGCCTTAAAGAGAAGCTCGAAATCCTTCCGAGTGAGCCGGGGGTCTATATCTTCCGCGACGCGAAGGGGAAGGCGATCTACATCGGGAAGGCGAAGGTCCTGCGTAACCGCGTGCGCAGCTACTTCAGCGGCGGACCGGACGGGCGCTACCAGTACGACCTTCTCATTTCGCGTATCGCGGATCTCGAAACGATTGTCACCGACAGCGAGATCGGGGCGCTGATCCTCGAGGCGAACCTGATCCGTCGCCACCACCCCCGGTTCAACATCGAGGTCCGTGACGAACATACATACCCCTACCTCAAAGTCACCCGAGAACCCTACCCCCGGGTTTTCCTGACACGTCAGCCGAAGGACGACGACGCGAAGTACTACGGCCCGCTTTCCGATGTCACCAGGGTGAGGGAGACGGTCGGCGAACTGCGCAAGGCCTGCCAGATTCGTACATGTAGCCTGAAGATCAGCGGGAAATCCATCGCCGCGAAGAAGCACAAGCTCTGCCTCGAGTACGACCTCGGCAACTGCGGGGGGCCCTGTGTCGGACTGGTGGGGGAGGAGGAGTACGGCGCGGGCGTAAAACGGATGGTGAAAACGATACATGGAAAAAGCGGCGAGCTGATCGGTTTCCTTGAGCGGCGGATGAAGAAGCTCTCCGCCGAGCTGAATTTCGAGGAAGCGGCGAGGGTGCGTGACCGGATCGCGGTGGCGAAACAGCTTTCCCAGCACCAGAAGGTACTCTCGCGGAGCAGCGAAAACCAGGACGTCTTCGGGATGGCGCAGGAGGACCAGGACGGCTGTATCGCGGTACTGAAAATCCGCGACGGCCGTCTTGTCGGCAGGACGCGCTCGTTCCTCTCGCGGCTCGGCGACCGTGATTCCGGCGAGATCTGGAGCAGGTTCCTCGCGGACTACTACCTGCCTCAAACGCGCATCGTGCCGGAAAGGGTCGTTCTGCCGGTTGAGCTTCCCGGGGAGGAGAGCGGCGTGCTGCGCGAGTTCCTCGAACGGCGGCGAGAGGGCAGGGTGGAGCTGGCCGTGCCCAAACGCGGGAGCAAGGCGAGGCTTGTCGAGCTGGCGCGCCACAACGCCGAACTGCTGCTCGCGGAGCACCGGCTGGCGAAGGCGAAACAGGACCGCATCCCGCACAGCCTGAAGACGTTGCAGGAGCACCTTGAGCTGGAGAAACTTCCTCAGGTTATCGAGTGCTTCGACAACTCCAACCTCCTCGGCACCCACCCGGTGGCGGCGATGGTCCGTTTCCGTAACGCCCGCCCGGAGAAGAGTCAATACCGTCACTACCGGATCAAAACCGTCGAGGGGATCGACGATTTCGCTTCGATGCAGGAGGTCGTAGGCAGGAGGTACAGGCGGTTGCTGGAGGAGGGGGGTGATCTGCCGGACCTGGTGCTGATCGACGGGGGAATCGGCCAGATAAACGCTGCGCGCAAGGTTCTCGACGACCTCGGGCTGATGGGACTTCCCGCCGTCGGGTTGGCAAAACGATTGGAGGAGATCATTCAGCCGGGCGCGCCGGGTCCGATAACCCTGCCGAAGACATCTTCGGCGCTGAAACTGCTGATGCGCATTCGTGACGAGGCGCACCGGTTCGCGATAACCTTCCACCGGCGGTTGCGTTTGGGTTCGACGGTATCCGGAGCCCTGACCTCGGTTAATGGGATCGGCGAGGCGAAAGCACGCGCGCTGCTGCGCCGTTTCGGATCATTGAAGAGGTTGAAACAGGCGACCCCCGAGCAGATCGCGGAGGTGCCGGGCTTCAGCGTCGAAGGGGGGCGTCGTCTCCTCGAGGAACTGGACGATGCTTAGGCGGCGGCGTACATGCCGGAGGGCGAGGTTCATCGTGACGGCGATGACATTGTTGATGCTCGCTTCAGCGTCATCGGCGCGGGACAGCGGACACCCGATCCTTCCGCAGGAGAAGGCATCGTCATACGAGGACGAGCATACCACCTGGGTTTACCCGCCCTGGAAACATACCTGGGGGGTGGTCCGGGCGACGCAGAAACACCTTACCTTTTTCACCTTCGGGCGTGCTAAATTCAATAACCCGCAGGGGCTCTGCGCCGTGCGCCTGACGGCCACGGACGATCCCGGGATAAAGGGGGACGACGACGAGATCACGGTCTACGGGATCAACTCCGGCGAGAACTCGATCATCTACAACCGCTCGATGCACGCCATCGGCCTCTACGGTTACAAGGACATGGGCGAGGGCAACCTGAACGCTCCCTGGGATGTCGCTGCGACGCTCGACGGCCTGGTCTTCGTGACCGACTCCGGGAACCGCCGGGTGGTCAAGCTGCGAAACGTCGACGGGGAGCTGATCTTCGAGGGCGGCTTCGGTATGGATTCTCCGGCGGAGCTCGTGTTGCCGAGAGGAATCGCGGTGACGGGGGGCGGGAAAGTACTCGTCGCCGATGCGGGCAGCGACAGGGTGGTCATCTTCGACACCTCAGGTGTATACCTCGGGACTGTGGGCGGGTTCGATAGGCCGGTCGCCCTGGCGGCAGTTGACAGGGAGGACGTGTACACAAGACCGCCACGCGAGTACTTCGTCGTCGGCGATTCGGGCGGAGCGCGGATTCGGAAATGCCGTTTCGACGGCAGCGTGCTGTACACCGTCATACTCCCCGAGGCGACCGGCATTCCGAGTTCGCGTATCTCACACCTTGATATCGACCTCTACCAGAATGTCGCCGCGACCGACAGCGCGAACGCGATGATCCTGAAATTCGACCCGGAGTTGCGCTTACTTTCCGCATGGGGCGAAACGGGGAAGGGGCGGACGCGCTTCACAGGGCCGACCGGGATTACCATCTGGCGTCGATTCGGCCAGACCTTTGTCGCTGAAAATAAAGGGACGCATTACCTCTGGGTGGGGGTGGACCTTGTAGAGGAGCCGGACCTGCAAATCATCGAGAACGGACCGCTTATCCAACTGGTGATGAGTTTCACCGAGCGTGTAAAGATGGTGATGCAGCTTGTTGACGCGAGCGGCGAGGTGGTCCGTGAGAAGACAATCCGCCGGACGGCAGGCAGGCACACGATCAACTGGCGGCCGAATCATCGTTACGGACTGTTCGGCTGGGACGGCACGCGCGAAGTTCCATTGCCGCTGCCGGACCCGGTTCCGCCGGGAGAGTACCTGCTGAGGCTGAGAATGCGGGCGACCTATTCCTCGCGAAGGGTCTTTGAAAAGGTTATCGAGGCGCGGATTGTGCTCCCTGAACCGGAGGATAGCTCCGGGCGAAAGACGAGCACTGCGGAGGGATAGTTAGATTACATGCGGATATCGAGAGCGCTGGCTGCACCGAGTATCGAACAATCGTGAACAAATAAACGGATATACCATGTCCCACTCGCATTCACATAGCCATCAGATCGGTCACGACAGGTCGCACGCCCGTCGCAAGGCGCTGCTCTGGGCCTTCGGGATCAACGCCGTTTTCCTTGTCATTGAATTAGTCGGCGGACTGCTCAGCCACTCCATGGCTCTGCTCGCCGACGCGGGGCACATGCTCTCCGACGTTGCCGCGCTCGGCATTGCACTGATCGCGTCGCGAATCGCCGAGCGTCCACCATCGTCGAAACGATCATACGGCTACGGACGGGCGGAGGTGCTCTCGGGGCTGGTCAACGGGCTCGCGCTGTGGTTGATAGTCGGGATGATCATCTTTGAATCGATGCGCAGGGTGTCGCAGCCGGTTGAGGTGGATGCGCCGTTGATGCTCTGGGTCTCGCTGGCGGGACTGGCGGCCAACCTGGCGAGCGCGATGGTGCTCCTAGGACATCGCCACGAGGACCTTAACGTGCGCGGGGCGTTCCTCCATCTCGCGGCCGATTCGCTCGGCTCGGTGGGCGCGATAACGGCCAGCCTGCTGATCCTCTGGAAAGGCTGGACGGTCGCCGACCCCGTGGTCTCGATGGCGATCGGGCTGCTGATCCTCTGGAGCGGCTGGGGTCTGGTGAAGGAGTCGGTAAACATCCTGCTCGAAGGCGCTCCACCAGGACTGGACCTCGGGGCCATTCGTAGCGAGCTCGATTCACTCGGCGGGGTCGACACCTGTCACGACCTGCACGCCTGGCTTGTCGGTAGCGGCGAACCGATGCTCACCTGCCACCTGCTGCTCGACGAATGCGCCGAACCCGAAAAGGTAAGGGAATCCGCGCAGAAGTTGATACTCGAGAAGTACGGCATCCTCCACAGTACGATCCAGCTCGAGCGCAACAAATGCCATGACCTGCATGGCTGACGCGGTCATTATCGCCCGGGACGCGGTGGTCTTGGGCTACGGGGCTGGGATACGCCCCGGGGACGCCTGTTACAAGTGATTAGAAGAATGCGCTCGCCTCGATACGGGCGAGGTGGATCGGCTCGAGCCCCTGGTCGAGGCGCAACGTATAGATCGCACGGGCGGTGAGGTGATCGCCGATGCGGTAATCGGCGCGCAGCGAACCCCGACCATTTCGCCCGCGGGGCCTTCCATCGGCGAGCTCGAAGGGGAGACGCTCGAGATTGGTCTCGATCCAGAGCGCCTCGAATTCCGCGGAAATCCGGCCGCGTTCGCGCAACGCCCAGGTGACGCCGGGCTTGAGCCCGAGTCCGAAAACATCTTCGCTGAATTCGAGCTGCCTGTCGAGCAGTCCGCGCAGCTCGAGGCTCACTTTCCACATGCGGGTCAGCCGCCAACTCGCCTTCTCCCGCCAGCGGTATAGCCGGAAACGGTCGGCGCGATCCCTGCGCGCCAGCCTTTTCGACTTGCGCAGATAACGACCCTCGCCCTCGAGATCAATCGTTTCGGTGACGGCGTTGCGCAGGCGAAGCTCCCAACTGTCCGATCCGAAACGCTCGGCACCGGTGAGATAGAGGTTTATCAGCCTTTTCTCGGCCTCGTAACGCAGACGCAGGTTGAAGCGGCGCGACGGGCGAAAGAGGTGAACGTCCTGCCGCCAGGCGAGGCGGCCCTGGATGGTCGAGTCGCCCTGGAAGCTGGAGAGGCGGAGCAGGTAGATGTCCGAAGGTGACCTCCAGCTTGTGATCTCAACCGCCTCGAGGCTGGTCTCGAGCGAGATATCCTCCCATCCGAATCCGGGCGTTCTGCCCCGGCCTCCTGGGAGGCGATGGGGCGACCAGTCGAAGCCGAGGGCGGCCGCGAGGTCGGTAGTCGGCAGCGCCTCGCCGGTCGGCTCGGGGCGGAGGATGATGTCGCCGATCTCGGGATCGTAGACATACTCATCATCGCGACGGACATAGTCGCCCTGACCCTGAGGCACCTGGTAAGCGACGAGGACGCTCGGACGGCTGACGGTTTTGTTGAGCCGGTAGTTGAGGTCCGAGGTGAAGGCCCCTCCGAGCGGTGAATAAGCGGCGCGGACGGCTGCGAGGTCGGTGGTCACATCGGCGCTGTCGGCGTAGGTGTATTTCTTGGTTCTGTGGCTGAGCTCCAACTCGCTGAACCAGGAGAATCCCTCGGGACGGTAAGTCCAGCGCAGCGCCTGGGCATCTTCATCATAGACCGGCGCATATCTTCCGGCCTCCTGCTGGCGGTCGCGCTCCCGGCGCTCGTAGGAGACGGCGCCGCCGTGACCGGCGAAGCCGGCGAGCCCCCAGGAACCGCGCCAGCGACGGTAGCGGTGACCGGTGAAAAGGGAATCATCGAGGCTCGCATCGCGGTCCTCGTACTCGCCGTCGACGCCCGGGACCCAGATCCCCAGCCTGTAGCTCGCCATGCCCTTTCCGCGCAGCCAGTCGGACTCGGAACGGAGGAGACGGTCCTCGCTGGCGACCGCCTCGAGCTGAGCATCGGCCTTGAAGTGAGCACCGCCATACGCGGAGCCGAGTGTACGGCGGTCGCTGGTGAAGAGGCCGTTGCCGCGATCGAGATGGCCGTAGCCGATGTCGAGGCTGGATCGCGAAAACGGCCGGATCAGCAACCCGAGGCCCTGTTCACGTTCAGCGGTTCCCTCGCGTAGGCTGTCGAGCCCCCAGCGGCGGCCGTACTCGACCTCGCGGCTGCGGGCGAAGGGCCGGAAATTCGCACCCTCGTCGCGCAGGGAGACGGAAGCGACGAGCGGCGATAACTCCCCATCTCCGGGAAAGCTGTAGCTGGCGGTGTAGCTCTGGGCGAGGCCGACGTTATCCTCATCGCCGGCGGATGATAAGGTGTTGAGGTCATGTGCACTGGCAGCGAGGTCGGCGCCAAGCGACAGTTGCTCGTTCGGGTAGATGGTCAGCGATACGGCCCCCAAGCGGCTTCGTTCGGGGAGGGGGACGAGTCGTCCCGGCGCCCAGTCGCCCATTCCCGGGCCGGTCCATTCAAAGACGTAGGTTCCATAGAGGGGGTCATACCGCCGTTGATAATCGCCATCGCCTGGACCGACCTCGGAGAAAAGGACGCTCCATTCGCCGCGCGTCTCGCCGGACGGTCCGGGCGGCACGAAGACGAACCGCGAGTAGGTCAAACCATCGGTCCAGGTGGTGTCGCGACGGGAATAATCGCCCTCTCCCGGTCCGAGTGAATCGGCCGCCGGGACGAGAGTGCGACCGGCGGAATCGCCGCGACCGGCGAGCAGCGCGCGTATCGAGGGATTCATCTCGAAGGCGAGAGGACGGTCCGTGTCATCGCCTTCCTGGATGGCGACCGCTTCAAGGCTGAACCGCTGCGAAGGCGAGGTGAACTTCGCACGCCCGGTGTAGAGGTTTCGTGGAAACGCTTGAGGTGAATATTCGAAGTCGACCTCGATGCGCGACTCGGAGGTGATCGGGAACCGTGGGGTGAAAGTTATTTCGCCGCGGTTGTAATCGATGGTGTAGTCCGCGGTTTCGCCGCGCCCGCACAGGATGCCGTCAACCCAGACCTCTTCGCTGCCGCCGGTGACGATCAGGTTTTGCTCCCCGTCCCGGCCGGTCAACGGATATGGACCCTGAACGCCGTCGGCGCCGTTGAAACGGTTAGTGTGGAACACGGCCCTGGTGACGGCACCGGCGGCACCGGCCGCGAGGTCCGGGTCTCGATATTCGAGGATGCCGCCCTCGAGGCGACGCTCGAGCGTGCCATAGCGCCCGGCTTCGAGGGAGAGCAGATAATCGCCGAAACGTCCCCTCCCGCGACCGGCGCGAAGGTCGATATAGACCTGGTCGATCTCCTCGAGCCTGCGGCTGGTTCCCTCGGGTTGGATCGGCAGGTTGCGGTCATCGAGGAGCGCCTCGACCTGGATGTCGCGGGACAGACGTCCTTCGAGCGCGAGATGCAAACCCGACTCGAGCGACAGGTCTCGCCCACTGCCGATCTGAAGGCCGCGAAGAATATGGCCGCTGTGCCGCAGATTACGCCCGAAGATCGGCTGTGGTGGGCCGGGTTGCGGCCTGCTGCGAATCAAGTGCACTCCCTCTCCGGCGAAGAGGGAGTCCTCGCGAATGGCGGAATCGGGCGAGCGCCACTGGAGCGTATCGACGACAGAAACCGGCAGGTAGCGATAGGAGACGAAAAGGGTGTCGGGGAGAGAGCCGCTGACAATGGTCAGAATCCCGGCGGTCGGGTCGAGGATGAAATCGGTGCCGGGGCGCAGCGTATCGCCCTTCGGCGTGACCGCGATGAGGGTCGCCGGGTCGAGATGGCGATGCGGCAGGCGGAGCGAACCGCTATCGCCTGCCGTTGGAACCGGCCCGGAGAAGCTTCCCGGCGGGCTTTCGATCCCGGCGATGCTCTCGCTGTCAGACCCGGTGTCCGGGGGAGTATCTTGCGCGGCGAGCGGAGCGACGCTGAAGGCGGTATTCACGATGAACGCCGCGAGCAGGAGCGCCGCGATTGACGGTAAAATTCCCGCGACTGTGGCGACCGTACCCCGTCCCGCTGTATCGCGACTGCGCGTACCCATCCTTCACTCGTTCCCGTTGAGGATGCGGTAGAGGTGAAGCGAACCTCCACCGGCAACCGCCAGCAGGTCTCCCCGGATCGCGAGGTCGGCCGGTTCAAAGCCGAAAAAGTCGGCTTCCCATGTGCCGAGGAGGTCGCCGGATCGACCATAGGTGACAACCCCGCCGGAACCGCAGACCCAGAGCGAACCGAGACGCCAGGCGACGCCGGTCGGACCCTCGCCGTCAACCATCCACGGTCGCGAACCGCGGGGCGAACCGAAGCGGTCAAAGAGAAGCGCGCGGCGGGTTCCCGGATCGGCGATTGCAATCAGCCCGTCACGCGAGATTTCGATCCTCCTCGGGGCGATCATCGCTTCGACGGTTTCGCCATAGCCGGCGATGGTCTCGATAAGTCGCGCGGAGCGGTCGAGCAGGAGCGCCTCCTGCAGGTCACGCTCGAGGATGACGATATCACCGCTCGCGGCCTGTGCGACTGAAACCGGGCGCTCGAAGGGCTGCCGGTAATTATCGTCCATTGTGTGACTGAAGGGACCGAGAGGGGCGAGCCAACGGTCGAAGCGGAGGATTCGACCGGCGAGAGGATCGGCGACCCAGATTTCAAAACCGATCATCGCGATGTCCGACCCGCCCCGGAAAGACCCCTCGCCGAATCCGAATCCACCGGTCTCGCGCAACCAGGAGCCCCGAGGGGAGAGCTGGATCAGCATTTGGCTTCTACAGTCGAAGGCGAGAAGGCTGCCATCGGGATCGAAGGTGACGGCGGCGATTGCGCTCGGTGCTACGGCAGCGCCGGGGAACTCGCCGATTCGCGCGACGGGTAGGAGTTCGAGCGGCTGCGCCGGCGAAACCAGAGGGGAGGCGTTGAGAACGAAGGCGACGGCCAGGATTATCAGGGCGCGAACATTCAGAGGACCGCGGGCGGTCTCTCGGCCACGGCCTGCGTTTCTTTTTGCCGAGTTCAGAGACTCCGGCCTACCTCCCGGAACGCGGTGGTTCCGGGCTACGGGGCTGTTTTCCCCGGCGAAGCATCGCCGGGCTACATTCTTTCTCCGTTCCATTGCACATCCGGCTTGAGGGCATCGGGTATTTGCATTCCCCGACGGCGACAAGCGAGAAACGGGCCGATTCCCGCCGCGTAGCGGAAAACTGCCCGTCAAAGCAAGTCTCCAAGCCGCTCCCGGCTTTTCCCGGCGGATCAGGAAGCGGGCTCCACGGCGGTATCGCCGTAGATCTTGAGCAGCTTTTTGGTCGATTTTCCCCAACCGTAGTCCTGCTGCATACCGCGGGTCATCAACTTCTCCCAAGCGGAGCGATCCTTGAATACCTGCAGGGCGCGCTTGATCGCATCGACGAGCGCTGTCTGGGTATGCTTCTCGAAAGTGAATCCATTACTCTTGCGTGAATTCGGCTTGTAGTCGAAGACGGTGTCCGTAAGTCCGCCGACCGAGCGAACGATGGGCACGGTGCCATAACGGAGGCTGTACATCTGGTTCATGCCGCAGGGCTCGTACTTCGAGGGCATGAGGAAGACATCCGCACCGGCTTCGATGAGATGCGCGAGTTTCTCGTCCTGTGCGAAGCGTGTGACGAATCTTCCGGGGTAGAGAGCGGCGAGGTCCTCGAGTTTCGATTCGATCTCCGCTTCTCCCGTCCCGAGAATGGCGAAACAGACCGGAAGTTTCATCAGCTTGTCCGCGGCGGCATAGAGGAGATCGAAGCCCTTCTGCTCCTCGAGGCGCGAGACCATCCCGATGATCATCCTCTCCGGCTTGCAGTCGATCCCCATCTCCCGGCAGAGAGCCAGGCGATTCTCCATCTTGGGTCCGATATTCCCGACCGAATATTTCGCAGCGATATGTTCATCGGTCTCGGGATTCCAGACGTTCACATCGATGCCGTTAAGCATGCCGATAATGTTGCTGCGCCGCTCGTTGATAACCTCATGCAGGCCATCGCTCAACTCGGGCTTTGAGAGGATTTCCCTGGCATAGCAGGGAGAGACGGTGGTGATCATGTCGGCCGTCTTGAGCCCCGCCTTGAGGAAATTGAACCTGCCCTTGTGCCAGGCGGGATGCTCCTTGTCGAAGGGAATCACATCGGCGCTGATCTTGTTCGCGACGTCGCCGTCGAATTCGCCCTGGTAGGCGAGGTTGTGGATGGTGAGAACGGTACGGATGTTCTCGAAGAAATCGTCATCGTTGCATAGGTACTTCAGGTAGAACGGAACGAGTGCGCCCGGCCAGTCGTTGACATGGATGATATCCGGCTGCCAGTAGAGCACCTTCAGTGTTTCCAGCGCGCTCCGTGCGAAGAGGGCGAAGCGCAGTGCATCATCCTTCCAGCCCTTGCCGGTCTTTGGGTCGAAGTAGATCCCGTTGCGGTCGAAGAACGGTTTGTATTCGAGAAAGTACGCCTGAACCTTGGAGTCGGGAATAAAACCGGACTTGACCGAGACGATGATAGTTTCCGGCCCGAGGGGGACCTCGATGTCGCGCAGGCGGATAACCTCGCGCAGGTTATATTTGCGGTCGCGGATAATCTTGTACTTCGGGAGGAAGACCCTGATGTCATGCTCCATTTCCTTGAGCGCTTTGGGCAGGGATCCGGCGACATCAGCGAGTCCCCCCACCTTAGCGAACGGATAGAGTTCACTGCTTAGGTAAAGGATATTGAAATGCGACATGGCAGGCAGCAGTCTCCCGATCGAAAGGGCATAAATTGAGGCTAAGACGTTAAGATAATACAATTAAGAAGGCGAATCAACTTTGGGGTCATACTCGAAGGCCCGGTTCCTTCCTGCTTCCTTGGCACGGTAGAGGGCGCTGTCGGCGTGGTTGATAATGTGCTGGGAACTTCTCACTTCATGGGTGTTGTCCGCGACGCCGAGGCTGATCGAAACTCTTCCAAGCGGCTGCTTCTCGCCGTGAGGGAAGTCATGATCATATACCGACTGACGGATTTTGTCGGCGGCGATGAGACCGCGGCCGGAATCGGTATGCGGGAGAATGACCGCGAACTCCTCGCCTCCATAGCGGGCTACGATATCCTCTCCACGGACGGAATTGCGGACCACTTCCGCGAAGGTTTTGAGCAGCTTGTCACCCGCGAAATGGCCGCTTGTGTCGTTATAATGCTTGAAATTGTCGATGTCGATCATGATCAATGAGAAGGTCGTGTCATAGCGCTTCGCACGTTTGAGTTCGATGTTCATCTGGTCATTGAAGGAGCGGCGGTTAAGCAGCCCGGTGAGCCCATCGATTGTCGCCATTTTCTGCACGCGTTCATGGGCGTTCGAGTTCTCGATGCTGCGGGCGAGGGAGCTGCCGATAAGACCGATGTTCTCGAGGTCCTGCTCATTGAAGCCGGTGGGCCGGCGATAGTAGAGCATCAGCAGTCCCTCGACGTCGCGCCGGTGAACGAGCGGAACGATTAATCCCTGCCGGAGGTGAGCGAGTTCGGCGAGGTGAGGGTTCATCAGGCCGTCTTCGCGAATCGTCCGGATCAGACGGGGTCGGCGCTTGCGAAGAATTTCGGCGACGACGCTCTCATTGACCAGAAGCGACATCTGGTCGCCGCCGAACCCGGTGAAATTGCGCCTCCAGGCGAGGAACTCCTCGTAGCGCTTGCCGACACGGCTGAAGATGTGGATCTCGATGAAGTCATATCCGAGTGTTCTCCGCAGAACTTGCCCGATGGCCGGGAGGAGTTGCTCGACCCTCAGTTCCCAGGCGATCGCCTCCTGTATACGGTGGATCAGGCTGGTCCAGCTGGATTTGGTTATCTGCTTCTGGACCCAAGGATCGTAAGCGTTCGCCAGAGAGATCATCGGCCGGAGTATCGGACCGAGCCGGTCGGCCGACCTGCGCTTTCTGGAGCGGGCGGCAAGCAGGTCCTGCAACTCCAGTGAAGCGTTCAGAAGGGTCCTCGAGGATTTCCAGAGTTCCGTCATGGCTCCGGACGCCTCGGCGACGGTCTTCGGATTCCAGGTGAGCAGTACCTCCCACAGCGCCAGGGAGGATGTGCTGCCGGGTTTGAGCGAAGCGGATTTTCGTGCGACGAGCAGCAGTGATCCGAGATCGCCCTCCCAGACCATCCAGAGGTCCCTGCGGAGCTTGGTTCGCGGCGAGATCGAAAGCCGCTTGCCGATCCAGTGGCCGTTGGACTTGACGCCCGCAGCCATGATGTCCGCCTTGGGCGCTTCGGAATCGAAGGGCCACCAGGGAGTCTCCCTTTGGAGAAGCTCCGGAACGTGGAGGATACCGGCCCTTACCCTGGCCGATTGAGAAGCGAGCAGCAATGAATGTATCAGACCGCCGAGGGTGCGAGTGAGAAAGGCGCCGGACAATCCCATCGAGGAGGCATTCGCAGAAGAGGCGTTCCAGATCCGTTCGACAACAGAATAGGGGCTGTCAGCATTTCCTTTGGCGGTGGTCATTAAAAAACCTCAAACGGTTGATCCAGAATTCGCTTCATCAAGGCGGCACTTTTTATTGCCTGGCCGGCATGGCAATTATTGAAGAAAAGGTAGGTTGTCTCAGCCCTGTCAGACAATGCTTCGAGGCGAGGTATCCACTCACGTAACTCGCTTTCGGAGTAATCCCAGTCATAGCGGTCGCCCGCCTCGGGATTGTACCATGTTCTCGCATTTCGTCCATGAAAACGGACATAACCGAGATCTCCGGCGACCGCCGGACGGGTCCCGGCAAGTCCGGCGATTTTAGGCTGGTCGACCGCAACCCATCCGAGTCCGAGTTCCCTGCAAAGCTCGACGGAGCCGTCGGAGTCCCAACTTGCGTGCCGTAATTCGATGAACAGCGGAATTCCCCCGCTCCGCCGCGAGAGCGACTCGAGGTACTTTCGCTCCCCGGGTCCGGCATGGAACGACGCGGGGAACTGGCCGAGCAGACCATGCAGTTTTCCCGAATGTTTCAGCGGCTCGAGGAGATCGATTAATTGCGCCGTCTCCTCGCAGTCACCGGCCCGTTCATGGGTTGTCGCCCTGTTCAACTTGACAATGAAACGGAAATCATCCGAGGACTCCTCGGACCAGCGCTCGACGGCGCTCGCCTTCGGAAGGCGATAATAGGTGCTGTTGATCTCGACAGCGGGAAAGCGCTCGGAATAGAACGAGAGCCACCTGTCCTTCCCGAGACCCGGCGGGTAGAAAGGACCCTTCCAGTCGGGGAAGTGGTATCCCGAAGTGCCGATCATGATTACCCCATGAGTCGCCCCCTTTCGGCGACGAGGCGGCCCCGTTTGAAGACCATCGCCGCGAGGTTGACTCCGAAATGGTAGGGAAGCTGCGCCGGGTCGTCCGCATCCCAGGCGACGAGGTCGGCTAGGGCCCCTTCCCCGATCCAGCCGCGGTCGAAGAACCCGAGGGCGCGGGCGGAACCGGCGGTCGACATCCAGAGTGCCTCCCCGGCGGTTATGCGGAAACGGATGACGGCGAGATGGAGCGCCATCTGCATGTTCTCGCTCATCGCGCTTCCGGGGTTGAAGTCGGTGGCGAGCGCACAGGTGATGCCGCGGTCGATCATCCTGCGCACCGGCGGATCTTTTTCCATCCTGAGGAAATGGGCGGCCACGGGCAAAAGACCCGCCAGGACTCCGGACGAGGCGAGCGCCTCGATGCCCTCTTCGTCGATGAACTCGATATGATCGGCGGAGAGCGCCCCGAGTTCGGCGGCGAGTTTCGCCCCGCCGAGTGGGGAGAGTTGATCGGCATGCAGCTTGAGCGCGAGGCCGTGATCCCGGGCCGCCTCCAGCACGCGGCGAGCCTCCGACAGCGAAAAGACGCCGGTCTCGCAAAAAACGTCACAGGCGACGGCGAGTTTCTCTTCGGCAACATGGGGTATCATCTCATCGATCAGCAATCGCAGGTACCCCTCATGATCGTCGCGGAAGGGCTCCGGGTACTCATGGGCACCGAGAAAGGTAGGCGCCAGATCGAGCGGGTGGCGACGGTTGAGGTCGCGGATAGCGAGAAGCATCCTGTACTCCGGCTCCGGCGCGAGCCCATAGCCGCTCTTCGCCTCGAGGGTGGTGGTGCCATGGGCGAGTGCGCTGTCGAGAAAAGGCAAGGTGCGCTCGACCAGCTCACGCTCGCCGGTCTGAGCCATTTGTCGCGCCGAGTTGAGAATACCGCCTCCCGCCGCTGCGATTTCGGCGTAATCAGCTCCGCGGGTGCGCATCTCGAACTCCTCCGCGCGCGTAGCGGCGAATACCGGATGGGCGTGAAAGTCGATCAGACCGGGAGTCAGGCCAAGGCCGTTGAGATCGACGCGCGTCACACTCTCGGAACTCCTGTAATCGTCGGCGCGGCCTAACCACCTGATCGTTTCACCCTCGATGAGAAGAGAGTCGGCTGCAGGCCGCTCGATTCGATAGAGTTCCTGATCCGGGCCGGGGGGCTGCGGGGTTGCGATCCATCCCGCTCCGGTGAGCAGTGTCCGCTCCATTTTTTACACTTTCCCGGTTAGCTGAGTACGATGAAAGCGAGCAATCATCCCCACCGCAAGCGCACAAAGCCGGTAGAAAAATTCTTTCAGGTATCGAGCGGAGATGCTGGAAATGAGTTGAACCTGAAAGAAATAACGACGCGCCGGCCTGAACAGCCAGCGATCAATTCCTGCTGGGATCGAAGCCTTGATCCTTGAAAACCTCACTGGCGAGACGATAAACACCGTTCTGGAACTGCAGCTCTTTCATCAGCCTGTCTATGCGGCTGGCAGCGGTTGTCTGGGCCAGGAGTTCGATCTGCTTCTGGATGTCGAGTCCGATGGTCTGACCGATGATGTATGAGAGCTCGCGCTCTACCGACAGCCCCCTGATGAGGGACTCGAGATCCCGCTTCTGGTCTTTGGAAAGATCCAGCTTTGATATGAAAGTGTGGTAGAGCTCGAGCATCTCCCGAACCTGATCGATGGGAGGAGTGTCGCCGGGCAAATCATCGAAAAGCTCGACCCTGCCCTTGAGGAAAATCCGCCCCTCAATCAAGTTGTGCAGCCGGAAACGTTGGCGTCCGAGGACGAGCAGGTCATAACCGCCATCATCATATTCATGCAGCACGCGATGAATATGCGCGATAGTCCCGATTACGCCCGGCTCGACCTTGTCGCCGTGGAGCACACCGAAATTCGACCGCTTTTCGAGGCATTCGTCAATTATCTCCTTGTAACGCTCCTCGAAGACATGCAGGGGAATGATCATCTTCGGGAACAATACCTTCTTAAGCGGAAACAGCGGTATAACAACGTTTAGACTCATCAAGAATCACCTAATATCCCCGAAACCTTCCGGCAAATGCCGGAGGAGACGGTGCAAACGCCACTCCATTAATAATTTAGGGAATCCTTGAACGGCGGGGCAAACGAAAACCCGGGTCGATTTTCTGAACGGATGTACAGCGATAAAAGCCCAGCAACGGTGGCGGTTCAGCTGCAGCCGCTGGTCGCTCCGCAGTTCATGCACTTGTAACAGGATCCGCTGCGAACCATGATCGCGCCGCAGGTGGGGCAGGGGGGTGCATCGGACTGGTTGACGGCGACGAAAGATTCGATCTCCTTCACCTGCATTACAATCCTGCGCGCCTCCGCCATTACTTCCTCATGGTTGCCCTGCTTCTTGCCGTGGCCATTGTCCTTTTTTACCTTCGACTTGTTGCCGGCGACCGCACCTTCCGCATTTTCGGTTTCGTTGCCGGGTACGGCGTCGGGTTGCTCAACGGTATCGTCTTTTCCCGGTTGCGAGAGGCCGTGCTCCTCGGGCGGCAGGAATTTCAGCGCCAGCCAGCGGAAGATGTAGTCCATCACGGAGTGGGCGATCGGAATGTGCTTGTTGTTGGTGAAACCGCTCGGTTCGAAACGCATGTGTATGAATTTGCGGACGAGGACGTTGAGCGGCACGCCGTACTGCAGGGCGATACTGGTTGCGGTCGCGAAGGAATCCATCAGACCGCTGATCGTGGAGCCCTCCTTCGACATGGTGATGAAAAGCTCGCCGGGTTTCCCGTTCACATACATGCCGACGGTGATGTAGCCCTCATGACCGCCGACCGAGAACTTGTGGGTGATCGACTTGCGTTCGTCGGGCAGTTTCTTACGCGCGACACGCTTGCGTTCCTTTGCCTCCGCCTCTTCATCCGAGGAGTCCTGCGAGGTGTTCAGTGGCTGCGAGGCCTTGCAACCGTCGCGATAGATAGCGATCGCCTTGATGCCCAACTGCCAGGAGGCGATATACGCTTCATGGATGTCCTTCGTGGTGATATCGTTGGGCATGTTGACGGTCTTGGAAATCGCCCCGGAGAGGAAGGGCTGAACCGCAGCCATCATTCGGATATGGCCCATGTAACGGATACTGCGATCTCCCTTGAAGGGTTTGAACGCGCAATCGAAGACCGGAAGATGTTCGGGTTTCAGCCCTGGTGCTCCCTCGATGGTCTCGTTCTCGTCGAGGTAACTGACGATCTGCTCGGCGGTCTTGTCGTCATAGCCGAGTCGGCGAAGCGCCACCGGCACGCTATGATTTACGATCTTCAACATGCCGCCATCGACCATCTTCTTGTACTTGACCAGGGCGATGTCAGGTTCGATACCGGTCGTATCGCAGTCCATCATGAAAGCGATAGTCCCGGTAGGCGCGAGGACGGTGACCTGTGCATTGCGATAGCCGTGCTTCTCCCCGAGCGAGAGCATCTCGTCATAAATCACCTCCGCCTTCTCAATCATGTACTGCGGCACGCGTTTCCTTTCGATCTTCGCCAGTGCATTTGCGTGCTTGCGCATCACCCGGAGGAATGGTCGACGATTGCGCGCGTAACCCTTGAAAGGGCCAATCTGGCTTGCAATTTCTGCGGAGGTTCGATAGGCTTCGCCATGCATGATGGCTGTCACTGTCGCGGCGTAGGCGCGGCCATCCTCCGAATCATAAGGCAACCCACGGCTCATCAGCAGCGCCCCGAGGTTGGCATATCCCAGTCCCAGGGGGCGGAACTCGTGGCTGTTGCGTTCGATCTCTTTCGTTGGATATGAAGCGTTCTCGATGATGATCTCCATCGCGATGATCGCGATTCTTACCGCATGGCGCATCGATTCGACATCGAATTCGCCATCCTCGCCGCGGAACTTCAACAGGTTGAGCGAGGCGAGGTTGCAGGCCGAGTCATCGAGGAACATGTATTCACTGCATGGGTTCGAGGCATTGATCGGCGCCGTGTTCGGGCAGGTGTGCCAATCGTTGATGGTCGTGTGGAATTGGAGGCCCGGATCGCCAGTCTCCCAGGCACACTCGGTAATCTTGTCCATCAATTCTTCCGCCGGGAAAGTCTGAACGGTCTTTTCCCGGTCGGTTACGGCCCGGGTCGACCAGCCGTTGCCGCGCAACAGGGAGTGCATGAAATCGTCGGTGATGCGAACTGAGTGGTTAGCATTCTGGAAGAAAACGGAGCCGTATGCCTCGCCGTTCACGCCGTCGTCATACCCTTGACGAATCAACGCGTACGCCTTGCGCTCCTCGACGACCTTGCACTCGACGAACTTGAAGATGTCGGGGTGGTCGGCGTTGAGGATGACCATCTTCGCCGCGCGCCGCGTCTTGCCGCCTGACTTGATCACCCCGGCAAAGGCGTCAAAGCCCCGCATGAAGCTCACCGGACCCGAGGCGATACCGCCGCCGGTGATGTTTTCGTACGAACTGCGCAGGGAGCTCAAATTGGTGCCCGTGCCGCTGCCGTATTTAAAAAGCATGCCTTCGGTCTTCGAGAGGGTAAGAATCGACTCCATCGTGTCGTCGACGGAGTTGATGAAGCAGGCGCTGCACTGAGGACGTTCCTCGACACCGACATTGAACCAGACGGGACTGTTGAAGGAGAGGAATTGCCCAACCAGAAGCGAGGACAGTTCATCATGGAAGCGTTCGCCGTCTTTCTCGGTGGCGAAATAGCCATCCTTTTTGCCCCATTCGGCTATCGTTCCCGAGACCCGGCCGATGAGCTGCTTGAGGCTGTGTTCACGCTGCGGGGTGCCCATCGCACCCTTGAAATACTTAGATACGACTACATTGGTCGCGAGCAGAGAGAAGTAATCCGGCATCTCGACATCGCCCTGCTCGAAGATTACCCCTCCCTTTTCATTGGTAATCTGTGCGGTTCGCTTTTCCCAGGCTATGCGATCGAAAGGTTTGGACTCGTCACTTGAGAAATGTCGTTGTATCTTAACGCCTTTTTTAGACTTAGACTTACTTGCGGCGGTGTTCTCGTCGGAGGATTTTACTACATCATCAGCCATGGCGTCTCCCATCGGGATAGTCTCAATGCGAAGTTGATAAGAAGTTACCGTTATCGATTCCGCCACTTTGCCAACCCGCATTTCCTGCCGGACAACAGAGGCCGGAAAAAGTGATCGGCAATAGTTCAAGTTATTGTTTTCAGACAGTTAACAAAATTCGTAACTGGCCGTAATACGAAATAAGTGAAAGATAAAGAGAGAAAATACGCTCTTACTGAAACCTCGAAAGGTTTAGTATCTCTCGAATAATCAATATGTTAAATGGTAATACAACTAAGTGGGATTCCGCCTGTATCCAAATCACGATCGAGGTGGAATTTAGCAGATAAATAAATTCCTCACCCCTTCTCCATGCGACCTCTGGCAATGGCCGCCAACTCCACCGGCTTCCCTGTCGTAACGCCTTTCCCTACAGTAGATCATCAATTGAGCAGAAGCCAAGTTATAGACTCACTTCTTGTTTGTCAAGATTGGAGAGTCTTTTATGGCGAAAAAAAACGTGAAATACAGTGCTCTTTCGATTTTACGTCGCCGATTCTTACGTTACCTTCTGTTTCTATTTAAGTTCATTTTTCCCCGCGCCTTTCAAAGCGGCAATGGCTCCAAGTGCCTCACAAATTGACCCCGTTCTTTTGGACTATCCTGAGTGCAGGCGACAGTGAAACGGCAGCAGGCCAGGTAAATGAGATTTTCAGAACGCGAAGTTGTAGCGAGGCTGCCGGATTGCAGGGCAAAGCGGATTCAACCAGTTCGAATCTCCATGTTTTTGCGGAAGATGAAGCAAAAAAGCCGATCCGAAACCGGTTGCCCGGAACCAATCCCGGGCGATCATCACCGATCGGCCCGGAGCGAAACGGCGGCCACTCGCATGAGTTTCCACCGGGGCGAGCTCATCGGCGATGCAGCGTGGCGATCAGGATCAACGACGGCCTCAACTCAACATGCCGCTTCAGTCGATAGAGGTCGAGTGATGTGGTCACGATCCAGTGGTCGGAAATCGTCGCCGTCGGGGACTGCCGGGTTTCAGTCCGTGGCGGAACCATCGGTTCACCGTTACTCGATCTCCTCTTCCTCCGGTTCGGTTTTGTCGCCGTGGCTGCGCAGAGAATCCATGGCATAGGTAAGCAGGTCGGGCAACTTCTCGACCAAGGCGTCCATTCCCTTTGCCTTCGACGGCTTGGCGGGGATCACCCGGACAGTGGTGCCGTCATGCACAAGGAAGCAGGACGGGGCAATCTTGATCCCTCCGGCCGCTCCCTGTCCCTCGCTCTTCGCTCCGGTGACGCCCTCGCCGCCTCCTGCACCGAATCCAATGGAAACTTCTACGACCGGGACTACGAGTACGCCCTCGAAGGTGATCGGATCGCCGATGAGCGTTTCGCTGCGAGCGATGCCCCGGGCCTTTTCGAGAATCGCCTCGACAAGTGACTGGACTTTACTCATGCTTGCTGCTCCTTTCGCGCGCTTTTTGCCGCACGTAGCCAAGCGATCCAAGGTATACGTGCCGCGAAGCGCAAGGTAGGCCAGATCAGAAGAAAAGGCCAGATCCAAAGATCTACATAGAGAGACCCGCTGATCGCAGGGCTCTTTCTATCGAAATCGGGTTCGAACTTGAAGTGTCGGATCAGCCTGCCGCCCATTGCGCCGTCGAAAGCATGATACCATCCGAGAGCGCCTCCGAGCGCCGCTGGATCGCCGCCAAGCGTGAGCCGCGCCTCGAGACGCCGCCAGTGCAAGGCGTTGAACCAGTCGCCCAAAAGGCCGAACGCCAGGCGAAGGGATTTGACGCCGGGCGGGCCGAAACGGGTCAGCAAGTTACGAAATTGTATAAGCTTGGAGAAGACCTGGCCGATACGCTCGAATAGCGAGGGCCTGGCAAACTGCGGCATCTCCTCCCCGGCTTCCTCGTCTTCGGGCAGTTCGCCGGAGAACGGCTCCTCTTCACCGAAGAAACGGCGGTCATCGGGAAATGGCGCTTCGTATTCACCGGGAGGCCGGTCGCCCTCATACCCGGGACCGGGAGTCTCCTCCCTGGGCGGCTGTTCAACGGGTTCCGTCACCTGTTCGCCTGGTACTTCAACCTCTTCGGGTTCCCTTGAGCGGCCGAAGAGGTTTATGACCGCGCGTACAGGCCATGATACCGTTTTAAACAGAAGGACAAATCCGCGAATGAAGTTGGCCAGGAGAAAAAAGGTCACCCTGAAGAGCCGGATGAGCACCCTGGCGATGGGGATGAACGGCCTGATCCTGCGCCGCCATCGTACAATAAACTCTTCGATGATTTCCCGGCCATCGGGGGCGAGCATCATCGTGCCGTAATGGATGGACCATTCCTGTTGCTGCTCGTCAAGCCGCGCCCGCAAAATCAAGGGGATGAACAGCGGCGAGAGGACAAGCGCGAAAACCAGACCGAAGAATGCGAGTATGATCCAGCCCAAAATCCCTCCATAACGAAACCGTTCCCCATATACAGTGTGCGATCAGATCCATAGCGGTCAAAATCAGGCGATCAAGCCAATGATAGCTTAATGGAGGGCCGTGGATCAACAGGTTGGACTGATGAACTGCCTCTTAGTGCATGAACGCGGCAAGGCGACGATTCGTCGGAAAGGGCTGAATCGGGGTGATGGGGTGGGATATCAGGCTAATGGCTCGAAATACGGCTCCGTTCGTAAAGAGAACCCGATGGAGATGTTGCCATGCTCTGTTTGGATTTTTTAATGAACCTTGCCATCAAGCCGGCAGGGCCCCACGCGTAAGATGGAAATGACTTTATCACGGAACCAAACAGGCCCTGTTGGACAAGCCAACAGGGCCACACGACCTGAAAATCACACGCGCAAGATGGAAATGAAACCAGACCTTTAGATTCATTTTCCGGTCAGTTCACCATCCGTCGGTTGACGACTAAATGCCTGACTGAACGTAAAACCTGCGGCCCTGCGGCGACCGCCTGCCTTCAGGAGGGCTCCCGCTTGCCCGACCCGTGCTTTACCGCGGTGACGGTTATGCTGTGCACTCGCCCGTCAAGGTCCTCCGCGAAGCGCTTGACGAAGTCCTCGTCGACACCCGGCGAATCGGGCTCCTCCCCGGAGAGCTCACTATCGGCTAACGCCTGGATCTGGGCGGACTCGTATGTCAGCTTGTCGACGACTTTTACATCATCGAGGCCGGCGGCGGCGAGACCCTTGAGATACTCCTTTTCGTTGATCGCCCCCGCGATGCAGTTGTTGTAGAAACGCGGGTCTTCGCGGATCCATTCGGGAAGCTCATCGGCGACAAGGTCCGAGATTCTGATCCTGCCCCCCGGTTTGAGCACCCGCTCGATCTCGGAAAACACCCGCGGCTTGTCGGGGGAGAGATTGATCACACAGTTCGAGATCACCCAGTCAACCGTATTGTCCTCCACAGGGAGCTCCTCGATTAATCCCTTGCGCACCTCGACGTTGTCGAGACCGGCCGCGGCGATGTTCTCCCGCGCCCTTGCGATCATCTCGTCGGTCATGTCGATCCCGATTGCCTGGCCCTCCGGACCGACCATTTTCCCCGCGAGCAGGATGTCGATTCCTGCCCCCGAACCGAGATCGAGCACTACATCACCCTGCTCGACGCCGCTGAATGCGAGCGGATTGCCGCACCCGAAGGAGTTGACCACCGAATCGGGCGGCAGGTCCTCCAGCTCCTTCCGTGTGTAACCGGCCAGATTCGCGGCGACGCCCTTGGGAACGGCATCACCGCTGCAGCAGGAAGCCCGCGACGGCGTCTTCACCGCCTTTGCATAGGCTTCGGCCACCTGCTCGTGAATTGCTACATGCTCTTCCATGACTGTACTCCCTTGTGTTACAGATTACACGAATAGATTCTATTTCTCCGGCTCATTGGAAATCGCGGTGTTGAGGCTGTCGGCGATGGACTGCATCTTCAGGACAACTGCCGGGAGGCATGCCTTGTAGAAAACCTGCTTGCCTCGCTTCCTGGCTTCGACGATGCCGGCGTCGCGAAGAATGCCCAGGTGACGCGAAACGACCGAAATGTCCACCGAACAACAGGTGGTGAGCTCGGTCACCGTGCAGGGCCGTCCGCTGCGCGCAAGCCGGATGAGGATCGCGATGCGGTTCGGATCTCCAAGTGCCTTGAAGAAACGGGGCCTGAACAGCTTCTCGATGCCCGGACAGCAGACTTGACTGCCGGTCTTTTCCGAATCCACGAGTACCTCCACGCGACAGAAGGATTGTTATTTGCACGTTTGCGTCTTTATGCAAATGTAAGTACCAGGTAATGGCGGCGCAAGAGGCGTGGAGCGGAATGAGAGCCGGGGGTAGAGGTGAAGAGGGGCGAGCGTACAAAACGGCGATGCAACCTTGGTTGGCAAGTGTACAGACTGGAGACATAGGTAACAGAACGTCCGGAGATTTTGGGGAATTACTGTAGAATGGTTGTGGTTGCCAGGATATGGTGCGCGGAGAAAAGGGGAATGCGCCGCTTTCGGGAAAATCCTTTGAGCGACGCAAAACCGGTGGGGTTGGTGCGGTGCCTGTTTAGCGACATATTCAATTTAGGCTTTACAGCCTAATGATAAGGTGCTTCGCCAGGGAGGCAAGCGCCACCAATCTCGGCATGACCAACAGCAAGCGGTGTGCCTGAATGGTGGAGAAGGGACGGGACATAGCATTTATTGTGATAATAATCAAAGAATTACGCTGACAATGTGTCTCCGGGTAAGTGGAAGGCGGCGGGGTTGGCGCACTCCGTGAGAGGCGATTGGATGGTAATGCTTGCCCCGTGCGGCAAGTTTTTCGCGGGCATTCGGCGATATGGAATAGCAATTACTTTGAAGTATGAAAAGCCTCCGGGAGACAAATGTTCAGACTTAATAACATGAAAAGGTATTTTTCAAACAGATTGTTTAGTTTAGCTGTGTCAACAGGGAGCTTCCGATGGCCAGAGAATGCGAAATAGAGGATGTCGTAGAGACACTGCAAAACGCTCGGGAAAACAATATAAAATGTTCCCTGTTAATAGGTGCCGGCTGTTCTGTTTCTGCAGGAATACCGGATGCCAAGGGCTTCGTGCAGGAGATAAAAAAGAGGTTCAAACATAAATACGAGAAAGCAGAAACAAAGAGCTATCCCTGCTGCATGGATAAACTTTATGCGGGTGAAAGACGCAACCTGATAGCTGGATATGTTGCCAATGCGAGAATAAACTGGGCTCATATTTGCATTGCGCAACTGATCAAGGAGGGGTACGTCAATCGCGTTCTGACGACCAATTTCGATCCGCTGGTGATCCGCGCCTGTGCGCTTATTGATGAATACCCAGCGGTTTACGATTTCGCGGTCTCTGGAGAGTTTAACCCAAACTTCGTCTCGGAAAAGGCGGTATTCCACCTTCACGGTCAGCATTCGGGCTTCATTCTGCTGAATACGGATAAAGAAATCAAAGAGCAGAAGCAGCTTCTCGAACCATTGCTAACCGATGCCGGAACGAGAAGAACATGGATAGTGGTAGGATACAGCGGTGACAACGATCCGGTAGCCAAGCATCTTTCAAGGGAGAGGAACTTTGACTATGGGCTCCACTGGGTGTGTTATAATGATTCCGAGCCTTCGGAATTCATAAGGAGGAAGCTGTTAAGAATGGATAACGGTTCCTTCGCGATAAAGGGATATGATGCGGATTCGTTTTTTATCGAATTGACACAGAAACTGAAGATTTTTCCTCCCTCTTTTCTGTCCAAACCATTCACTCACCTTCGCGGGGTATTCGGTTCGATCACAGTTTTTTCCGAGGCGCAAAAGGATCTGGAACAACCCATTCCCACACCACTTGGTGCGCTTAAATGGATCAATTACGCGATAGATCGCTATGAAAAGGGAAAGGCCGGGAAAGAGGAGGACAAGGAGAAAGAGAAGTCCGAGAAAATCATGATCGAAGTTGAACAGAACATCATGAGCGGCGACTATCGGAAAGCGATTGAACTGCTGTTAAAAGTTGAATCCATAGTTAAGGAGAACGAGAGTCTTAAAAACTTATATGCCGGATTGCACGTGGTGCTTGGTAATCAATTAGTTAAAGATGCTCTGAATAAAGAGGTCAAGGAGGCGGACCGTCTATACGAAGATGCGTATGCCAAGTACGAGAAAGCGGTGGAGATCAAACCGGACATGCACGAGGCTTACAACAACTGGGGGGTTGCCCTTTTCGAACATGCCGGTAAAAAGTCTGGTGCGGAGGCGGACAGTCTGTACGAAGATGCGTGTGCCAAGTTCGAGAAAGTGGTGGAGATCGACCCCGACATGCACAAGGCGTACAACAACTGGGGGATTACCCTTTGCGAACATGCGGGTAAAAAGTCTGGTGAAGAGGCGGACCGTCTATACGAAGAGGCGTATGCCAAGTACGAGAAAGCGGTGGAGATCAAATCGGATAAGCACGAGGCGTACGACAACTGGGGGATTGCCCTTTCGCACCAGGCGTATAATAAGTCGGGTGAGGAGGCGGACCGTCTATACGAAGAGGCGTATGCCAAGTACGAGAAAGCGGTGGAGATCAACCCGGACATGCACGAGGCGTACTTCAACTGGGGGACTGCCCTTTCGCACCAAGCGGATAATAAGTCTGGTGAAGAGGCGGACCGTCTATACGAAGAGGCGTATGCCAAGTACGAGAAAGCGGTGGAGATCAAACCGGACAAGCACGAGGCTTACAACAACTGGGGGTCTGCTCTTTTCGAACATGCGGGTAAAAAGTCTGGTGAGGAGGCAGACCGTCTATACGAAGAGGCGTATTCCAAGTACGAGAAAGCGGTGGAGATCAACCCGGACAAGCACGAGGCGTACAACAACTGGGGGCTTGCCCTTTGCAAACATGCGGGTAAAAAGTCTGGTGAGGAGGCGGACCGTCTATACGAAGAGGCATATGCCAAGTACGAGAAAGCGGTGGAGATCAAACCGTACCTGCACGAGGCGTACGACAACTGGGGGATTGCGCTTTGTGAACATGCGGGTAAAAAGTCTGGTGAGGAGGCGGACCGTCTCTACGAAGAGGCGTATGCCAAGTACGAGAGAGCGGTGGAGATCAAACCGGACAAGCACGAGGTGTACAACAACTGGGGGTTTGGGCTTTTAAAACATGCTGGTAAGAAGTCGGGTGAGGATGCGGAACGGCTTTTCAAGGAAGCAGAAGATAAACTTGGAAAATGCGAGCAGATGAAAGAGGGCTTTGCGGCCTACAATTGGGCTTGCCTTAGTTCACTGCGGGGAGATGAAGCGGGCTGCAAGAAGTGGCTGGAGAAGAGTAAGCAGTTCGGCCCCCTGCCCTCCCTCAATAATATCATGGAAGACTCGGACCTGGAAAACGTCAGGGATAAGGATTGGTTCAGGAAATTCATCAAGAATCTGAAGGGCAAGGAATAATCGCGTCACTTACGAGGATGAATTATAGGACAGCCTTACCTTGCACACGGCAGCGTTACAGTGCCGCGTTAGGCCTCAATGTCCGGGCCTCCTGCATTATTCCCATTGACATCCATTTTCCCGGGAACGAAACTCCGTCAATAGAGGTTTCATTCTCGTCGTACTGACATCGCGGGCTTGTCAGCGTCGGACTAAATCGTATAACTTCACTTCTCGAACACCATCAATTACTATTTGGAGAATTCCTGACCATGAGCCTCTGGGAAATCTTTCAGAATGCGAGCCTGGTCAACAAGGCTCTTCTGCTCGGTCTGATCGCTCTTTCGATCTGGAGCTGGGCGATAGTCATCGAACGTTACCGTTTTTTCAACACCGCCCGTCGCGCCGATGTCCGGTTTTTCAGGACGCTGACCGGCAGCTGGAACGCGGAGAAATTGAAGCGGCAGGCGCATCTCGCCCCGAGAGCTCCGGCTGGAATCGTGTACCTCACGGCCGTGGAGGAGGTGAGGCGGATCGGCGCCGGCAACGCCGAGACCTGGAGCGAAGTGCTCGAAATCGTGCGCGACCGAATGCGTAGCGAGGGGGAAAGAGGACTGCCGATACTGGCGATAGTCGCCAGCGCGAGCCCCTTTATCGGGTTGTTGGGAACGGTCTGGGGGGTGATGATCGCCTTTCTGCAGCTTGGAAGCCTTCAGGGCCAGCCAGCGCTCGAAGTGGTCGGCCCGGGGATCGCCGAGGCGCTGATCGCCACCGCCACCGGGCTGTTCGCGGCGATTCCGGCCACGATCGCCTACAACGCCTACACCGCTCAACTGCGCGCACTCATGCGGCGGATCGGTGAATTCAACCGCCGCCTTGTCGCATCGATGAACGCCGGGGGGTTGAAGTTGTGATCGGCCTGAAAAGCAAGGACGGCGACGGCGAGCTTGAAGCACTCTCGGAGATCAACGTCACGCCGCTGGTCGATGTGTTCCTCGTGCTGCTGGTGATCTTCATGATTACCGCCCCGGTGATCAAGACCGCGCTCGAGATGGGCCTGCCTGCGGCCGAGACCGCGAAACCGGACCCATCGCAGGGGATCATAATCAAGGTCCTCGGCGACAGGACGGTCTGGATCGACGAGGAACGCGTCAGTCAGCAGGCCTTTCCGACGCGGTTCCGTACGATCTGGGCGGAGTTGGGCGAGGGTGGCAAACGCAAGCCGGTGTTCATCGCCGCCGACGAGGGGGTGCCCTACGGCGACGTAATCTTCGTGCTCGATGAACTGCGTGTGGCCGGGGTTCAGGACCTCGGGCTGATTACGCGGAAGGAACCACCGGTGCCACTTGAAACGCGGGAGGGCGGGCGTTGAACTTCGGCCTTTCCCCACCCGGCAGGTGGTCGATCTATCAACAAAGCCTGGCGATTGCCTTTTTTGCGCATATCCTGCTGATCGCGATTGTCGGCTGGCTACCCTCGCTGAAGTTCGAGGGCAGCAGGGAGCGTACAGAGGTGCGGTTTGTCCGGCTGCGCGGAGGAGGTGAGAGCCGTCCCGGCTGGATCAGGCCGACTACAGCGCCGCCGGACGAAGCCAGGGTGCCCACCGGCAAGCCGAAAGAGGTCGAAACGGCGGAGAGTAAGCCGAAGCGGACGGAGCCGCCGAAGCCGAAACCCCAACCGGCCGAAGAGGAGGCATTGCCGAAGAAACAGGCGGTCGTCGAGGTGCCGGAGGTGAAAGAGGAGGCGGTGACGGCGGCGGACAAGGCTTCCGAACCGGAGGCGGCGGTCGATGCGGTGGAGGAGGGCGAGGAATCGGCGGCGAGCGTCGCGGCGACGACTACACCGGATGAGACGGGAGAGGGTGTCGGGCGTAAGCCGGGTCCCGAGGGCCCGGGGATGGGGGTGCGCAGCGACGCTGATTTCCCCGGGGCGGACGCATACCTTTCGCGGATCGAGGCGGAGATCCAGCGCAGGTTCAACTTTCGCGGCAGGGGCACGGGGGTCATCGCGGAGTATCATTTCTTCATCCAGAAGAACGGAAAGATAGTCGAATTGATATTGATGAAGTCGAGCGGGATCGCTAGTCTGGACCTCTCGGCGCGAAGCTCGATTCTGAGGGCTAAGCTGCCGCCGTTGCCGGGCGGATTCGGTCATCCACGGCTCGGAGTGACATACCTTTTTCACGACGCCAGGTGACCTTCTGTTTACGGAAGGGGCGCACGGCGGGCAATCGTATTAATGAACTAAACGAGGGCTTGACGAGATGAAGCGGGTCAGGATCGAATTTCTGTCGTTATTGGCGATTTCTGCGGCCATTTCAACGCCGGTTCTCAAACCGGCGCACACCCAACCGGTTGAGGAAGGAACGTTGGAAGTCGTGCTCGAGGCTTTCTCGGAGGGCTTCTACCGGCCGAACCTCAGCTATGTCGTCAGCCGTGACGAGAACCTGCCGGTTCCCGAGCCCGCCGAAATCAGGACGTTCGACGAACGAATGCGTTTTGCGCTCGACTGGCCGGGGTATGTTCGTCTCGTAACATCTTTGGACACAACACGTTACGGTCCGCCGGAGCTACCGGCCGCGGGCGGTCCGCCGACCGAACTGAGGGTGAGCTACGGCAAGAAGGGCAGACGTGTCCGTGTAGCGCTGGACCTCGCCGAGCCGGGGGAGGAGTCCTTCTACTCCAGCGCGTTCAAGATCGATTCGGATGAGATCGAGCGCAACGCCGACGAAGCCGCCGAGGAGATACTCTTTCAACTCACCGGCATGCGTCCGCCCTTCCGTTCGCGAATAGTCTGCGTCGAGAAACATCCCGGGAACATCAAGGAATTGATCCTGCTCGCCTACGACGGTGGCGGCAGATTGCAATTGACGAGCGACGAATCGATTGCGCTCTCGCCCTCGTGGTCGCCGGATGGCCGAAAGATCGTCTTCTGCTCTTTCCGCGGAGGTGAGGACGCCGACCTTTATATCGCCGATCTGGAGAAGAAGAAGATTAGCGCACTGCTCAGGCGCGCGGGAACGGACGCCGCACCGTCATGGTCGCCGAAAGGGGATTACATTGTTTTCGCCGCCTCCCAGGGACGGAGGACCGATCTCTACCTGATCCGTCCTAACGGCAAGGGTCTGCGCAACCTGACCGCGAGCTATTCCATCGAAACTTCACCCTCCTGGTCGCCGACCGGAGGGCATGTTGTCTTCATGTCCGACCGCAGCGGCAGCCCGCAGATCTACCGTATGGACCGCGACGGCGCGAACCTTCTGCGATTGACCTACGACGGCGCGTACAATGCGGACCCCTCCTGGTCTCCGGCGGGAGACAGGATAGCCTATGCCCGGCTGGAATCCAACGGCTTCCAGGTAAGGATCATGGACCCTACCGGCGACTATGACATTCCGCTGACCGACGAGCGTGGCGACCATCTCGAACCATCGTGGTCGCCAGACGGGATGAAAATCAGCTACAGCTACCGGGGCAAGGTGTGGGTGATGAACGCGGATGGCACCGGACGCAGGCCGCTGCTCGCCGATGGGTTGATGCCCGATTGGTCACCGATTCCGGAGTAAGATTATATCGCTGCTCGAAAAGAGCTTCTTATGGAAGAAACCGCGGTTGCTTGCAACCACGGCCATCCATCGCAACATCATGGGAAATTAGTTCTTAGCATAGGTATACACCCTGCGGGAAAGCGGTTCGGCCTCATGGTAAAACGCGCAAACGGATATGTATCCCCGGAGACGATGGACGAGAGTGTCAGTCGCTGGATCGGCGACCTGAGCGGTTATACCCACCCGCGGCCCGACCTTGTTATTGACCCCGGGAAATGCGCCTTGATCGTGATCGACATGCTTCACTACTTCGCCCACCCGGAGGGACGCGCCTACCTTCCGGCTACCCGGGCGGCGGTTCCCCGCATAGGGCGACTGCTCACCTGCTGGCGCGAGCGACGCGCACCAGTGATGTTCACGCGGCATTGCCACAAGGATGAGAAAGAACTGGGCATGCTTGGCCGCTTCTTCGCAGACCATATCCGTTGCGGTTCTCCTGAGGCGGATTTTCTGCCAGAGCTTTCGCCTCTACCGGGTGAAGAGGTGGTGCGAAAGAGCACCTATGACGCCTTTCACGGCACGGATCTGGAAACTCTGCTCGTGCAGTCCGGCTGCGGGCAGGTGCTGATAGCCGGAGTGCTCACCCATCTCTGCTGCGAGACGACCGCACGCAGTGCATTCGTGCGCGGATTCGAGGTATATTTCGCCGCTGATGGCACGGCGGCGAACAACGAAATTCTCCACCTCGGATCGTTGCGGGCTCTCGCGCACGGCGTCGCGGTGGTTATGAGTACAGACGAAATCATTCGAATATGCGCCGTGAAAAGATAGTGATAACAGGGGCCGGTCCGTCCGGTTGCGCAGCGGCGGTACAGTGCGCGCGCCTGGGAATCATTCCGTTGCTGATCGACCGCTCGGGCGATGCGGGAGGGTTGATCGAAAACGCTTTCCTGGTCGAGAACTACCCCGGGCCGGAGGTCCCGCTGCCCGGGAGTGAGTTCGCGAAGCGGCTGAGGGACAGTCTCATTCGTTTCGGGATGAAGGTTGAAGAGCTCGCACTTAAAAGGATAACCGCTATCGACGACGGCTATCTGCTTGAAACAAATAACGGTCGGATGACCGCCCGCTGTGTGATCGCAGCAGTCGGAACGGAACCTCGAAAGCTGGGTTTACCCGGCGAAGAGAAACTTGCCGGCAGCCTGGTTTTCTACGAAGTTAGAAGTGCCCTGCGCCTGCATCCGCGCAGGGCGATCATCATCGGCGGCGGCGAGGCGGCGTGCGATTATTCGCTTTCGCTCGCGGCGGCTGGTTGCAAAACGATGATCTGTATCCGCGGAAAGGCTCCGCGTGCCCGTGGCCGTTTACCGGCTTTGGCGAAGGCCAACAGAGCAATTACCTTCCTGCCGGAGACAGTTCCTACAGGCATAAGCGCTGACGGTGACGAGGCTGTACTGACCGCGCGGTCCCGTGACGCAGTTGTTACGCTTCAGGCCGATGCTTTACTCGTCGCTATCGGGCGGAGAAGCTTTGCCGATGAACTGGCACCGGGTCTGATCGGCCGTTCCGGAACAGTCTCCCTGGAGGCGACGCCCGGCCTGTTTGTAGCAGGTGACGCCCGCCTCGGCTCTTTGGGACAGCTGGGTAACGCAGTTGGCGACGGGGTGATGGCGGCCGTAAAGGCGGTGGATTACTTGGAAAAGAGAGGTTTACTGAATGCTTGAGGTGGTGAAGCGATACGGTAATGGAGTTCCGGCGAGCGTGATCGTGGCGGCGTTGCCGGATGGAACTCTTATCGAATGTGCCGAATCGGTGCAACCGCCGGCGCCACGTAATGAGAAGTGGGTTGTCACCGTTTCCACGCTCAAGGGTTGTCCGGTGAAGTGCCCCATCTGCGATGCGGGTGGAGACTACCAAGGCAGGCTTTCCGCGAATAATATCCTCGACCAGATCGATCTCCTGATCGGCGAACGTTTCCCGGGCGGGAGGGTCCCCTGCAAACAGTTCAAGATACAGTTCGCCCGGATGGGCGATCCGGCGCTCAACGGGGCGGTGCTCGAGGTACTGAGTCAACTGCCTACCCGTTACCGTGCCCCGGGCCTGATGCCGAGTATCTCGACCATCGCCCCCGCAGGACGCGAACACTTTTTCGAGGAGCTGTTTGAGATCAAGGAGCAATATTACCGCCATGGGCGTTTCCAGTTGCAGTTTTCCCTGCACACCACGGACGAGAAACGGAGGGGTGAACTCATTCCGGCGAGGACCTGGAGTTACGCCGGGATGGGGGAATACGGGCGGATGTTCTCGCGGCCCGGTGATCGCAAGGTCACATTGAACTTCGCTCCGGTGGAGGGTTTTCCGCTCGAGCCGGAATCGCTGAGAAAACACTTCACGCCCGAGAAGTTCCTGATAAAACTGACACCGGTCAATCCGACCTTCTCATCCGCGCTGTCGGGGCTGCGAGGTCTGATCGACCCTGAAGACGAAGAGGGAGCGCGGGCGGTAGCCGATCGGTTCCGTGTGCAGGGATATGAGACGATTCTCAGCATCGGCGATCTTCGGGAGAACGATATCGGCTCCAACTGTGGGATGTACCTGAAACGCGCAGAGGCCGGGATCGGCGATATGTCGATTCACCCATGACGCCTTGTCATTCAACCTGTCTTCCATGTCGCGATCCGGTCTCTGGAGAAATTCCCTGATCCGGGGAGGATGGTGCGTCGGCCATATGATCGGTGGTATACTTACAGGAGTTCTATCGCTTGCCGTCATGAAGGCGGCGGCGTGAATTTCCTTCTGCATTGTCACCTCATAGAGCCGGGCGGCGATCATGTGAATGGAGATGTCACATGAGTTTGCGGAGCACCGGCTTGGATTTCCCGGTCAATTACCAGACCCTGTTCACTTTTCATAATACCAGCCACCTCCGGCGGACCCTGAAATTTGTCCTGCCGGGTTCTGATTGTTCTTCCGACGGCAAGTTTATGCGAGAAATGTTGTCCCGGGAGCGGCCGGACGTGGAAAAATCGGTTTGAATTCAAGAGGGCGACTTGACAAAGGCTGTAAGAAAATGGTATCGAAAGAGAAAGGGAAAGACCGATGACGAAGTTTGGGAAAGTACTGGCGATCAGCCTTGTTGGATTTTCAATCATGGGAGTGACGACTATGGCGGGCAAGCTTCCCGAGATAAAAGCGGAGAAGTACGAGCTGTCGAACGGGCTCGACGTGATCCTCTACCAGGACCGCTCGATTCCGGTGGTAGGGGTGAACATATGGTACCATGTCGGCTCGAAGAACGAGAAACCGGGAAAAACCGGCTTCGCGCACCTGTTCGAGCACATGATGTTCCAGGGATCGAAGCATCATGACACCGACTACTTCGTGCCGCTGCAGAAAATCGGCGCGTTCGTCAACGGCTCAACCAGCGAGGACCGGACGAACTACCTCGAGGACGTGCCAAGCAACTACCTCGAGCTTGCGCTCTGGCTGGAGTCTGACCGGATGGGCAACCTGCTCCCGGCGATGACCGAGGAGCGTCTCGACAACCAGCGAGACGTCGTTAAGAACGAACGTCGCCAGGGGTTGGACAACCAGCCTTACGGCAAGTCGTACGAGCTGCTGCTCGAGATGATGTTCCCTCCCGAGCATCCATACCATCACTCGGTGATCGGCAGCATGGAAGACCTGTCCGCCGCGAGCATGGAGGATATCCAGGAGTTCTTCAAGCTCTATTACGCGCCGAACAACGCATCGCTCTGCATTACCGGCGACTTTGACACCGAAGAGGCGAAAGCGCTGGTCGAGAAATATTTCGGATCGATAACGCCGGGCAAAACCATCGACAGGATGGAGTCATGGACGCCCCGGCTCGACGGGGTCAAGCATGCGGTGGCCGAAGATGCGGTTACCCTCCCGAGGCTCTACATGCAGTGGCACACACCGGCCCACTACACACCGGGCGATGCCGAATTCGACTTGCTGGCGAACATCCTCGGCAGCGGCAAGACCTCGCGGCTGTACAAGGAACTGGTCTACGAGCGTCAGATCGCGCAGGATGTCTCGGTTTCGCAGAACTCAAACGAACTGTGCAGCGTTTTCAACGTTGAGGTGACCGCCAAAGCAGGAGTCGCACTTGAAGAGGTCGAGGCGGGTGTCGACGAGGTACTCGCCCACCTGCTGAAAAAGGGGATCACGAAGAAGGAACTTGAACAGGCGAAGAGCGCCTGGGCGGCCCGTTTCGTGCGCAGCCTGCAGAAGGTCGGCGGTTTTGGCGGACTCGCGGACAGGTTCAACAGCTACAACACCCACCTCGGCTACCCGAACAAACTCGAATGGGACATGAGCCGCTACAGCGATGCGACCCTGGCGGGAGTGATGGAGTACGCGCGCCGGTACATCGACCTCGACCGTCGGGCGATCCTGCATATCGTGCCCCAAGGCGAGCTTTCCCATTCGGACCAGGCCGCGGACCGCAGCAAGCTGCCGGACCCGGCCCCGGAATCGGGTTTCACCCCGCCCGAGATTCAGAGGGCGGCGCTTGACAACGGGTTGGAGATACTCCTCGTCGAGGATCACAGCCTGCCCCTCGTCCAGGCCAACATTGTGTTGAAGAGCGGCTGGGCCGCCGATCCCACAGACCGTCCGGGTGCCGGTGCGCTCACCGCCGAACTGCTCGATGAGGGCACGAAGTCGCGCAATGCGTTGCAGATAGCCGACGAGGCGAAACGCCTCGGAGCGGTTTTCCGAACGTCCAGTAATGCCGACGGCTCGTTCATCCGTCTCAATGTGCTCAAGGATCAGCTCAACGGCGGGTTGGGATTGATGGCGGATGTTCTGCTCAACCCGACCTTCCCGGAAGACGAGCTTGAACGGCAGCGCAAGATATATCTCGGGCGCATCCAGCAGGAGGCGCGGCAGCCCTTCCCATCCGCATTCAAGGCATACCTGCGGCATTTATACGGCCCCGACCATCCCTACGGCCAGCCCTACACCGGAAGTGGGACGGAGGAGTCGATCAATGCGATCACGCGCGACGACCTGGTGGCCTACTACCGTGCGAACTATCACCCGAACAACGCGGCAATTGTGATTGCCGGCGACATTACCCTGGCTGAAGCGAAGGAGAAACTCTCGAAGGCATTCAAGGAATGGCGGCCGGGAGAGGTGGCGGCCGGCGAGGTTCCGGCTCCTGAACCGCTGGAGTCAACGAGGATCGCCATCGTCGACAAGCCCGGCGCGCCGCAGAGCGTGATTGTGCTCGGCCATCTCGGCGTTCGCCGCAGCGATCCCGATCACGATGCGATCGAGGTGGTGAACACCGCGCTCGGCGGCAATGCCATCGCCAGGCTCTTCATGAACCTGCGCGAGGACAAGGGTTACACCTACGGAGCCTATTCCTTCTTCCAAAACAGGCGGGAGGTCGGTGCTTTCATCGCCTACGCGCAGGTGCAGACGGAGGTGACGAAGGAGTCGGTGCGGGAGTTTATCAAGGAGTTCAAGGACATTCTCGGACCGCGGCCGATCACCGCTGAGGAGCTGACCAGCAGCAAGGACGCCCTGATCAAGAGCTTCCCGCGGCGGTTCCAGACATTCAACGGGATCGCAGGCCAACTGGGCAACATCGTGACCTTCAGTCTGCCGGACGATGAATGGAAGACCTATACCGGCAAGATCGCCGCCATCGACGGCGCGACGGCAACCAAGGCGGCGAAGGATCATCTGCAACCCGACAAGATGCTCATCGTGATTGTCGACGACTACGAGAAGATCGAGCCCGGCCTGAAGGAACTGAACCTCGGGGAGATCGAATTGATCGAAGGCGTTCAGTAGCTTTGTGCAGGCTTGACAAGTCAATGAGGTTTACGGATGGGGTCGTCGTAAAAGGCGGCCCCATTTTCTGTTTTTCCTGTGCAATTGTGCGCCTGAGGGGGAATCTACCTGGATACTTTGAATTGAAAAACTGCTCATCAAGAGAGGACGATGGACCTGTTGCCCTGATCTGTTGGGATCTGAAATGAAAGGGGTTATCCTGAAAATGGCAATTCATTGATATCAGTCATTCCCGCACAGGCAGGAATCCACTTATATTACAACATCGAAATCGACTACCTCGCCACCTACTGAAGGAGTGTTCATCCAATGTCAGGAACCAGGCCAGGCCTTGAAGAGGTCCGCAAAGCGATTGAAGAGCTCTCGGGATTGAAAACGGAAGAACGTAACCCGGAAAGCCGCAATCTCGACGAGCTCGATACGGGCGAGATTCTGCGCCTGATCCATTACGAAGACCTCGCGGCGCCTGCGGCGGTGGGCCGTGCGATACCGGAGCTGGGACCGGTGGTCGATGCGGCGGTCGAGGCGATCCGTTCCGGGGGGAGGCTGGTGTATGTCGGCGCGGGGACATCGGGACGGCTGGGTGTGCTCGACGCCGCCGAATGCCCGCCGACCTACGGGGTTCCGCCGGAATGGGTTGTCGGCGTAATCGCGGGCGGGGACATTGCGCTGCGCTATTCCCAGGAAGGCTCCGAGGATGATGTCGAGCAGGCGGTGCGCGACGCCGGGAAGTATAAGATCGAGGCCCGTGACGCGGTGTTCGGAATTACCGCACGCGGAAAAACTCCCTATGTGCGCGCTTTCCTCGAGGAGGCGAAACGGAGGGGTGCATGGACCGGGCTGCTGACAGGTAACCGGGTGGAGAAGACACCGGAGCTGGACTGGATTGTCGATCTCGATGTCGGACCGGAGGTGATAACCGGATCGACCAGGATGAAGGCCGGCGCGGCGACCAAGCTTGTGCTGACGATGATCTCGACGACTACGATGGTCCGTCTCGGACGGGTTAAGGGGAACCTGATGGTCGACCTGATGCCGAACTCGACGAAGCTGCGCGCACGCCAGGTGAAGATGATCATGGACGAGCTGGGGATCGGACTGGAAGAGGCCTATGAACGGCTGGAGACCGCCGGTGGTGACCTGAGGACCGCCCTGGGGATGGGAAACAAGCAGCAAGAGGCGGAGTAGGTTTTTCCGGGTCAGGAGTCGGGTGGCCCGACTTCAGCAGAAGTCGGGTTTCATCATTCTCTAAAAGGATCATCCATCCGTAAAGGTTCCGAACAAAGCGGTTGGGTGGCCCGACTTCACCAGAAGTCGGGTTTCATCATTCGCTGAAAGGATCATCCATCCGTAAAGGTTCCGAACAAAGCGGCGTAAATGACTTCATAATGGTAGCCGTAACGTCACGATGACGGCGCGGGGACCATAAGGAATCACGATGGCATACAAGGGTGTCGACTACTACCATATCGACGAGTTGCTCAGCGGGGAGGAGCGGCTGGTCCGGGACTCGGTGCGGGAGTGGGTGTCCGACCGCGTAATCCCGGTTATCGAGCAGCATTTCCGCGACGCGACCTTCCCGATGGAGCTGGTCGGTGAAATGGCCGGACTCGGGCTCTTCGGGTCGACTCTGCCCGAGGAGTACGGCGGCGCGGGGATCGGCGACGTCGCATACGGTCTCGCGATGCAGGAACTCGAGCGAGGCGACAGCGGAATGCGTTCCTTCGCCAGCGTCCAGAGCGCGCTGGTGATGTACCCGATCCACACCTGGGGCGGCGAACAACAGAAACGCGAGCTGTTGCCGAAGCTCGCACGGGCGGAGCTCATCGGCGCGTTCGGTTTAACCGAACCCGATTACGGCTCCGATCCGGGGAGCATGATCACCTCCGCGAAAAGGGTTGACGGCGGATACCTGCTAAACGGCGCGAAGATGTGGATCACGAACAGCTCGGTCGCCGACCTGCTTCTCGTCTGGGCGAAGCTCGAAGGGAACGTCGAGGGCTTCCTCGTCGAGAAGGGCGCGGAAGGTCTGAGCTGCCCGGAGACGAAGGGCAAGTGGAGCCTGCGCGCCTCGGTTACCGGAGAAATCGTCCTGCGGGACGTCTTCGTCCCGGAAAAGATGCGTCTGCCCGAGGCGCACGGCCTCGTCTGTCCGTTGATGTGCCTCAACCAGGCTCGTTACGGCATCGCCTGGGGTGTGCTCGGCGCGGCGCAGGCATGCTACGAGAGCGCGATTGAATACACGAAAAGCCGGATCCAGTGGGGCGGACCGATCGCCGGACACCAGATGGTCCAGGAACGGTTGGTGCAGATGCTCAGCGAAATCACCAAGGGACAACTCCTCGCCTACCATCTGGGTCGAATGAAGGAGCAGGGAAGGGCGACATTCCGCCATGTCAGCCTCGCCAAGCGGAACAACTGCGAGCAGGCGCTGAACATCGCGCGGATCGCGCGCGACCTGCACGGCGCCAACGGGATCAGCGACGAGTACCCGATAATGCGTCACATGATGAACCTCGAATCGGTGTACACATACGAGGGGACGCATAACATGCACACGCTGATCGTCGGCTCGGATATCACCGGGATCGAAGCGTACGGGAGGGAATTTCCGGCGGAAGGGTGATGGACAGGGCTGCGTCTACTGATGAAACGTTTGATCCACCAACCGGCAGGCGACCTGCAGGTGAGTGTCGGCGAGTTATGATAGGATAAACCCGGCCATTCCGCCTTCAGCGGACACTTCGCGCAAGCTGGCCGGGCCACCCGACCGAATACTCGCGTAGGCGAGAGGGATGGTTATTTTCTTTATCCTTCATTGGGACACAAGGGGTGCCACGTTGGGAGTTTACCTGATTGTGCCCGGAGCGGAGGGGAAGCTCCGGGTGTGCAAGTGCGCCGTCCCGAGGTAAACATGGGGGTGGATTGTTTTGCTATTTTCCCTTTAGCCGTATGTCGGCGATAGCCCGCCGGAGCCGCAGCATAAAGGAAAAAGCCGATGATCTACCAGATTTCACCGGTAATCGTGGTTCTCTACATCGTCTTCGCAATAGCCGTGCAGGCGTTGATTGACCTCTATTTCACCCGCCCGATGATCCCCGGTAACCTGAAACGTCGCGCGGTTATCCTTACAGCGGCGGGCGCTGCCGGCCTGTTGGTCACTATACTCTTGTTCCGGCTGGTCCTGCCGTTGAACTACAATTTCCTGTATGCGGCGAGGAATGACGGCCGTTACTTCGCGGTGGCGGTGATCGCGGTGATCCTCGAGTACTTCCTCTGGGCCTTGCCCTACATCGGTATCAAGGGGTTGATCGTCAGGGAGCTGGCGATGTCCGCGGAGATCAGGGAGAAGCGGCAGGCGTGGTGGAGCTATGTGATGGTCAGCACCGTCGCTTCGGTGGTCGTGCTCGGGCCGTTGTATATCGCCGTGACGATTGTGGCCCCGCTGCTGCTCGGGATGGCGAAGCCCTGACACCCTGTACGCACGTCTCGATGCCGATTTAGGAACAGTTAATTTGCTATTAATGAATAATAGGATTATATTATGTAGCATAATAATTGCCAAAACTGAATATTCATTAATAAGCAGAAAGTCAACAGATTTCATAAAGGTCAGCCGACATGAATGCCGACCAACTGCGATCCGCGGCTTTTTCACACCTCCTCAAGTACCTTCAAATCAGCTTTATTTTCTTTTTGCTGATCCTGTTCAGAAACCCGGTTTACGCCCAAAACTGGATTCACAATGGACCATACGGTGGTAGTATCGTTTGTGTTGTCGTCAGTCCGTTGGATACCAGTATCGTCTTTCTCGGCACATGGAATCACGGCATCTGGAGGAGTGAGGACGGCGGCAGTTCATGGGTACAATCATCTGAAGGATTGCCGCAAACGAACGATCCCTCCGGTAAGAGCGAATACCACACTATTTGGGGTATCGCTCCTCACCTCTCTTCAGTTGATACCGTTTGGTGCTGGTCGTTTTCATATGATGAGCGTGTCGGTGTATCGATCAGCGTGGACCGAGGTGTTACCTGGACCCACACTTCCAACAGCGGCCTTCCGGAAGAATTCAGGATCAACAAGATGATTGTACTGCCTGACCGGCCCAACATTCTCTATGCCGGTGTGTACTCTGGTGGTGGATCACCCAGCGGACTGTATCGGAGTTTTGATTATGGCGAAAGCTGGGAACATGTTTCCGGACTTGATCCCACGTCTATTTATGTAATAAGGCATGAACCCGGCAACAGCAGCCACTTGTATGTTGTAACCAGTGATGGTTTTTTCGAAAGTCTGGATGATGGTGAAACCTGGCAATTCTTATTGGATTTAAATTCAGAGGAAGGATTTTCAATCAGGGGTTGTTTGGAAATAGATCCATCGGATCATCAGCATCTCTTTGGAATCGGTCCACCTATTAACGGCTTCGGCGATATGCCATATCCGATTACATCCCATGATGGCGGGGTGACCTGGTCTCCTTTGTCTGTACCGCACACTTATGCCTTGAGGCTGCACATGGATTCTGCCGGGAATCTCCTGATCGCAAACATCTACGGTGTTTACAAGAGTACTGATTCTGGACAGAACTGGACATGCATTTCGGAAGAACTTCCTTTCTTTCCCATATATGATTTCACTACATATATAGTTTCCTCGATTGTAACCCACCCCCTGAACCCGGCAACTGTTTTTATCGGGAGTAAAGTCTATTATCCTGCCGGCGATGGTGCGCTATGGCGTTCCACGGACGGGGGGTTCACGATGGAACCGGTGAACGAGGGCCTGGATATGTTGAGTATTTTTCGCATTATGGCATCACCTTCCAATCCCGACGTCGTTTACGCAATGAGTACATGTTCTCAATGGAAAAGCGTTGATGAAGGGTCCAGCTGGAGCCTGCTCGACTTCCAGCCGAGTAATGTGTTCGTCGTCGATCCACAGGATGAAAACACTGTCTTTCGAGGCTATCGGCGGGAATATGGCTACCCCCTCGAACGCAGTCGTAACGGCGGCGAAAGCTGGGAAGTCGTAGGTGAAAACATCTATGGAGAGATCTTATGGCTCAAGGTTAATCCGGTGTATTCAAATATCGTCTATTGTGTCACATTTGATGATTTTACCGGCTCTCCACCTTTTTACCGCAGCATTGATGGCGGTGACACCTGGACCAATCTCGACTTTATCCCATATCCAACGGTTTTACTGCTGGCAATGGAGGAAGAAGAGCCCGATGTACTCTACATAAGCGCCTTTGAAGGCCTCTATAGGAGCGAGGATGCGGGCGAAAGCTGGAACCTGTTTTCAGAACCGGGGGTGAATGGCCCCATTTCTCTGCAAACCGGTAGTGATGGTATTTTAATGTCACTGCGGGACAGCCTTCTTTACTCCAACGACGGGGGTATTACTTTTGATCTGACTATTCGCCCACCGGCAGAAGGAATTTCGGGATATGGTTACTTCCGTCCCGGTTCCCGTGAGGAGATATACTTTAAATCATCCGAGGAAATTTACTTCACGAAAAACCTCGGTGAGACATGGGAACTGATCGATGGGCCGTACAGCAGACCGATAAATAGCATGAATTTGGTCTCTAATGGAACAATCCACATCGGCAGCAGCGAAAACGGTATCTGGACCGGTAGAGAGGTAATCTCCGATGCGCCTGATCCATCATCCAGACGGCCGATACCGGTGACAATTTCTCTTCATCCTGCTTATCCGAACCCGTTCAATACTTCAACCGCCTTCAGGATTTCCCTTCCCCGTCCGCAGACTGCCCACCTGACCATATTCAATCTCCAGGGCCATATCGTGCAGCGGCTCTGGAACGGTCAACTATCGGCGGGAGACCATTTTTTCTCTTGGAACGGGCTGTCTTCAAACCTCGTCCCCGTCGCAAGCGGAACCTATTTCATACAACTCCATACAGTCAACTCTAATTACACGAGAACCATTACGCTATTAAAGTAGCAAAGGACATACGACGGGTGGCCCGGTCCCGACAATTCGGGACCGGATTTCATCCATGGATATCTAAGGTGTTTACCATGCGAAGAAAATCTGTATTAAGGATAATTCTGATTGCAGGTCTTTTCATCACATTTACCGGGATGATTTTCGCGCAATCGTGGGAGCAAGGCGGGCCCTGGTCGAGTAACTTACGATGGATAACGTTCAACCCTCACGATACAACCCAAGTGTACGGAGAACAAAGAGATGGAGGATACTGGATAAGCGAAGATGGCGGCAGGACATGGAATAATCATATAAACGAAATCGCCGGAACAGCTGATCGAGACGTCAGGCATGTCCTTTTCCATCCGGATTCTCCAGACACCATGTTTCTTTATGATAAGTCCATCTTTCGCAGTGTCGATGGAGGAATTACCTGGACCGAAATGAACTCCGGCCTTGAAGATATCGAGATCAGCATCGTCTATATACCACCCATCTCTCCACTGGTTGTCTATGCCGGTGAAAAATCATACTGCCAACAGGTGCGCCTGTTTCGTAGCGTTGATGCATGTGAAAGTTGGGCTGTTATCGATACGATTATGGATATGAACGATATTACAAGTATCAGGGTAAATCCGGAGAACCCCAATAGAATGGTTGTCCTGGCCCGCGGATATCCTTTAGCCAATCCTAATGGTTCAACCATCAGAGAATCATTTGACGGAGGCTCTACCTGGCATGATCTGATCGCGCGCATCCATCCTATACTCCAGCGTATCGCGCGCGTGGAAATTGACCCCGATGATTCTCTCCATACCATCGTAGAGGCAATGGATATAGTCGCGTATGGACTATACCAAACGGTGGACGGAGGTGAAAAGTGGGAGCCAATCCCGGGTTTAACCGGTGCACTCACTTACCATTTTTATGACTTCTTTGCCGATCAAGAATGGAATCTTTACTGTGTCAGGGATAATGGCACAGGTCGATACGTGTTGAAAAGCACGGATCACGGCGCCACATGGATTGAAATCGAGGCTTATTTCCCGATACTAACGGACGATATAGGGGCATACAGTAGTGCCTTTGCCACGAATCCAAAAAATACCTCCTCCATTCTGATGGCCAATCGAAGGGGACTTTTCCATTCACCGGACGGCGGCCGAACCTTCACGACCTACGGCGAGGGATTGGGATACTCCAGGATTCTTAAGATTTTGCCCGCCTCATCAGAGGACAGCGATCTTCATGCACTGAATAAATTCTCAGGGCATTGGTTATTCAGTTCCACTTCCAACAAGTGGGAAAACGTCAATTCACACTTCGTTTTCGACTTGACGGAAGATCCTTCGAACCAGGGCGACTTCTATCTCGCCGGAGAATACATCTGGCGTTGGAAGGATAACGGTTTAATATATGAAACGCTTTTTGGTTATCCAGTCACAAACTTCATTGACATTGAAATACATCCTGCCGACCAGTCAGTTATCTATTGCCTTGCAGCAGCTGCTCAAGGGCTTGCCGGATCGGCATTTTTTCGCAGCGAGGATCAGGGGGTATCGTGGTATTGGCATGAAATTACAGGAGGAGGAATTCTGGATATCGCCGTAGATATTGACCGCCCGGATATTGTCTGCGCCGCAACCAGTGTAGGTCTTTACCTTAGCGAAGATACGGGGATAACCTGGCAACAGACGACTTCCGGGCATTCCCTGCAAAAAGTCGTTGTACAGCCTGAAACGGAAGGCATCTTCCTGCTCACTCATTGGGCCATCCCACCACAGGAAATTCTCTATTCGTCCGATGGGAACGACGTTTTTGAGGATATCAGCGGAGGTTTGCCCGACTCAATCTACAATGATATTATCATCAGACCGGGTACAACAGACCACTTGTTCGTAGCAACTCCGTCAGGCGTATACCACACTCTGGACGCAGGGGATACATGGTTGCATTTCGAGGGACCGTATGATCCAGCTGTTTCAACATTAGCTTTCTCCGAAAATGGTGCCTCGATATTTATCGGCACCGACAGCAATGGAATCTGGTCCGGATTCGATCAGTTCTCAAGCGTTCCCGAATCTATGCGGAATTCAGCGATACCCTCAAACGTGATCCTCTATCCGGTTTACCCTAATCCGTTCAACGCATCGACAGTGATACACTTCCAACTCCCGGAAGCCTCAACAGTCAAGCTCCAGGTCTATTCCCTTACAGGGCAGGTCATCGAAACACTGACCGGCGGCGACCATCCGGTGGGATATCACCAAGTGGTATGGGATGCAGCGGACAAGTCTTCAGGAACCTATTTTATCAGGATGGAGGCGGGCGATTTCAGGGCGATGCGTAAGGTTGTGCTTGTCAAGTAGAACGTTGCCTGAACGATCTGTGATGAAATAAAAGAAAAAACACCGGCTCCTGACAGTCGGTGTTTTTCAATTGTCGGTGAGATGTTCAAGGAGGTTAAAGTAGCATTTAAATGCGTTGCGATCTTAAGAAAACTGACACACCCCGCTTTTCAGGCGGGGCGTGCTTCCCACTCTGAATGGTGATTCCGTTTCAGACGGTTTTGCCGAATCACGGACGATTGTCACCTATTGCAGCAGGTCATCAGCCCACCAGGTGAGCTTCTCGTCGAGCCCCTCCTCGACACCGACTTCCCTGTAGCGGATATTCCCTTCCTTGTCGATTATGAAGATGGTCGGGATTCCGGTTACGCCGTAAGTTTCCGGGAGGTCCCCGGTTCCGAAGAGCAGTTGCATCGCATAGCCATGCTCCTCCATGAAAGCCTTCGCCTTCGGCGGGTTGTTCTCCCAGACGTTTATCGAGAAGACTCTGACCGGCCTGTCTTCATACACGCGGGTAAACTTGTCGATCATCGGCATCGCCCTCCGGCAGGGTCCGCACCATGTCGCCCAGAAGTCGAGCACGACGATGTTTCCGCGCAGGCCGGAGAGGGATACGGTGTTGCCCGCGGCGTCGAGCAGTTTCCATTCGGGAGCAGGTTCGTCGATCTTCCCGGCGAGCGCATCGGATTTCCTTCTTCCCTCTCCTTTTTCCCAGTTGTTCTTAAACTTGGCGATTATCTTTTCCCAGCGGGGGTTGTCGTGGAGAGACTCGAGGTCGCTGTCCATGACCGCCAACTCGGCCTTGTCGAAGCCGCGTTTCGCGGCCGTCTCGAGGTACTTGACCGCCGCGGCCTGATCGCCGTTGAGCGCGGAAAAAAAGGCGAGGTTATAGAGCAGGTCCGGGTCTTTCCGGTAGCCTTTTTTCGATTTATAGAGTTCGATGATCCTGTCGTAGGCTTTCGCCGAGCGGAGTGCCCGGGCGACGCCGCTAAGGATTTCATCCTCGCGGTCCTCTTTTTCGATCTCGCCGTTCTCGATTTCCCTGTCGATCATGGCGGCGACGACGGCCTCGATTTCATCGAAACGTCCCGCCTCCGCCAGGATATATGAAGCGTATCCGTCAGCCCAGCGCTGACCCTTTTCAGCGGCTGTTTCCACCGTCTTCAGCGCGGCTTCATAATCCTCCCGGTAGGCTTGGTAAGCCGACAGAACGCGAAGCGTGTACTTGCCTTCGGGATCGAGCCGGGCCCATCCGGCGAAAATCTCTTCATCTCCTTGAAGCTCGGCCGCCAGCTTCTCGATCTCTTCATCGGAGGCGCGGCCCCGGAAAAGTCCCTGCCAGTAGGTCTCCGCGACGAGCATGTAACCGGCCTTGAACTCCCCGTCGAGCTCAATCGCCTTGCGGCCGTACTCGATCCGCTTGAGCGGATCATCCTGCATCACTCCGAGCAGACAGGCGGCCGACGGAGATTCCGGCTTCTCTTCGTACATCCCGGCGAAGAACTCCATTGCGCCTTCGGGGTCGGCTTCCTTCCATATTTCCTGAACGTTGCCGAGCAGTTCGAAATCCTGCGAGTTCTCGACGTACCGCCCGCAGATCCCAATCACCTCCGCACTGTTCACAGCACGTGCCAGGTCGTCCTGGAACGATTGCAGGGTGTAATCCTCTGCCGCGACGGGTAGTGCCAGCGCGAGGGCGAGGCCAACGGCGGGCAATGACTTCCACAAATGCATTTCTCCTCCTGAGGCTTGTTCGGGTTCAAAAGTCCAGTGGCTCCGGTACCAAGAAGATGCGATATGAAACCGTGCGGAGCAAGGGGCGGAGGAAACTCGGAATAAACGAGTTAATCCTTATATCGTGCGCTATGCCGGTGGGATCAGCTTGTTCGGATTGAACAGGCCGTCGGGATCGAAGGCCCGTTTCAGGGCCCGCAATACCTCGAGCTCCTGCTCGGAGAACTGCAGGTTCATGAACTGGATCTTTGCGGCGCCGATGCCGTGCTCGCCGCTGATCGTGCCGCCGAGTTCGATCACGGTTTTGAAACAGTCGCGGATCGCCCGGTGAGCCAGCTCATGCTCGCGCTTGTCATCGCGGTCGTACATGACATTGATGTGCATATTGCCGTCACCCGCATGGCCGTATATCGGGAAGAGCAGCTTGTAATGATCGGCGATCTCGCGGACACGCGTAATCATCTCAGGCAGCCGCCCTACCGGGACGACGACATCCTCGTTCATTTTCCCGCTGGCGAGACGTGAGAGGCTGGGCGATACCAGACGGCGCAGGTTCCAGAGCCGTTCGCGCTCGACCGGGTTGCGGGCGGTATGGACCTCGAGCGCCCCCTGCTCCTCGATAACCTGAAACACCCTTTCTGCCTCGAGCTTCGCGGGTTCGGGGTCGCCGTCGGTCTCTACCAGCAGCGCGGCGCCGGTTCCTTCCGGGAACGGGTAGGGATCATAACCCTGTATCGCCTCGATCACCGCCGAGTCCATGAACTCGAGCACCGAGGGGACCAGCTCGGGCAATATCGTGCCGATCACATTGACCGCGGCATCTATCGAATCAAAATGGGCGAGCAGTGTATGGGTCGCCTTCGGGGCGGGAATCAGGGCGAGCCGCGCTTCGACGATCAGGCCGAAGAGCCCCTCCGAACCGATCAACAGGGGCGTGAGGTCGATGGGTTCGGGGGAATCGGCGAGTTCGCCGGTCGAGACGATTTCGCCCATGGCGTCGACATAGCGCAGGCCGAGGACATAGTCCTTCGTTGTGCCGTACTTCACGCAGCGCAGGCCGCCTGCGTTCTCGGCGATGTTGCCGCCGATGGTGCTGATCTGATAACTGGAGGGATCGGGCGGATAGGCGAGGCGGTTTTTCGCCGCGGCCTGTTTTACCGCTTCGTTGGTGATCCCGGGCTCGACCTGAATCCACTGACGGTGTACGTCCTGATTGGTGATGCGGGTCATCTTTTCGGTGCTGACCACGATGCCGCCGCCGATGGGCACCGCTCCGGCGCTCATCCCGGTGCCGGTGCCCCGTGGGATCACCTTCATCCCGGATTCGCGCGCAAAACGGATGGTCTCGGCTACGTCCCCGGCGCTCTCGGGCAGGACGACGAGGTCGGGATCATGCCGTCCGGGAGGAGCGGTGTAACTCGCGTCGACGGCATAGACCACCAGGTCCTCCCTGCGGTCGAAGACCTTGTGCTCGCCGATACGGCGTTTCAGCTTGCGGAAGGGGTCACGGCTGAAGAGTGGCACACCAGCTCCGTCCGGTTTATCGCACCGTGTGAATGGATTATCCTGAATCGCTACCAATATAGTGGACGAGATACAAGATATTAGCTCAAATCTACGCGATGATCGCACTCGCCATGCGCCTCATTTCGCCGTCTGATTGAAAGATGATCGGCAGTCATGCGTTGCGGAAGGATGGCTGCGCGCCTACCTTATCGCCCATGGCGAAGACGAAAACTCATTATGTCTGCAGGGCGTGCGGAGCGAGTGCGCCGCGCTGGCTGGGAAAATGCCCTTCCTGCGGGGAATGGAACACGCTGATCGAGGAGGAGCTGCCGGGGAAGCGTACCTCAACCATGAGGGGTGGCAGAAAATTCGGTGTCGAGCCGGAGGTTCTCGCCGACATTGCACTGGACCCGGAGTCGCGAAAATCGAGCGGAATCGCAGAACTCGACCGTGTGCTCGGCGGGGGCTTCGTCGCATCCTCGTGCGTGCTGGTTGGCGGCGATCCGGGGATCGGGAAGTCGACGCTGCTGCTCCAGGTCGCGGGCGAGGTTGCACGACAGGGAAGGGGCGTGCTCTTTGTCACCGCTGAGGAATCGCCCTCGCAGATACGGCTCCGTGCGGACAGGCTCAACCTGCCGGGCAGCGATCTCCAGGTGCTCGGCGAACCCGACGCGGATCTCGCGGTTGGCTGGGCGGAGAAGCTGAAACCCGCACTGGTCATCGTCGACAGCGTTCAGACCAGCCGCCTGACCGGATTCGAGAGCGCGCCGGGTACGGTGACACAGGTGCGTGAGGTCGCCGGGGTGTGGTGCGATTGGGCGAAGCGTACCGGCGCGGCGGTGGTCCTGATCGGCCATGTGACCAAGGAGGGGGCGATAGCCGGGCCGAGGGTTATCGAGCACCTCGTCGATGCGGTGCTGATGTTCGAGGGCGATCATGTCGGCGGGGTGCGCATCCTGCGGACGTTGAAGAACCGTTTCGGCGCCTCGGGCGAACTGGGGATCTTCGAGATGACCTCCACCGGGCTGCGCGGAGTGGCCAACCCCTCGCGGAAGTTCATTACCGAACGCGGAAGCGAGGTCAGCGGGGTAGCCGTGGCATCCGTGATCAGGGGAACTCGTCCGCTGCTGATCGAGATGCAGGCGCTGGTTACATCGTCTCTCTATCCCGCGCCGCAACGCAACGCCACCGGGGTCGATCCGCGTCGCCTGGCGATGTGGATCGCCGTGCTCGAAAAAAGGGTCGGGCTCGGACTCAGCGGCCGTGACATCTTCCTCAACGCCACCGGCGGGGTGCGCCTCGAGGACGCGGCCGGAGACCTCGCGGCCGCCGCGGCGATCAACAGCAGCCTGCGCGACGCGCCGATAGACGCGCGAACCGTGCTCATCGGCGAGATCGGACTGACCGGCGAGGTGAGACCGGTCGGGGCGATTGATCGCCGTCTCGCCGAAGCCGCACATCTCGCCTTCAACCGGGCGGTTATCCCCGGAAGCGGCGAGAGTTTTGAGGCACCGGACGGGATGGAGATCGTCGAGGTGAGGACGCTTGAGCAGGCCCTCGAAGCGGTTGGGGGCGGTTAGCGATGAAGTTCAGCATCGAGGCTTCCAGCGGGCGGGCGAGGACAGGGAAAATCTTAACGGATCACGGTGAACTGCCGACCCCGGCCTTCATGCCGGTCGGGACGCAGGGGAGCGTGAAGGCCATCGAAGCGCGCGAGGTGAGGGAGCTCGGGGCGGATATCGTGCTCGCCAACGCCTACCATCTCTACCTGCGGCCGGGAACCGAGGTGCTGAGGAGGATGGGCGGCCTTCACCGGTTCATGGCCTGGGAGAAGCCGATTCTCGTCGATAGCGGCGGCTTCCAGGTGTTTTCGCTCGAGGGGCTGCGCAAGGTCAGCGAGGAGGGCGTCCGGTTCCAGTCGCACATCGACGGCAGCTATCACCTGTTCACGCCGGAGAAGGTAATCGAGGTGCAGCGGGCGATAGGCGCTGATTTCGTCATGCCGCTCGATGAACTGGTCGGCTGGCCGGTGGACGAGTCGAAGGCGGACGAAGCCGCGCAGAGGACATGGCGCTGGCTCGAACGGGGGATCGAGGCCTTTGATCGATCGCAGCCGCTGTATGGGCATGAACAAGTCCTGCTGCCGATTGTCCAGGGTTCGTTTTACCCGGAATTGCGCAGGCGGGAGGCGGAGCGACTGGCGCAGCTGGATGCGCCGGCATATGCCATCGGCGGGCTGGCGGTCGGGGAGCAACCCGGACAGTCGCGCGAGGTGATCGACATGGTTATAGCGATTCTGCCCGACGACCGTCCGCGTTACACGATGGGTATCGGCACTCCGGGAGACTTGCTGGACGCCATCGGTCGCGGCGTGGACCTCTTCGACTGCGTGGTGCCGACGCGTAACGGCCGCCAGGCGACGCTGTTCACCTTCGACGGAAAGATGAACATGCGCAATGCCCGCTACAGCGATGACGAACGGCCGGTGGAGGAGGGCTGTCCCTGCTCGCTCTGCACACAGTATTCGCGCGCCTATTTGCGGCACCTCTACCAGGCAGGCGAGATTCTCGCGATGAAACTTGGCTCGGTGCACAACCTGTCGTTCTACTTCCGGCTGATGTCGGCCGCGCGAGAACATATTCGGGCGGGAGACTATTACGAGTGGATCGGGTCGGAGGCCGAAAAGCTGGAATGGTTAGTGGACCGTTCCACATAAATTGACGGGCTCTGAGTGCGACACACAGCTCAATTAGTCTCCGGCGACAGGTAACCGCCCCGGGTGCCTATGAAAGAAAGGGAGACCGTCGATGGCGTTGAAAAACCACTTGAATCGCGTTCTGGGCCTGATCTTTATCCTGATCGGACTGGTCAATCTTGTGGCGCATAAATACCTCGATATGACCGCCTTCTGGGCATGCGGCCTCGCGATGATGATGAGCTACACGCCGGGGACGCAGGTTCGCTGGGGCGGCCCGAGGAAATTGATCATCATCTGCTGCGCGATACTCGCTGCCGCGGCATTCGCGGCGATCATCTACCGCGACTTCCTGCGCTGATCCAACCGCGGCACGATTTTACCCCTCTTGCGCATTTACGGCGGCGCAGAGCCCTCCCTCGACCAATTACATGGCCGTCATGCCAATCGACCGGTCCCGCCGGAAGGGTATTGTGGGCGGGGTCCTCAGTCCCGTAGTTTCCTGCCGGACAGGGTTGACCGGGTGTCTCCGGGCCGCCCTTTCCCTTTCCGCTTGCATGAGGGGGACGTATTGAGTTTCGGCAACCGCGAGGGCGGCTACCTGTTGCTGGAGGACGGCGCGCGTTTCGAGGGTGAGGAGTTGATCGGTCCCTCCTCCTCGCTGGGCGAAGCCGTCTTCAACACTTCGCACACCGGCTACCAGGAGATCCTGACCGACCCCTCCTACTTTCGACAGATAATGGTGTTCACCGCCGTCCATATAGGCAACGTCGGGATAAACGGCGAGGACCACGAATCCGGTTCGGTGCAGGTTGTGGGCGCGGTCGTCCGTTCACTCTCCCCCGGTCCTCACAACTGGCGCGCGGACGGCGATTTCACCGCCTGGATGCGGCAAAGCGGGACCCCGTTACTCGTCGGTGCCGACACCCGGGCAATCACGCTCCACGTCCGCAGGCACGGCGCGATGAGAGCGGGGCTGTTTCACGAGAGCATTGCCGAGGGTGAGGCCCTCGAGCAGGTGCTCGCCTCACGGAGCATGGAGGGCGCCGATCTCGCTTCGGAGGTCACCTGCGGCCGGCCCCATGATTTCGATCCGAGCGGCCTGAATCCTCTCTGGCATCCCCGCCTTGCCGGTGGCGAAGGGCTGCGCGTGGCGGTGGCTGATTTCGGCGTGAAGCGGAACATTCTGTGTGAACTGGCTACGCGGGGCTGCGAGGTTCATGTGCTGCCGGCGGTTACACCGGCCGAGCGTATCCTCGAGGGCGGTTTTCAGGGCGTACTGCTTTCAAACGGCCCCGGCGATCCGGCCGCGGTGTCCAACGGCATCGGTACGGCGAAGGCGCTGATCGGCAAGCTTCCGCTCTTCGGCATCTGCCTTGGGCACCAGCTGATCGCGCTGGCGGCGGGGATGGAGACCTTCAAGCTCCACTTCGGCCACCGGGGGGCAAACCACCCGGTCCGCTGCGAGGAGGACGGCCTGGTCAAGATCACCAGCCAGAACCACGGCTTCGCGGTGAGGCCCGACGGCCTTCCCGACGGGTGGCGGATCACGCACCTTAACCTGAACGACCAGACCGTCGAGGGAATCGAACACCGCGAGCTGCCGGTTTTTTCGATCCAGTACCATCCTGAAGCGAGTCCCGGACCCCACGAGGGGCTTGACTATTTCGACCGTTTCATCGAGGAGATGCGCCATGCCGCGACGTAGTGACATCGATTCGGTGATGGTCCTCGGCAGCGGCCCGATAGTGATCGGACAGGGATGCGAGTTCGACTACTCGGGCACCCAGGCGATCCATGCGCTGAAGGAGGAGGGCGTGCGTGTGGTGCTCGTCAACAGCAACCCGGCGACGATCATGACCGATCCGGGGCTGGCGGACGCGACCTATGTCGAGCCCCTTGAGGAGGATATCGTCGAGCGGATCATCGCCCGTGAGCGCCCGGATGCCCTGCTTTCGACGATGGGCGGGCAGACGGCGCTGAACCTCGCGGTCGGGCTCGAGGAAAGCGGGGTGCTGGCCGAGTACGGCGTCGTCCTGATCGGAGCGAGTGTCCAGGCGATCAAGCTGGCGGAGGATCGCGAACAGTTCCAGAAGGCGATGAAGCGGATAAGGCTGGAGATGCCGTCGGGTGGGTTCGCGAAGTCGGAGGAAGAGGCGGTGGAGGTGCTGGAGCGCCTGGGTTTGCCGCTGATCATCAGGCCATCCTTTACCCTCGGCGGGGTCGGGGGTTCGGTCGTCCATAATCGCGAGGAGTTCATCGAACGGGTGCGGTGGGGTCTCTCGCGCAGCCCCATCGACGAGATTCTGATCGAGGAGGCGCTGGTCGGCTGGAAGGAGTTCGAACTCGAGGTGATGCGCGACCGCGCGGACCAATGCGTCGTCGTCTGCTCCATCGAAAACCTCGACCCGCTCGGCGTCCATACCGGCGATTCGATCACCGTCGCCCCGCAGCAGACGTTGACCGACAAGGAGTACCAGCGGATGCGCGACGCCGCCTTCGCGGTCATTCGAGAGGTCGGTGTCGACACCGGCGGGTCGAACATCCAGTTCGGCGTCGATCCTAAGAGCGGACGAATGGTGGTCATCGAGATGAACCCGAGGGTCAGCCGCTCCTCCGCGCTCGCCTCAAAGGCTACCGGGTTCCCTATCGCCCGCATCGCCGCCAAGCTCGCCATCGGGTTCCGGCTCGACGAGATCGGCAACGCTATCACGAAGAAAACCCCGGCCTGCTTCGAACCCGCTCTGGACTACGTGGTAGTCAAGGTGCCGCGCTGGGCTTTCGAGAAATTCCCGGCGGTGGACCAGAGGCTGGGCAGCCAGATGAAGTCGGTCGGCGAGGCGATGGGCATCGGCCGGACTTTCCCCGAGGCGCTGCAGAAGGCGCTGCGCAGCCTCGAAGAGGAACGTGCCGGTCTCGGCGCGGACGGAAAGGATGTCATCAAATCCGACCGGGTTGAGCCTCACCTGCTGCCCGAATGGCGCAAGCTGGTCCGTTACAAGCTGGCCGAGCCGCGCGCGGAGAACATCTTCTACCTGCGGCACGCCCTCAAGCTCGGCCTCTCGCTCGAGGAGGTCGCCGAAATCACGGGGATCGACGCCTGGTTCCTCGATCAGATCCGGCGGATCGTGGAGATGGAGAAGAGGGTGCAGGCCGCTGCCCCACGAGGGAGAGTCGACCTAACCACCCTGCGCCGGACCCTGGACGCCGGACAGCTCAGGCTGATCAAGCGCGAGGGCTTCTCGGACATCCAGATCGCACATCTGCTCGGGACGGACGAGGAGACCATCCGCCGCCTGCGCGAGGTTCATGATGTCCATCCGGTCTATCTCCCGGTGGACACCTGCGCCGCCGAGTTCGAGGCGCATACCCCCTATTACTACTCGACCTGCGAGACCGGCGAGGGCGAGGTCCGGCGCGGCGACAGGGAGTCGATCATCATCCTCGGGTCCGGCCCGAACCGCATCGGGCAGGGGATCGAGTTCGACTACTGCTGCGTAAAGGCCTCGATCACGCTGAAGGAGGAGGGCTACGACAGCGTGATGGTCAACTGCAACCCCGAGACCGTCTCCACCGACTACGACGTCTCCACGCGACTCTATTTCGAACCGGTGACACTCGAGGATGTGCTCGAGATCTGCCGCGTGGAGCGGCCTGACGGGGTGATCGTGCAGTTCGGCGGCCAGACCCCGTTGAAAATCGCCCGACGGCTGGAAGAGCATGGAGTGAAAGTGCTAGGCACACCACCCGGGAGCATCGCCGCGGCGGAGGACCGGGAAAAATTCGGGGAGATCATGCGGCGGCTGAGCATTCCACACCCGGATTACGGGATCGCTCACGACTTGACCGAGGCCGCCGAAATCGCGAGGCAGGTAGGCTATCCAGTGCTCGTCCGCCCGAGCTTCGTCCTCGGCGGCAGGGCGATGGAGATCGTCTATAACGAGGAGGGCCTCGCGATCTACCTGCGGGAGTCCGCCGGGGAGGTCACCCCCGAGCACCCGGTGCTCGTGGATCGCTATATCGAGGACGCCTTCGAGTTCGACGTTGACGCGGTCGCGGATGGAAAAGAGACAATTATCTGCGGGATTATGCAGCACATCGAAGAGGCCGGCGTGCACAGCGGGGACTCATCCTGCGTCTTGCCGCCCTTCGTTCTCGACGATGAACAGCGCGACCGGATGGCGGAGATCACCAGGACGCTCGCCCGGGAGCTGGAGGTCGTCGGCCTGATGAACGTCCAGTTCGCCTTCAACAATGGCGATCTCTACGTACTCGAGGTCAACCCGCGCGCGAGCAGGACCGTACCCTTCGTCTCGAAGGCCACCGGGATCGACTGGGTAGCGGCCGCCACGAGGTGCATCGTCGGCCGCAGTTTGAGCGAGCAGGGGGTGCGCGAACGTCTCGATCCAGGACGGTACGCGGTCAAGGAGGTCGTCTTTCCGTTCAGCCGCTTCGAGGGGATCAACCCGTTCCTCGGGCCGGAGATGCGTTCCACCGGCGAGGTGATGGGGGTGGCGGAGACCTTCAAGGAGGCCTATTCCAAGGCGCTCTACGGAGCCGGGACCTACCTGCCGCCACCCGGTTCAGGGGCCGTCTTCATCTCGGTGAACAAGCGCGACAAAGACAGGATGCTTCCCATCGCGCGGAAGCTGGCGGAACTGGGGTTCGAGATCGTCGCTACGCGGGGTACGCGGAAATTCCTGCGGGAGCACGGCGTCAAGGCGCGTTTCGTCTACAAGGTCAACGAGGGGAGGCCGAACATCGTCGACTTGCTGAAGAACGGCGAAATCCAGCTCTTGATCAATACCCCTCTCGGCGAGGAGTCCTTCTACGACGAGCGGATTGTCGGGGAGACCGCCTACCGCATGGGGTTGCCGCTGATCACCACGCTGTCGGCGGCGAATGCAGCGGTCGGGGCGATCGAGATCATCGGGCGTAAACCTCTTCAACCGGTCTGTCTGCAGGAGCTGGATGCGCCTGTACGAAAAAAGAAATGAACGTAGCACAAAATACAAATCGTAGCTTGGAATCACCGTGTTCCAGGAATGTGTCAAGACTCACTTCAAATTACCTCGGGGTGCGGTGGTCCCGGGCTACCGAATAGGAGAGCGCCATGAATGCACATGCAAAAGAAAGAATGCTATGGATTTGCACGGAAGGCGGCGAAGATCATTTGCCTGTCTCGGCTGCTTCATACAGGGATCATTTTGGTTTGATAAACAAAGACTTAGCTATTTCACGCAAACGCTCTTCAGGCGCCAGTTTGCTCGGTTCCCTTTTCATCGCTTACCTCGAATGCACTTCGCCAGTATCTGTCTGTCGAATACATACTGATAAATGGTTAGATCTGACGAATTCTGGGGTCGTAGTTGGTACATTCTAGCGACTGTGGTACATTACATTCCATGAATCATGAGGTGAAAAAGCGTGTGAAAGAGATCACTTCCCGACCAGCTGGTTTGAGCCGCTAGATATTTCATGTTTCTTTGAATCCACATGAGGCAGATATATCTATTATGGGACGTGACATAGTATTTATGGAAAACCGGGGAGTGCGCTACGTGTCGACAGTGGTGGGCAGGATTCTCCGAACCCGACAATGGCTCTAACTCTATACTGGGAGCATAATGACGATCCTGAGTGATAATCCAATCCAACGTGCTGAAGACGATGCCCTTGGCAGGGCAGATATCGCTCGTCGGTTCGCCAAGCAGGTTCTTGGTCTAGATGCAAGTGAGGGTAGCGTAGTTGGCATACTCGGAGCCTGGGGATCTGGGAAAACCTCTTTCATCAACTTGACCCGGTCAGAATTCGAACGTGTGGGAGCCACAATCCTTGACTTCAATCCATGGATGTTCAGTGGTGCACAACAACTCGTCGAGTCTTTCTTTTTCGAGCTTTCCGCGCAACTCAAGGTGAGGCCAGACCTTGAAGAGGTTGGAAGAAATCTGGAGGAATATGGCGAGATTTTCGCTGGCATGGCATGGATTCCAGTAGTCGGTGTTTGGATTGAAAGAGTCCGTGTCGTCAATAAATTTCTGAGTAAGGTTCTTCAACGTCGAAGGGAAGGCATTGGTGGGCGCAGAAAGAAACTAAGTCAAACGCTTCTTGAACTTGAGAAACCGATTATCGTTGTCCTCGATGACATAGACCGTCTTTCATCTTCCGAAATCCGCGACATTTTCAAATTGGTTCGACTTACAGCCAGCTTCCCAAACATCATCTATTTAGTTGCTTTCGACCGAGCCCGTGTAGAACAGGCCCTTGCAGAACAAGGAGTGCCGGGACGCGATTACTTAGAGAAGATACTACAAGTAGCATACGATTTACCTGCAATCTCTATTGATGTTATACATCACCAAACTGGTAAAGCGCTTGATGCTGTTATTACAGATATCGAGCTTCCGGCCCGATTCGATGATCAGGTTTGGCCTGATGTCTTCATGGAGATTATCACGCCCCTTGTGAGGAACATGCGGGATGTGCGACGATATGCTACCGCAGTGCATGGAACGCTTGAGGCACTTGAGGGCCAGATAGCACTCGCCGATGTTCTTGCATTAGAAGCTGTCCGAGTATTCCTTCCTGATGTTTTCGAGAGAATCCTGCATTGTATTAATGCGCTGACCTCGGTTAGCGATCGTTCCCTGTTCCAACGACAAAACGACGATTCGCTCAAGTTGAAAATTGATGACCTGTTAATAGCGGGAGAATCACATCGTGAAGTGGTCAAATCCATGATAAATAGACTTTTTCCTGCCAGCATGCGCTACATTGGAAACACTATTTACGGAGTTGATTGGTTAGCCCGCTGGTTAAGAGAGCGTCGTGTTGCGCATGAGGATATTCTTCGGCTTTACTTAGAGCGTACCGCAAGCGCAAACCTCCATGCCTTCACAGATGCAGAAACGGCATGGCTCTGTTTTGCTGACGAAAGCGATTTGGATGAATATCTGCGTTCATTAGATGCGGATAGACTTCAAGATGTTATCCGATCCCTAGAGTTATTCGAGGATCAATATTCGCAAAGCCATGTAGTACCCACATCTGTTGTTCTTCTAAATTTGTTGCCGGATATCCCGGACCGCCCACGCAGCATATTTGACTTCGGCGTAAGCATTGCAGTCACTCGTGTCGTGTTACGCCTCGTGCGATCACTGAAGGATCCAGCTACAATTGAATCTACCGTTCGTCAGATCTTGCCACGCTTGAACACCCAATCCGCCAGACTGGAACTAATACATCTCGTTGGCTACAGAGAAAACGTTGGTCACAAATTGATAAAAGAAGAAGCCGCCACAGAGTTGGAGGGTCAATGGTTTGAAGAAATGCGGTCTATTCCGATAGCTGATTTGAATCTCAAAAGGGAGTATCACCTACTACGGATGCTACTGCGGGTGATACGAGAGACGAACTCGGATGATTCGCCCTTTGTTCTTCCAGATTCACCACAACTTACCCTAGCATTGCTAAATGCAACACATGGCGAAGGACTCAGCCAAGGATTAGACACCCGAGCGGTCCGTCGCTCACCACGACTGTCGTGGGATCTTTTAATCGAGGTCTTTGGGAGCGAAGAATCACTGAAGGAACGGATCGAGACTCTTAAGGCATCACAACCAGAGAACGCAATCGAGCTACTTGAACTGGCTGATAAATACATGGCCGGTTGGCGTCCAAACGACTTTGGAGACAACTAAGTGGTAGGCCGGATTCTCAGAAAACGACATAAGAGTCGACAGTCGGTTTTCATCATGTGAGTGTATGCATAGACTCGTTGCAGAGATGTATCGCTCTTCATGAGCAAGCGCTACAACTGAACCGGCGTTCCCGGGGAGTGGGTGCAACACCCGCGGCGTCGGAGCATCACGGGCACTGGTGAGGGTGCTGGGACTCGAACCCAGGACCTTAGGCTTAAAAGGCCTCTGCTCTACCACCTGAGCTACACCCTCTTTGCGGCGTCGCCACTGGGAGAAGATATGAAAATGAAGCGTTCAATCCGATACGCCGGAAGGGGCTGGAGAGTCGCCGGGAGGCGTCCAGGACGGGTCGATGGAAAGGCGACGGTCAGACCGCCGGATGCCGTGGCCGTTCGTACGCAGGCCCAAGTCTTCCGGCCAGCGGTTCAGATGCTGCGCCTGCGGAGGTGGACCACCGCCTCGCGCTCCGCTCCGACGCTGACCAGGTCGGTCGGCACCTCCGTGTGGTCCTGGATATAATCGAGGTAATACCGGCAGTCCGCCGGCAGATGGCCGTAAGAGCGGGTCTCGGAGATATCCTCCTTCCAGCCGGGCAGGGTTTCGTAGACGGGTTCGACCTTGTCGAGAATCCACGGCTCCGCGGGGAAGTTGACTATCCGCTTGCCCTTGTAATTGTAAGCGATGCAAACATTGATTTCGTCGAGATTGCTGAGCACATCCAGCTTGGTGATCGCCCAGGCATCGACCCCGCTGACCCTGGCCGAGTAGTTGGCGATGACCAGGTCGAGCCAGCCGCAACGCCTCGCCCGTCCGGTGGTCGCCCCGAACTCAGCGCCCCAATCGCGAAAATTGCTCTGCAGCGGTTCTTCGAGTTCCGTGGGAAACGGCCCGTTGCCGACACGCGTCGTATAGGCCTTGAGCACGCCGATCACGTGGGTGATCGCGCGCGGACCGATGCCGAGACCGGTAGCCGCGGCTCCGGCGGTCGGGTTCGAGCTGGTGACGAAGGGATAGGTGCCGTGGTCGATGTCGAGCAGAGTTCCCTGCGCGCCCTCGAGGATGATCGAACGCTCGTTCCGGATCGCCTTGTGAAGAAAAACCGAAACGTCCCTGACGTAGGGATCGACCTTCTCATCGAAGGCGAGGTATTCATCGACGATCTTGTCGATGTCGACCTGAGAACCCTTGTAAAAGCTCTTGAGCAGGCGGTTCTTGTCCTCGATGTTCGCGCGCAGTTTTTTCTCGAGGCTGTCACGATCGAGCAGGTCGACGATACGGATGCCGCAGCGCGAATACTTGTCCGTATATGCCGGACCGATGCCGCGCCCGGTGGTGCCGATCTTGCCCGTGCCGGCGGCCGATTCGGACGCCTCGTCGATCGCACGGTGATAGGGCATGATCAGGTGAGCCTTTTGGCTGATGAAGAGCCGGTCCTCAACCTTGACCCCTTTATCCTCGAGCTGTTTTATTTCCTCGAAGAGAACCCGAGGGTCGATGACACAGCCGTTGCCGAGGCAGCAGGTGGTCTCCTCGTGGAGAATCCCCGAGGGAATCTGGTGCAGAATCGTCTGTTCGCCTTTGTAGACCACGGTGTGGCCCGCGTTCGGGCCGCCCTGGAAGCGCGCGACGATTTCAGCTTCCTCGCTCAGCAGGTCGACAACCTTGCCCTTGCCTTCATCGCCCCACTGGCTGCCTACTATGGCGGTTACTCCCATTGAACTTCCCCTTGAGATTCACACCAGGCGCGAAACCGCCTTGAATACAACCACTTTGCGACAAGCAGAACCACTCAATTCATGTGAAACGGTCCACTTGTCAATGTAACCAGCGGCGGGCGCATGCAAAACCCGGGGGTGTTTTCCCGGGCATTTATTTTGTGATTGCCGGTAGAGCCTTCAGCGCTTGCGGCGCTTCTCAGGCTTCTTCAGCTCCCATTCGACGAGAACGGGGCTGGCGACGAAGATTGACGAGTAGGTACCGACGATCACCCCGGCGAGCATGGCGAAGGCAAAGTCATGAATCACCGTCCCGCCGAAGAAGAACAACACGAGGACCACGACCAAGGTCGTCCCGGAGGTGAGCGCCGTGCGGCTGAGCGTCTCATTGATCGAGACGTTGATTTGATCTATGAGGGTCTTTGAACGCAGCTTCTTGACGTTCTCGCGCACACGGTCGAAAACGACGATGGTATCGTTGAGGCTGTAGCCGACGATGGTCAGGAAGGCGGCGATGATCGCGAGGCTGATCTGCAGGTCGAGCACCGCGAAGAGTCCGAAGACAATGAGCACGTCATGCACCAGCGCGACTATCGCCGCGATTGCGTACCGGTACTGGAACCGCCAGGAGATGTAGATCACGATGAAGAAGAGAGACGCGATGATCGCGAGGATCGCCGCGGAGCGCAGCTCGTGTCCGATTTTCGGACCTACCTGCTCTACGCTGCGGATGGAGAAGGGGTTGTCGGGGAGCAGCCCCGACAGCTCAGATTCGATCTCCCCGATCACCTCTTCACCGTGTGTGGTCGAGGCGATGCGGATCATCAAGTCCTGCATGCCGCCGCCCGCGAGGATCTTGACCTCGGTATCGGGGTACCCTATCGTGGTGAGCGCTTCACGGACCAGACTCTCTCCGGTAGGCTGGTCAAAGCGCAGGACGATCTGCATTCCGCCTGTGAAGTCGATCGAGTAGTTTGGCCCGCCGCGCATGAAGGTGAAGACCAGGCCCGCAAGGATCAAAACCGCGCTGAACATGAAGGCGGTGCGCCGGTGGCTCTGAAAATCGAAATTCGTGTTTTTGAATATCTGCAACATGATTTAAATACTCAGTTTTTTCACCGTCCAGGTGGTTGTAATCCAATCGAAGATCGCCCGCGAAACTACGAGTGCCGTAAACATCGATGCGACAATGCCGATCATTAAAGTCAGCGCGAAACCGCGGATCGGGCCGGTACCGAACTGGTAGAGGACGATGCCGGCGATCAGGGTCGTCACGTTGGCGTCCATGATTGTAACGAACGCGCGGCCATACCCGGCCTTGATCGCGTTCCATATCGTTTTACCGGTGTCGAGCTCCTCGCGGATGCGCTCGAAAATCAGCACGTTGGCATCAACCGCTATACCGATTGTCAGGATAATTCCGGCGATGCCCGGCAGGGTCAGAGTGAAACCGAACCCGGCAAGAACGGCCAGCAGGAAAACAAGGTTGAGCAGCAGCACCAGGTCCGCGACAAGTCCGCTGCCCCGGTAATAGACTGCCATGAAAAACATCACCAGCGCAAGCCCGGTTAAGGCGCTCGTCGCTCCGGCGCGAATCGAATCGGCACCGAGGCTCGGACCGACAGTCCGCTCTTCAATGATCTCCACCGGTGCGGGCAGCGCGCCTGCACGCAGAACGATGGCGAGATCATTGGCCGCCTCGACCGACTCGGAGCCCTCGATGGTTGCTTGGCCATTGGGAATCCTGGTGCGGATGACCGGGGCCATGTGCACCTTGCTGTCGAGCACGATTGCGAGGTGTTCGCCGACATTCGCTTCGGTGATCCTGGCGAATCGGCGAGCGCCGTCGCGTTTCATCGATATGTTGACGATCGGCGCTCCGGCCTGGGTCGGATCGCTGCTGCCGGACCCGATGATCACCTGGGCGTCGGCCAGCGCCGCCCCGGTAATCTCGGCACGCTTCTTCAGCAGGTAAAGGTTCCAGAACTCGAAGCTGCCGTCACTGGTCTCGTCGCTCGAGTGGCTCCAGAGAAATTCATAGTCCGGTGGGATCAGCTTCAGGATGTCGGTTCGCCCAAGGTAGCGCTCCACGGCAGTGCGGTCCCGGACGTTGACCATGATCTGGCGGTCATAGAGGCTGAGCAGGCTGGTGAAAGGATGGTCTGCATCAATAAAGGAACCCACGGTGTCGCTGGCCGGTTGCTCCTCTTCCTCCTCGCCGGCCCCGGTGAGCATGCGCTGAAGCGGGCTGAGGGTGGTATCCACCTCAACCGTCTTCGGTTCGGGCGCTGCGGCGACTGCCTCGAAAACCTCGCTGTCCTCGCTCCCTCGACTCTCCACGAGATAGTCGTCGATGTCGCGGATGACCTTGGCGGTCACCTTCGGATCGGCGACCAGTTGGAACTCGAGAAGCGCGGTTCGACCGATCAGGTTACGCGCACGCGCCGGGTCCTGAACGCCGGGCAATTCGACGATGATCCGTCTCGAGCCCTGGCGGGTAATCGAGGGTTCGCTTACGCCGAACTCGTCGACGCGGTTGCGAAGCTTGGTCAGCGTGAGGTTTATCGCCTCCTCGGCCTGGCGCCTGAGCATGCGCAGGATTTCACGGTCCGACTGTCGCGGGTCGCCGAAATAGCGGGCCATCGGGATTTCACGTCGCTCGAACTCGTCGAGCATGACGCTCTCGAAACTCAGCGTCGGATTCTCATCAAGACGAGTTCTCACGTTCTCGGTGATCTGGTCGAATGTTACATCGCGGTTTTTCGCAAGCCGATCCATCAGTTCGACAAGGTTAACCTCGAGCACAAGGTGCATGCCCCCCTGAAGGTCGAGGCCGAGCTTGATCGCGCCGGACCGCACATCGGAGAGTTTGTCGTAGAAATCACCGCGCAATGCCTGTACTTCCTCGATCAGCTCTTCACGGACACCGGGTTCGAGCTCCTCCATCGTACTGATCCGGTTCGCCAGGTCGATATCGAATCGGAAGACGGCCTCTGCCAACAGCTCGCGTTCGAGGCCGCTCTTCGAGCTGATCGCATCGAGCCGGGCGTCGAGCTCGCGGTTGAGAACCTGCGTGCGGAAGGTTGGGTAAAGGTAGACCAGCGCGAGAACGATGAAAAATAAAATCAGAATCGTTCGAAACAGCTTTGATCTTTGCATTGGGATTTGCCTTGGCGAAGCTCTGTTCGCCCCCTTGATTCAGAGGGTTCTTATCAAGCCCTTAAAACCGGGCTCGTTCGGAAGCCGGCATCACATGAACCAATGAATATAAATGGGAGCCTCAAGCGAGTCAACAAGATTCGCAAACCGCCGGTGCCGGAGATCGTCCGTGTTGATTCTCGTTGGTATGCCGCCCCTCTTGCGCGGTGGACAAGCCCTTGATAAACTACAACGTTGACGCCGGAACGGGTAGACGCGCTGAGGGGTTCGGCATGAAAAACAGTCGGCGCAACTCGGGCTACGTCTGGATTCCCACTCCCTGATCGGGGTCGAGGACATACTTTCGCAGGAATGACAAAGGAAACCCGGCCTGACAAGCAGGTCGGCCACACACGGAGGTTCCGGCCTGCGCTCACCGGCCGAACGCAATATTTGAACGAGAACTCTAACTTCGACGCTCCTGGAGAAGGGGGAGGGCAAGGCAGTTGGTGAAGTTTAGCGCCTCATGGAAATGGCGGGGTACCCGGGAGGTGATGTGTCACTAGGAATCATTCTTGATGAAGAACTCGAATCCGAACGGAGATCTCTTTAGCTGAACAGAAAAAAGCAGGTTACTTAATTTCATCCACGAGCGGATAGAAATAGGCAAGGATCTTGAATGTCTGAAATTCCGGGATGGCGGATATCAGGCTCGGGTCATATTCGTACTTGAATGTACTCGGAAATCGATAGCAATACTTTGCCTCTATTCCGGATCGTGACCAGAAACGCAGTCCGAATCCTAAGTTGAATCCCAGTTTCTCTTCCTGTATTTCATTCCAGATCGGTTCATATGCAATATTCTCATAGGGAAAACCCTCATCGTACCCAGTCCAGTAGTAGGGGGAATCAGATGTTTCCAGTTGCACCGTTATGTTTTGCCGCACTCGTTCGTAACCGAATCCGAGGAGTAAAGAAAAATGGCGTGTGAGCAATATGTTGCCTTCTATGCTTACGAAGTAGTTGTCAATGGATGTGGAGAAAACATATTTATCAGTCTTTTCCAAGTAATCCCATCTATTGTAGTAATCAACATGTGCGATTTTATCTTCTATCTTCCAGTAATTATATCCCCCTGAAATGTTCATGAAGAACCGATTCGTCGATGGCACCGAAAGTCGTATTCCATATGAACCATAGGGAATTATTTGTTCCTTGAAAGAGGGAATTGGGATACCGGATGGATTTCGTTTGAATTGCAGCATCTTGTATTCGGACGTGTTGAGTCCAACCAGGACGCCAAGACCGGAGTACATCGGTAATTCACTTTTTATGGAATCCGTAATTACAGCGGTTGTTATTGCCGGTGCGGGGGGCTGTTCCGGCAGAACCACCTCTTCATCGGGTGTCTGGGCTATTGTTGTCGTCTGGGTCGGTTCAGGTTCAGGCTCTTCACCGGCGTACAAGGAGGAGAACGTATTTGCGATCTCGCTAAGTTTTTCTGTGAGTATGGTTTCAATTGGACATGCACAATCGATACTGCGTGCGAATAGTATTTCGGCGGTTTCCACGTCAATCATCCGTAGACTTATTGTGTGCATAGTCCCGATCAGGTCAAGGGAGCCGGCAATCATCAGTCGGACATTCAGTATCCTACCCATTTCCACGACACATGCATCAGATGTACATTCAGACATGATCAAGCCTTGTTCCGTCAGGATCTCGGCCATGAAATTCCGCTCTATAACCTTGAAGGAGGGAGTGTTCAACAGCTCTTGTCTTAGCCTGTTGGATAGGGGAATCTTATAGGATTCAGGTACGCCCGCCGTAATCAGTAAATCCATAACGGCAATATTCACTTTTTCTAATGGTTCAGCTGGAGTATCTTTAGGTGTGCTTGCAAGGAGCAATAACCAGATCAGGATCAAGGCTCTTTTCATTTCAATCTCTCCGCATTGTTAAATACAGAAAGTAAAATTTGTGGAGAAAATATATTATCAATATCAATGAGAGTAAAGGATATATTTCCCGAAAAACAGTTTTTTTTGGCAGGTTTTACTCTGAAAACAGGTCCCTATGTTCATGCGATTTATAGTCGTGACCGCTAGCCTCTACAGGAATTAAATTAGCATTGGTTGCTTTTGAGTAAATTGCTTTTTTCTTTCACCATCATATATCATTGATTAGCATTGGCTCAAGGTCCGACCTTCAAATAAGGAAATCCATCTATGCCGGAGAAGTTGATCTACGAACTTTCACAGCCGGGGCGGAGGGGCGTGAAGTTGCCCGGGCTGGATGTACCGGAAGCCGAGCTGCCGACCGAAGCGCTGCGCCGCGATGAACCGGCTCCGCTGCCGGAGACCGCCGAGAACGAGGTGATGCGTCATTTCATCGGCCTCTCGACGATGAACCACCATGTCGACAAGGCCTTCTATCCGCTCGGCTCATGCACGATGAAATACAATCCGAAGCTGAACGAGGCGGTGGCGGCGATGCCTGAATTCGCGAACCTGCACCCCTTCGTTCCGACCGGTTTAGCGCAGGGCGCGCTCGAGGTTCTCTGGGAACTGGCCGATGCGCTCAAGCGGATCACCGGTTTTTCGGCGTGTTCTCTCCAGCCTCCGGCGGGGGCGTCGGGCGAACTGACCGGCCTGATGTTGATGCGCGCCTGCCACCGGGATCGCGGCGAGGGCGGACGCAAACGGGTAATCATCCCGGACAGCTCTCACGGCACCAACCCGGCGACGATCCACTTCGCCGGCTGCGAGGTGGTGGAGCTGAAATCGGACGAGGACGGCACCCTCGACCCGGAGGCGATCCGCGCAGAAGCGGATGACCGTCTTGTCGGCCTGATGGTCACCAACCCGAACACCCTCGGCATCTTCGAGTCGCGCATCCGTGAGGTCGCCGATATCGTGCACAAGGCCGGTGGCTTCATGTACATGGACGGAGCGAACCTCAACGCCCTGATGGGGATCGCCGAGCCCGCCGCACTCGGTTTCGACGTGATGCACATCAACGTCCACAAAACCCTCTCGACTCCGCATGGCGGAGGCGGTCCCGGGGCCGGGCCGGTCTGCTGCATCGGGCAGCTCGAACCCTATCTCCCGACGCCGGTAATTGAACGCGACGGCGACAGGTTCCATCACAACTGGGAGCGTCCGAAGTCAATCGGCAAAATGCAGGGATTCTACGGCAACTTCCTGATTCTCCTCCGAGCGCTGACCTATATCTTATCCTGTGGCAAGGAGGGGCTCGAAGAGGTCGCCCGTGCGTCGATCATCAACGCCAACTATCTGCGCATCATGCTCCAGCCCGAATACCACCTTCCTTATCCCGACCGTTGTCTGCACGAGGTGGTCTTCAGCGCTGACAACCAGCTTGCGCATGGTGTCAAGGCGCTGGATATCGCCAAACGGCTGCTCGACTTCGGGATGCACGCGCCGACTGTCTACTTCCCGCTGATTGTCCACGAGGCGATGATGATCGAGCCGACCGAGACCGAGTCCAAGGAGTCGCTCGACGAGTTCATCGTGGCGATGAAGCGGATTGCCAAAGAGGCCGAGCAGAATCCCGAGCTGCTGCACGAAGCCCCGACGACCACGCCGGTACGCCGTCTCGACGAGGCCCTCGCCTCGCGCAAGCCGGACATCCGCTACAGGCAGGAGGGTTGATACTGAGCCTGCCGGAATCATCCACGCTGACGCCGGAGGAACTGGCGCGCATCGGACTGAGCCGATATGTCGCCATCGACCTCGAGACCACCGGACTCGACCTGGCGACGGACCGGATCATCGAATTCGGCGCGGTCCTCTTCGAGGGCGGTGTAGAGAAGGCGCAATTCAGTGAACTCGCCGGTATAGATGGCGAACTCGATACCTTCATCTCCCGCCTTACCGGCATTACGGACCGTGATCTCGATGGCAAACCGCCCGCGGAAGAGCTGCTCGGGGATTTTCTTAAATTCGTCTCCGACACACCGATTGTCGGTCAGAACGTCGAGTTCGACCTTGGATTCCTGCGCGCCCTGCAAGGGATCATGCCCGCAACCAGCCGTCCCCGGTGGTCTCCGGGGACGGTCCATGACACGCGCCTGCTCGCCCGGATATTCTTCCCCACACTGACGAGTTACGGTCTCGCCGGTCTTGTCAGGCAAACCGCAGTGAATCTCGACCGGCACCACCGTGCCGTTCACGATGCACGCGCGACCGGGCTGGTTTTTCTCGAACTGCTCGCCAGGGCGAGGCGCACGCCCTTCGGCGAACTCGCCGAGATGATACGGTTGATAGGCGGCTCGTCATATACCATCGGCGCCTTGCTGGAGGGCCTGAGCGCGATCGGTCCGGGCGAGGCGGGAGTCGACAGTCCACTGCCGCTCAAGGACAACCGTCTCGGCAACTGGTCTGCGGGCATGGACGAAGAGGTCGCCGACCGCGAGATCGACAGCGGCGGAATCGAGGATTTCTTTGCGGAGGAGGGGCCACTGGCGAAGGTGATTTCCGGCTACCAGCTCCGCGAGGGTCAGGTAGAGATGGCTCGCGACGTCCACGAAGCCTTGAGCGGAGGGGGAGTGCTGGTGGCGGAGGCGGGGACGGGGACGGGCAAGAGTTTCGCCTACATGCTGCCCGCTCAACTCCACGCCCGTGCCGGAGGAGGACGGATCATCATCTCTACGCATACGCGCCACCTTCAGAGTCAGCTTTTCGAGAAGGACCTGCCGGCGCTGGACGAGGTCATCGGCGGAGGGATTCGTGCGGTGGTGCTCAAGGGGAGGGACAACTATATCTGCCGCCGCCGCTATGAGAACCTGACCGCCGACCCGGATGCACTCGAACCGGGGGAGCGGCTGGCGTTGCTGCCCATCGTTCGCTGGCTCAACAGGACGGTCACCGGCGACATCAACGAGAACACGGGGTTCCGGCAGGGACTGGTTCGCGGACTCTGGACGAAGATCACCTCCGAATCCGGCTTCTGCACAGGGAAGATCTGCCGTGCAAACCTCAACTGTTTTCTGCATCGCATCCGCTCTTCGGCGCAGTCGGCGCACCTGGTGCTGATCAACCACGCCCTGCTCTTTTCAGACCTCGCGGCGGGTGGGGGGATTCTAGGCGAGTATGACCGGGTCGTCTTCGATGAGGCCCACCATGTTGAGCGAGTCGCCGCGGACCAGCTTGCCGTCGAGTACCATAATCTGAAACTGCGGATGGTTGTCACCCGGCTCTACGACCCCGCCAGCGAGAAGGGGGTGCTCGTCCGGTTGCGCGCCCTCGCCCCGATGCTAAAGGGACCGCTCGAACGCGGCGATGCGGCCAAAGACCCGTTCGAGCAGGTGGTCAAGGCCGTTGCGCGCGTGGTCGAGACCGGCGATGAGTTCAACCGGGAACTCGACGAGTTGCTGAGGAAGAATGAAACCGGTTCGGACGAGTACATGCAGCGCGTGCGTTATCGCAGTGGACGAGAAAGATTCGTGGAGATCGGCGAGTCGGTCGAAGCTCATGGTATGGCCCTGCAAAAGCTACGGAAACGATTAGGATCGCTGGTCCGTGAGTTCGAGGAGGCGAAGGAGGAGTTGCCGCCGGTCGATGGCGACGACCTGATCGGCGAGGTTCAACGGCTGTCGGATGAGGTTGGTCAGCTCTCGGCGGCTTTCGACAAGCTTACCGGCGATGCCGACGAAGATACCGTATTCTGGTACGAGGTGCCTGTTCGGGGCGGACGATCGATCCGGTTGGCCGGGACGCCGTTGAATGTGGGCAAACTCCTCGCCAGCGGCTTCTACCCCCGTCTGAGTACGGCAATCTTCACCTCGGCGACGCTGGCGGTCGATGAGCGGTTCGACTTCATTAACAACCGCCTCGGGCTCGGCGAGGAGGCGCGCGGTGTGATCTACCCTTCGCCCTTCGATGCCAGGGGTCAGCTATACATCGCGGTCGCGGACTTCCTCGGCAATCCGAAACACAATCCCGACCGTTTCGCACGGGGGGTAGCGCGCCTCGCCTACCGTCTGCCGACCGAACTCAATGCCGGGACCCTTGTCCTCTTCACCAGCAGGAAGATGCTGCGCGATGCTTACGATGAGGCGTCGCCGCTACTCGAAAAGGATGGCTGGCTGCCGCTCGGCCAGGGATATGCCGGAGGCCGGTCGGAGATGCTCGAACGTTTCCGCAGCGAGCGCAAATCGGTGCTCTTCGGGGTGGCGAGCTTCTGGGAGGGGATTGATGTTCCGGGGGAGTCGCTCGAGCTGGCGATAATCGCCCGTATTCCCTTCGACGTGCCCACCGACCCGGTGGTCGAGGCGCGCAGCGAGCAGATCGAACAGGCGGGCGGGAACGCCTTCATCGAATACTCGCTGCCGGAGGCCGTGCTGCGGCTGAGGCAGGGGATCGGCCGCCTGATCCGGACGACCGAGGATGTCGGCGCGGCGGTGATCTGCGACCCGCGGATAGTGCACAGCCGCTGGGGCAAGGTAATCATGCGCTTACTGCCCGTCCGTCCGGTAGAGTACCGCGACTATGATTCGCTCTTCAACGACCTTCGCCGTTTCCTCCGCGGCAATAGCTGACGGAAGCCCCAGTCAAGGTAACATCTTGTTCTGTATGAAACTATCGTAGAAAGACTATCTTGCGAATCCGTCGAATACCGCCCCACTCCATCCGCAGAAATCAGTGTTTCTACAGCTTTTCGGTCGGAGGTGCTCTTGTACGCCTGTACGGATTAAACCCCGGACGTCCTAATGCGTCCAATCAGTGAGATGGATGAAATTCGGAAACCTTACATGAGGGAGAGAGTGATGAAAAGGGAAAACAGTAGGAAATCATCAGCGATAATCAGTGTACTCCTGGCGGTGATGCTGCCATTGGGCGTCGTCTTCGCTCAGGTCCCCGATGAGCCGGTTCCGCCCGCGCCCCCGGTTCCTCCGTGTCCGAAGGGAATGGGATCGGGCGGAATGGTCGGGGCCCTGATGGACCTCGATCTTTCGGACAAGCAGATCGGCAAGGTGGTCGATATTCGTGCAGCCTGCAGCCGCGAACAGGTACCGTTGAAACGCGAATTGCGCGCACTGAATAAGGAGCGCGACGCTTTGTCCGACGATGAGCTGAACCGGGATAATCTCGAACAGCTCTATGAAAAGATGGCGCGTATCAGGGCACAGCTCGAAGTCAACCGTGTCGAGGCGCAAAAGAAAGCGCTCGGCGTGTTGACGAAGGAGCAGCGAGAGGCGCTCGGCGATGATCCGCTACCACTCTTCGGCGGTCGGTACCATCAGAAATGCGGGATGGGTTATGGACATGGGAAGGATAGCAAAGGGCCAGGCCATCATAAGCCAAAACGGAAACGGGTACGGTGAATTGTTGAACTAGCAGCGCAGTTTAAAGGGTGGGCAACTGTGTCCACCTTTTTTTTGTGGAAGTCGGCATGTCGTTCTGCAAGGTCCGGTCGTGTGACCGAAATCAACTCTCATCCGACGGCTCCGTTATATATACTGTTTCTCAACAGGAATTCCCCATATCGGGCGGCTTCACTTGTTCGATCAGCTCTTGACGCGACGGCATGAAACCCGTGACGGATGCACCACGGCGTAGCTGCATTCGAAGCCGGGCAAGTCAAGTCGGGCCACCCAGATACACCCAAATAAACCCTGTTGGGCGAGCCAACAGGGCCACCCGGACGAAGTAATCGTAGCGCTGAAAGAAAAGATGAACCATGATTCCGGCAGTTGAAACTTTCCTGATATTCGCCTAATTTATACCTGGTTCCCAAATGCAAGAACTGATCTCCGTCATATTATGAAAGTGTTGAAAAACACTCCATTCGTCATTGCGAGAGGCCGAAGGCCCGAAGCAATCCACTCTTTTTCTGCGCAGACGTTAGCGGATCGCTTCGCTACGCTCGCGATGACGAGTGAAAGTCCCGTCGGAGGTGTTTTTCAACACTCTTATTATGGGGACGCGGACGTGTCTTGACAAGGTTTTACATGCAACTAAACCAGGGAGTAACCATGAAGAAAACCATAACGCTTGTCTTGGCTCTTACCGTACTGGTCG
>SDBV01000207.1_pt1 | contig 78733 bp, 76 predicted proteins | sample 2277081 | NCBI WGS metagenome assembly SDBV01 (sample SAMN10402039, study PRJNA504765) | marine sediment metagenome | isolation source: marine sediment core GS10_PC15, 223 cmbsf | place: Arctic Ocean: Southern Knipovich Ridge | collected 2010
TTCATCGATAAAATTGAATTTTTTTGATGATTGTTCGTTACTTGTGTTCATAATTAATTTCTCCAGTAATGTCGTTATTAGTTTGTCTTTGAACCCATTCTGTTAGAAAAAGCTTGATAAATGAAATCGTTTGTTCTTATAATATCAATAGATTTTATCTATGATCCAGGAAACATTATGAATTTCAGAGACTTAAAATATTTGATTGCCATTGATAAACACCGACATTTCAGTAAAGCAGCAGCATCTTGCTTCGTTAGCCAGCCAACACTGAGCGCGCAATTGAAAAAATTGGAAAATGAGCTGGGTGTTCAGTTGTTTGAGCGAAACAATAAACACATATTGACCACACCCGCTGGGGAGGCCATCGTGGCACAAGCTCGTCATGCCATTCGTGATATGGAGGAAATTAAAGTCATTGCAGAAACGTTATCAGACCCCTTATCTGGCACCATAAAATTAGGCATCATCTCTACGTTGGGGCCCTATCTATTACCTCATGTAATATCAGAAATTCATGAACAGCTCCCTAAATTACAACTTTTACTGATAGAAGAAAAAACAGAAACTCTATTAAAACAACTGAAAGAAGGAAGCATTGATGCAGTGATTCTTACTCATCAAGAAGATGTTGAGCATTATGTACAACAAGATTTATTTACAGAACCGTTTTACGTTGCATGCTCACATCAACATGTTTTCAATAAGAAAACAGAAATAGCAATAGAAGATTTATATACTGAAACAATTTTATTATTAAATGATGGACACTGTTTGCGTGATGATGCGTTGGGTATCTGCCCAAGAATTCGTGAGCAGGAAAAATCAGGGTTTCAAGCAACAAGTTTAGAAACACTACGGCATATGGTAGCAGCCGATGTAGGAGTCACCTTATTACCAGCCTTATCCGCTAATACTAATGCACAACATTCCGTAGTCTGTGTTAGGCCATTCAAAAAACCTTACCCTCAAAGGCAAATTAGTATCTTATGGCGTAAATTACAGCCTAAACAGGTATTATGCCGAAAAATTGCTGAGATTGTTTCTGGTAAAATTAAAAATTATTTCGCTGTCAGTCGAGGATAGTTATCTTGAACCATCCTTGACTGACACCGCCCTTTTGGGGATGCCTTTGGCGAGTAGATTACAGATCAAGGCGCCGCCTAGGATGATGGTCCATGAGACGTAGAGCCAAACTAAAAAGATAGGAATCGTGGCCAAGGCGCCGTAAATGAGCCGGTAGGTTGGGAAAAAACTTAAATATAGGGCAAATAAATATTTGGCGAGTTCGAAAAAAATGGTCGTCACCAAACCGGCTATTGCAGCGTGTTTTAATTTGACTTTGCAACTGGGCAGTATCCAGTTAAAAAAAGTAAATGTCAAAAATGCGACACAATAAGGCATAATCACAAGCAAAGGCTGCTCAAACCAGGCTTTCAGTTTAGTGCCGGCAATCAAAGGTAGTGATGCTAAATAAGAGGTTAATACAAGCAAAATACCAAATATTATCGGAGTAATTAATAAAATCACCAAATAAATCACAAATGATAACGCTAAATGCCGCCTAAGACTGGCATGCCAAATCGCATTAAAAGCACGCACCATATTATAAATCATTAAAATAGATACAACGGCTAATGAAATAATATTGGTCCAACTTAACACTCGCAGTTGCTGCAAGAATGATTGCAAGTGCTTTGAGATGATATTTGCAGAACCCGCAACAAAGTTAGTCAGAATAAAATTCTGCACATTATCGCCAACGCCTTTAAAAACTGGGAACACTGACAACACCGAAAAGCCAATCATCATCATCGGGACTAAAGACAAAAGTGTGGTATAAGCCAAAGCGGCGGCGCGATTGGCACAGTGGTCTTCTAAATAACGATTATAGAAGTAACCCGTTACAAATAGAGATCTTTTTATAGTTTTAATCATCCATGATCACCTAGGGTTTATTGTTCGCTTCATTTAAGGTATCTTAGCTCCCAATATTGCGATCTCACTTGAGATTTCATGATGCCAAAAGTCAAGGGGTATCACAAGCCACGATTGGATAATCGTGCTGCAATCAAAAAATGTTTATTTTTTGGTAACTACTCACCCGTCATTCCGGCGAAAGCCGGAATCCAGGCGCGTTTCGCGCGCCAACTCACGCAGTGTGTTATGGATCCCGCGGTCAAGCCGCGGGATGACGAGGTAAGCCGTGGGATGACGAGGTGTGAGCAGTTACATTTTTTGATAAACTACTGGATTCCTGCAACCCAAGGAGCTGCCCATTATGCCTTATATATTAGTCCTATATTACAGTCGAAAAGGTGCGACTGCCGAAATGGCTGAACATGTCGCGCGTGGTGTAGTTCGAGTACCTGAAATAGAAGCAAGAGTACGAACAGTCCCGGCTGTCTCAGCAAATACAGAAGCCTCTGAGCCCAGTGTACCCTCATCAGGCCCACCTTATGTCACATTAAATGATTTACAAAATTGCGCCGGCATTGCATTGGGTAGCCCAACTCGTTTTGGCAATATGGCTGCGCCCTTAAAATATTTCTTAGATAAAAGTGGTGGCTTATGGCAATCCGGTGCTTTAATTGGTAAACCAGCAGGATTTTTCACCTCAACCTCTAGCTTACATGGTGGCCAAGAAACCACTCTATTGAGCATGATGTTGCCATTAATCCATCACGGCGCTATCATCGTTGGCGTGCCTTATAGTGAAACGAAACTATTCACTACACAAACAGGTGGTACACCTTACGGTCCAAGCCACATGGCAGGCCCCGATAGTAACCTACCTTTGTCAGAAGACGAAAAACACTTTTGTTGTTCACTCGGCAAAAGAATAGCTGAAATCACCACTAAGTTGATAACTGAATAAACGCATGACACCGCTACAGTATTACCGCAAACAAGTCAGCAGTGGCAAAATTGCCGAAGATCCACAACAACTCAAAATCATGCAGCATTTTGAACATATTTATCACCAATTGATTAAGCGCCAAGCATTCCGAGACAGTTATGTGGGTCAATTGCGACGCAAAATTAAACCGCGACCACCGATAAAAGGACTTTATCTTTGGGGGAAAGTCGGTGTGGGCAAAACTTATCTGATGGATAGTTTTTTTCACTGCTTGCCCGTTAAGAAAATGCGCATGCATTTTCATCCATTTATGCAAATGATTCACAACCAGTTAGCACAGATCCAGGGTCAAACAAATCCATTGCAACTCATTGCTAAACAGATTGCAGATCAATATATAGTTATCTGCTTTGACGAATTTGTCGTCACTAATATTGCTGATGCGATGATCTTAGGTGAACTATTTAAAGCACTACTTAAACGAGGGCTCTGTTTGGTCACCAGTTCTAACATCGCACCGGATGACTTATATAAAAGAGGAATACAGCGCCAACGCTTTTTACCTGCAATTTCGCTCATTAAACAATACACTACCGTCATTAATTTAGACTCAGAAAAAGACTATCGACTTCGCCACCTAGAACAAAGCGGTGTTTACTACACACCACTTAATCAGAGCGCACAAAATAAAATGGAACTCAGCTTTACGTTATTCTCCAAGAAAGCAGCAGTTTTGAAAGAGCCTATCCAATTGTTTGGCCGAAGCATTGCTATTCAAAAGCAAGCGGGTGATATCATTTGGTTTGACTTCATGCAAATCTGTGGTCGACCTCGTTCACAAAAAGACTATTTAGCATTAGCTAAACAATACAAAACAATACTCATCAGTGAAATTCCAAAACTAAGGGCAGAGCAAGTAGACCTTATGGTATCTTTTATTAATCTGATTGATATTCTGTATGATGCAAAAATAAGAGTCATTATATCTGCAGAAGGACAACCCGCCGATCTATACCTCAGTGGTCATCAACTCAAAGCTTATCAACGAACAATATCCCGTTTAATTGAAATGCAATCGAAAGATTATGTAACACAGATAAGTTCTGACCCATTATCCTAGAATCCCCAATTAAACCCTACCACAAGATCTCATTTCTTTTTCTCAAGCGCCTTAACCCGCCGCAAGGTTTCATCGACGATATTTTTCATAGCTTCAATTTCATTCAGAATTTCTGACACTTCACGTTCTTCACGTTTAAATTCCTTGGCCTGTTTACGCAATGTCAGCGCTAAAAAATTTGCAGTAATCACCACAAAAACACCTAACCCTAAAACAACAAGTCCCGCACCGATTAAGCGGCCCAAGGCACTGGTCGGTACAACATCGCCATAACCCACTGTAGATACAGTCGCAATGGCCCACCATATCCCATCCCAAGCTGTTTTAATATTGGGATCAACGCCTGCAACTAAGATCCCAAAAACAATCACGATAATTAAAGCTGCTAATAAAGTGGTCCTTAATTGACCGTCAATAAAAAAATCAGCCAGCAAGCCTAACGTGGGTATCATGATTAAAATAGCTAACAGAGGTCTTAATTCGCGCAACACCAATCCCAATACTGATGAATGCACTATTAAAGGTAACCCCAACAAAATGATAATCGGCAACAACCAATTTTGACGAATGAACCTCGGCCTATCCTTTACAAGAAATAATAATGCTGTGAATTCGATTATAAAAAATAACCAAACAAGCCTATTGACAATCAATAAGTTAGAAGTATCTAACTCTCCTAATAATTCAAGCTGCCACTCAAATAACAAAGTGATAGCCACTAATAGCATGGCATAAGTGAAAAAACGTCCCCAAACGCGCGCTCGTTTTGACTCATGTTGACTGACTCCAGCGAGACCAATCAACACATACAGTTTACGTTGCCCTACCCATTCTTTCCATGTCATGACCTAATCACCTCACTTATTTGATTCTATGGTGAAACAGCCTCAAAACGCAATTAAATAGTCAATACAACATTAAGGAAAGTTTAGGAGAATTCAAATAATATAAAAATATTAACATTTTCTCTTGAGTACTCGAATACGAGTGTTATAATGGGTGCCCCTGTTAGATACAGGGCACTCGGGGAAGGCTCCCCACTTAGGGAAAACCGTGAAACATGACTATTTCATGGTATCCATCGTTCAACAATTTATTGGAAGGAGTCAGTAAGTTGAAAGGAATCGCACATATTTTAGATAATGAAGTGATCACAATGACACCCGAAACTAAAACTATAAACACAGATCGAACTTTAGGCACGAGTGTGAAGGAATCACTGCAGAGTTATTTTGCTCAGCTTGACGGTCATCCTCCTGCTAACCTTTACGGAATGGTGTTAGCAGAAGTTGAAAAACCATTAATTGAAATGGTTTTAAAGATGACGAACAACAACCAAAGTAAAGCTGCAATTATTTTGGGAATAAGTCGTGGCACATTGCGTAAGAAAATGGCAATGTATGATCTACTTTAGTTTATATGGTAACTAATTCCGTTAATCAACGTGCGTTATTAAGCACTGCAGATAAAACAGACTTAGTTGACTTAGCAAAAGTTTTAATCCAATCGGGCTTTATGCTCATCGCAACCGATGGCACAGCTCAGTGGTTAAAAGAGAATGGTATTTCGGTGACTCACGTCACTGAATATACAGGCTTCCCAGAAATTATGGGAGGCCGCATTAAGACCCTACACCCGAAGTTATTCGGGGGACTACTAAGACGGGATGTAGATGAAGTTGTTATGCAACAACATCATATACATCCCATCGATTTATTAGTTGTCAATCTCTACCCATTTCAAAAAACCATTCGTAATCCAAAATGTAGCCTAGCTGAGGCGATTGAACAAATTGATATCGGCGGGCCAGCCATGCTGCGTGCTGGTGCAAAGAATTTCCAACAAGTCACTACCGTGGTCGATCCTGCAGATTATCCCTCTATCATCGATGAACTTAAAACTCAAAAACATACTTCTCTTGCGACTCGACAAAAACTTGCTGCAAAAGTATTTGCGCACACAGCACAATACGACACCGCAATCGCAAACTACTTGGCCGCAGCAACCCCAGTAGAAACCCCTTTAGATTCACCCAATATATTACCCGCCACTCTTACACTGGATTACAAAAAGCAACTGGATTTACGCTATGGTGAGAATCCTCATCAAACAGCTGCTTTTTATCACCCCAACACTGCGCGCCCCCTAAATGCTGAGCAACTGCAAGGCAAGCCATTGTCTTATAATAATTTAGTGGATAGTGAAGCAGCACTCCATGCTGTGCGCTCATTTAATTCCACAACACCAAGCTGTGTGATTGTAAAACATGCAACACCTTGTGGAGTCGCACAAGCAAACACTTTAGTCGGCGCCTATCAAAAAGCATATGCCACCGATTCTCAATCCGCTTTCGGCGGCATTATTGCTGTTAATCAACCTCTAGATCAAAAAACGGCTGAAGCCATCACCAACCAACAATTTGTCGAAGTCATTTTAGCACCAGAGGTGACTGAACAAGCTCAAGCTATTCTTGCTCGCAAAGTTAATTTGCGAGTATTAGCTTTCGGAAACGATCAACCTGCCCATGCACTCAATATACGTTCATTAGATAGTGGGTTGCTAGTGCAGCAACCTGACCAATTACCGATAACCCAAGCAAATTTAGAAACGGTCACCAAACGAAAACCAACGGCCTCTGAAATTAACGATTTGCTATTTGCATGGCATGTCGTCAAATTTGTTAAATCCAATGCCATTGTCTACGCAAAAGATACAGCGACTTTGGCCATTGGCACAGGCCAAACCAGCCGTGTCTTCAGCGCAGAAATTGCTATTTTAAAAGCACAACAAGCAGGGTTATCACTCAATGGTGCTGTCATGGCATCCGATGCATTTTTTCCATTTGCAGACAGTGTTGAAATCGCAGCAAAAGCTGGCATTATGGCTATTATTCAGCCCGGCGGTTCAAAGCGTGATCCTGAAGTGATTGCAGCTGCCGATAATGCAGAAATGACCATGGTTATGACAGGCACCCGGCATTTTCTACACTAACTTAAGGCATCATAATGAACCTATTAGTCATTGGTAGCGGTGGACGAGAACATGCTATCGCTTGGAAAGTTGCAAAATCACCCTCGACAACGACAGTATGGGTCGCACCAGGTAATGCGGGCACAGCCCTAGAACCAAAAACCCAAAATGTGAATATCCCGGTTGACGATGTCGATCAACTGTTGCATTTTGCACAAGCGAAAAACATTGACTTAACTATTGTAGGTCCAGAAGCTGCCCTAGCCGCCGGTATCGTCGACCGATTCAATGAAGCAGGACTCGCCTGTTTTGGTCCAACAAAAAAAGCGGCATGTCTTGAGACTTCAAAAAGTTTTTGCAAAGATTTCATGAAACAACACGGAATTCCCACAGCACAGTATGCCACGTTTAATGATAGCGAGCTTGCGATGGCCTACATTCGCAATCAAACGCTACCCGTTGTCATCAAAGCCGATGGTTTAGCTGCTGGCAAAGGTGTGGTGATTGCAGAAACTACAGAGCAAGCGTTCGATGCAATAAAATCGATGCTTGTTGACAAGCAATTTGGGCTGGCAGGAGAATCCATCGTCATTGAAGAATACCTTTCTGGTCGCGAAATCAGCTACATTGTTATGAGCGATGGCCAACATATTTTGCCATTAGCCAGCTGCCAAGATCACAAACGTCGCGACAATGGCAACAAAGGTCCTAACACCGGCGGAATGGGTGCGTTTTCACCTGCGCCACACTTTGGTACTGAATTAGAACAAACCATAATACAGCAAGTCATTTTGCCCACCATTAAAGGTATGCAAGAACAAGGCACACCTTATATTGGCTTTTTATATGCCGGACTGATGATAACACCTGAAGGCGAACCTAAGGTGCTGGAATTTAATTGTCGGCTCGGTGACCCAGAAACCCAACCGATTTTGATGCGCTTGCAATCTGATCTGGCAGATTTATGTTTTTATGCACTAAAAGGTGAACTTAACCAAGCTAGTATCCAATGGGATAAGCGATGCGCCTTAGCGGTCGTGTTAACCGCCGGGGGGTATCCTTTGAATTATCGAAAAGGTGATATCATCTCTGGTATTGACAAACACAATGAGGCAAATTATAAAATCTTTCATGCCGGCACAGCAATTGCGGATCACCATATCGTAACCAATGGTGGGCGTGTTTTAGCCGTGACAGCATTAGGTGATGATTTATCTCACGCGCGCAAGCAAGCTTATGCGATCACTAAAACCATCACCTGGCCTGATTGTTACTACCGCAGCGATATTGGACACCTAATGGAATAGACCTATGCCTGATTTAATCGATGATGAAGATGATCCGTCAGCGCCATCCAAAGAAGAGGATCGCTCACTCTCGCAATCTCGTGAATTACTGAACACAGATTCAACGAACTCATCACAGATCATGTCCATTCAAATTGCGATTAATCCACTTGTGGCCTCTGCAGGCGCCTTATTATCGATTGTCACATTACTCAGACATCAAACAGACTCTCCTGACTTTAAACAATTACATGACACCTTATTCCAAGAAGTGAAAGCCTTTGAGGCTAAGGCGCTTAAGTTAGGCTATCGATCACAACTTATTTTAGGAGCACGTTTTTTTATTTGTTCTCTGATTGACGAAACAATCGAGCATGCCAGCTTTGCGCATAAACATCGCTGGCGCAAATACAGCTTACTTAACACGTTTCAAAATGAAGCCAAAGGCGATGATCGCTTTTTTTTAATCCTACAACGCGCCGGTGAAGACCCTTCTTTTTATATTGATTTATTAGAGCTAGGCTACATTTGTCTAAGCTTAGGCTTTCAAGGCCGCTATCGTCATTTAGATAACGGTTACTATGAACTAGGCTTGGTGATCGATCATCTCTATGATTTAATTCGCTATCAACGTGGTGAAATCTCTCGTCGACTCCTCATCGCTGAATCAGATAGCAACATGAAACCAAAAAAAATCAGATCGATACCCTGGCTAGTGATATATCTCCTGATCGCTATCATCATTATAATAGCAGGTGTTGGGCTATTCTATCGTCATCGACTACATCAGGTGGCATCAAAACTCAATCAGCATATTGAAGTGCTCCATAAAGTTAACCCATCAACCTCAGAATAATGTTATGGATAAAAAAACCGAACAATCTACCCATCCATTACGAAACTCAAACACTGGCATCGCGTCAAATTCAAGACAATTACAACATTACTTTGCAACCGTCAGCCGTTATTTAAAAAAAACTCGCCGCTTTAATTTAAAAAAGCACCCATGGATATGGCTAATCGGTGACTTAGCTGCTGGAAAAACCAGTTTATTAGCTCACAGCGGGTTGAATTTGTCATCACCGACTCGAAAAAGTTTACACAATACCAATCAAACCCAATTCATAGACTGGTGGGTTTGTGATACTGCAGTTTTTGTTGATCTTGCAGGACAATACGCATTGCCAGAATTGGATAATGCCATAGCACAAAATATCTGGATGCAATTGTTAACCATGAGCAAGCGTTATCATGGCCAACATCCAGTTGATCATCTCATTTTAGTTGTCGATTTCCCAGCACTGTGTCAATCAAAGTCTGAAATAGTCACACTGGCTGAACGATTTAGTCATCAATTGCGCTCCATTCAATCGATGAATAAACCATTAACCATCACTTTGATGGTGAGCAAATGTGATCTGATTTTAGGATTTAGAGAATTCTTCGCCGATTTGGATGCGAGCTCTCGCGAACAGAAACTAGGATTTTATTTACCAAAAAGTACTGACGCTGTAGTGACGCTTTTTCAGCAACGTTTTAATGAATTAGTGAAACGAATCGGTAGCCAATTAATTGATAGACTCCATCATGAACTTAATATTGACAAGCGTTGCTTAATTAAAGATTTTCCATTGCAGCTAGAACAATTGGGGGCGGTGTTAGCTAATTTGATTAACGAACTCCCTTTGGATGATAACAGCCATTTAAATGGCGTGTTTTTTACAAGTAGCCTACAAGAAGATAACCCACTTAACATCGCCGCACAATCAATTGCAAATACGACCAGTATAGCAGTTCCAACTCAATCCACTGCCATTAAACAATCACAACCCTTTTTTCTTACTCAATTATTTCGCCAATTGGCGACTAAGGCAGGCGTCCATCTCATCAAACGACCAATTAAAGCGTTGCGATCAAAAATAGTGCTATGCGTTGTGGTACTTGTGTTAATTGCGTTGGGTGTCTTTTTGCATTTTAGTTATCGGGCTGCAATTTTCGACTTAAACCAAATGCAAACTAAGCTCACAACAGCGACTCAAAAAACAACGACTACCGAAAAACAATGGACTACTAAATTAGACGCCTTGGAAGATGCTTCAAACTCACTTAAGCGTCAAAAGAAAAAAATTCACCGCTGGGCCGGCAGCGCTGCTGCCAAGCGTTTACAAAAAACCATTCAGAAAAACTATCGCCAAATGCTCTTAAACATTTTTTTACCTGACCTAAAGGAAACGTTAGAATCACAAATCCAACATCATTTAAATCAAGATCAGTTATCGCTATATAATGCACTAAAAGCCTACCTCATGCTCACAAATCCCAAACGTCTCGATGCAGCCTATTTAAAAAACTGGTTTTCTGAAATCTGGCAAAAAAAATACCCGCTGAACACTCAGCAACAGCAATCTCTTCAAAAATATTTAACCATACTCTTGCAATATAAAAATATCTCTATTAAAGCTAACACATCACTGATCACAAATGCTCGTAAATCATTGAAAAAATTGCCACTAGCCGATCGGATTTTTGTTGAACTACAAGGTTATTATCCCAGTCAAAATGTGAGTTTACTCACTAAAAAAACCGACCTTCCTCTCTTTAATCTTGACCAAATGACTATTCCGCAGTTTTATGCTAGCGATCATTTTAATGTCATTTATAGCCAACAAATTCCACGACTCACCTCAAAGCTAGCTCGTGGTGATTGGGTGACCGGCAAGATCAGCGAAGCTCAATTGAGCGCATCTGATCTCAAGCGTTTAATTCAAGAAGTACAAACACTCTATACGGTATATTATGCAAAGAAATGGCTTACTATGCTTCCAAAAATAACTTTGGATCGCACAAAAAACTTAGACGATATACAAACAGTGGTTAATCAGCTCATTACGCCAAATTCAAAATTGCAAAACGCTTTAAAATATCTTCTCAATAACGCGGCTGCTAAAGGCAAAATTAGCGAAGCTGATTTGGCTAAAAATAAAAATTATCAGTCAATTAATGGCTATTTAAATAAAAAGGGAGTATATCTTAACATCCAAGCAGCATTACAAAATTTGTCGGAATATCTCAAAAAGATTTCACAATCAAAAAACAAAACCAAAACTGCTTATCATGTCACACTGGATCGATTTTCAAATAAAGGGGCTAATGACCCCATCAGTATACTGCTAAAAGAAGCACAACACTCAACAGAACCATTACAAAGCTGGTTAACCGCCATTGCTGGTAGCAGTTGGAGTGCTATCTTGGCGCAATCAAAACAATATTTAAATGATACATGGCAACAACACGTCATGAAAGAATATAATCAAAATATTAAAGATCATTATCCAATCTTTAAAAAATCTCGCCAACAAATGTCACTAAAAGCATTCGCTCACTTTTTTCAACCCAACGGAACCATCGACGCTTTTTTTACTTTTTATATTGAGCCTTTTGTTAATATGAAAGGATATTATTGGACATGGAAAACGTTAAATGGACAATCCATTGGCTTTGATCAAAAGACCTTGAATATGTTAATTCGAGCCTCTGTGATTCAACAAATGTTTTTTACAGACAATCCAGATAAACCCGGATTTAAATTCAGCCTAACCCCTGAAAATTTATCGACCTCTTCTGATTCTTTTGTTTTAAATTTAGAAGGGCAACTTGTGATTTACAATGCTGCATCCACCTCTCAACAAAACCTACGTTGGCCTGGGCCTAAACCCGGAGTCGTGGCTATCCAATTTCACAGCGCCAACAAAAAATCTCCGAGCCTGAGACTGCATGGCCCATGGGCTTGGTTTTTGCTGCTGGATCGTTCTGAACTGAAACCCAGCCAAGACCCGCGTCAATATCAGCTGATTTTCCATCTCAATAAACAGAGAGCACGTTTTCAATTAATCGCAAATAATCGGGTTAACCCTTTTGTTTCCAATATCTTAGGACAATTTCGATGCCCCAAGAAGCTGTAAATGAGCCGTTTCTACCAAGGCGTCATTCCCACTGCATCCCGTCATTGTGCGGCTTGACCGCGGAATCCAGCTCCCACTACGCCCCGTCATTCCGCGGCTTGACCGCGGAATCCAGCGCTATCCTGCATATCCCGTCATTCCGCGGGCTTGACCGTGGAATCCAGCGCTATCCTGCATATCCCGTCATTCCGCGGCTTGACCGTGGAATCCAGCGCTATCCTGCATATCCCGTCATTCCGCGGCCTTGACCGCGGAATCCAGCGCTATCCTGCATATCCCGTCATTCCGCGGCTTGACCGCGGAATCCAGCGTCATCCTGCATATCCCGTCATTCCGCGGCTTGACCGCGGAATCCAGCGTCATCCTGCATATCCCGTCATTCCGCGGCTTGACCGCGGAATCCAGCGCTATCCTGCAGGAGAATGATTTACATTTGAAATTTACACCATTGTTAGCTATAAGTTAAATACAGGTACCAAGGAAATAACATGAAAAAATACATCATATTAATCATATGCCTAATCAGCTTAGGATGGCTGCAAGCCACACTCGCTCAACAAAATGCAACCTGTAGAACATTTATTAAACCAGCACCTGGTGTCTCCACTCAACTCGTCATCTGCAATGCCAACGATAATCTGGATGTGTTTAGTCGAAAATGCCCTGCAGTAGGCAACATTATCGCTAATTTCCATTCTTACCAAGGAACCGGATTTGGCACTTACAACATTAAAGCGAATAGCTGCTGTCACCCAGGTGATTTAATTAAAGTACTTGTCGTTGCAGAAGGCGATGATGCGAGCGCATCTTGCTTAATGCAATATTCCACAATTAATTATACGAAAGATTAATGGGCGATAAGAATCAACTTGCTTTTGAACTGGTTTTTTTAGGCACTAGCTCAGGAACTCCCACCCTATCAAGAAACGTTACAGCCATCACCCTTCATCTGCCACAATCAAAAGAGCTGTGGTTATTCGATTGTGGCGAAGGCACTCAACAACAATTCTTAAAATTATCACACTTAAAACCCACTAATATCCGAAAGATTTTTATTACGCATATGCATGGTGATCACGTTTTAGGGTTACCCGGCTTACTCGCGACACTGCATATGCTGCGAATAGAAACACCGATTGATATTTATGGACCACCGGAATTATCCGTTTATTTAGAACAAATTCAAAAGTCGTGTTCTGCCCATTTTCCTGAATTATTAAACATCCACACAGTGAAAACAGGGCTTCTATTTAAAGATCAGCAGTATAGCGTTTATGCTGAACCACTCGATCATCGCATTACGAGTCATGGTTATCGCGTTGTTCAAGCAGATACACCAGGCACTCTAGATGCAAAACGATTGCAAGCTGCAGGTGTTGCTCCAGGTCCCATCTATGAGCGATTAAAACGCGGCGAGAAAGTGACTCTGGCTAACGGTAACATCATCAATGGTCAGGATTTCTTATCTGCTCCGCATAAAGGTCGCATTATGACTTATTGCTCAGATACCATTTATTGTAACTCAGCCATTTCACTCGCTAAAACGTCAGACGTTTTAATTCACGAAGCAACGTTTAGTGAAAATGAAATTGAATTGGCAAAGCACTATAAGCACGCCACCGCAAAAATGGCGGCAACGGTTGCCAAAGAAGCACAGGCTAAAAAACTCATCCTAACGCACTTTAGTCCACGATACGACGAGCGAGATTTAACTGTGATGTTAGAAGAAGCACAAGCTGTTTTCCCGAACACGCTAATGGCCTATGATTTGCAGTCTTTTTTGGTTTGATCCAACATATAATAATATTAATCACAGAAGAATGAATGCTACAGAGTGCTAGATTATCGAAAAACAGTTGACTTTGGATTTGGGGTGCAAGGTTGACAGTAGTGGTGATTACCGCGATAATCACCCTATCAATTTTAGCGCCCAAAAAGTGCTCTTCAGGGCTACGTTATGACAAAATCATCGAAAGAAATTACTGGCCGTTAATCGCGAAGTGATTGGGTTATATTGGTATATTGGGAAGCAGATTATTGAGCGACAAAACTGGAGTAGCACACTGAAAGCTAGGTGACACTATGAATGCTGTAATTCACTCGAGTGCTAGGGCATCACACTATAATAAAGAAGCTAAACACTACGATGCTTTTAATGAAAAAATTCGATTTCAATTAATCAAGTTATAGAAAAGATACTCAAGAAATATAAAGTAAAAACGGTACTTGATCTCGCTTGCGGAACCGGATCACAGGTTTTTTATCTCGCTAAGCGCAGTTACAACGTGGCTGGAGTGGATATTAATACTAAAATGCTAGCGATAGCAAAGAGCAAAGCTCAAAAAGCAAAGCTGGATTTAAAGTTCATTAAAGGTGATATGCGTACCACTCAAGTCGGTCTTTTTGACGCTGTTATTACCCTATTTAATTCAATAGGACATCTCACTAAGCAAGACTTTGAAATGGCAATACAAAACATTCATAGCAACCTCAATGATGGAGGATTATACATATTCGATATATTCAACTTAAACTATTTATTAGCTGATGATAACATCACTCAATTAACCATAGATCACCAGAAAAAACATGGGAATATCACTGCTCGTGAAATTCAATATAGCACGATTGATCATCATGGAACTCTCGCCTCTTACGATATTTATCATGAACAAATAGGTGTTAATAAACCTAAAATTTCCAAAGCCTTTCAAACTTTACAGATTTATAGCGCGAAGCAACTCAAAGAAATGCTGCACAAAAATGGGTTTGAAGTATTGCGACAGTGTGGTGTTGATGGGACTCGATTTTATGAAAATAAAACTGATCGGATACTAACAATAGCACAGAAGCAAAAAATTACATGAAGCATCCAGGAAAAGGTATGATATATGATAAATGAGTGTAATCTCAAAGAGTCGAAAATACTTTTTACTCAAATGACAAGAGAACTTCAGCAAATCGTTCTTAATTGGTTCCAGGAAGAGCACGTGAATGAATTCTACTATGGTGAAGGTCTACAAAACACATTACGCAATCTTGAGCTGTATTGCCAAGGGATTAATAACAACGGCCGTTATTCCTTTGATCATTGGATTGCATTTTTTGGAGAGACTCCATTTGGTTTCCTAATGACCTCCCCTGTTGTAGGGCCATATAATCCTAGTGATGACTACAATAAGTGGTATGTAGAAGGTAAACAAACCTTTACTCTGGATCTTTTGATCGGCCCTAAATGTTTTCTTGGTAAAGGGCTCGCCCATAAAATGATACAAGAGTTTATAATCAATAAATTCTCACACGCTGATTATTTTATTATTGATCCTGCTAAATCAAATCGAAAAGCAATCCATGTCTATGAAAAGGTTGGGTTCAAAAAGGTTGATGAATTTTGCCCATCATATGACCCTATACCACATTTGATGATGCGTTTAATTGATCTTGATAACCGATTATTCTAGTCTATTCAAGTCATTATGAAAAAATGTGGTGTACTAATATCTATTGAAAATACGATACAAACATTGTACTATCCATTTCGATTTAAAATTGAGTTGATGATAAATGAGATTATTTGATCGGGAACAGGAAAGTACAGCACCTCCTGAAACTACCTACCGTTTCCCTATGACTAGAAAAAGAGTGCGTGGATTTTATGCACCAACCCTCACTCATATTCCCGTGGCAGACAAACCACCTCGCTTAGGCGGTGTAATAAAACAGATCCCCACAGCAAAATTTTGCCAACAACATGACATTCTCTGGAGTGATGCAACAGTTGTTAGTCCGGAATATATACAAAATATTTGGAGAATTGGAGCTATTCCCCCTTTTCAAGACCGCGTTGAGTTTCGTATATTTAACCCAGTGTCAGTGGTGTTAGCCCATATGGAAAGAATGGGTACGGGTGCATTCCTGTCGCCAGAAGCAGAACCCATCAAAAGAGGCGATATCGTATATGCCACTTATGGCGGCTTGTTAATTGAGGACGAAATCCAACATCTTCTTAGTCAACAAAATCCCTATCTTTTTGACCTCAATCGCGCTGAAAACCACCCACAGCCTCCACAAGCAAGGGGTATTATCGCTGATAAACATCGTGGGATGGCAGGATTTTTTCAACACGCACCAGCAGAATGTGAGATAGAAAAAGCAGTTCATGTTGATGAAAATATCAAGCCTTATGTTTTTCATGCGAACCTTCTGCAACATGTTGATTATTATTTAGGTATGCCTATCGTGAGTTTTTATGCACTGCGCCGCATCAAGCCTGAAGATCCTCTAGCTTATACCTATGGCTCTAACTATTGGAAAGGAAAAAGTTGCTATGTGATCAATGCCGAAGGAGCACCGATTGGCATTATGGAAAACAATCGTATTACTAAGCTTAATACATCTTCAGAAAGCTTATTAATCACTCGGGTTCCATCAAATGGCGATATAAAAGAACCCATATTAGAAGAATATTCGAATACTAACATCAATTACGCTCAAACTTTTCTCAAAAATATTGCACTTTATTTGCAGCAACAGATGATGTTGCATCATTGCCTTTCGTCGCGTTATCAATGTGCTGCTATTTTGTATGCACAAATACAAGTTTCAGAAAATGTTCATGCTGCCTGGACAGGTATTGATCTTATGTATAAAAGCATTAGTAACCAATTTAAAAAAGATACCTCAATGTATGATTTTCTTAATAAATTACATACATTTATTGAGATTTATCGCAGTAGAAGAGAAAAGTCAAACGATGATACGAATAATGCACCCATTGATTTAACGGATTTGCCTTTTGATCCTAAAATCGAAGAACGGAATTACATGATTTGTTTTAATGAAAAAGTCAAGCAAACCATTCTGACCACAGTACGATCGGAAAATCCCGATATAAAAGCATCGATAACTTTGATCCTTGAAGATATTGATCGATGTGAAAAATCCGATGAAGTATTTCATCACATCAGCAAGCTGTGTACCGACTGGAAGAAAAAGAAACATTCTCCTTTTTCAACTTTGATCAAGCCACTAATTAAATTAATGAAACAATACAATGCCGCACAAAAAGTGGCTCGTTACAATCGGGAATATGTGGTAAAATTATTAGAAGAATATAAAATACATTCTCAAATACAACTCGATTCACCCTCTCCAAATACATCAGAAAAGACGCAGTTAAGTATTTGAAAAAGTAGCCCTCGAACGGATATTGTATATAATATCCTCCACCTACTCTAGGGCAGGCTAATAATACGCTTTTAAAGGCAAAAAAAACCAATCATCGCAATTCCTGCAACATTTCGACTGCATAGGGTTTGATGGCCTGATTAGATGTTAATCGCTGGATTAGATCTGGGTTAGCGATAAACGGGCGGCCCATCGCGACTAAGTTAAATAAACAATTACTGATCCCTGCTTGTGCTTTCTCAAAGCTATATGAACCTGTAGCAATAATATTACCACGATATATATTGCGCATAAACTGAGTCATACTTTGATGACCTAACTCTGAAAATAGCTCAGAATCATCAAAAGCCCCTGTATGAACATAGGCAATATCTAAATCATTGAGCTGCTCTAGGAGATATTTAAAAACTTCAGCGTCACGAATATCACCACGAATTTCATTAAGATAGGCACCAGGTGAAAGGCGTAGACCAACGTGATTTTGACCTATGGCTTCACTGACAGCTTTGACGATCTCAAGTGCAAATCGTGCCATGTTTTCAGGAGTTTTTCCGTATTCATCAGTACGACGATTGGTATCGTAATGCAAAAACTGATCGATCAAAAACCCATTAGCCCCATGGATTTCAACACCATCAAAACCAGCGGCCATCGCATTTTCTGCAGCGCTAACGTAATCACGAATGAGTTGTTTAATTTCATCTAACATAAGAGCACGTGATTTGCCGTAATAAAGATCTTGAGCGCGTCGAACTCTGCCGACCATCGTAGTGGCAGATGGCGATATGGGTAATTCATCGTTTAAATAGAATGGATGCGAGACACGACCAACATGCCACAGTTGTAGAAATATTTTTCCACCTTTTTGATGCACTGCCCTTGTTACCTTTGCCCAACCGTCTATGTGTTTTTGAGTATAAATTCCAGGCACATTCGGATAACCAACTGCATCAGGTCGGATAACCGTGCCTTCGGTGATAATTAAACCGGCATCAGCCCTTTTCGAATAATAATCGGTCATGGCTTGGGTAGGCGTGAAATCAGAAGCCGCTTTTGCACGTGTCATCGGCGCCATAATAATTCTGTTTTTCAGATGCAACTTGTCATTTAATTTAAATTGATTTAATAATATATCATGCTTTGCCATGGCCAACTCTTAGTTATTTCTTTATATCGCGAATTCTCGATATGTGTTGTTAAAAAATTTTCTAACTGCTCACTCGTTATTTCGGTCGCCCGTTATTGTGGTCGCCCGTCATTGTGGCGAAAGCCGGAATCCAGGTGCGTTTTGCGCGCCTACGCACGCAGTGCGTTATGGATCCCGCGGTCAAGCCGCGGGATGACGCGGTGTGACGCGGTGTGACGCGGGATGACGCGGGATGACGCGGTCAAGCTGCGGTGTGACGCGGTGTGAGCAGTTATAAATTTTTAAAGTGTTCTTTTGAGCGCTTTATTAAATTCTTCTATAAATTTTTTATTGAGCTTGCAGTAAGTCCACTGCCCACGGCGCTCCATGGTAATAAGACCCACTTGATTAAGCTGTATTAAATATTGTGAAACGGTAGACTGAGACAAAGCGATCTTTTTCTCAATCAAACCAACACATACGCCATCTTTCGTCACATCACAACGATCTGATTTAAAATGCTTCGCAGGGTGCTTCAACCATTTTAAAATTTGCAAGCGTCTCTCATTCGCTAACGCCTTTAATACTGCTGCCATATTCATAGTTTAATCATTATATCGAGTTTTCCCGATATGTCAATACCCTATATGTCGGATATGATTAATCTCATCAAACAGACTCCAGTGAATTTTTACCCTACCAGCCCACTCGAATGATTTGCCCAGTTTGGTGACCCATAATGCTTTTTCGGAAAGCCAGCGCGACTGTTGCTGCGGGTACTGGTGGATAACCAGGGAAAAAGTCGCGGTATTTTTCGACAGACTCAAGCAATAATGCGGGTGATACAATATTGATACGTTGCTGCGCTGGCATATCGATAGCAGCCGCGCGAGCGAATCCCTCAATGGCTCCATCAACCATGCTACTAGCGGTGCCTGTTGCGATCGGGTCAAAATTGAGCAGACCTGTTGTCAACGTAAAAGAAACGTCTTTTCCGAGCAATTTAAGGCCTTGAACAACCAAATCGATTTGACCCAACTGCTTACTCTGCATACTTTGCAAATAAACCTCTTTAGTCATTTCAACTAATGGCGCAAACACAACCCCTCTAGCTGCCGCACAAACAACAGCATCCACATCATTAAACTTATTATAGAGCTCAACAATAGAATCACTGGAAGCGATATCTACAGTATAATCTCCAGACGATCCACCGACTTTTATAACATCACAATCACGCTCTAGCTCAGCAACAATGGCTTTACCAATTGTGCCGGTTGCACCAATTACTAATACTTTTTTATTCATCGGATTTTTCTCCCAAGATAAATTACAATCTTTTTTACTACCAACAACAAAATGGATGCAAGAATATTAACAGAAACCCTGGGGAAACAAAAGTTTGACAATACACTCCCCCCACCGTCATTCCCGCGAAAGCGGGAATCTAGTTTTTATCTAAAAATAACGCTTTTTTTTCGATAAATCACTGGATTTTTGAAGGTTAGATTCCCGCTTTCGCGGGAATGACGTGTCGCTTACGCGAGAATGACGCATAAATTATTTACTTTGAATCATCCCAAAGACAAGCGCCTTCTTTTTGCATTTTTTTCAAAAATTCAGCATGCGCTTTTTGATCTTCTGCATCCATTGGCAGTATGGGTAATGGTTTACGTTTTGCAGCATGGTGCTGTTGTTCTTGCTCAGTTTTTCTCACGGTGTGTTGGGTTTGTTCTTCTTCAAACAATTGCGTTTGCCCACCCGTCATGCGCAGATAAACTTTCGCTAATAATTCTGCATCTAACAACGCCCCGTGTAACTCACGATTCGAATTGTCAATACGATAACGCTGACAAAGTGCATCCAAACTATTGCGCTGCCCAGGATGTTTGCGACGCGCCATCGCTAATGTATCCGTAATCGAACAACTTTGTTTTAATTTAAATTTACTTTTTATTTTACGAAATTCATGTTCTAGAAATCCAACATCAAAAGGTGCGTTATGAATAATAAGCTCAGCATCTTGCAGATACTCAATTAATTTCTCCGCTATTTCAGCAAATAATGGCTTGTCTTTAAGTGACTCTAGCGTTATACCATGAACCGCCATAGCCCCTTGATCAATGTCTCGCTCGGGATTGATATAGTAATGAAAAGAATTCCCTGTCAGTCGCCGACCAACCATCTCCAGACAACCGACTTCAATAATGCGGTGGCCAAGTTGGGGTTTTAGTCCAGTGGTTTCAGTATCTACAAAAATTTGTCGTTGCATAATAATCGCTATTCCAATTCATCAATGCCTTTATTCGCCAGTTGATCAGCACGTTCATTTTCGATATGACCACTGTGACCACGCACCCAGTGCCAAGTAATGTTATGACGCTGTGCTTCCCGATCCAGCTCTTGCCATAAATCCATATTGACCACTGGTTTCTTATTGCTGGTTTTCCAGCCACGCTTTTTCCAATTGCTCATCCATTCTGTAATACCCTTTCGAACATACTGGGAATCGGTTGTGATTTCAACTACGCAAGGTTTTTTTAAGGCTTGCAATGCTTTAATAGCAGCCGTTAATTCCATTCGATTATTGGTGGTATTTGCAACGCCACCATGCAATGTTTTTTCTCGATTACCACAACGCAATAAAACGCCCCAGCCACCAGGGCCTGGATTACCACGACAAGCACCGTCTGTGAAAATTTCAATGACTGATGATTGACTAGAATTCATCGTACAAACTCCGTGTGCTGGGTTCTGCATAACCATTACTCACTGGGGGTTTTTTTGCCCACCAACTTTCTTTCAAAGGTGTCACTCCCAGCGATTTTTTCTGTGAAGCAATTAAATAGACGCCACCGCAACCTGGCAAGCAAAATTGCCCTAACGCTTCTAAAAATAACCTCCGTCGTAATCGGTGTGTGTCATTAGATGGCCCACAGAAGAAAAACGTTTTAGTAGCAATAATATTAAACCCCACGGCTCGCAAGTCACTTTTAATTCGACTCATCGACCAAAACTGACCTGCCCAAGGATACCCTTTTTTACCACGGGATAATCGTGAAACACCCCATAAACTCCAAGGATTAAAGCCCAACAATAATAATTGACCACTGGCAGCCAACCCTTGATAAATTTCTGCTAATACCGCCCTCGGATCACTCACAAATTCCAACGCATGCACTAACAGCACCGCATCAATACTATTAGGGATCAGCGGTAGGTGCAACAAATCTGCTTGAATCGCAGGTCGGCGATTGAATAAAGCTTGTGAACTTAAATAGACACGGTGCGAAATGGGGCTCACCTTTGCCATATCCTCATGAGCGGGCCCACCAATCTGCAACAAATGATTTCCGTAAATATGAGATAACAAACTGCCAATCTGCTGCTGCTCTTGTTCCAGCAAGAGCGAGCCTGGCAACTCACGGTACCATAAGTCCATCGCTTTAAGCCGATATTCCATACCACTCACCACTTTATTGCGTCTCTGTGACAGTCTATCTCATGATAGCGATAACGTCACATTATACTCGTGTCGGTCAAAGATAGTCGGATATGGACATTTTGAAATTGTAGTTTAATGATTTTTAGAGGAATTAATTCAAACTATCCTTGAACGACACGGCAAAAAAATCTATGATCTAGAAAAGAAAAGGAATTATAATGACTACTATTATCCCATTACCGGCTTTGAATGATAACTATATATGGATGATGGTGCATCCTGATGAACCTTTAGCGGCGGTCGTTGATCCAGGGGATGCTAAGCCTGTTATTGAAGCTCTAAAAGAACAGCAACTCACTCTCACTGCAATTCTCATCACCCATCACCACTGGGATCATACCAATGGGATAAGCAAACTATTAGAGTATAGCCACGTGCCCGTTTATGGACCTGCCAATGATCCTGTTCATTGCAGTCGCCCCCTTAAAGCAGGCGATAAAATTTATCTCGATGAGCTGCAAGCTACGCTTAAAGTGCTCGATATCCCTGGGCATACTTTAGGGCATATCGCATACGTTGGCGAAGGCCTACTTTTTTCTGGAGACACTTTATTTACGGGTGGTTGCGGCAAAGTATTGGAAGGAACTGCCTCCCAAATGCATCATTCGCTGAGCCAGCTTGCAGCACTACCCAGCGAAACACTCGTTTACTGTGGCCATGAATATACCGAAGCCAATTTACGCTTTGCCAAAGCTGTGGAACCTAACAACCCTGACTTATCAGCACGTATCGTGGAAGTCGCTGAAAAACGCGCAAAGAATCAACCCACCGTTCCAGCACCACTCGGTTTAGAATTAAAAACGAATCCGTTTTTGCGCTGCCATATTCCAGAGGTCATCGAAAGTGCTTCTAAACATGTGGGCCAATCACTTCACGATCCAGTTGAAGTATTCGCTGCTATCCGTTCATGGAAAAACGAATTCTAAGGCTCAACGCAATAAATACCCAATTATGCCATCAAAACCCAGCTTGATCCCAGCAACAATTCTCCGTAAGATCGCTCGGATGCGATATAAAATGTTGACACAAATCTGCCTACTCATTGTGCTCTCATTATTCTTAGCCGCATGCCCTGCAGCCAAGAAATCAGAGCATTCACCTACGCGAGCCCATAGCCAGAGCTGGCACCTGCCAAACTGGTTGCATTTTGGAAAATCGAAAACCGTTTGGGGAGCCATGTTAGGTCATTATCGTTTCACAAAAAATAACGATCGCCCGGCGGTTAAGAGTGAGATTCGTTGGTACCTGAAACGCCCGAGGTATATTAAGGCGCTCATGAAAAACGCTAAGCCCTATCTTTACTATGTCTACCAGCAAACAAAAAAGCGAGGCATGCCTGCAGAAGTTGCGTTACTACCTATGATTGAGAGCAACTACAATCCATTTCAATTTTCTAAAAAAGGAGCGGTGGGTTTGTGGCAAATGATGCCAGGCACAGCCTCAGGCACGGGCGTTAAAATTAATTGGTGGTACGATGGTCGACGCGACATCATCGCCTCAACCCGCGCAGCGCTTGACTATCTGACTTATATGCACGACTACTTTAATAATTGGCTGCTCGCTATAGCGGCTTATGATTCAGGCCTTGGAACAGTGGAAGACGCTATTTTACATAATAAAAAACTACATAAACCCACTGATTTTTGGTCATTACCACTGCCTACTGAAACCAAAAAATACATTCCAAAATTATTGGCGCTCGCAAGCGTGTTCGCCAATCCAACAAAATACCACATCAAACTGAATTCAATTCCTAATCATCCTTTTTTTAAAGCCATCGATATGAGTGGTCAGCTCAACTTCCAGCAAATCGCTAAACTGTCTCATGTGCCTATAAAGCAAATCCGCATGCTCAATCCCGGCTTTCGACGCTGGGCAACAACTCCTAAAGGCAACTACAGCATATTGCTGCCTGAAGATAAAGCTATAGTCTTTCAAACTAAAATGGCTAATTATAAAAAACCCTCTCCGTGGATACGCCATAAAGTTGTACTCGGTGAATCCTTAAGTCAGCTTGCTAAACGTTATCACATTCGAGTATCTTCCATTAAGCGAGCCAACCACCTAAAAAGCAACGTGATTATTGCCGGACAACATTTGCTAGTCCCTCGCAATAACCATCAAAAACTGCCACGGAAAATAGCATTACATCGCTATATTTCAGAAGATCATGTCCCTGGACCAAAACGGCTGGTACATGTCGTTTCAACAAAAGATACTCTATCGAAGATTGCAGCGCATCATCATGTGAGCACGGCCGAGCTTCGTTACTGGAATAACCTCACTTATCATCAAAAAATACATCCAAAACAAAAAATAATTATTTGGCGAAAACCACCTCATCATCGAACAAAGCGCTATCGTTATAAGGTAAAATCGGGAGATAGTCTCAGTGTTATTGCAGCGCGATTTGGCGTGACGATGAAAAGCATTAAGCAAGCTAATCACTCATCACTTAAAATGATTCGTACAGGACAATATCTAACGATCCTAAAAGGATAACTATGACTGCAAAGATTATCGATGGTCGTGCTATCGCCGCTTTATACAAAGCTAAAGTAAAAGCGCGTGTGAGTGAGCGACAATCTCAAGGGTTATCAACTCCTGGACTTGCCGTGATTTTAGTCGGCGATAATCCGGCTTCAGCGAGTTATGTCAGAACTAAGCAACGGGCTTGTCAGGAAGTGGGTATCCAATCTTTCGTTTATCATTTAAAAGAAGAAACCACCCAAAAAGAATTAGAGCAACTCATTGATCAATGCAATGAAGATAATGCCGTTCATGGTATTTTATTACAACTTCCACTGCCACCACACATCAACACCGATGAATTGCTAGAACGAATTCGAGCTGATAAAGATGTCGATGGTTTTCACCCTTATAACATGGGTCGCTTAGTACAACGTCGGCCATCGCTGCGACCATGCACCCCCTACGGGGTCATAAAATTACTTCAATCAACTCAAGTGAAAATGGCAGGAAAACATGCTGTTGTGGTTGGTGCTTCCAATCATGTAGGAAGACCTATGGCCTTAGAGCTATTACTTATAAAGTGCACAGTCACCCTTTGCCATCGCTTTACCAGCGACTTAGCTCAACAAGTCGAAAAAGCCGATGTGCTCGTCGTTGCAGTAGGTAAGCCTGGATTAGTGAAAAGTGATTGGATTAAGCAAGGAGCCATCGTTATCGATGTCGGGTTTAGCCGACTCGCTAATGGCAAGATCACGGGAGATGTTGAATTTGCCAGCGCATCACAGCGCGCTTCTTGGATTACACCTGTTCCAGGTGGCGTCGGCCCTATGACCGTCGCCACTCTGGTAGAAAATACGCTTCAAGCTACAGAAAATCTAGATTCGTAGCGAGATTAATATTAATAGCGACCGCCGCCACCGCCACCCTCGCGACGCCTTGGCTTATCATTATCCTCAGCTTGATTAACTCGCAATGGACGGTCTTTCATAACATGTCCATTCATTTTTTCAACTGCGTCTTTCACTCCTTTCATATCAGTATAAGTGATAAAACCGAAACCTCGAGAACGACCCGTGTTGCGATCAATAACAATTTTACACTCGCTAATTTCTCCGTAAGAATCAAAAGCTTCTCTTAGTTCATCCTCAGTAATACCCCAAGCGATATTACCTACAAAAATTTTGGCTATAGCCATTGTGTTGCCTCCTAATAAGACTCATAATAGTTGAAGATAATCCTTCTGTACAATGGAGCCCAAGAGGCGCAAACATTAGAATACTCTCAACTGCCAAGCCCATATTACTTCAAATTATCCTAATCTACAAGATTCTGATTGCTCTAATCAGATTGTTTATTTCGTAGCCCCTCGAAAGTGGGTTTCAGCATCATCCCGCGAAGGCGAATTTCAGCGTCATCCTCGCGAAGGCGAGGATCCAGTCCTTATTAAAAAAATAACACTCTTTCGATTGTGTGTTAATTCATGCCTGCTCAATTTTTTCCTGGTTTTTCCTGGGTCCCCCGCTTTCGCGGAGGATGACGGAGGGATCGCGGAGGACGACGGAGGTTTGTGGAGGACGGCATGTAGCTCCCCCCAAACTTTAGCCATTATTAATCCCTAACCGATAACTCCACTAACATAGCAGTCAGCTCCTTCACAAAGCCAGCTGGATCGGTTAACTGTTCACCTTCGGCCAGTAATGCCTGATTGAACAGTAGCTTAGCCCAACGGTCGAGCTTGGCATTATCTTTTTCTAATTTCAATTTTTCTAACAATGGATGCAAGGGATTTAACTCTAAGATCGGTTGAGATGGCATAAAGTCTTGACCAGCTGACTTCAATAGCCGCTGCATATGGCCTGACATCTCATTGTCATCAAATACAACACAGGCAGGTGAATCGGTTAAGCGATGGGTAAGGCGTACTTCTTTCACTGTGTCGCCTAACGCTGCTTTGAATTGTTTTAGAAAATCCGTGAACTCTTTGTCTTTTTTATCCAGTTCTTCTTTTTGCTCTTTATCTTCCATTTCACCCAAATCAATCCCACCTTGAGCAATCGAGCGCAACGTCTTACCGTCGTATTCCTGAAAATGCGAAACCAACCACTCATCCACACGATCGTGCATCAATAACACTTCAATATTTTTATTACGAAACATTTCTAACAGCGGGCTATTTTTAGCACCCGTATAGGTATCGGCAATCAAGTAATAAATTTTTTCCTGATCCTTGGGCATACGTTCCACATAATCTTTAAGTGAAACATTCTGGCTATCGTCATCATTATGAGTTGAGCTGAAACGTAATAAGTTAGCAATTCGATCTTTATTAGCGAAATCCTCAGCTGGACCTTCTTTTAATACCGCACCAAATTCCTTCCAGAATTTCCCATATTGTTCTTTATCATTTTCAGCCATTTTCTCAAGCATGCTCAACACACGCTTAACACAACCCGAACGGATGCGATCAATGGTTTTATTAGATTGCAAGATTTCTCGCGAAATATTCAGCGGTAAATCATTAGAATCAACAATGCCTTTAACGAACCGTAAATACAATGGCATCAGTTGTTCGGCATCGTCCATAATAAAAATACGTTTAATATACAACTTTAAGCCGCGTTGTTGATCACGATTCCACAATTCGAATGGCGCACGTGCTGGTATAAAAAGTAAACTTATATATTCTAAATTACCTTCAACTCTATTATGGCTGAATGTTAGTGGATCTTCGAAGTCATGGGAAATGTGTTTATAAAGTTCATTGTATTGTTCCTTTTTAATATCACTTTTAGGCAACGTCCACAACGCATTCGCTTGATTGACCACTTCATCTTCTGGAATCACAATTTCATCTTTTTCTTTTTCTGGCTTGTCCTTATCTTCCAAGCTTGGCGTTTCAATTTTTTTCATTACGATAGGCAGTAAAATATGATCCGAATATTTGCGCACAATGTTACGCAAACGCATCGCATCTAAAAATTCATCTTGGTCTTTCTTTAAATGAATAACGATCTCCGTGCCACGTGATCTTCTATTGATATTTTTGATTGAATACTCACCCGCACCATCTGAGATCCATTCCACCCCTTGGTCAGCCAACATACCAGCACGGCGAGTTTTAACGACGACTTTGTCGGCCACAATAAAAACAGAATAAAATCCAACACCAAATTGTCCGATCAGCTGAGAATCTTTGGCTTTATCTTGACCCAACATCTGGCGAAATGCACTGGTACCAGACTTCGCAATCGTCCCCAGATTTTCAATCGCCTCTTCTCGATTCATCCCGATGCCATTATCTCGCACCGTTATCGTGTGGCTTTTCTCATCGAAATCCAACCAAATCTTGAGTTCAGAATCATTTTCATATAACGCTGAATCAGATAGCGCTTCATAACGCAATTTATCGCAAGCATCGGAACTGTTGGAAATCAATTCACGCAAAAAGATCTCAGCATCACTATATAAAGATTCGGCAACAATTTTAAGCAGCTGTTTGATTTCAGCACCAAATTGTAATGTTTCTGCTTGAGATTGAGGGTTAACTTGAGGTTGTTGGTTAGTCGTATCAGATTCTGGCATAACGGATCTCCCGAGTGATTAAGTCACAATTATAGTTTCAGTTAAGATATAAGGGTGAATCTTTCAGAAATCAAGGGTAGATAAAAACAAACAGGAAGCTAGGCTTCCTGTTTGAAAAAGTTCTTAACACGGGCTGCCTTAGCAGCGGCTCGTATTAAACTGCAAAGCTGTAACCGATACCAGCTACATACATATTGACTGCTGGCGCATTCCTTGGTGAAGGAAATGAACCACTATCATGCGATGGCACGTGGATGAACTTAGCATCAACATACCAATTAGGAGTAAAGCGGTATTGAACGCCACCTGCAAAGATAGGTGCCCAATAACCTTTCGATTTATCAAAATTAATCGCTCCCGCACCTGAACCACTCCAGCTTAGATAGCGATAAGTCACACCTAGCTTACCAAAAATATCAAGATTTTCAGTTAGCGGCACAGTCAATCGGCCAGCAAAGTATGGAATTCCTGAGCTCACACGCAGGCTACCACTCTGTATGAGTATGCCTTTAGTGGTAGAGACATCACCACGAACACGGGGAAGATAAAACCACCCGAGTTCAACACCGAAGTTCCTTAGGAATTGATAGCCCACTGTTGCACCAACGGTAAAACCACCGGTGTCGTTGCTACCTGTAGTAGTGAATGGTGAAAGGGTATATCTATCCCAACCAACATCCGCATAACCTGCCTCAACTTCTACATAGATGTTGGGCATAAATACCGGCGCAGGCATTGCCATTTGATCAGGCCCGCCTGCAAAAGCAGCGGTTGCACCGATAGTAGTTGCAATTCCAGCAGCGGTAAGAACTAAGAATTTTTTTACCGACATTATAGCTCCCCTCTTTCAATCGAATAAAATGAGTTAACGTTCAAGTGGAATATTGCATTATTCCATTCCGAAACGCAACCCGTTATCTGCTACTTTTATGCAAAAGCATAAAGCACATATTGCAATGTTACCCAAAAGTTTCTCTATTCACAAGTTTTTTTAATTATTTAATAGATTTATTTGCACATCATAAATTTAAATTCATGGGGGCATTATTATTAAAAAGAATTAGATCAAATTTAGAACAAAAAAATGAAAAGAATAGAAAAAGTTATGCAAGAATATTTATGGAACACAAAATTTAGATAAAAGAACACCTCTTTCACTTAACAAGCGAAAGAGGTGAATTATCTTTAAAACAATAACAGCCAACCCTGCTATTATAATGCGAACAAATAACCAATACCTAAAGTAAAGGAATTCACTGCTGGAGCAGGACCCGCATTATTAATAGAAGGAAGGTAGATATATTGAAAATTGGCAGTCCAATTTTGAACAAATTCCCATTGAATACCTGCAGCAAACATTGGCCGAACTGGCGATGTAGAGTCACTAAAACCATTCTCTTTTGCTCTCAAATAACGAAGAGCCACACCACCCTTGAAAAACAGTTTCCAATTCTCTGAAACAGGGGCCATCAATTTAATTGCTGCATAGGCATACCATGAAGTAATTCGACCATTGATATTGTTGCGAGAATCAGAAAATCGTACTCTAGGCAAATAATACCAGGCCACTTCAGCAGCTAAATAGCGGTTCCATTGGTAACCTAAATCAGCACCAAAGGTGAAACCACCGTTTTTATTGCTGCCAAATGATACAGGGCTACCACTAAAATTTCCAGCCCAATCAACAAGGGCATAACCCCCATTGACATCAACATACACACCATTCTCAGCTGCTGGCATAGGCTCAGGACCACCGGCTAAAGCAGAAGTCATTGCAAGCGAAGCTAGCCCCGCAGCACTAAGAAGTAATAGTTTTTTTACCGACATTGTTTTTCCCTCTTTCGACTAAATAAAAAATGGGGGGTAACATTGGATTGAAGCCTGGACTCCATGCCCGAATGATCCCTACGCCAAAATTAACCGATGCATATTGCATCAGAGTGTATCTTACCCAATCCTTTAGAAACAAACAAGCTTTTGTCTTTAGTTCTTTATTTTTTTATTAAAAAAATATAAAAAACCTGTAAATTTGATCAATGTTTATTCATTTGCAAATAAAAAAACAAATGTACAATGCTATTTAAAAAACGAATGAAAATTATGCTTACACTCGTGCATAATGTTCAGCACCGCTGATCCAGCGCTTAATTAATAAATTCACTTCTTCTGGGTATTTTTTTGCGAAGCCATCACTGATCATTTGTACATTTTCCAACAACGCTTGATCTCGCATTAAATCAGCAATTCGAAATTGCACTAAACCTGCCTGTCGTGTACCCAACACCTCACCAGGTCCTCGCATTTTTAAATCATATCGCGCAATCTCAAACCCACATTGCAATCGGCGCATAATGGACAAGCGTTTTTGCTGTGATTCGGATAATGGATTTTGATACAGCAAAACACAATGCCCCTGTTGATGCGAACGGCCAACCCGACCACGCAATTGATGCAATTGTGCCAACCCTAAACGTTCTGGATTCTCGATAATCATTAAATTGGCCTGTGGAATATCCACTCCAACTTCCACAACGGTGGTGGCGACTAGTAAATTAATCTCACCGGATTTAAATGCACTCATGGCTTGTTCTTTTTCATCTGATTTCATTCGCCCATGAATTAATCCTATCTTTAATTCAGACAGATTTTTTTGTAACTCTACAGTGGTCGCTTGTGCAGCTTGGCACTGCATCAATTCAGAATCATCAATTAAAGTGCACACCCAAAAGGCTTGCTGGTTTTTCATACAATTAAGACGCACTCTTTCAACGACTTCATCACGACGAACATTTGGAATTAAAACAGTATTAATGGGTTTGCGACCCGGTGGTTGCTCATCGATGACCGAACAGTCTAAATCGGCATAAGCTAACATTGCCAAAGTGCGCGGTATCGGTGTTGCTGTCATTATTAATTGATGAGGATAACGCCCATTACTCATCCCTTTTTCTTTTAACGCCAAACGTTGATGAACACCAAAACGATGCTGTTCATCAACAACCAGAAGTGCTAAGGAATCAAATTCCACACTCGCTTGAAAAAGCGCGTGAGTGCCAACAATTACTGGAAAACCGCCGTTTGCAATTTGTTGTAAAGTCTTGGTTCTATGCTGTCCGGTCTGTTTACCTGACAACCACCCCACTTCAATTCCAAGCGGATTGAACCAACGACAGAAATTTTTATAATGCTGCTCTGCCAAAATTTCCGTTGGCGCCATCAATGCAGCTTGAAACCCCTGATCAACAGCCTGCAACATCGCAATTGCTGCAACAACAGTTTTACCGCAGCCGACGTCCCCTTGCACTAATCGCAGCATCGGCTGTGATTTTTCTAAATCCTGTTGAATTTCAAAAACCACACGTCTCTGTGCAGACGTTAATTGAAAGGGCAACGATTGTAAAAACCGTTTTTTTAATTGCTGTGTGTTACTTAATGTATGTGCTGGATGCTCGTGAATAACCTTACGCAATTGCTTAAGGCTTAACTGATGAGCCAGCAATTCTTCAAATGCTAAACGCTGCTGAGCAGGATGTCGCCCCGTTTGTAACAAAATGCAAGGTGCATTTGCCGGCGGGCGATGCACATATAATAATGCCTCCTGTAATGTTGGCAACTGTAATTGTTTTAATACGTCATCAGGCAATAATTCGATACTCTGATTTTCAGCTTGCATAATGATACAAGCTTGATCGATTAATTTTCGAAACGTCGCTTGATTTAAACCTTTCGTCGTTGGATAGACAGGAGTAAGATGTCTCGACAAAGGTAGCTCATCGGCGTTGGCCATATGGCGATATTCAGGATGCATCATCTCTAAACCACCATGAAATCCTTGACGCACTTCACCAAAACAACGCAGCTTTACTTGCTCGTTAGAGAGGCGATTTTTTTGTGCTGCATTAAAATGAAAAAATCTCAAATTAATAAAGCCCGTGCCATCAGACAAACGACACACTAAATTCGCACGACGCCCCCCAACAATAGAAACGCTCTCGACGCTACCTTCAATCAGAACACGATCTTGGGGTTTTAACGATCCAATGGGTTTAATTTGGGTGCGGTCTTCATAACGAAGCGGCAAATGAAACAATAAATCTTGAACGTTAATAATATTGAGTCGGTGCAAATGCTCGGTGATTTTAGCACCTACGCCTTTGAGAGTAGTCACTGCAATATCTAAGGGAGCAATCTGTATGTCAAGTGCCATAATAGTTCAATAATTATTCCCCTAAAACCATTATCGCATCAATTTCTATTGATACTTGCTTAGGTAATGCACTGACCGCAATAACTGCTCTGGCGGGATAAGGCTTTTGAAAATATTGCGACATCACTTCGTTTACAATTGCGAAATGATCCATACTCGTCAGATAAATCGTTAATTTCACGATCTGATCCAGACTGCCTCCTGCCGCTTCCGTTACCGCTTGTAAATTTTTAAAGACCTGATGAGTTTGTTTTGTAAAATCATCGCTGACTAATGCCATGCTATCCGGCACAAGGGGAATTTGCCCTGACAAATAAACGGCATTACCTGCTTTAATAGCTTGAGAATAAGTCCCTATCGCTTTTGGCGCATTATTGGTTCCAATCATTTGTTTCACATGACTCTCCTAGTTACTACGAGTAATTTTCACAACCGGGGGAACTTGACGCAAACTACGAATGACTCGCGCCAGGTGCGCACGATTGCGAACCGTTAATTTAAATTTCACAATATAGTATTGCCCACCGCGTTCTTCAATATTAATATCTTCAATATTGCCTTCTGCATCTGACACAGCCAATGCCATTATAGCCAATACACCTCTTTGATTAAGCACTTCAATACGAATGAGCACCATAAAATCACCGGAAGCTTCACTCGACCAACGTAATGCCATACAACGATCTGGCTGACGCCTCAATTTAGCAATACGACTGCATCTATCAATATGAACCACGATACCCCGACCGGCATTTAATATGCCTATAATGGGATCGCCTGGAATGGGATAACAACAAGAAGCAAAACCAACGACCATCCCCTCCGTGCCTTTTATATATAAAGGCACCTGTTTAGCCGGTTTTATATCCATTTCTTTTTTGGCATGAACTTGAATATGAATGTCTGATAACCGTTGCGCTACTAATGTAGCAATTCGATTGCCTAATCCTATCTCTCCTAATAAATCATCAAGCGATGCCAACTTGGTCTCTTTCAACAAGTAATCCATAACCTGCTGCGATATTTTTTTCAACGTCAATGAATGACTACTCAATGCTTTTTGTAATAATTGTTTACCCAGATTAACTGATTCTGAATGACGCTGCGTTTTTAGAAAATGGCGAATGCTACTGCGCGCTTTGCTGGTCACTACAAAATCCAACCAAGCTGGGTTGGGGCGAGAACGCGAGGCTGTAACAACTTCTACCGTTTGGCCATTAGATAATGACGTTGACAATGGTGCAACAGCACGATCAATTTTAACAGCCACACAACTATTACCAATATCGGTGTGTACGGCATAGGCAAAATCAATTGTAGTTGCACCGGCTGGCAACTCCATAATGTCACCTCTCGGTGTGAACACATACACCTCATCTGGAAATAAATCGACTTTAACATTCTCAATAAATTCTAATGAATTACCCGCACTTTGTTGTAACTCTAATAAATTTCTAATCCATTGTTGTGCGCGCACCTGTGATTCACTGATTTCTTGATCTTTGGATTTATAAAGCCAGTGCGCAGAAATACCACTAACCGCCATTCGATCCATCTCGGTGGTACGAATTTGCACTTCAATTGGCAAACCGTAGGGACCAAATAAAGTGGTATGCAATGATTGATAGCCATTAGCTTTGGGAATAGCAATATAATCTTTAAATCGTTCTGGAACAGGTTTAAATAAACCATGCACTAAACCCAGAACGCGATAACAAGAGTCTATATCATCAACAATGATACGAAAGGCATAAACGTCCATAATTTCATTAAAGGGAATTTTTTTATTGCGCATTTTACGATAAATGCTGTAGAGATGCTTTTCTCGACCCCTGATCGTACATGAGCGCAAATCGCTTCGAACGACACCTTCTTGTAGCGTTTTTTCAATTAAATTTAAGATTTTTTTACGATTGCCTCGCGCTTTTCGCACAGCCTCTTTTAAAATAGAATAGCGCCTCGGGTACATCGCAATAAAACCCAACTCTTCTAACTCAACTGAAAAATCACGCATACCCAAACGCTTTGCAATAGGCGCAAAAATTTCCAGTGTTTCTTTAGCGATACGATGACGTTTACTAGAGGGTAGAGAACCTAAGGTTCGCATGTTATGCAAGCGATCCGCTAGTTTGACTAAGATCACACGGATATCACGTGCCATAGCCAACACCATTTTACGAAAATTCTCAGCCTGTGCCTGCGCACGACTGACAAATTCAATTTGAGTAAGCTTGCTCACACCATCGACAAGTTCAGCAACCTGCTCACCAAATTGGGATTCGATATCGCTTTTTTCTGTAGAGGTGTCTTCGATAACATCATGCAGCAATGCCGCCATGATACTGTGATGATCCATTTTCATATCGGCCATGATACAGGCCACAGAAACAGGGTGAGTGATGTAAGGTTCGCCTGTTCGGCGTCTTTGTCCGCGGTGTGCTTCGAGTGCGACTAGATACGCTTGATGAATTTGCCTCACTTGCTCTTCATCTAGATAATCTAGTTTACGTCGCAATCGTTTAAATAACCGCAATGCTTTCTCCATCGAACAAATGAGCGGGTCCTTCTAACAGCGTCTATTCTGAAGCCTCTGACTCTTCCCGATTGATGGTTGCATCCTGCTCCTGCTCTGAAATGGTCGGTCCTTCTTGTGAAGAAACTTCTTGTTCTGCTTTTGCTTCTTCTTCTCCTTCAATTATAGGCTGAACTCGCCTTTGCGTAATATCTAATCCAGCTGCGATCTCACGCAGTGCAATCACAGTGGGTTTATCGTTATCTACTGGCACCAGCGGATCAGCTGCACCCAACTCTAGGAGATGAGCACGCTCAGCTGCTTTTATCACCAATGCAAATCGATTTTCCACATGCTCTAAGCAGTCTTCAACAGTCACACGAGCCATAGTAAAAACCTCTTTTTATTTGATTACTAACATGTCTTTTATCACCTTCTCCCAAAGGAATGCACAAACAGGATATGCCTTACCCTATCGATTACGCTTCCATGGGACAAAAGGACTAAGTTCATTATTTTACTGTTTTTTGATCAATCCTGCTAGCAATTTAGTTAACCTTTTAGCCACAATCGCACAGCGCAAGCGCTCAGCACTCACAATGGATCTCAGATCTGCTAGGGCCTGATCAAATTGATCGTTTACAATAAGATAGTCAAATTCATGGTAGTGGGCCACTTCGTCTTTGACATTGGCCATTCGCTGCAAAATCGTCTCAGGTTGATCTTCACTGCGTTTTTCCAATCGTTGTTTGAGCTCAGAAGAGGATGGCGGCAAAATAAAAATTAAAACTGCCGTTGGAAATAAACGTTTAATCTGTTCTGCCCCTTGCCAATCGATTTCCAAAATCACATCGATTCCCTGTTGCAATTGTTGGACTACCCATTCATTTGAAGTGCCGTAATGGTAGCCATAGACTTCGGCATATTCTAAAAAAGCCTGCTGCCCAATCATCTCGCTAAATTCATGTTCACTGACAAAATAATACGTGACACCCTCTTGATCACTCGGCCGTTTTGGCCTTGTCGTATAAGAGATCGAGATTTTAATATCATCCAACGTGTCCAAAAGTGCATTGACTAGACTTGTTTTCCCAGCGCCAGAAGGGGCTGCTATCACAAATAGACGACCACTACTCAATGTTTTGCACCTGTTCACGCATTTGCTCAATCAATACCTTAATTTCAACAGCCGCTTGCGTTTGCATCGCATCTTGCGATTTACTGCTTAACGTATTAGCTTCTCGATTGAGCTCTTGCATCAAAAAATCTAAGCGCCGACCCACAACGCCACCTTTTTCCAGCACTCGATTAACCTCAATTAGATGAGCATCTAGCCGCTGCAGCTCTTCTGCAATATCCGCTTTTTGCGCCATCCAGGCCATCTCTTCTGCAAGCCGATCTGGATTTAATTCCAACGACAGTTCTGCAAAACGTGTTTTGATGCGTTGCTGTTCTGCATCTTGAATAAGGGGCAACCTTTGATGGATAACCGCCATTTGTTCGCGAATATCCGCAATACGTTTCTGGAGAAAAGTGGCGATGCTATGCCCTTCGCGTTGGCGCATTTCCACCAAATCTTTGAGCGATTCTTGTAACAACGTTACCATGGCTGAACTTAACGCACCCATATGAGTGTCTTTGGTTTGCAATACCCCTTGCCAAGCTAGAATATCGGTCAAATTCAAATTGAGTGGTTGATTTGAAAAAGCATTTTCTATGTCTCGAGCGGCGGCTGCTAACTTGCCGATTAAGCCTTGATTGACGATAAAATCAAATGGAACCTCTGTCCCTGGATAAAATTTCAATGTCGCTTCTATTTTACCTCGCTTGAGTAGTTTAATGATTTCATCGCGTATTGATTTCTCATAGATACGAAAAGATTCCGGCAGTCGCAATGCCATTTCTAAATAACGATGATTGACCGACCTCAATTCCCAGATCAGCGTGCCCCAAACGTCTTCATGCATTTTTCGTGAAAAAGCGGTCATGCTTGTGATCATTAGATTTTCCTTTACACCCTTTTTAACGTCATCCCAGCGGCCACCCATCACCCTCCGCGATCACTGGTCACCCTCCGCAATACCCGTCATCCTCCACAATACTCGCACCCCCCGCAATTACTCGTCATCCTCCACGATACTCGTCATCCTCCGCAATTACTCGTCATCCTCCGCAATTACTCGTCATCCTCCGCAATTACCCGTCATCCTCCGCGAAAGCGGGGGATCCAGAGAACTTAACTAACGAAAGCATAACATCATCTTATGGAAATACACTCTAAACCTCTGTCTTCACGGAAGATAACGAAGTCAGGCACTCGTGTATTAATATCACATCCGCTCAAGTCTTCACAAGACCATTATTTTTTTGGAAATTTCGTAGATAAGGATTATACTGGCGCATTTTAAAGTAAGCGAGACTAAATTATGAGACCCAGTAAACGAGCAGCTGATGAACTACGGCCCATCTCTTTCACCCGAAAATTTACTCGCCATGCCGAAGGCTCGGTGTTGGTCTGCTTTGGTGAAACTAAGGTGATTTGCACCGCAAGCGTTGAATCAGGAGTACCGCGATTTTTAAGAGATTCCGGACAAGGTTGGCTCACTGCTGAATACAGCATGCTGCCTCGCGCCACTTCCGACCGTACCAACCGCGAAGCTGCTCGGGGAAAGCAAGGTGGACGCACCGTGGAAATTCAACGTTTGATTGGCCGTGCGCTACGTGCAGCGGTGGACTTATCGGCGCTTGGCACGCATACGATTACCGTTGATTGTGATGTTATCCAAGCCGACGGTGGCACCCGTACTGCAGCCATTAGTGGCAGTTGCGTGGCCCTAGTCGATGCCATTCATTTTTTGCTAAACAAAAATATGATTACAAAGAATCCACTCAAACATTTAATCGCGGCTGTCTCAGTTGGCATTTATAATCATAAGCCTGTGCTTGATTTAGATTACGCCGAAGATTCTAAAGCACACACTGATATGAATGTGGTGATGACAGATGCCGGTTCATTTATCGAGATTCAAGGCACCGCAGAAGGCGAGGCCTTTCACCAACAAGAGCTAGATGAGTTGCTGGTGCTCGCCAAATCTGGGATCAATCAGATCATAGCAACCCAGCGGGAAGTCTTGGGAAGTGACTTGACGATATAGCGAAAATTGCGTTTTATAATATTTATCATATAGTTACTAGATTTATCTAGATTTCACTATCAGATATCTCCTACAGCACAATGGCTACTTATCCTATTCCGCAAAAACCCTAGGGGGGTTATGATGGACTTACATGATGTGAAAGCCAAAGCAAGGATTGCAATAATTACAAGGAAAGGTTACCAAGGATGGTGACCAGGTGAAGCCAAAACAGCATGTCATAAAAGTCTGAGACCTCGCAAAAGGAAGTGCGAACCCTCAGATTAGTTTCAAGAATAAGCCTCTCTTGAAATTAAGTCTCTCTCTAGTTAGTTATACGGCCATTTTAGCGGTTATCGCTAAAGTGGTCGTAACTTATTAGTTTCGTCCATCAGGATCCCCGTCAAATCGTCAAAAAATGAATTTGACGAGGTTATAAAGTATCTTCAAATCCCCGTCAAATCGTCAAAAAATGCATTTGACGAGGGTATAAAGTATCTTCAAATCCCCGTCAAATAACATAAATATCAATTTGACGAGATCTGAGGACAGTTACGATTATAAGCGGTTTCACCAAAAAAATTGAATTTTATATTGTTTATCATATGATTATGTAATTTATCTAGATTTCACTATCAGATATCTCCTACAGCACGATGACTACTTATCCTATTCCGCAAAAACCCTAGGGGGGTTATGATGGACTTACATGATGTGAAAGCCAAAGCAAGGATTGCAATGATGACCAAGGAAGGGTTACCAAGGATGGTGACCAGGTGAAGCCAAAACAACATGTAACAAATGTCTGAGACCTCGCAAAAGGAAGTGCGAACCCTCAGATTAGTTTCAAGAATAAGCCTCTCTTGAAATTAAGCCTCTCTCTAGTTAGTTATACGGCCACTTTAGCGGTTATCGCTAAAGTGGTCGGCGCCGGTGTTCCACAACGCTCATTTAATATAGGTTGAATAAAGTCTTGGGACCACTTGCCAATAGATTGATCTGAAAAGTTTTATGCTCTCCCACAATTTCGCTATAATGGCTGAGTTCAATGATGAACTTCGATAAACTTGCTCGTTTTAAATAACGTTATTTTCCGTGAAAGCTAGGAGAATCTAGCGCTTGGACGTCATCCTCCGCGAAAGCGGGGGATCCAGCGATTGCTTGGTTTTCTAGATCCTCCGGTCAAGCCGGAGGATAACGATGTCGCCGCCGGAGGGACGATGCCACCGGGGGATGACGATGTTCGCCGCCGGGAGGGACGATGCCACCGGGGGATGACGATGTCATCGGATGATGATGCCGTCGGATGGCGATTCCGTCGGATGGGGAATCTAGCGCTTGGACGTCATCCTCCGCGAAAGCGGGGGATCCAGCGATTGCTTGATTTTCTAGATCCTCCGGTCAAGCCGGAGGATGACGATGTCGCCGCCGGAGGGACGATGCCACCGGGGGATGACGATGTCATCGGATGATGATGCCGTCGGATGGCGATGCTGTCGGATGACGATGCTGTCGGATGACGATGCTGTTGGAGGGTGACGGTTTAGAAATGGTTAATCAAAAATGAAACAGGATAATGCTTTGAAACAAATCGCCCTATTACGCTTATCCGCGATCGGTGATGCTGTTCTGCTCGTGCCGCTGGTGAGAACGTTACAACAACATTATCCTAAAGCACAAATCACTTGGATTATTGGCTCACAAGCCTATTCGCTACTGAAAGGTTTATCGGGAGTTGAGTTTGTCGTCATCAATAAACCCAATTCCCTAAAAAGTTTATGGCAATGTTATCGGCAACTCTCTCCATATCGTTTCGACGTCTTATTAGCCGCCCAAGCGAGTTTGCGTGCCAATTTATTGTGTCCTTTAATTAAAGCGCCGATTAAAATCGGTTATGATAAAGCACGCGCCAACGATGGTCATCGTTTTTTTATTCATCGAAGCATTAAACCCAATCACGAACATCTACTCGATGGCTTTATGGCTTTTGCAAAAGCACTTGGTATTTCAGAACATAAATTACAGTGGGATTTACCGATTAATCGAAATGAACATGATTGGGCAAAACAACAATTATCAACAAAACCGGGGCGCTGGTTAGCCATAAATCCCGCTGCAAGTAAGGCCGACCGAAATTGGTTGGCAGAGCGTTATGCCGAGGTGATCGATCAAGCAGTTTCACGATGGCCATTAAACGTGGTATTAACGGGCAGTCCTACTCCCGAAGCGCATTCACTAAGTGCTGACATCTTAGCGCTAACCGCATCGCCAGATAGAATCATTAATTTAACTGGAAAAACCGATCTAAAGCAGCTAGCTGCTTTATTAGGCGAAGTCGATGCGCTATTAGCACCCGACACTGGTCCCATTCATATAGCTAGCGCCATGAATACGCCTGTGATTGGTTTATATGCTGGCATGACAGCAAAATTATCAGGCCCCTATTTATCGCCTGAATTGACGATTGATAAACATACTGAAGCCATCACAACCATTTTAAAATGCGATCCTAAAACTATAAAATGGAATAAACGCATTCATGATCCGCGCGCGATGGCTTTGATTAGTGTGGACGACGTGATGGAGAAATTAGCTTATATTTTTGATAAAGTTAAATGGTAACGACTCGCCCGTCATTGTGGCGAAAGCCGGAATCCAGGCGCGTTTTGCGCGCCAACGCACGCAGTGCGTTATGGATCCCGCGGTCAAGCCGCGGGATGACGAGAGTCAAGCCCGCGGGATGACGTGGTAAACCACGGGATGACGAGCTAAGCCGCGGGATGACGAGGTGTGAGCAGTTACGTTAAATGAAAGAAATCTCCGAGGCTTACCCCGGAGTCAGTTATTTAATTATGGAGTAACCAATGAACAACCTACAACAACAATTTATTCAATTTTTATTAGACAATGAAGCCTTAAAATTTGGTTCGTTTCAATTAAAATCAGGACGGATTAGCCCCTACTTTTTTAATTTAGGTGTCTTTAAAAGCGGGGCTAGCCTAGCAGAACTCGGACGTTTTTATGCGTCCATCTTAGAACAATCCGGCTTTAAATATGACATGTTATTTGGCCCAGCATATAAAGGTATCCCTTTGGTCTCTGCAACGACGATAGCGCTTTATCATCATTATCAAAAAGACGTGCCGTATTGTTTTAATCGCAAAGAAGCTAAAGATCATGGCGATAAAGGCAGCTTGGTGGGATCTGAGTTAACAGGCCAGGTGATTATGGTCGATGATGTGATCACAGCCGGCACGACGGTTCGTGAAACTTTGGGGTTATTAAAAAATTATAAGGCCCAATTAGCCGGGATTATTATCGCTTTCGATCGCCAAGAACGTGGCGAAGGGTCAAACTCAGCCGTACAAGAAGTCGCAGAAAAATACAACGTCCCCGTACAAAGCATTGTGACCTTGCAGGATGTTGTCGATTATTTGCAAGCACAATCCAATATGGAAGGCCCTTTGCTAGAGATTAAAAATTATCAGTTGGAGTATGGGAATTAATATATGACATAAGTATATATCATATAACCATATGTCATAAGCAAAGCCGGCCTCCATAAAGCACTGCCTAACTCATCCCAAATTTTGATCTTCAATAAATGCCTAGATTATCGCTTTCGCGTGGATGACGGTGGGGCACTACCTGATTTCTTAAAACTCTCAAGCGTTACATTTTTTAACTGCCCATTTTTCAAAAAATTGAATTTGATTTTTGCCCATCCGATAATCGGGCAGGCTAGGCAGGTTTTTGTTACTCTAAGGCGCGCTTCAAAACTTTGCGAGCCATCTCGATGAGTCTGATATTTTGGCTCATTCCAATTCACCGTTAAAAACGACACCTTGTGATATTGCTTCGCGAGAGAGGGGCTGATTTTCCGAGGATCAATGTTGGTGTCAATCATGCATCCTGCCGGAGAAACAATGTAATATCGATTCTGCCCGTCGGCAATATAAGTCGCCCGAATTATCGAAAATTTCCCAGCTCGTTTTGCTGTGATCATAGTGACAGGCATTTTAAGCGTGTGCGCTAATTTTTTGATCTGCGCGCAAACTTCTGGATTTTTTTTGATGACTCGTTTAACACAAGACTCTTTTGGAAATATACCCTGCGCTGGGCATTGATTCACTAGCATTTTGCACTTGGCATAGTCGCTGATGTTTAAGCCGTACGTTAAAAATGAATACCTCTTGCATTGCAAAGGTTTGCTTGCAAGCGCTGTGGTAGAAAATAATATCAAACTAAAATAGCACAACCAACGAATTAACATAGCCCACTCTCCTTTTATGACATAGTGATATCTAGATTCTTAAATTGCCACAAACAGTAGGTGTCGGTCAAGGATAGCTTGAGTTAATTCTTTTAAAAATCACTAAGCTACCACTTCAAAATAGCCGTATCCGACACTCATATAACATTAAATTAAAGCAGTTATGTTATTTAACAAAATGCTAGATTGCCAGATTGCCGAAAACCCATAGGGCTGCCAGTCTATTACTTAATATCGTAACTGCTCACACCTCGTCATCCCGCGGCTTACCTCGTCATCCCGCGGCTTGACCGCGGGATCCATAACGCGCCTGGATTCCGGCTTTCGCCACAATGACGGGTGAGTAGTTACTTAACATCATTAATGAAGAGAGTCTTTTTTTTCTTAAGTCAGTGCCAATCGTATTAGGCATGGGGATTTCAAATTTACAAGCCACTGATATCAATGAGGTCTGTTTCAAAATTGCACAACATCGATTATTCTTGTTCTTTCCTGATTCTTAACTTAATACAGCAAAATTGCTTTTTTAAGTCAAAAAATTTACTCTGATTTCCTGACTTAAGAGAGCAAAATAGCTATATCAAGTCAGAAAAGTAAAGGTGCCACCTATATCTGCATTTCTTGGGAGGAAATGTGAATTCCTTGAATTTAATCAGCGTTCTTACTGTTTTCTAGGGTCTTTAGAAGAATCGATATAAATGATTTCCCAGGGCCCCATATTATTCAGTTGCACAACGCAGCCTTTCTTACTTGTCCAAGCGAAATGATGGACATGTGCTGGGATTGATACAAAGCCTCCTGCTGAAAACAATTTGCTTTTGCTTTTATCGATTTTATCACCGTGGCCAAGATAGACTTTTCCTGAAATCACCGTGACGTTTTCAGTGAATAAATGATAATGTGCAGGCAACTGATAGTTCGGGGGGAACTTTAAGCGCATCGTAAAAATGCCGGGTTTTGATGGATCACCCACTAGCACCGCATACTGTGATCCTGCCGGTAATGACTTAGGCCCGTCTTTCCAAACAATTTCCTCAGGGACAATCATAGTGATCTTAGCTTGGTTTGAGTTTGACATCTGAGCTGCTGGGGCAATACCGCTGAACGCTAGGATCATTGGAAATAAAAAGAGAATCGCGTATTTATTCTTCGTAATGTTCATCTGCCTGCCTTTTTTTAATGCTATTAAGAAATATAGCTTAGATTTTTCTTAATTCAAGGGGATTGGACGCGCTAGTTCTCTATTGCAGCCTGCCAACTTATGCAAAATAGCAAAAACAGCTGTTTCGCGTAAGTATAGAAAATTTTTTATCTTACGTAAGATGGGTGTTTTTGCTATTTTGCGGTAGATGCGAGTATTGGAGCCGAATTTCGCTACCTTATACTCAATATTCGCCGAAAATTGAGTGTGTTAATTTATCCTTGACGAAACCACCTATTTGACAAATAGTATCACTATTGATATCATTCAGGTGTTATTAGCCATTGATAAACTTAAAAAGAAACGTAACTCCTCGCCCGTCATTGTGGCGACAGCCGGAATCCAGGCGCGTGTTGCGCGCCAACGCACGCATGGATCCCCGCGGTCAAGCCACGGGATGACGAGGTAAGCCGCAGGATGACGCGGTGTGAGCAGTTAAAGAGAAACAAACATGAGTAATAAATACAGCTATCGAATCACTTGGTCTGATGAAGATAATGAATTTGTTGGACAATGTGCTGAGTTTCCTAGTTTAAGCTGGCTGAGCAAAACTCAGGATGAGGCTTTTAAAGGGATTCGTAAACTGGTTGCCGATGTCCTCAAAGATATGCAACGAAATAAGGAGCCAATCCCAGAAGCGATAGCGACTAAAAAATTCAGCGGTAAATTCATGGTTAGGGTTCCACGTGATCTACATCGCAGATTAACTTTGGAAGCCCAAGAGAACGAAGTGTCACTCAATCGTTTAGTCAGCGCTAAACTGGCTTCAAGAAATGCAATCGTTAAACGTAAGAAGAAGCAACGCTCATGATGCAAAACTGACACCACTCGAAATCGAGATTCTAGAAGCGCAGAGGATATGTTATAATTATCAAATGAGAAATTCACTTTCCAAAACAAACCCTCACCTTCGTGATCCAAAGAAGCTAAAGCGACTCGTTTAAGCAATCCGTGATTAGTTCATGTGCTGTAGAAGGTATTAAATTTGATCCTAGCAATACATCCAAACTAAAGATACCCTCTCGTGGATGAAAACCCACCTTCGCTCGTCTTTACAACAATGAGTGTTCGATATGATAGCAATGTGTATCTTAAAGTCGGCACTGTAGATATTTTTTCGAATGTTTATCGCGAACTGCAAGGGGTTTTATTTGAGGCTTGGTATTTTATTCTTTGCAATTTTCTAATATGGGCGTGTCGGATACGGATGGGTGGATTCTAATTAGAAATCGTCCGATTTCAGGCGATTTCAAACTTCCAATCTATTGATATTAATGAAATTTGTTTCAAACTATCCTTGACCGACAGTGCTTTTTGCACGTTTGCTTTTTCTTCATACTTATGCTATTCTAATTAGTATTAATAGTAGTGGTAATTTTGGTATTAACTTAAGTATGTAGGAGTATTCCAATGCATGCACAAAAGTTTTCAATCTCATTGCCGAAACAGCAATGTGAATTTGTAGAACGTTATCAAGCAGAGCATCATTATAAAAGCCGATCGGAAGTGATAAAAAAAGCACTTTATGTGTTGCAGCAAATGCAGCTTGAGGCTTATTACCTTGAAGCAAACCATGAGATAGAGGATGATTTTGAAATAACCACTTCAGATGGGATAGATGAAAATGAAGCGTGGTGAAATTTATTACGCTAACCTAGATCCGGCGATTGGTTCCGAAACTAAAAAAAGGCGTCCAGTACTTATTGTAAGTAATAACGCTAATAACAAAGTGGCATCGACAATAACAATCGTTCCCATAACCTCTAATACTAAAAAAGTATATCCATTTGAAGTGCTTCTTCAAGCAAAAGACAGTGGATTGCCAAAAAGCTCTAAAGCACAGTGTCATCAAATCAGAACTATTTCTAAGAATAGGATAAGAAAAACGGTTTCTGTAGGTCAGGTCAACAATAAATTGATGTTGCATATAAATTCCGCTTTGAAAATTCATTTGGATTTTTGATGGACATCGCTCGATTCTATTTCATAAATAATTTTTCCATAGAAATAATTTTCGTGTCCGACCAAATTTGATATTTTAAATTGGCCCAACCTAGCTCAAAACTCTGTTCGACATCATCATAGCAGTGTGTACCTTAAAGTCGACACTGTGGACATTTTTTCCGAATGTTTACCGCGAAACATAGGAGGGGTTATTTGAGGCTTGGTATTTTATTCTTTGCAATTTTCAAATATGGGCGTGTCGGATACGGATGTTTTGGAATTATAATTATTTGGATTATTAGATCTAACTATCCTTGACTGGCACCGCTATTGTGAAGCACTTCACCTAATTAGAGCTATTTAACTCGAGCTTACTCTCGTTGTTATTTTTCACCAACAATTGTCCTATAGTTTCATAAATTTTACCCAAACAATCATCGACATCACTTCCACTAAGTTGTCTTTTAAACCACTTGCCCTCATTTTGTGTCATTGTTTCAAGATTGCAATTATACAAAGTGATTAAAGCTTGCCCAACATTTAAATAGTCACTTTCATCTTTATATTCTTTCAGTATGCTATTCACCAAGGCATCTCTAGCAGTATGTTGACTTTTCGTACTCACTTTCTCACTATCGAAATCTTGGATAGTCACTTTATACGTTGGGATTTCACTATATTGCTCAATTTCATTTTTATTTTTTTTCAAAAAATTTTCTATTTCTTTACAATTACTACTTTTGTTTACGAAATCATGAATATTCTTTTCATTAACATTTCTTCCTGCCAAAAATTTGATAAAGGAGTGTCCAATGTTTTTCTCTATAGTAACTCTTTGACCCTCATGCTGAATGATAATTTGCTCTTTTGCCGGATCAATTCGAACAATTTCTTCACTAACCTCGCCTCCATTTCCAGTCTTATTGTTATTAGTTCCTTCCTCAGATTCAGTTTTCAGTAGTGGCGCCTCCTGTTGTGTTACTTTTTTATTTGGCACTTGTTTTTCTAGAGCTTCTTCAATTTCTTCAATTTCCGCGGGCCTGGCTCTCTTTGCCTTATCAGTTTTTATTGAACCAGAATTTTTCTTTTCTCCGTTTCTAGAAAGCTGAATTTCCTTGCTCAACAAAATCTCTTTGGGCTGCCCTCCCTGGTGATCTTTTTCCTGGTGTCCAAGATTACTTGCCTTGTTTTCCCTTCTCTTACGGCTTTTGTGTTTTTTCTTTTCCCCTGGTTCTTTTTTAGCTTTTAACTGTTCAATCTCCTTTTCTAGCTCACTAATTTTATTTTTTTGTTGAACATCTTGGCGCACTAAATCTTTATTAGTTTCTCTTAATTGCTTATTTTCATTTAATAACTCACGCATTGTTAATAGAAGATGCTTTATCGTTTGATTAATCGAACCTAACGCAGTGGTCAATCTTGTTCCTAGAGATGGAGAACTTTCTTGCTTATCCTTCCCCTTATCTTTAATTGTTATATTATTTAGATAAGTTTCAGCCAAATATTCTAATAAATCCTTTTTCAATTTTTCTTTAACAGGGCCGCCAGCTTTTGCAAGTTTATTATAATCTACATCTTTTAAATTAACTTGATTTATTTTTATTTTATTAGCAAGTTCGCTTTCCTCTATTTTTTCTTCAATTTTAACACTTCCGAATGACATATCTAGAAGCCAGTATCCTGATGCCAAAGAACCCTGTCCTTCGTTTTCTTCACGGATATAGGATAGATAAATATTTTTATTTGGCTGCCAGTCTCCCTTCGACTCATAATATCCCCCTATTCCCATTTCACCAATTTCTAATTGATAATCCCTATCAATACTTTTCGAGAGAATTCTCTGAAGTTGTTTTTTATGTTCAGTTGTTTGGTTTTTCGTTTCTTCACTCAGTGTACTGAGTGCTTCAGCATGTTCATTGAAACCTTGCTCATTCTGTTCCAGACCTCTTTGCAACAAACCGTTCTGTTGACTTAACTTCTGTATCCGTTGACTTAACCCCTGTATTTCTTTTGATTTTCTAATATCTTCTAATATAGGTTGATAGGATTCATCTCTCTCAATATTCTCGATAAGCGAAATCAAGTTAGCAAATAAACTTTTACTAGTCACAAAGTTTCTTAATCCATTCGCATCTTTAATCGCTGTTTCTATAACATCTAATCCCAAATTTATTTTACTCTCATCTATTTTGACAGTCTTTCGACCTCCATCCGTTTCAATTTTTAGCCCAATATCTTGTAAAATCTTTTTCCTGGATTTCGATATTTTCCCCCGCTGGTTAAGGTAGTATTGACCTATCTGCTGATATACGAATCTCTTTCTTTGATGCTCGTCTATGGCTGTAAATGCTTCAAGGCAATTTTGACAAAAATAGCCCCAAAATTCATTTTTATGTGTATCAATAGATGGGCGATAATTAGGAAAAAAAAGTCGCATAACACTCCCCAATTTTAAAAAACACTTTAACAATTCATAAATTTCTTAACTCTACTTACAATACTACTCAAACAATATTAAAGTTTCCTTAAAACCACAAAAAAAATCTTAAAATAAATCAACTAATTACCAACCGAATGCTTAGGAAATGACTGGACGACAAGTGCAGGCTAAGCCAACTTAATTGTTAATAAGGCAAGCTAAGCGATTGATCTAGCTTCAACAACTGCGTCGCAAAAATCTGCTTAATCTCCTCCAAATGCGCCTCACTATCTGCCTCAAAGCGCAGGATCAGGTAAGGCGAGGTGTTTGATGGGCGCACTAGACCCCAGCCATAACCAAAATCCACCCGCAATCCATCGATCGTAATCCGCTTTGCATCTCCAAAATCACCCTTTTCTAACAACTTTCTCATAAATTCCGCTTTCTTTTCCTCTGGCATCGGTAATTTTAACTCTGGTGTGTTGACGCTGCTGGGCAATGCGTCAAAGAGTGTGCTAATGCTATGTGATTGATTCGCCAAGATTCTTAGTAAACGCGCGCCGACATATAGGCCATCATCAAACCCAAACCACTCGTCTTTGAAAAAGATATGCCCGCTCATTTCGCCTGCAAATGGCGAGCCGATTTCGAGCATCTTCGCTTTCAGAATCGAATGGCCGGTTCGATACATGACTGGCTTGCCGCCATGCTTAATGATGATCTTCGGTAAAATGCTTGAGCATTTCACATCAAAGACAATTTCAGCGCCTGGCCTGTTGGCGAGCACCTCTTGGACAAACAACATCAGTTGGCGATCCGGCCAGATAATCTCACCTTGCTCCGTCACAATGCCTAGACGATCACCATCACCATCAAAGGCAAAGCCAATATCTGCTTTTTCTTGCTTCACCATTGCGATTAAATCACGAAGGTTTTCTGGGATGGTCGGATCAGGATGATGATTCGGGAAATGGCCATCCACCTCACAGTACAATTCAATCACTTCACAACCTAGCGCTCGGTAAAGCGCTGGCGCGAGCATACCGGCGACGCCATTACCACAATCGACAACCATCTTTAATGGCCGAGCCAGTTTGATATGCCGACAAACATAATCCATATAATCTTGAATCACATCGGCCTTGGTGAGTGTTCCTTCGCCACTGACGAAACGGCGTTCTTTAATTCGCTGCAATAAAGCTTGCACCCCATCGGTAGTGAGCGTTTGGCCGTCTAATACCACTTTAAACCCATTGTGATGGCCTGGGTTGTGGCTTGCGGTAATCATCACTCCCGAATTGGCAGGTAATCGGTTAGTCGCAAAATATAATAACGGGGTTGGGACGATGCCGATATCAATCACATTGCGGCCGCTATCTTGCAGGCCACGGCAGATTGCTTTTTTAAATTCGGGGCCAGAGAGGCGACCATCGCGGCCGACAATAATATCCGATATATTGCTCTCCGCTGCAGCGCCACCGATCGCTCGACCAATAGCATAAGCTACATTGGCGTTTAAGCCCTGTTCACTCACTTCACCACGGATATCATAAGTCCGAAATGTTTCAACGGGTAATTCTTCAGCTTCGGGCACGTGATAGCGAGGTTCGCCTGCCACATCGCCTTGATTAGTCTTTTCCTGAGCTGCCAAATCCACCATCTCCTCGCTCCGTTTGTTCAAACTCATCGACGATTTCAAATTGGGCTTTGAGTACGGGCACAATCACCAGTTGAGCGATGCGCTCGCCAGGTGAAATAGTATAAGGTTTTTTACTGCGATTCCAGCATGACACCATCAGTGGGCCTTGGTAATCGGAATCGATCAGGCCGATTAAGTTGCCTAAGACAATGCCGTGTTTATGCCCTAATCCTGAGCGTGGGATAATGGTTGCCGCGAGCTGCGGATCGGCAATATGCATGGCTAAGCCGGTGCTGATTAATTCGGTAGCGCCAGGATTTAAGAGGAGTGGTTCATCGATGCAAGCCCGTAAATCCAATCCTGCCGAACCCGCTGTGGCATATTCGGGGATGGGTAGGCTATCTCCAACTCGGGGGTCTAAGATTTTCAACTGAATGGCGCGCATGATTTTTACCTTTACTCGATACTCGTCGCGAATGATTATAGCTTCAAAAACCCGGTAATGCGAAATTAGTTTTAGCGGTATAATTAATTTTGCTGTCATTCGCGCGTTTATCGTCATTCGCGCGTTTGTCGTCATCCCCGCGAAAGCGGGGATCCAGTCATAATGACTATAATTACTGGATTCCGCGGTCAAGCCGCGGAATGACGGGCTCTGGATTCCGCGGTCAAGTCGCACAATGACGGATCCTGGATTCCCGCTTTCGCGGGGATGACGTTGGGGTTTTGCTTTCGTGAGGACTGAGTTTTCGCGTTCGCAGGGATGATAGAAGTCCCGTTTCAGTAGTCTTTCAACAACAAGGCAACAAAATTTATGGCAATTCATCAATGGCCTCATAAAGAACGCCCTCGAGAGCGGCTGCTTTCACTCGGTGCTGAATCACTCTCTGATGCTGAGTTATTAGCCATATTATTAAATCATGGGACTAAAGGTAAAAGCGCTGTTGATTTAGCGCGTGAGTTGCTTGTGCAACATCGCGGTTTACGCGGTTTATTCGCTTGCGATTATCGTGAGTTTTGTCAGCATCAAGGCATTGGTATGGCTAAGTTCACGCAGCTTCAAGCGGCCCTAGAGTTAAGTCGACGTCATTTGCAAGAGCCCATCATGCGCGATGGCATCATCACTCGAACTCAAGATGCCGAACAATTTTTAATAGCCAGCTTAAGCCGTGAGCAGCGTGAAGTGTTTGGCTGTTTATTTTTAGATAGTCAACATCGTGTCATTCGTTTTGAACGCTTATTTCACGGCACTATTAATCGAGCGAACGTTCATCCTCGCATCGTGGTTAAAAAAGCTCTGCAATATAATGCCGCTGCTGTTATTGCTGCACATAATCATCCTTCCGGTATTGCAGAACCGAGCGAGGCCGATGAAATCATCACTAAAACACTCGCCGATGCACTGGCCTTAGTTGAGGTGACCTTATTAGACCATATTATTGTTGGGGGTAATCAAGTGACCTCGCTCGCCGAGCGTGGTCGCATACGACTTGCCTAACGAGCTGGTTTTTGTTATAAAGCATCACCTAACCACATGATTCCACTTTGGGGAGCATAACATGAGCAAAGTTTGTGAAGTTACCGGGAAACGCCCGAAAACGGGGAACAATGTCTCTCACGCCAATAACAAGACTAGGCGCCGTTTTTTGCCTAATCTGCATAAGCGCCGTATCTGGGTGCCTAGCCAAAAACGTTATGTCACGTTAAAGCTCTCTAACAAAGGGTTGCGGTTGATCGATAAGCTTGGGATCGAGGCAGTCCTTGAAAAAATGAAACGTGAAGACAACAAATAAGTAAGGGTATACTATCATGGCTAAAAAAGGTGTTCGCATTAAAATTCAGCTTCGCTCCACCGGTAAGAAGAAGAATGGTAAGGAAACAGGTTATTTTTATACGACTTACAAAAACACTCAAAATACCACCGATAAATTGGAATTGAAAAAATATGATCCACGCGCCTGGAATCCAACGACTCAGCGTTATGGCATGTATGTCGCTTTCAAAGAAAAGAAAATTCCTAAGTAAGGAACTTGCGTAGGTAGCATGCCTTTCCTTTTGGGTCACCGTTTTGCGAGGTTGCTGCCAAGTCTTCGCTAAGCCTATAAAACCCAAGATGAACTTTATTAAGCAACGTTCCTCCTTTGAATATTATCTCAACATCCATAGCTGAATATAATTCTCGTAAAATTAAAGAACAGAAATAATCTTTCTCGATTAAATGTGGTGAAAATAGCGAAGAGGCATAAGAACTCTCAACAGCTTGCTTAAAAAATTTTTTATCCTCGTGCGGAAATTTAGTATGGACCATTGATAATAATTCCCCACTTTTTGTTAATAGCACCTTTTTCAGAAGCGCCTGGAATTAACGGAATAACTGATTTGCTTTTAGGAATACTTTCGTATAACGTAGCACGCAATTTTACGTTAACATTCATCGCGCTTAAAATAAACCCGACCCTTCTTTTGGTGCCAACATTTCCATACTGAATGGTCATCTTGACTAGATCTTTGAGTATGTCCTGATCATTCTTGAAGTGAGTTATCCATGCATAGGCATCGGGTAATGTTGCGAATCTTTTATAATCATAAACCGCATCCAATAGTGTTCTTGCAAGAGAACTTATTTGAATTTTATGCAGTTTCTCACAAAACAAGCTAATGTCATTGATCCCGCCTATACGATTTTCTGTAACTCGAATAAATTCAAAATTAACTCCGCCAACGACTCTTTTCCCAGATAATTTCGTGTTATAAACACTCATCCCTATAGGCACTTGTGAAGATAAACCGTAATGATTAAATGCATAAAGCCCAGCAATCTGATATTTGGCATTAAGCTCTTTCATTAAAAAAAATATTATTTTATACGGCGTGGGCAACCAGTTATCTGGTGGTAGCTTTAGAGGAACTAATGAAACACCTCGCATTAGCTGCACAATTAAACCTGATTTTTTCAAATAGGCAAGCAAATTTGCTTCTTGTTTGGCAGATATATTCAAAACATTTTGAAGTTCCCCGGTATGTAAAACTTCCTTCTCTTGCATTTGTAACCATGCTAAGGCTTTTGTTTTGAGGATATGCTTTGATTCCATAGTATATCACTATATACTGAATCTTTCAGTATATCAAGATATAGAATGATGCTAAAGAAGGTAAGGATCTTTAAAGAAAGAGATAGCATGCTTTGTACTGGAACTCTACTTTATGCTTGGATTCCCGCTTTCGCGGGAATGACGGTACTCTTCTGAATCACCCGCTCTAAATGACTTCGTAGAAGCAAAATCAGAAAATATAACTCGCACCCAAAGTCAGCATATACATTTTAGGCACGCCGCTGCCTCTATTGACTAACACGGCATTGCCCTGCAATGAAACTTGGAGATTATACGTCACTGCATAACCCAAACCTGCGCCGATGATGGCCGTAAATTTGCCTGTCGATGAGTTTCGATCAAATGGTTTGGAACTAGCCATGGCTAAGCCGAGCTTTCCAAAAGCCACAAAACCATTATCGGAAGGCATCAGTCCAACTATGGCAATATCCACCACATTATTATTACTATTTACCTTTTTCTTGTTAGGATAGAAACCGACACCGACTTCTGCTGCAATGTTTTTACAAAATTTATATCCCACTGCTGCGTTACCTGCAACACCGGTATTACTTTTTAAAAACTCTTCATTAACTAAACCGATACCTAAATTACCCTCAATATAAACGCCTTTCGATTTAATCATTCGAGAATGATGTGGATGCTGTTCGTGACCACTCGTTTGAGGATTATTATTTTCCGTATTATTAGGTTGAGGAAGATGTTCGGGGTTTGGATCATAGCCTGCATCATAATAGGCGAATGCTTTTACGGCTAACATTGATAATACTAAAAATAAAATTAGTTTCCATTTCATCACTGGCTTAACTCCCTTGTTTTATTCAGCCTTAGTTTTTTCGGCTTGTAGAATCGTATACTTCGCCATTAACTCCGCTTTTGTTTCAGAAAAATCTACTGGAATGCAATCCACTGGGCAGATTTGCTGACATTGTGGTTCATCAAAATGTCCAACGCACTCGGTACAGCGATTCGGATCAATCTCATAAATCTCCTCACCCTGATAAATCGCTTCATTCGGACACTCGGGCTCACACACATCACAGTTAATACACTCTTCAGTTATTTTTAGGGCCATCGACTACTGCTCTTTCAAACGCTCAACTACTTTAGGCGGCACAAATGGAGATACATCACCCCCTAAAGACATAATCTCACGCACCATGGTAGCCGATATATTAGCCGTTTCCTCAGTCGCTGGCAAAAAAATCGTCTCAATCTCAGCTGCCATGGCTCGATTCATCCCTGCCAGTTGAAATTCATAATCAAAATCAGATACAGCGCGCAAACCACGGAGAATAAAAGTCGCCTGATGTGCTCTTGCAAAATCAACAAGCAAACCCTCAAACGAGACCACCTCCACATTATTCAGCTGCGCTAGTGAATCACTTGTCATGGACAAACGTTCCGATAAAGAAAAATAAGGCGTTTTACGAGCACTTTTTGCAATAGCCACGATCAGTTGATCAAACAGCTTAGCCGCGCGTTCCATCACATCGACATGCCCATTCGTTATAGGATCAAATGTGCCTGGATAAACAGCAATACGTTTCATGGCCCATCCTCAATCAAGGTTAAATCGCCCCTGTGGCAACGCTGTTGTAGTTCTACCATATTCTCACCATTGGGTAAAACCAAATCCGGCTGAATTTCTGCTAGGGGATAAATAAAAAATGGGCGGTCTTTAAGGCCATAATGAGGAATCGTGAGTTTGTCATCGGTTATAACCCTCTGGCCATATAGCAAAATATCTAAATCAATAATACGCGGCCCCCATCGCATCACTTTGCGCACCCGCCCTTGGGCTTGTTCGATTTGCTGCAAGCAATGAAGCAACTGAAGAGGTGGCAACGTGGTATCAAGCATGATAACAACATTGATAAAATCTGGCTGATTAGCCGGGCCTAGTGGTGAGCTTCGATAAAAACTCGATGTTTTTTGTATTGCTGTATTAGCAACACCGCTGATACTTTTTATCGCTGTTTTGACTTGGTGCAATGGGTTATCCAAATTACTGCCAATGCCAATATAAATCTGTTCCATATCATAAACCTAAATGGTAACGACTCGCCCGTCATTGTGGCGAAAGCCGGAATCCAAGCGCGTTTCGCGCGCCAACTCACGCAGTGCGTTATGGATCCCGCGGTCAAGCCGCGGGATGACGAGGCAAGCCGCGGGATGACGAGGTGTGAGCAGTTACCCTAAATGATTGACTGGCCACTTTTTCCTATGAAAAACGTGATGAGCTGCCACTTTTCCATACGAATGCCAGAGTTAGCGTTTTCGGGATGGTTTTTGGGGTAGTTCTCGAATCATTTTATTTTGAACAACTGGCTCTACTTCCTGAAAACGCTGCCACCAATCGGCAAGCTCTTGATAGGGTTCACCCACCTGCACTCGCAACAATAAAAAATCATAAGCCGCTCGAAAATAACGGTGATGCAGCGCTCGAAAAACTCGCTGGCCACGCCGACGTTGCAAATGATGTTGTAATAACCACATCGAACGCATCATGCTCGTGAGCCGTTTTGGAATACTAATCACTCTTGTTTGCTTATCAAGCACTTCACTCATCGCCGCATGCAGCACCTGATAAAAATGCTTATGATGTGTTTGTTCATCTTTTAAATGCTTTTGCAACGCAGGCCACAACAACACAGCCAACAAAAAACCAGGGTTTAATGATTGCTCATTATCAAATCGACTATCGGTTGCCTTAAGTGCAAACTCAACAAGTTTGTTTTCATAGACTGCGTTGTGTTGAGATAACACTCGAGCAGCTTGTGGAAATAACACTTTAAAATAATCAAACTCGAGGAGCTTGTGATAAGTCACTTCGGCATTACCTTCAAAAAATAATTTTAAAACCTCATCAAACAAACGAGCAGAAGAGACGTGTTGCAATAAATTGGGGAGTTCACGTAATGGCTGCTCAGTATCAGGATGCAGCGTAAAATTTAATTTTGCAGCTAAGCGAATGGCCCTTAACAATCGCACAGGATCTTCATGAAACCGTTGAATTGGATCACCAATGATACGAAGAACACCCGCCTGTAAATCATCAAGGCCCGTCATATAATCGACGATTGAAAAATCTTTGATATTATAATAAAGCGCATTCACCGTGAAATCACGGCGCCAAGCGTCTTCTTCAATCGTGCCGTAAGTATTATTGGTTTGTACTATAAAAGGTGATTCAGAATCGGTTTCTCGTGTGTCTTCCTCAGTATTAGCCCGAAATGTTGACACTTCAATAATTTCACCGCGAAAATAAACATGGACGATACGAAATCGCCGACCAATCATACGACTATTACGAAATAACGCCCGAACTTGTTCTGGACGCGCATCGGTGGCTACATCAAAATCCTTGGGTTTGCGTTTTAACAATACATCACGCACACCACCACCCACTAAATAAGCGGCATAACCTGCATGTTGCAATCGATAAAGTACTTTTAATGCACTACTACTAAGATCTTTGCGCGACAGTTCATGATTTGCCCGTGTAATCAAAGTCGAATTATGACTGCTATTGTGACCGAATAATTTCTTAAATCGCTGCTTAAATTGCCGTCCTAACAAAATTCACTCTCTTTATTGCCGTTAATACGTTGCACACCACACCGTTATGTTTATAATATAGCCTTTCTGATAGCCCTTGCTTTCGCTACGAGTATATTATGTTCAGGCTCCCTTCGTCTAGTGGCCCAGGACACCGCCCTCTCACGGCGGTAACAGGGGTTCGAGTCCCCTAGGGAGCACCAATTAGCTATAATAAGTAAGTTATGACCATTACAGTAACCCGTTATGCAAATGGCAATGCCGCTAATAATCCAGGTTGTGGAAAAGGTCCGCTCACCTTACGCGCATCACCTTTTATTGAGTCATTACATCTTCCTTTAAAATGGCAGCCTGAAATTTCAACAGACGATCAAAGCCGTGGCTTGGCTGCAATAGATACCGTTTGCGAACTCAATCAACAGTTAGCCAAAATAGTTTTTAATTCCGTTCAATCACAGCAAAAATTTTTAACCCTTGGCGGAGATCATTCCTGTGCTATCGGCACTTGGAGTGGCGCTGCTTCTGCTCTGGGTGCTGATGAATCACTCGGTTTAATTTGGCTTGATGCTCACATGGACAGCCATACTTTTGAAACAACTCCTTCGAATAATATTCACGGGATGCCATTGGCAGCCTTATTAGGTTATGGTGAACCTGCAATCACGCAAATTCAAATGGATAAACCCAAACTAAACCCTGAACATTTAGTGTTAATTGGGATACGCAGTTATGAACCAGGCGAAGCTGAATTACTCAAAAAGCTCAATGTTAAAATATATTTCATTGAAGAAATCATAGAGCGCGGACTTCAGCCGATTATAGAAGAAGCGATTGCGATTGTGACTGCTCATACCAAAGGGTTTGGTATCAGTGTGGATCTCGATGGGTTCGACCCTAAACAAGCACCTGCTGTCGGTGCACCTGCTGAAAATGGATTATCACCCGCTGAGTTTTTAACGCATCTACCTATCATCGCTCAAAACCCTGATTTTATCGGCGCAGAAATCGCTGAATTTAATCCATCATTAGATGTAAATCATAAAACTGAAAAACTGGTTGCTGATATTATTCAACAATTATTTGCTTGATTTATATTGGTAGCGAATAAGACACGTCATTCCCGCGAACACAACAACACGTCATTCCCGTGAACATAATACGTCATTCCCGCGAAGGCGGGAATCCAGGCGCGCTATGCGCGCAAACGCACGCAGTGCGTTATGGATCCCGCGGTCAAGCTGCGGGATGACGAGATCAAGCCGCGGGACGGCGAGGTCAAGCTGCGGGATGACGAGGTGTGAGTAGTTACATTTTCTGATAAATTCCTGGATTCCCCGCGTTCGCGGGAATGACGTGTCATGTTCGCGGGAATGACGTGTCATGTTCGCGGGAATGACGTGTTGTGTTCACGAGAATGACGGCTCCAACCGCTTCACCCATTGCATTTTTTCTTGCGATTTTGCGCCTGATAAGGCAAAACCTTGCAAGACATTCTGATGATCATAAAATGCAGCAGATAAATCTTGGCCTTCGCCTTCAACTCGCCATTCACCTTCAATGCCTTCATTGGGTGGTACAGTCACGATGGGGCAACTCGGCGTTTTAATAACAACCGGCATAGCCGGATAATGCACTGGGTCTTTTTGGCCTGCTAAAATTTTTGCTAATGCTTTGGCACAATGTAATAACGGTGTAATATATTGCTTTAATTGCCCTGCAACTTCTGCACAATCCCCTAAGGCATAAATATGTTCTACACTAGTCTGCAAATGGCGATCAACCACAATGCCCCGATTTATTTGAATCCCAGCCGTTTTGGCTAATGCCACATGCGCGCGCAACCCGATGGCGGATAACACACCATCTACCACAATAGAGCCTCCATTGAGTAATTTTATTTCGTCTCCCTGCTGTGATTGATTAATAGCTGAAACCAAATGACTTAAATGCCAACGCACACCTTGTGCTGCTAACGCTTTTTGTAGCGCTTGACCAATGGGAGACGGCACAAAACGCATCAGTGGATAAGCGTCTTGCGCAATCACATCAACTTGATAACCCACATTAATTAAATCATTAGCAAATTCACAACCCACCAAACCCGAACCAATAATACCGATATGTTTTTTATCCTTTAACCATTCTCGAAAATAAGTATAATCTTGCAAATTATTGACCGAACACATGCGAGGTAATGCATCGCCTTTTAGTGGTGGATGAATTTTGTCAGCGCCACAGGCTAGCACTAACCGATCGTAGGCAATCGCTTCATTGTCAATATACACTGCTTGTTCTTTTGGATTGATCGCCGTGACGATGGTATGAGTACGAATTTCAGCATTAAGCTGCTCTGCCATTTTTTCTGAACTAAAAACAGCTAAGTGTTCTGGAGTTTTCTGATTGGTCAGTGCTGTGGACAACAACGGTTTAGAATAAAAATTACCGGCATGTGCAGTAATAATCACTAGCGGTGTGGTTTGATCGAGCTTGCGAAATTCCTTCGCTAATGTATAACCTGCTAATCCAGTGCCAATAATAATTAAGGGTTTATTCATAATGCCACATGATGATTATGTTGCACACTCAATTCATGAACAGCGTCCACCATAACTGCAACATGTTCTGGTGGTGTATCTTTGTGTATGCCATGTCCTAAATTAAAAACGTGACCCTCACCCGGCCCATACTGCTTAATGAGTGTTGCCACTTCTTCGCGTATTTTTTCAGGTTTTGCAAATAATAGCATTGGGTCTAGATTACCTTGCAATGCCACTTGATCGCCAACACGCCTTCTTGCATCGGCAAGATCCACAGTCCAATCTAGCCCTAAGGCATCACAATTTGTGTCTGCGAGCAGCTCTAACCATTGACCGCCATTTTTTGTGAAAAATATTAATGGGATTTTATGACCGTTGTGCGAGCGCTTAATATTTTCTGCAATCTGTTGCAAATATCGCAGTGAGAATTCTTTAAATGCAGCTTTGGTTAATACACCGCCCCAACTATCAAACAGCATAATCACTTCGGCACCTGCATCAATTTGTGCATTTAAATAATCGATAACGATGTCTGTTAAACGTTGCAATAGTGTGTGCAACAATTTTGGCTCGCGATACATCATCGTTTTTATCATTTGAAAAATACGGCTGCTGCCACCTTCAACCATATAAGTCGCCATCGTCCAAGGGCTACCCGCAAAACCAATCAGCGGCACCTTAGCGTCTAGTGCTTTAACAGTCAGTTTAATCGCGTCCATCACATAACCTAAATCATCGGCAATGTCCGGTTTGCGCAATTGTTCGATATCGCGTGAATGTCTAATCGGATTTTGGATCACAGGCCCTTGTCCCGATATAACCTCAAGCTCAACTCCCATCGCATCAGGAATGGTGAGGATATCGCTAAAAATAATCGCAGCATCTAGGGCAAATCGTGCTAATGGTTGTAGCGTTGCCTCTGCGGCTAATTCAGGTGTTTTACAAAACTGCATAAAATTAGGAGTCTTCGCACGCAATTGTCGATATTCCGGAAGATAACGCCCTGCTTGTCGCATAATCCACACGGGTGTACGATCTACCGGCTGCCTTAGCAACGCTTTGATTAAGCGGTGATTATGGTGATTTAGCATTGTAATTCTCTTGAAAGCTCTACAAGTTTAATAACGAGCTGATTGTAAAGCAATTAATCCTGTTAACGCAAGTGCTTAGCACAACCGCCATTGGCATGGCTATGCGTGTTGCAATATTAGAATCTTCAGCAAAACAATGGGATGATGTATTAATGTTGAGTTAAGAAAAGGGGTTCGATAGAACCCCTTGGCTTTATGGAGCGGGTGGAGTTGATTCCCAATCCATAGGTGTACCATTATTATTAGCAGCATTATTAGCAGCATTATTAGCAGCATTATTAGCAGCTGAATTTACATCAATCTCCATTCGTGTAGGAATGTTACTTCCACTAGGAGTTGCCGGTGGAAAAAATTGTAGACGAACGCTAGAATTACGGGACGGTCTCTGTGTTTGAGGTCGCATTTTGAGGTCCTCTGTATAGTATATTCAAAGAGTACCTCCATTTGGTTCCGTTTATTTACAAAGCATATGTTCCATAGTCCTGTGCTTTGAGAAATATTGCCAATAGACAAAAGAACTGCCATTATATCGTTCTTTATCAATTATTCAATAGATTATTGATAGATCATTACCTTTTAAGAAAAGAAGACGTCACAAATCAGTTTAATCGTAACCATTCACGTACCCGTTACAATGTGACAAAAGGATGGGTTATTTTATGAATTCAAATAGTTCAAAAAAATTTACAGGAGAACACTATGCAAACTAATATTTTCTCTGCTCAAGGCGATAATGTATTAATTACTGGCGCATCATCTGGAATTGGCCGTCATTGCGCACTCACCTTGGCAAAGCATGGCGCCAATGTGATTTTAGTAGGCCGCAATAGTGATCGACTTAATGCCGTTGAAGATGAATGCCGCAAGCTTGGTGCTAAAGCATTTTCAGTTGTGGCTGACGTTCAAGATGAAGCTCAAGTCGAGAATATGATCAAACAAAGCCAACAACATTTTGACACCATTAATACAGTGATCAATTCCGCTGGGATGGCTATGCGTGTTCCCATATTAGAATTATCAGCAAAACAATGGGATGATGTATTTAGTGTTAATGTGAAAGGTACATTTCTCGTTTCAAAGGCTGCTGCTGACTGGATGATTCAGACAAAAACCGCTGGAAAGATTATTAATATTTCATCATCATCTGCTTTCCATACCAGTAAAAGCCGCGTTGCTTACAGTGCCTCGAAAATTGCAGTGGAAAGCATCACCCGAACTTTCGCATTGGATTTAACCAAACATAATATACGTGTTAATTGCATTGCACCTGGTTTTATCACAACCAGCATGACTGAGAATTATTTAAAGAAAGAGATTGGCCAATCAGAAATATCTGAAGTGCCCATGCAACGTGCTGGCCGACTGGAAGAAATGGAAGGTGTGATATTATTGCTAGCCACCAATGCGTCAAGCTATATGACGGGCAGTGTTGTGAACATTGATGGTGGATATGCTACTCAAAAGGTGTAATCAATGTTGGATCAACAGAAAATGGATAACCCTTGTTATAGCTAAGAAGCTGCCATTCGACAAAACCACCTTTTCAACTAAACAATATAATAATTTTGAATCGTGCCATATATCCTATATCATTCTCAGAAAGTTCGTAATGCATATACTTTAGCGGCTTTAATTGTCGCCCGTCATTCCGGCGAAAGCCGGAATCCAGGCGCGTGTTGCGCGCCAACTCACGCAGTGCGTTATGGATCCCGCGGTCAAGCCGCGGGATGACGAGGTGCGAGCAGCTGATGCTACCCCCTAGCTCACCTTTCCATCCAAGCAATACAATAGTTTTGAATGTATCATATTTTTGATACACATCAATAAATTGATTTGTATCACGAAATGGTTTTCAAACGTTACATAGATCGGCAAGCAAAAAGCCAACGCTCTGAAGATGCGAAAGAAGATTTTAGGACAAATACGATACTCCCTAACAGTCTCCAAAATCATTAAGATATTAAATCCATCTATAAGGTGGCGAAGGAGCAGGTTTGAGGCTAAACTTTGATAAGTCCTGGATTGTTATAAAACCAGGACACGTGCGACTCAATTTTTATCAAACATTGATTATGATACAGTATGATGATAAATTACATTTTAAAATAGCATAAATTTAATGTCACAAAGAAAACTCATCATACTATTATGCTCATTGATCACCATCGGTCAATTTGCCACGGTGATTTATTTACCTTCCATGCCCGCTATTAGCAAGGAATTAGCCGCTACTCCCCAACTGACTGAGTTGACTCTCACCTTATACATGCTGACTTTTGGCCTCTCACAGCTCATTTATGGCCCATTATCCGACAGATACGGAAGAAAAGTATTAATTATCGCAGGCTTTATTATTTATATTATTGGTAGCCTTGCTAGCGCATTTGCATTTAATATTTATTTTTTCCTCACTGCGCGTTTAATTGAAGGCTTTGGTGCCGGTGGAATAACCGCATTAACTCGCGCAACCGTTAATGATGAATTTCAAGGGGATTCACTAACTAAAGCGCTTTCGCTAAGTGCTATTACTGCTTCCTTAGCTTCCATGATCTCACCTGTGTTAGGCGGATTTATTCAACAACATTTAAATTGGCGAGTTAATTTTTGGTTTTTAGCGTCTTACGCTACTTTTTTCCTTATCATTGTTGCATACAGCTTTCCTAGACGTAAAATATCACCTTCAGCACATTCCATGCTTAAAGATGTTTCTCTTAAATATTTTGAATTGATTCGGAATCGTCGTTTTATAGTTCTAGCTTTGACAACCGGCATTTCTTTTGCGGGCATCACAAGTTACTATGTTGCCTCACCTTTTATTTTCCAACACCAGCTTCATCTTTCACCGAGTCAGTATGGTCTACTGTTTCTCGCCACTTCTGGTGGATTTATTACGGGTGGATTAATGACGAGCTACCTCCATCTCTCATCACGATTTCGGCTTTGGTTGGGAATAGGTTTAATGATAATCAGCAATTTAACACTCTTATTATTGGGATATCTTGGTTATTTCAATGTGTTTGTGATTATCGTCCCGATTACCGTGCTAATGTTTGGCATCAGTTTTGTCTACACCACCGCCATGACCTGTGCTGTCAGTCCGTTTAAACATATTGCTGGAAGTGCAGCAGCCATGGTGGGTTGTATTCAAATACTGTCTGCTGGTATTGGCACTGCCATCATTGCAAATCTGCCACAATTCAATCAAATTCCTTTAGCATGGTTTCTATTAATACTCAGCTTAATTGTGTTTTTCATGATATTTTTTATGAGACCTAAGTTGGGTTAAATGCAGCCATTCAATAAGATTGTTAGGATGGAATAAACTCTTAGCTTTGAACATAAAACTCTCGAAATAGAGACTCAAAAGCGCCAAAGATACGAAAGGATGGATTATTTTATTAATTCAAACAACTCAGATTTAGAAGCTTTTTTATCAAATGTTCCAACGGATTGGCATTCTTGTTGTTTTGCAGTTGCACCGATTAAGCAGTCTGTAAAATCAGTGTTGGTACGCTTAAATTCATTTAATGCCAACCATATTACATCGGTATGTTCAAATATAAACTGTGTCGTAAATAAAACCTTTTCCACTACATTAATTAATTCAGTTTTTTTGATATCGTAGCAAGCCTCAAGCACCCATGCAGTCTCACATAATACAATTGTACTTATCAGTACCTCACCTTGTTTTTTAACATAATTAAGTGCTTTTTTAGCTTGTATATCATTATCCTTAACGATTAAACGAACAAGCACGTTTGTATCAATCGCTTTCATTTTATAGGTGCCTTTCCCTTATTTTTCTTCGAATGGCCTTGTTCATATCATCCACGCTAACCTGCTTGTTCGTTTCAAGCATTCCAAAGATATCTTCAACATCGAGGGTTTTTGATGTCATAATAACTCGACCTTTTTCATCGATTATAAATTCAACCTGATCACCCGTATGAAGCTCTAAGTATTGTCGAATAGGTTTAGGTACAGTAACCTGACCTTTACTTGTCATCTTTGCTAGCGACATGATTTTTTACCTTACCTAATTGCCTTACATTAATTATAAAGTAAGGAATAGGGATTTGCAAGCAATGCATTCCTCACTTCGCCAACACAGGCCCCAAATAACGCCCAGTATGTGATTCGCGATGTTTAGCAACAGCTTCTGGTGTGCCAGCAACCACCACTTGCCCACCTTCATCACCACCCTCTGGGCCTAAATCAATAATCCAATCGGCGACTTTAATCACATCGAGATTATGTTCAATCACTATGATGGTGTTTCCGTTATTACGTATTTGTATGAGCACTTTGAGCAATTGCAAAATATCATGAAAATGTAAGCCAGTTGTCGGCTCGTCTAAAATATACAAAGTATTTCCCGTGTCACGGCGCGATAATTCACGAGATAACTTAATGCGCTGCGCTTCGCCCCCCGATAACGTCGTCGCACTTTGCCCTAACGTTAAATAAGCCAAGCCCACATCCATCAAGGTTTTTAATTTACGTGCAATTACAGGCACCACACTGAAAAAAGTGTAAGCCTCTTCCACCGTCATTTTTAACACTTCGTGAATATTTTTACCTTTATAACGCACATCTAACGTCTCGCGGTTATAACGTTTCCCCTCGCAAACATCACAAACCACATAAATATCCGCTAAAAAATGCATCGCAACTTTAATCACCCCATCCCCTTCGCACGCCTCGCAACGCCCACCTTTTACATTAAAACTAAACCGCCCGGGTTTATAACCGCGAGCACGGGATTCCGGAGTTGATGAAAATAAATCACGGATCGGCGTAAATAACCCAGTATAAGTAGCGGGATTAGATCGTGGTGTTCGACCAATGGGACTTTGATCGATATCGACCACTTTATCCAAATGTTCTAAACCATCGATACACCGATGAGGACCAACTTTGCGCATCGCTGCTTTATTTAATTGTTGCGCGGCCACTGGATATAAAGTGTCATTAATTAAACTCGATTTACCAGAACCCGACACCCCAGTGACGCAAGTCAACAAACCAATCGGGATATCCACATTAATTTTTTTCAGATTATTACAAGACGCCGCTTTGATGCTAATGAGTTTGCGACACGTATTTTGGATGCGCTGTTTAGGCACAGGTATCGTTTTTTTACCTGATAAATACTGCCCTGTTAGCGATCTAGCACTTTTTTGAATTTCCGCTGGAGTGCCTTCTGCAACGATTTCCCCACCATGCACACCCGCCCCCGGGCCAATATCGACCACATAATCCGCACTTAAAATCGCTTCTTCATCGTGTTCAACCACAATAATGCTATTGCCTAAATCACGCAATCTCAGCAACGTATTTAATAACCGCTCATTATCGCGTTGATGCAGCCCAATGGAAGGTTCGTCTAAAATATACATCACCCCCACTAACCCCGAACCAATTTGACTCGCTAAGCGAATGCGTTGCCCTTCGCCTCCGGATAGGGTGTCTGCATTGCGACTCAAGGTTAAATAATTCAACCCCACATTAATTAAAAAGCCTAATCGCGCACTCACTTCTTTTAATATTTTCTCTGCAATTTCAGCCCGTTTTCCCGTCAAGGCTAATTCGCTAAAAAACTGTTGCGCCTGCGCAATGGATAACTTTGCAACCTGCGGTAAACTTTTTTTGTGAATAAACACATGACGCGCTTCGATTCGCAAACGAGCACCATCACACTCCATGCAATCACTCACCGTTAAATATTTCGCGAGTTCTTCACGCACTGCATTCGATTCCGTCTCTTCATAGCGGCGTTCCATATTGGGAATCACCCCTTCAAACGGTTGTGTTCGCGTGATGGTTTTATTATTTTGAGCCGTGTATTTAAATCGAATCCGCTCATCACCGCTGCCATACAACACCACATCTTGGATGGACTTTGGAAGCTTATAAAATGGCGTTTCCATATCAAACCCATAATGAGAAGCTAGTGCAGATAACAATTGAAAATAATAAATATTGCGCCTATCCCAACCGCGAATCGCACCATTAGCCAGGCTTTGTTTTTTATTATGCACCACTTTTTCGGGATCAAAATATTGGCTCACTCCTAAACCATCGCATTTCGGACAAGCCCCTGCTGGATTATTAAATGAAAATAATCGCGGTTCTAATTCTTCTATACTATAACCACACTGCGGGCAAGCATAGCGTGCTGAAAAAAGTCTATCCTCACCTTGCCCTTTCTGCATAAACGCCAAGGTGGCAATGCCATCTGCGAGTCTTAGTGCTGTTTCAAAAGACTCAGCTAACCGTTGCTTAATATCAGGTCTCACTTTAACGCGATCCACCACCACTTCTATTGTATGTTTGCGTCTTAAGTCGAGAGCCGGGGCTTCTTCTAATTCATAGATTTTCCCATCAATACGTGCGCGCACAAAGCCTTGTGTCTGTAATTGCTTAATCAGCTGAACATATTCACCCTTGCGCGAGCGCACCACCGGTGCGAGCACCATAATCGCTGTGCCTTCAGCCAATGTATCGATGGCGTCGACCATTTGACTGATGGTTTGAGCTTTTAGTGCAAAACCATGTGTTGGGCATTCGGGTTCGCCAACTCGGGCGTATAATAATCTTAAATAATCGTATATTTCTGTAATTGTACCCACGGTTGATCGCGGATTATGTGATGCCGATTTTTGTTCGATAGCAATCGCTGGCGATAATCCTTCGATTAAATCGACATCGGGCTTCTCCATCATCGATAAAAACTGGCGAGCATAGGCCGATAACGATTCTACATAACGACGTTGTCCTTCTGCATAGAGCGTGTCGAAGGCGAGCGAAGACTTGCCCGAGCCTGATAATCCTGTAATCACAATCAGTTGATCACGAGGCAAATCAAGGTCGATATTTTTAAGGTTGTGGGTTCGTACTCCACGTAGGCTGATTTTACTCATAGCTCATTTACCATTGTCATTGTGCGGCTTGACCGCGGAATCCAGTTATATCCAAAAAAAACACCTTTTTGCTTCCTACACAAATGTCCTGCAGTTTATTTCAAAGTCATTCCGTCAAGAGCTAAGATTTCCATTCTTCAATAGATTTCTGGATCCCGCGGTCAAGCCGCGGGATGACGGTGTGTTCCTGCGGTCATTCCGCGGCCTTGCCATCATTCCACGCGATGACGGCGTGTTCCTGCGGCCATTCCGCGGCCTTGCCATCATTCCACGCGATGACGGCGTGTTCCTGCGGCCATTCCGCGGCCTTGCCATCATTCCACGCGATGACGGCGTGTTCCTACAGTCATTCCGCGGCCTTGCCATCATTCCACGCGATGACGGTGTGTTCCTGCGGCCATTCCGCGGCCTTACCATCATTCCACGCGATGACGGTCAATATGATCAATAAAGAAATGCTGCCTCAAACAAAATCCTATATTATAATCGCTTTCACCAAGAAGAATAGATCAAAATGAAATCAAAAGAACATTCTGCCGTCATCTCACTGTCACTCATCATGGCCTTTCGCATGCTGGGTCTTTTTATGATTCTGCCTGTATTTGCCGTTTATGCTCAGCAAGTTCCCCATGCGACCACGTTTTTAATCGGGCTTGCCCTTGGAATTTATGGGCTCACACAAGCACTACTGCAAATGCCATTCGGGCGCCTATCGGATTCACTGGGGCGAAAACCGATTATCGCTTTTGGATTAATCTTATTCGCCATAGGCAGCATCGTCGCTGCACTGTCGCATTCCATCTACGGCGTGATCATCGGACGAGCCATACAAGGCACAGGCGCTGTGGGCAGCACGATTATGGCTTTGGCAGCTGATCTCACCCGCGATGAAAACCGCAGCAAAGCGATGGCCACCCTTGGCCTAACGATAGGGGTCGCCTTCTCGCTGGCGATTATACTAGGCCCCATTATTAATGCCTGGTTTCATCTATCCGGAATCTTTTGGATCACCGCCGGCTTAGCCGCAGTCGGACTTGTGTTGCTATTTACCAGCGTACCGACCCCACCCAAATTAACTTTCCACAGTGACGTTGAAATCCAGTCGAACCGCTTTAAGTCGATTCTAAAGAATAAAGAATTGCTGAAACTAAACGGCGGCATATTTACGCTTCATGCCACGCTGACCGCTTTATTTCTAGCCATCCCAATATTACTCACTCACGTTATGAAGCTCAGCCAAGGCAAACAAGTGATTTTATATCTCATCGTGTTGTTAGTCGCATTTGTCACCATGGTGCCGCTCATCATCATCGCAGAAAAGCGCCGGCAAATGAAACGGGTGTTTACGGCTACCATTGTGGCGCTAACCCTCAGCTTGTTCTTACTGCTGTTTTTCCATCAAACAGTTGTGGAAGTCGCTGTGATCCTGTTGTTATTTTTCGCAGGCTTCACCCTGCTGGAAGCCACTTTGCCCTCTTGGCTATCTAAAATATCTCCTATTCGAAGCAAAGGCACTGCCATGGGCATTTACTCCAGTTGCCAATTCTTTGGAATCTTTGTCGGCGGCAGTTTAGGAGGCTTGATCTTTAGTCAGTTTAATATCGATGGCGTGTTGGTTCTGTGCATTGTGCTTTTGTTGGTCTGGCTGTCCTTTGCATTCACTATGAAACCACCACCTTATCTCTCCACGCTGATTTTTCCGGTTAAAGAAGCCGCCATCCAAGACCCTGATGAGTTAAGCCATAAGCTGCGCAGCATTCCTGGGGTAGCTGAAGTGGCTATCATGGCAGAAGAAAAAGAGCTCTATATCAAAGTGGATAAAAAAGTTGTAGCAAAAGACGAATTGCGTAAATTGATTGGAAACGGTAGGATTTAAGTTTTAGAATTCTTATATAAAAGCAAAGTTCACAAATCAGGAGAAGGTTAATGGCAAGAGGTATAAATAAAGTCATACTAATAGGTAACTTAGGAGGCGACCCTGAAGTTCGTTATACTCCCAATGGTAATGCAGTCGCTAACCTGACTCTAGCGACGAGCACCACGTGGCGTGATAAGCAAACAGGAGATATGCAGGAACGAACTGAATGGCACCGCATCGCTTGCTTTAATCGTCTAGCTGAAATCGTGGGTGAATATCTACACAAAGGCTCTAAGATCTATATTGAAGGCAGCCTGCGCACTCGTAAGTGGCAAGATAATTCGGGTACTACCCGTTATACTACTGAAATTATCGCCAATGAAATGCAAATGCTCGATAGTCGCGGTAGTTATAACAACCAGCAATCCCAATCAAAACCTGCAGAACAAGAAAGCGCTCCTCAACCTGAAGCGGCTACAGCTGATGCGGGCAATACGGCAGCCGATAATAGCTTCGACGACGATATTCCGTTCTAACTAAGTGTTATTCGTGTTCCGTGTCGGCGGCGTTAAGTGTTTAGCAAACACTTTTCGTATCTGCCCTCTATCGGTGCCATCCGAATAGGGCGACATGTTATTGATCTCATCGATCGTTCCGCCATGGCCGCCTGCCCAGGCAATCCAACCAATAAATCCACCCGTTTGAGGGGTATAAGGGAATTGAGTGATTTGGTTGAGTAAATAATTATTATCGATCACACAGTTTCTTTCAGTGGTCGGACCAAATTCTTTTAATATAAATTTGACTTTATATTTTCTGATCCAACTAAAGAGCTTAGGCAGTTGAATTCTTTTTTTAATTTGACTTAATGCCTGGCAACTCGGATGCGTGCCACTGTAATTTTCATCGAAATACTGAACGACGCTGAAGGCATAGTTATTCAATGGGTCGTGTATATTAGCCGGAATAAAGGCTTCAGAAACCAATGTGTTATCCAAAGAACTGCCTTTTCTGAACCAATAATGCAAGCCCGACCAATTATCAACGTCAACAAATAATAAGTTTTTTATCCCCAAACCACGAATCGTTTTGATGGCTGTATTAGTATATTTAACTAACGCTTTAGTCTTCATGCCATAAGGTTCATCCATAATATTAAAGATTAAATGCTTCGGATATTTTTTTGCAAGGCTTGAAAATTGCTTACCCAATATCGTCCATATTTTAGCAAGATCTTGTTGATTAATGATTTTGCCATCGTCAATTAAAGCCCCTTTACTAAATCGCATATGCGCATAAATGCTGATCACAACATAAGTATGCGCTTCTAGAAGCTGCTTAACCAACGCTTTGATGGTTTGCATGTAGACCGGGTAAGCCACCTTTGTATCGCCTGGGTTTTTGGTGATATACGACCACCGAACGGGTAATCTAAACGTATTCATGCCTTTTTTAATAAAATAAATCGCATTCACAAATGAGGGCACCCACTCTGGTCTAGAGCGGGTATGTGCTTCAGATCCAGATAATGCGATTCCACGATACGGCAAGATTTTATATTGCGTGGGCATGAGATTAAATGTTTTCTTATTGACTAAAGCGAGATGTTGGTTATTTTTAAGCTGAGTCCGTGCGGTTCTAAGCGTGGTCGCAGAAAATCTGACCTTGCCATTGACTCGCTTGAGGTTTAAACGATACGTATACACCCGATCAGCATTGATAATATAAGCCAACCTTATTCTTGAGCGCTTGGTCAGATAAAATCGCTGACTCTGCCCTGAGGTGAGCAGTTTTCGACAAGGGCTTTTCTGGCTATTAACACCTATACAAAACCCTGCCGCTTTATTCACTCGGCCTCTTTTAAGGGTCAGGGTGTAATAGCTATTGTTTGTGAATGTGACAATATTCTGTGGATTTAAGCCGGATTGCGCCTTTGCATAAACGACTGTGCTTGCCATGGCTGACAGCAGGCAAACTAGGATTTTACTCCAGATCGAATTCCTTTTCATGAGCATTCCTTTTGATTTTAAGCGTTATTATACTCGTATCGAATGAATTTTATCAATACTTTTGCTTGTCTATTAAAAATGGGGACCCTCATCATTGTGGCAAAAGCCAGAATCCAGGCGCGTTTTGCGCGTCAACGCACGCAGTGAGTTATGGATCCCGCACTCAGGCCTCGGGATGGCAAGGTGTGAGCAGGCACAATAAATCTTAATAAAAAAAATTCCCGATTGGAAGGTTTTTTAATTTTTCGTTAATAATAACTTGGTATATTGTTTTATATACATAGTATTTAGTGAGATTTAAGTATGAATAGAAATAAACGAAGTTTTTTTGGAAATATTGGAAGTAGCAAACAAAATTCAGAAAAGAAGGAAAATAAAGAAATATTCAGTGAAACATTTATTGCTGAAATTAATGAATTAAAAGCATTTATTAAACAATATGGCAACAGAAGAATAAGTCGCAAGGAAAAAGAAATTTTTAGCGGTATCTTGGGCGCAATAAAAATTATTACCGATAACAATAATGATAATATTTCTTCACCACTCACCAAAATGAAATTCGGCCTCGCCGCAAAAAAAGTCGATTCAAAAGAAGGAATGCATATTATTCCGGTATTTAGCGATCACACCTATCAAATTGCCCGAAAGGTTGCCTTGTTTTTGGAAAAGGTCCTATCCGATTTTAATTCATATATCACCCCGCACGGCAAAATTGCCCTGGCAAAAGAATTTAAAGATAAAGATGGAGGTGAATCTATAGATGAATTTAAGCGTTTATTGAAACGCACATTTCGCAATATGAATGCAATGTTGTTTATTTATGATAGCGCTAGTCATAGTCAAGCTGTGAAATCCCAAACAGTAGATCTAGGCGCGATGTCAAATTATTTAGAAGAAACTGTGAAAGAAACGGCTGAAACATATCAATCTTTGTCGAATAAATCTGCCAACGATAAAAATACAGAATTGAGCAAAATTTTAGAGATAGAAAAGTATATAAAGGAAAAATTAATTCCCCAAATAGAACAGATAGCAAATTATCAGACTATCAACAGCCCAGAAACCCTGATAAATCAAAAAACTCCAGTAACATTAGAAACGCTATTAAACTCGATAAAACTTGATCAAGCTGAGGGCATAAGAAGAGTTTTTACTTGGTTGGCCTCCTTTGACCTTCTGCTCAATCAGATCAAAGCTTCCTTTGGCATTAAAGTTCAGTCATTGATTAGTGAAACAGGACTTTGTGATGCCAAATTAAACAGTAAAATGTTAACGACTGAACAACTATACGGTAAATTTATTCTCTGCTTGACTGAAGGCATAGCAAGCCTAGGAAGATATCATAAAAAGTCTAACAATGAATCGAAAAAAATCATTGCACAAAGTCTTATACAAACATTAGAATTGTTAAAAAACACCCTTAATAGTGGCGGGCTTAGACAAGACAATTTATTTTTAAAAATCAGTAACGTTCTCAATGATATAGATACTGCAATTGAAAAAAATATAGAATACGTTGCAAACGTGAATAGCAACGGCATAAAAGATAAGAAGGGGTGGACTGAGAAGTTCAAGCAAGTTGGCTCCAACGTCTTTAATATTGACAGAGTGTCACTAGGAACCCTGCATACTGAACTACTGCAACTTAAAATTAATATCGGCATACATTTGTTAAAAGAAATGAACTTTCGAAACGACCCGAAAGTAGCCGAGAAAATACAAACCATCGAATTAAATATTAAAATTTTTAAACTAATACGACTCATTAATTCTAAAAATCTAGGCTCTAATTCTTCCATCAATCAGTACTATCAAAAAATAAACCTGACTGAGTTTGACTATCGCAAATTAAAATCACCATCTCGTCTATATAATTATAACCAATTTTTATCATCGCTTAAAAACACCCACCCTGACCTTTATCGGGAACATTTAAACGAAGTCCAACAACAGAATGGTGCTGGATCAACTGCCTCGTTGTTTCCGGAACAAGAGGAAAATTCTATTACTAGTCATAATGAGGTTACATATCCTACCAAGGCTGAAGCTAAAAATGAAGAGGCAGAACAATTTACGCATACTTAGCGCCTCATTATTCCATATCTAATTCGAAAACCAATATCACTAAAAAGCACATTTAGTAATTTAGACTATAATTAAATGTATTGAATAATAGTAGGTAAAAACCATGTCGAAGTTACTTCTTATTTTAATTGCATTAATTGCTTGTACCGCCAGTTTTAATCTTTATGCACAGACGCTTACGTTAACTTGTCCGCCAGCCGGTCAACTTATGCAGACCATTAACAATGAAAAAATTTCAGGAGCCATTCCTCGAAGGTTAAATGGAACAGTAATAGATCCTTTGGAGGCCCATGGTATTGCATTAGGAAAAAAGATAGGCCCATTGACCGGAATTATTACTTCGGTCAATAAAAATAAGTTTCATAATATTGAGTGCAGTTACGGTCATATTGGAAAAAGTCCAGCTGCAATTAACGTATATTTTACAACAAAGATAAGCATGCAGTGCAATCTTTCGGAAAAAGTATTTGCTGATGTGGTTTGCACTCCCGTGAAGCAGTAGACGCAAAAAATCTAAAGATTTTTTAAAACATGCGTGAACATGGGCATATGCTGAGCACCGTAAGATTATTATTCTCAGAGCTCAAAATTTCAATCCATTATTTATAGCAACTAAACATAGCGGGAATAATGAAAATCCAACTCATTCAACCATTCCTAGAACAAGTGCGTTGGTATTGGCAGGTTTTTTCTGCTTTATGAGCCTGCCCACCAGGCGACTTAAAAAATTGCAGCGCTCGATTAGAAATAGGGGTGTTAAGAGTTTCAAGTTCTTGTTTAATAACTAAGAGCTGATCAAAAATAGAAACCCGTTGCGGTTTATTCTGATTAATATTATGCCCTAACCCCAGCTGGCCATACTGATTGTCTCCCCAAGCATAGACCCGATTTTTTTCGCTAATGCAGAAGGTCGTGCCATTTTGCGTGACAACCTGACTGACTATCTCATCATCGGGTAATGTTACTCGTTGCGGTGTGTTTTGATTGGTATCATGCCCCTGTCCCAGCTGGCCATACTGATTATCTCCCCAGGCATAGAGCCGACCCTTTTTACTAATGCAGAAGGTCGTGCTATTTTGCGTGACAAACTGACTGACCATCTCACCATCGGGTAATACTACTCGTTGCGGTGTGTTTTGACTGGTATAATGTCCCAACCCCAGTTCACCGGAATTACTCTTTCCACACGCATAAAGCTGGTCGCTTTCAGTTAAAAAAAATAAGAACTGATTCACTGTTTTGTTGGTGAAATCACCCGGTGTATAAAGTTGGGCTACTACTTCACCATTGGGCAGTGTTATCCGTTGCGGTGTGTTTTGATTGGTATTATGCCCCACCAGCTGACCATACGCATCTCCCCAGGCATAGAGCTGACCGTTTTGAGTTAAGCAGAATGTGTTGTTCCCGTCTGTGGAAATCTGACTGGGCACCTCGCTGTCGGGGAACCTCACCCGTTGCAGTGTGTTTTCATTATTTCGTCCGCAGGTATAAAGTTGTCCCGCCCATAAACAAGCTAAAAAACCCTTGGCTATCGTTATCTGAGGCATGCCTAACCGCTTCTGTAATTGTTCTTTTAACCACTTATTGAAAAAGTATTGGAGGCATTCTGCCGGCAATGTTCCCGTCAGCCGAAACGCGGCGAGGCTCTTGATGTCTAAATAGCTGGCGATGTGCTCCCATATTTCTTCCGGCAGTTGCGCGAGGTGACAGGTCTGTTCGATGACGGCCTTAGAATTTAAATTGGTGTTGTTGACCCCCGTGTTAGTCCGATTCAGAATCGGCCGACGTTGAAGGTGATGGTGATGGTGATGGTGATGGTGATGGTGATGGTGATGGTGATGGTGAATTAAATTTTGGCCGTTTAGTTCGCGGTTCAACAACAGTCCATTTTTGTGGTGAAGATTTCCGCTTTTCTAATGGATGCCCATTTTTATCTTCCTCCATCACGTAGTTCCCTTTAAATAAAGTTGCATCAAATAATCTGACCTGGTATCAACAAGGGTTACAATCAACGGCATTACTTTGCAACTACTTGATTAATAGAGGTTCTCTTTGAAGAAAAAACCAGCAATAATTTTTACATTATGCTTGGTTCAAACGTAACGGTATCTTTATCTAAAATTAAGACTATATTTAATAAAGGTATAGCTTACAAGGTCAATAGCATGAAAGTTGCTATCATGATTCAAGCAGTGCGGGCGCTCAATTGTCCATTGCCGGCATTGTCACATCCTGATTTTAAGTTTGTCCTCATGGGCGGCGACAGCGTTGTTGAGTCACTCACTCCTGACAATCTTAATTTTTTTTCGAAGGTGCATACGTTTAGTGTTAATGAATTGACACCAGATGTTCTTGCTCCTGTGGTGGAAAAATATATTAACCAATATGGAAAAAATAATGTGAGGTTGGTCACCAGTGATGAGGGAATGATCCCAGTGGTTGCCAAATTGCGGTTTATGTTTGACTTAGTGGGTCATAAGCCAGAGCATTCCGATTGGTTTTCTAACAAGTTGGTGATGAGAGATGTTGCAGAAAAAGGTCAGATCCGTGTGCCAAAACAAATGGCGTTTGATATGGAACGGTATAAGCGAGACCCTAAGCAGTATCTTGACAGCATCCTTGATGCATTTCAGTTACCGTTTATTGTTAAACCAGTGACATTGGCTGGAGCGGCTGGATTTAAAAAAATACTAAAAGCGGATATGCTACGTTCTTGGGCAGAGAAAGCCTCGAAGAAACCCTTTCAATATTTGGTTGCCGAGTTTATTGAAGGTAAGTTGTTTCATTTAAACAGTGTGATTCGCGATCAATCAATTGCTTATGCCGAGTTTGAAGAGTATACCCACCCATGCGCCTTATTTTCAGAAGGAAAACTGTTAGGCAGTATCCAAGTGCTAAGAAACGACCCGCGTTGGAAACGACTTAATCAGTTTAATGATGACGTTATGCAGGCATTCACTCCGCCGGATGGTGCAACGCATTTAGAAGTGTTTTGGACACCTCAAGATGAATTGGTGTTTTTAGAGATTGCAGCGCGCACGCCAGGAGCATTCTTTCCTAAAGTCCATGAAAAGCTTACTGACATTCATTTTGAGATTGAGCATTTTAAAGCTCGGTTGGGAATTCCAACCAACCTTATCCCAGCAACTGGGAGACCTTATAGTGCCTGGGCAATGATTCCAAGAAAAATAGGGACGATTACTCATTTAAACAAACCAAACGTCAAAAGCAAATGTGTGATTGACTGGTATGTTGCAGTTGGTGATAATATCAAGTTACCACCTTTGGCGGATACAGATTTAATCTTTGCAACGCCAAATGTTGCTGGAGTCGTGATGCTGTATCATCATGATTATGCTCAGTTGTATCAAGATTTTTTAGTGCTGCGAGAGGCTGATCTTATTGAAGTCGCAGATAGGAACTCTTAAATGCCACAAGGAAGCATGACAAGGAAGTATAAGTGAGTAGTTATATTAAATATCCCGTGATGTTAGGCTGTCTTTTCGTCTTATTATATGCGGTTATGTCGGCTATTTCTTTTGTGGTTGTTGGAAAGGTCGAGCAAACGCTTTCTCCGATGACGTTGGCTTTTTACTCGTTTATCATTAGCGCGGTCTTCTTCAATGTTGCTAGCTTAAGAAATTTTTCCAATATTATTAAAATGTTTAAGCAGCATTATCGATTGATCATACTCATGAATATTTCTACAGCAATCCTTTGGTTAGCTACTTTTTATGGTTTACGTTATCTGGATCCAGCGATTTTTTCAGGGTTGGTATTTGGGTTTGTTCCTATTTCGGCGACGCTGCTAACAGCAAATCAACCAAAAACTAAGCCAATAAAACGTACTGAATTTATTTTTTCAGTGGCATTGTTGCTCATATTAATACTGCTCGCAATCGATGATTTTCTAAAGCAAACCTCGCTTATGAGAGAGGTCTTGAGCATTACCTTTGCTATGGTCGGCGGCTTGACAGCAGCACATGTGACGATACTGGCCCGAAGATTAAGCCAACTAGGTTATAAAGCTATGGAAGTGTTGTCCATCCGCTTTTATTTGCTAATCATTGTTGCTTTGTTGATGGTGCCTGTTATTGGTCTAGAAGTCTTATTGCCTAGACATCATTATTATGCGGTCGTCAGTATAGCTGCTATTTCAGTGGCAATCCCACTTTATTGTCTACAAAAAGGGATTGAGCGGATTGATGCTGTGTTTGTGACATTAATCATGCCGTTTGTGCCGATGCTCACTTATGTAGTGCAATTAACTGTGTTCAGGGTACCCTTTTCATGGACTGAATTTATTTTATTACTGGCACTGAGCGCTACTATTCTAACTTCTATAATAATCAAAGGGCACTTGCAGTCCTTAGGTTAGGACAACCTACGCGAAGTTATTATGCTCGTTAATCATCGCTTGTTTCAATATAGACCATAATGATTTTGTGTCTGGAACCATATCTTCTTTAAAATACCACCAAAAATAGCCGCCAATGTAATTAGGAACGGTAATATCCAAACCATAATATTCTTGGAGTATTTTAACTTTTGAGCTTTTACTGGAATTATCATTAGACGTTCCAATCTCGCCAAAACCTAGTTTGGCGTTAGGAAATATTTGATGTAATTTTGTGAACACTTGCTGCCAGTTGGGTTGTTCAAAATTACATTGATCGGGGTAGAAACTCACGAGCACATAATCCAAATTTTGTTTCATATCACTAGGCACATTATTTTGCACCCAGTTAAACATTTCATGCGCTTTATTTGAAGCACAGCCTTCATTGTAATATAAAGTCAGTGCTGTTTTTCCACCATTTTGTTTAACATAGTGGTAGGCATACGTCATCTTTGCAACGACGTCGCTGGTTTTCCCCAACCAATTGCCATTAATTTCATTGCCAATTTCCCAGATATCGACTTCATGACTAAAAGGAGAGTCAACATAGTCCCGAACTCTCTTTTCAAAAGCGTTTACGCTATATTTTTTCATTGCCGAAGAATCCAGAAGTTCGCCCATAATATAACTGACATTATGAATTTGATTGACGGCTTTGGTGTAATTAGACGCTGGCATATATTCGTCGAATACAATGCGCGTGGTCGGTTTATAAGGCAGGGCACTTAAGGCTTGCGTGATACTCGCTAGATGATCAACCGCATCAATAGTGACGCCATAAACAGGCTCTTCAGTACCCGACTTTTGACTATTGTAAGATTGCTGTCTCATCATTTGATTTAATATAGCACTTTGAGAAATGGGCGCACTCACCCCCATCGCGCTTGCAAGAGCCATCGATGAGACCATAGATAGGAGGACCACACCTAAACATTTGAGAAAGTATAATTTTTTATTAAAAATCATCATATTAGAGCCTCAATCTGGTCAAAAACAAATGATATCCGATCAAAAAACCCACAAAATTGATCAAATATTATACGATATTGCTTACAAAAAGTAACTACTTTTTCTGCAAGGGCAGCACGATAATGAAGCTTTTCTCAGAATAGGTCAGTCAACCTAATAACCTATTTTTTAAGCGTATTTTTTGAGCGCAAAAGCGAGTAGTGGATCAAGGACTCTCAGTTGGTTTTGCTTTAATTGAGGTAGGGCGTCATCAAGTCGTTTCACTTTATAAACCATATCCTTATTCAATAATGCTCTAATGGTTTGCAATGTTTTCTTGCACCAACTCTTTTTCTTTTGAACGATTACAAAACTGTGAGCCTTATGCTGGCTTAGAGGGGAAATAATCTTGCATATTACTATTACACTATATACGTTACACTATAATAATACGTATTATATGTAATGATCAAGTGTAATGCAATATGGGGGTTACATAATACTAAAGCATCTGTCTTATGAGAAGGTGGATTTTACGGGGGGGTGGGATTCCCCGGCTTCTTTTCCATTCCATCTTGTTCTTCGTAATTAGTTCTCTCTGTTCTTGTTACTCTTCGCAAAAAAAGCTGTCTTGGTCCCCTTCCTTTTTGATAGGATGCACCGTTTTGCACTTGCAGAGAAGTACCCTTTGTGACTTGAATCCTATTATCCCCATCTGGCCCAGGAGTACCATTTGTGACTTGAATCCTATTATCCCCATCTGGCCCAGGAGTACCATTTGTGACTTGAATCCTATTATCCCCATCTGGC